>Ga0209986_10001057_pt1 | contig 26806 bp, 26 predicted proteins | sample BlataG_FD_183168 | JGI IMG/M metagenome (GOLD analysis project Ga0209986, IMG submission 183168) | Deep subsurface microbial communities from Black Sea to uncover new lineages of life (NeLLi) - Black_00105 metaG (SPAdes) (version 2) | ecosystem: Environmental > Aquatic > Marine > Oceanic >... | reverse complement strand
GCTTTTCTGTGGGATAAGGAGGACTTACCAATTTCTTGCGGCAATTTTCAATCCTTCTTCTGGGCACTATTAGCTTCACCCTTACCACGGCTAATTCTTTTAACCGCTAGTGCTATCAGTGATACCACTCCAGCTAGAATAATTAATACCAAAAATACGGTGCCAAAGCCGGCACCACCAATGTGAAAAGCCTGTCCCCAATCTACTCCCATATCTTCAGCTCACTCCCCCATTTCCATCTTGAGCCCCTCCGCCTCACAGAATTTGATGTCGGCGAATACCTTACCTTTTTACTTTCTATGTAGCCCGGCAGGGCACTGACCCCGATTGCGATCCAGGCGCTAGACGCGACGAAAAGGATAAGGGCCGGCTGAAGTTACCCAGCCTTAAATCCACAACAATACCCTGCCAGCATTAATCATTATTCGCTTTTTTTCTTCAGCCCATTACCGAAAATAGTCTTATTTCTTTCGTAGCTCATTAAGTTCGTCAAGCAGGTTTTCCTCGAAGATCACCTCCACAGTCCACCTGGCGCCGTTGCCCACTATATCCGGGCATACCGTGGTATGACCACCAGCCTTGTCCATTTTATTGAACTCGTCTGGATCCACCATCCAAAAAGGTCGTCCATATACGTTGGTCATAATGTCCCGGCAAATCACTGTCCCGTATTTATCAATAAATTTCTTATGCAGGGCACGACCAATCTCATAACTCCGAAAGCGATCTGTCTCTTCCACTATGAAGTTATCTATTGGACGCCCTTTAAGTAAGCCAATGATAAGCAACCCACCATAGTATGCCCCACAGCCAGAATCGCCGAAGAGTGCTCCGCCACCAGTAAGAGGAGTGCATGCTTTGAAAATACCCTCATCTTTAAAATTAAGTGTCTCCATTACTGCAGCTACAGTGCTCTGGCTGCAAGCGCGCTCATGACTCTCGTGGTAATAAGCAAGCTCATAGGCCTTTTTAGCTAACCGCTCTTTATCCTGTGGTTTAACCATTTGGATCCCCCTTAAATATAAGTGAACTCACAAACTCTGCCACGTTCACCGCAATCTCTATTTCCTCATCAGTACAATAACACTTAGGATATTTATACCTTGGGTGTAACAACTTATAATACCCTTGGCCTAATTGCATTGGCCCCCTCCCTTTTTTCTTAATATGGTATTACAAAGTATCATGGTCAAGTATCTCCTTAAATGCAAACAATCATATTCATATCCCTCCTTCATATTTTGTAGCTGCTTAGTCCTAAAAACCTCTTTATTTCAGCCAGCACCACAAGCTTTAACGAGTTAAATACAGCTAAGCCAATAGCCTATTTTCTGTTGCCTGTGCCTTAAACGGCAGTAAGCCTCATTTATCTTTCCCTTCTTGAATTTTTAGTACGCCTTTCTTGAAGCTCTCTCTCCTTCTGGCGCAAGAGATGCTTCTGAACCTTTCCCGGCGAGGTTCTAGGTATTTCTCCAAATTCTATTTCCTTAGGACACTTAAAATGCGCCATGCGCTGACGACAGAAGTTTATCATCTCCTCGGCAGTAGGATTAGTCCCGGGCTTGGGGTGAACCAGGCACTTGACCACCTCACCCCATTTCTCATCTGGCTTCCCATAACAGACTACCTCGTCAACGTCAGGGTGTTGATAAAGACAATTTTCTACTTCAAGACCAATAATATTTTCTCCGCCGCTGATTATAATGTCTTTGAATCTCTCTTTTAACTCTACATAGCCATTTGAGTGTATTACACCTCCGTCACCAGTATAAAGCCATCCGCCCTTGAAAGCCTTGGCATTTTCTTCGGGCGCCTTATAGTATCCCTGTATCACATCATTACCCCGCACAAGAATTTCCCCCACGGTCTTTCCATCCCAAGGCACATCCCGCCCCTTGGTATCAACTACTTTAATTTCCCCCGCAGTTAGGTCGGGCACGCCCTGGCGCACCTTTAGCGAGACTCGCTCTTCAAAAGGTAGTGCATCCCATTTAGGCTGCCATTCACAAAAGGTGAAAGGTCCGTAGGTTTCAGTGAGACCGTATACATGCCTTATCTCCCCACCTTTACTTTCCATACCCATAATTACGGACTCGGGCGGGGGAGACCCACCACTAGTTATGATCACTTTCCTAGGAAACTTTTTTATTCCCCTCTCGTCCATAAACCTACCAAGCCGGTGAAAGACAATAGGTGCGCCAGACATATGGGTTATCCTTTCCTTTTCTATAAGGTTCCACATCTCAGCCGGGTCTGGGGCACGCAAACAAACATTAGTTGCCCCCACCCCGGACGTGGCCCAAGTAAAGCACCACCCATTACAATGGAACATAGGCAACGTCCAAAGATATACTGAATAGGCATTAAGCGAATGGTCTATAATTTCAGCCAACGCATTAAGATAAGCACCACGATGAGAATAAATGCACCCTTTTGGCAGCCCCGTTGTTCCACTGGTATAATTAATAGCTATGGGGTCTTTTTCATCTTCAAGCTCAAGTTTGATATACTCATCACTAGCCTTATTTATAAACTCCTCATAATCGACTCCTGGCAACCGCTTTTTGGGAACTTCTCCATAATATTGTCCATCCAAGACGTTTATATAGGTCTTTACCCAAGGCAACTCTTCCGCCTTTACCAAGTCAGCAACTCCGGCATCAACAAAAAGAACCTTAGCCTCAGAGTGGTTTACAATAGTGGTAACCTCCGAAGGTGAAAGTCGGTAGTTGATGGCTACAATTGCCGCCCCAGTTAGGGGGATACCATAATGAGCCTCAAGCAAAGGAGGAAAATTGCGAGACAAAAAGACAACTTTATTTCCCCTTTTGACTCCTATGCTCTTAAGAGCGTTGCTTAAGCGATTTACTCGGTCAAAAAACTCCTTCCATGTCCAATGCCTATCTCCATCAATTACCGCCGTTTTATCCGGCATGACATAAACAATCCGACGCAGAAAACTTAAAGGTGTTAGCGGCTCATACCACGCCAACGATTCGTGTGGCATTTCACTACCCTTGTAACCCATAACCTCTGTGGTAACCTTCTTATAGCCCGGCAGGGCACTGACCCCGATTACGGTCCAGGCACCTCACGGGACGGGGGAGGTTCGGTAGGTGAAAGGCCCCGCCTGGATTTCCCGATGGATAATCCATAACAGTGCCCCTACTCGGTTTTATCCTTTTCAACAATAGCAAACGCCCTTATCCAGCCAGCGCTTGCACCCTCTATAATTACGGGTGCTGCCACAAAAGTGAACCCAAAATGAACAGGTACTTTCCATAGATTCGCTAACCGCTCAATATGACAATATTCACGTTGCTTACCAACATTATGTGCTGGCCACAAAACATCTTTATTATGAGTTTTCTTGAAATCCTCCCCCATTGTCTTGAACGGTCTGTCAAATCCAAAGGTATCGATACCGATAACCTTAACTCCCTGATCTAACAAATAGATTGTCGACTCTCGGCCCATCCCTGGATGTTTCTCGAAATAATCACTATGTGTTTCCCATTTTTTATCGTAATCTGTTCTTATCATCACTATATCATAGGGTTTGATTGTATAGCTTATATCTTTCAAAGCGTGGAGGATATCTTCCTTCGTTATCAATTCTTCCGGTCCTTTATTTGTCAAGTCAAGGATAACTCCGTCTCCTATACACCACTCCAAGGGTACCTCTTCTATTCTCTTCGACGGCTTCCCTTCAGATGTCGGGTAGAAATGCCAAGGAGCATCCAGATGTGTACCTAAATGCGTCGCAAGAGTAACTTCTTCCCAAGCTTGAGATTTACCTTCCGGAAAATCTTTAGGCTCGATACCTGCAGGGACAGAATTTAACCTTGCTCCTTCGGTATGATTCCAACGAGTTACTTTCGGAAAACCAACCAAATCCTTATGGAAAGGGTATATCGGCAATGTCAAATCAAAGAGCAGATTTTTTTCTCTATCAAATAACATCGAACTTCACACTCCAGTTTTTATTATTTTAGACTCTAATCATACTTCCAATATAATATAAATCGTTATCTTATGGTTCTCTTCAAAATTTTGGTTATACTAATGCAATTTTGAGCAATCTTTTGAATTATGTCACCATCAAGATGTTCCATCTCCTCAAAAAAGTTCATAGCACCAGCTTTAATCTCAGTAATATTACCAACTATGACCTTAATCTCCTTTCACCTGCTTATACTCCAGCTACCCATTCAATACCCAGCTCCTGCAGCTTTGCCAAAGTAGGTGCCCCATTCTTGTCCCAGCCAACCATAGCATAATAGGTATCTATAGCCTGATCTAATTCGTTCTTATCAATGCTAACCCCCCTTCAAAGGACCAGAGGTAAAGGGAGTAAAGAATCGGCGTGGTAAATAATCATCATCCTTCCGTAGTATCTTCCCATTATACCCCTACATGTCTGCTATTATAGCCCTCCTTCAAATAATTTTGGCTTTGGTAAAAAATAATTGATTTGATTTTTGATATCTGTGTATCTGAACATTATCTCTTGACAGATAGAGCCAAAATGAGAATTTCAGCTTCCGGGTTTACGATTCCTTCTACCAAATGACCAACAATCGCCCTTTCCCTCTTATCGCCCAACACAACATGAGCATGAATGATCGTCTCACCGTTTTTTGTGGCAATGGTCCCGAAAAGGAGAGCCTCAACCTGTTTGTTCATTTCAACCATCTCTCGTTTGCCGGGCGCAACGAAATATCTAAGTTTTGCCTCCTTTAAGGCCCCGATAGCTATAATAATCCCCCTTTTTACTGCTTTTCTTGTGCAGACCCGCTTAATCCCTGATAGTAACTCCTCATTCTCCTTCAGCTTAACTACGAATGTCTGCTCTATACTTACCACTTCCAAAATACATTCTGGCAACATACGTTCATCTCGCTCTCATTCCAATTAACTTAGCTGATATTTCCTTCTTGGATAGCTATCTTCTCGGAATCGGCAAAAACTTTTTTTATTTCAGAATATTTCTCATGTCGGAGTCCCTTTTTAATACCTAACTCCAATTCCAAGGTAAAAACCTTCCACATTTTCTCTCACTACCGTAAAGTCTATATCTTGGGGGTATTTGGTCTTGAGAGGACAAGAAACGCCTCCTAAGAGTTCAACCAGTCTAAGATTAACATACTGGTCAAAACCAAAACGAATCTTAAGAAACAAATCTCCGAGGGGAATATGGTCAGGGGCTCTGGGAGCGCCAATTACACCCAGATAAATAGCCTCAAAATCTCCTAGGTTGTTCTAGCCCATCTTCAGGCATCAGCCTCCCGCTCTTTAGATAATAATCGCACCCCCAGGGAAAATACCCAAATTCGAAGCTTAGGCCGCTCATTCTCCCCTGAACTGTCGTTAGCACCTTTATCCCTCCCCTAATCACTTCCGGTCCAACCCCATCGCCAGGGATAACTGCTATCCTATGTTTAGCCATATTCCGACCTTCTCATCCCTCTTATACCGATCCGAGAAATAGAGACTTCAAGAAACTAATACTTTCGCGTGCTATGGTCTTTGGATCTGGTTCAAAGGTGAATACCTCCGTTGAGATGTAGCCTTGATAGTTTATTTCCTTCAAAGCTTCAGCAATCGGACCCCAATTTATCCCACCTGAACCAGGCCAGCTTTTATTATCATCATTGACATGTACATGGGCTAGATACCTTTTGTATTTGCGGATCGCTCTGGGTGTATCAATTGTTTCCGCTGCGGAGCTGAAGGTGTCTAAGATGAGCTTAAAGTTTGGATTATTAACTTCCTCAATCATCTTGACTGCTTCAGCAGGAGTTCTGACAAAGTTATTAGGGAAGTTGGTAGCTAAAGGTTCCAAGCAGATAGTTACGCCGCATTCCTGAGCATACTGGGAACATTTGGCAAAGGTGCCCCTAGCATATTCCCATGCCTTCACATAGCTTACTGGCTCAAGGATCTCACGCTGCTTCGGGGATCCAAAAACCAAAACTGACCCACCGATATCTGCACAGAACTTGACCAACCCCGTGAGATAATCTTTAGTCTTTTCCCTGACTTTGGGATCATAGTGGTTAATATGTAAACCCTCGGGCGAAGCTAATAACCAGTGCAAACCAGCTACTGCAACACCTGTTTTCTCAGAAATACTACGGATCCTCTTCCTCTCGCTCTGAGGAATATCTACGACTGATTTACTCAATGTGAAAGGTGAAATCTCCACAGCATCGTAACCCAAGTCTGATACAAATTCAAACACATCACTGATTTTTCAATCCTTAAAAATCTCATTGCAAACTGAAAATTTCATATATTGCCTCCCTTAGTTTTTCTTTACTACGTTCATATTATATTCAGCTATTTTGCCTCTTGAGCTTGAATTTCACTTGGCGGCAAAGCTTCTGTTAATCCTAATTCAACCAGTTTCTCTGTAGTTGGCTTTCCATCGCTATCCCATCCTCTCAACCCATAGTACTCCATAAGCGTTCTATCGAATGGTAAAGGCACCTTTCCAGCGCATGGTCCGGCTTCCAGTGGCTCAAATACCCTATCAGGCGCGCTATCGTCCTTTTTGCTTATGCCATAATGGACATCTAGACAGCGCTGCAGGTTAAATACCCTCTCGGCGATTCTCGCCATAGATGCCGAGTCAGCATTCCATCCCGTAACATATCTCAAGAGGTTAATTTGGTGCGTAAGCGTCAGACCTCCAAAAACCATAAATTCACATTGTATGAGGCAGTTAGAGAGTGTAGCCCAATTCTGATAATTCACCACTATGTTTGCAGCCTTTTCCATGCCGGGGTGTAATTCAAAGCTAGAAATCCCCCACTCAGGAAGGATTATTCCTGCAGGGTACCACGTTACGACACCACGTTGGTGGCATGCACCTCTGGTTCCGGTAGCGAAGTTGATAACCGCAGGATAAAATGCCCTCGCATCATGAGCCGGGTAATCCAACCCCTTACAGTGAACAGCAATCTTGGATGCACTATGACCAACATGTTTTGCTGCTTTTATAATACCTTCGGCGAGAACACCTCCGAATCCCTCCCTTTTAGCCGTCTTGTGGATCAATGATATTGCTGCGTCTGCATCACCCCAGCTAATTTTCATTCCATCTAAATCATGTTCGGTTACCCATCCCTTCTCATAACACTCCGTTGTAAAGGCTAACAGTGAGCCCATAGTTATTGTATCAATCCCATAATCGTCACAGAGATGCCCCATGTATGCAACAGCTTTGGCATCGCTAATCAAGTTATCCCAACCAAGCATGGCTATTGATTGATATTCGGGACCATACCCGTCGTATGCATATTTCTTAGGCTCCTCGATCTTGGTATGCCTGTGACATGCGATCGGGCAATACGTACAGGCTACTGGGTTAGCTGTTATACTAAGAAAGTGTTCACCATCTAGCCCATCAATTTTGTCAAACTTACGCTTTCTCATGTTCTCGGCAAGTCCATAGCCTCTATCATAATACTTCTTTATAGATGAGGTTGTACCGTATTTACGCCAAACCGTATTTACAGTATTATCATAGTACTCTTTGAAAAGAGCCTTGCTGTATTTAATTAGTTCACCTGGTTTAGCGACTTCGGCCCTTTTTGTACCCATTACAGCCACCGCCTTCAGGTTCTTCGAACCCATAACAGCGCCCAAGCCACATCGACCTGCAATTCCATGCTCATTTACTATGCTAGCAAATTTGACAAGTCTCTCACCAGCCGGTCCTATGCAGGCAACCTTCGCTTTTGGCTCTCCTAAGTCCGCCTTAATGTCCCTATCTGTTTCAGATGTTGTCTTGCCCCATATCCGCGAGGCATCCCTTATTTCAACTTTATCATCGCATATCCACAGATATGATGGCGACTCGCTTCTGCCCCTAACAACCAGCGCATCGAAACCCACACACTTAAATACAGGGCCCCAATTTCCGCCGGCACAGGAATCAGCCCATAGACCAGTTAGGGGTGATCTTGAAGCAACGACCCACCTCCCAGAACCGGGTATGGTTGTACCTTGGAAGGGGCCAACAGCGAACACTATAGCGTTATCTGGACTTAATGGGTCAATACTAGGGTTTACTTCATCAAAAAGTATCTTAGTGGCTATACCTACACCACCTAAGTACTTCTTAAAGAACAACTCGTCAAACGGCTTAACGTCTACTGAATAAGCAGTCAAATCAACATAGAGGACCTTCCCCCAAAAACCATACATCTAGTAATATTCGCTCCCCTTTTCTATATCTCCCGACACATAACATTTACACCAGGAATAGTTATCAACCACAAGTACCGCAGCAAATCTCTTTGCTGTTTCCCTTGGTATCGCCTTCACTCTTAGTGACTTAATCTTTCAAAAAATCTTCTCGTCTTTTCTGTCGCCTCTTTAAAGTTTCCCCTTGGCTCCATTGAGGGTATATAAAAACAAACAAGTCTTAGCTTCTCATCGCTAGTACTGTTCACTGTGTGTTCAATACCTTTCGGAGCAAAAATAACAGACCCTCTTCCAACAGTATTCTCTTTGCCTCCACATATGGTGACACCTTCCCCGCTTGCGACATACATTATTTCATCCACATCATGCGTATGCATCCCGGTGCCTTTTCTGGGGCTGATGTCAGATATCAGCACTGTGCCCTTATCGTAATTGCCGACTTGAGGAGACATCACAGCTTTTAGAAGCCTTTCATTTACGCCTAGCACCTTGGACCCAGGTAGCTTCTCTACATCCACAACCAATCCGAATTTCTCTATTTCCTCCTTTTTCATCCCAGTTACTCCTTATTTAATCCGTCTATGATGTTATCTACCTCATCTAAGACGATCTGTGGATTTTTCGCTCTTACAAGAAAATAAGGTTGCTTCAGGGCAAAGCTACTTGTGAATCTTGCCCTCTTTAGCCTGAGGTCCCAATCCTCAATAATTGGGGCGGGTATTTTGGAAGAGATCAACTCATGGGACAGAAAATAAGAAAGGGAGAGGCAGGAAAAGGTCTGGTATTCCTTCTCAAACTGCCCCAATTTCGCCACCACGGTGTCAAAATGGCCATCAATTGATGGGAGAACGACCAGATCAACATCGCCTATCTTCCCTTCTACCCTTTTAAACTCTGGAAGGGAATCAAAAAAAATTTTCCAGCCCTCTTGGGGCGGTTTGTCGGATCTCTCCGTTCCTTCAAGTCGCACGTTGAGAAAGACATCAGAGGTACCCTGCAAGATATGCCCATCCCTGTCTAATACACTTCCTTCACAGGATATAATCTTGCCCCCCCGCCTAGCTGATTCCATCAGGCACATGGTTTTCCCGTGGTTTTCCTCCCCTGTCATAAACATGACATTAAGACCTCGGTACCGAACTACAGATCCATGAAAAAGGAATAAATCATTCTTTCCCAATTCCTTAACAAGCAAAGCGAGAACGAGCTTCTGTATCTCTCCTGCTTTCCAGTCACCAATCAGTACTAGGCTTTCTCGGGCACGATCATAATTTATTGATTTATTGTCACCTTGGTCAGCATACCAGACCAAATCTGGTCGGTCTTTCTTGAGGTCTTCAAAAAATTTGACATTCCCAAACCTGTAATTGAGCCAAATGGGGCTCTTAATAATACTCGTTTCATTTCTTTCCGAAGTATATCTATCCAATCTTACCCGTATATCATTGAAACCTATTTCTTCTACATGTCTATACAAATGCTTCACCCTACTTTATTCTAATATCTCAACAATTCCTGTATTTCCGTTTATTCGCACCTTTTGACCATCTTTTATCTGCTTAGTACCCACCATACTTCCGACGATGCATGGAATACCGAATTCACGAGAGACTATAGCTGGATGAGCAAGTACTCCACCCGAGTTGGTTACTAAACCTCTCAGCTTGGGAAAGATAGAAATCCATGCCGGATTCGTCATATCACAAAACATAATTGTTCCATCTTCAACTCTACTAAACTCATCGGGAGATATAACGATTCTTGCTGTGCCTTCGGCAACGCCTGGCGAGGCAGGTATTCCTGATATGGTCTTAGCACTAATTGTCACCCTCCCAATCATGCCTTCTTCTATTTGTTTCTTGCCTCTTTCAAATTTCTCATCACCCCAACCCCAAAGGCCCAACTTATAAGGTTCTTGGTGAAGTGACCACTCCGTTATGGTTCCAATGAATGGTGCGGGCACGATTTTCTCCGCCTCGTCCCTCTCTTTTCTTCTTTCCTTTACAAGACTTTTGGCGTCAAATGCTTTTGGATTAGTTCCTATCTCCCTTAACTCATTATAACGGAAGAAAGGCACATCATCCGGCTTCTCAATCGCATTTTTTGCAACAAGTTTTTTCCCAATTTCTAGGGCTACTCTTCGCATCCTCTGATGAGTCCCTTGATCTATAACGAAGTGGTGATTAGGTGTCAAGGGAGCCATCTTAACAGCCCTATCTATAGCTTCCCTTAGCTTTTCCTTATCCTCATCAGATATATTTTGTTTCTCCGCTCTTTCCCACACCTCATTAACCGCATCACTCTGATCCCTTTCGCACCTCGCAATATCTTTAGGATAAGAGTAATCCATCGAAAGATAAGTCCTTATTTGCTCTATAACAGGGGTTGGCTCTTCTCTCCAAGACGGATACATTATTTCATGTGTATATATCGCTTTCCAGCCATATTCATCAAGATATTTGTTTAGTCGGTCCAAAAATTCTATTTGGTCCCCCTCTTCCTTTTTACATTCGTCAATAATTTCATCCTTAGTTTTGCCACTTTCGAAGAGTTCTTTTAAAATTGGGGACTCCTTGACAAACTCTTTAAGTTGCCATAGTCCCTTGATCGACTCCCAATTTTTATCTGCGGTAGAGATCAGAACTCTATTGACCAACGCTTCATCCAGTTTTCCGAATACCTTTGCGAAAACCTCTTTGAAGGTTATAAATGCCTGAAACTGTGCCAAATTCAATACCCAGTGTATCTTAAAATGCCTGTCGAAAATATCAATTGCATCCTCGAACAGTATCAATAGATCTTCAAGCGATACTTTTTCGTAGGGGTAGTTATCCAAAAAATCTAGGTTCCTTTCAATTTCAGGGAGGAGTCTATCGTTCCACCACCCCAGGAACTTGTCTGCGTATATCGGCATCACCGCTGAATAGTATTTTGCTGACGCTTCTATTGTGTCAGGGTTAGGAGGTACCATCCCATGATATATATAACCATTTACCATCTTTGCCGTCCATAAGGTTCCAAATGGTGACCAGAACCTTCTGTACATATATTCGCATGCCTTACATATATCTCCATCCCACCATCCAAAACATTCAGTATAAAGCGGGGATGCTGGATGCGGATTATGCAGATCACTCAATACCCAGTGTATTTTTTTCTCTGTTTCGTTTTTCCATTCAATGGGGAAATCTTCATTTCCATAGAATCTATATAGAACTTTAGATCCCCATACTTCATCTTCCCCTTCCACCTTTTCCCCAGGAGCAATTCTTTCATACCATTTGCCGAGGGGATTTTCAACCAGATTTACCATTTACTTCACCTTTTATTTCTCCATTTTATTGCGAGGCTGTTTAGTTTTGCCTCAGATTTGGGTCCAGATCTAATTTTCTTATTCCTGAAAGCTCTCACTCCCCCAGAGGAAGATCCTCTGGGGTTTGTACCATCCCGTAGCTATTTCCACATAATTTGACAAGGAGCCGTCTCATTTTGAGACACCAAGGTAGGTATTCTTGACTTCCTCGTTCTTTTTTAGCTCCTCGGGTGTTGACTCGTATACTATTGTACCCTTACTTACTACATAGACATAGTCAGCTACTGCTAACGCCATGGGGAGGTTCTGTTCTATTAATAGGATAGAAAAGCCGGTCTCCTTAAGCTGGCCAATAATGTGGCCAATCTCCCGAACAATTATCGGAGCCAGCCCCTCTGAAGGCTCATCCATCAGAAGCAAATCGGGATTGGTCATCAGCACCCGGCAGATACACAGTATCTGCTGTTCCCCACCACTGAGAAGACTACCCTTTAAGTTAGCCCGCTCCTTAAGAATAGGAAATAGGGAATACACTCTATCTAAAGACCAGGCTCCAGGTTTCCCGGTATTCCGTGCCGCCAGGGTAAGGTTTTCCCTTACACTCAGCGAGGGAAAAATGTGTCGTCCCTGGGAGACCAAACCAATGCCCGTCTGAGCAGTCTGGTGGGGCTCAAGACCGGTGATGACCTTCCCCTTAAAACGCACCACGCCACGGAGTGGAGGAGTAAAGCCGATGATTGAGCGAACAATGGTTGTTTTGCCCATTCCATTACGACCAAGAAGAGCTACTACGGAATGCTCACCCACCTTTAGAGAAATGCCGCGGAGAATATGAGCTTTCCCGTAGTAGGTATGAACATCAACTAGCTCTAGCATTGCCTGTCTCCTCCTCGATTCCCATATAGATTTCCTTGACCCTTGAATCAGCCTGGATTTCCTCAGGTGTTCCGTCAGCTATGACCTCTCCATAATGAAGTACCATAATCCGGCCAGCCAGACCAAATACTAGGTCCATGTCATGGGCGACGATAACTACGGCAACATCTGGTCCCAGGTTATGAATCATAGTGACAATATCAGTACTTTCGGCAGCAGTTAACCCAGAACTGGGTTCGTCGAGCAACAATAGCTTCGATTCTGAGGCTAGACTAAGAGTGACTTCCAGCCTCCGCTGTTCTCCATAACCCAAAGCTCGTGCCAAGTCGTCTCTGCTTTCCCACAAAGCCATTGCTCCTAGTAACTCCTGAGCCTTAGTAAACAGGTACTTATAGGCAGTAAATGGACGAAATAGTTGGAAACCAGATGGTTTGGTGCCTTGAACAGCCAGCAAAGCATTATCACGCACGGTAAGATTGGGGAAAAGGCTGGTTGATTGAAAGGAGCGACCCTGGCCAAGATTGGCACGGCGATGTGTCGGCATAGTGGTAATCTCTTGTCCGAACAAATATATCTGACCGGCAGTGGGTTTTTCCTGCCCGTTGAGTAGGTTAAATAGGGTAGTTTTTCCTGCACCATTAGGACCAATAATGGCTAATCTCTCCCCGACTTGCACGGCGAAAGAAACATCCTTTAATGCTTGAACACCACCGAAGTCTTTGGATAATCCCTCAATCCTTAGTGCTTCCATAGCTATACCTTAACCTCGCTTTCCTCCAAAGATTAACTAAATGAGGGTAAATTCCACCACGAAGAAACATAACAACTATAACAAACATAGCACCTAGAATCAATGGCCAGCGCTCAGGGGTGTACATACTGACACCGTATTTCATGCCGATTATAACCGCAGCCCCAATAACCGGTCCAAAAAGGGTTCCAGCACCACCGATGATTACATAGAGCAATCCCTCTGCAGAAGTGACAATTCCAAAGTGCCGAGGACCTATAAGCATCATAAAAGGTGCGAATAACACGCCGGCTACACCGGCGAATAATCCGCCAATAATAAAGGCAATATATTTATAGCGCCAGGTATTGTAACCCAGGGCGCGCATTCGAGGTTCGCCTTCACGGATGCCTTGTATAACATGCCCAAAGGGAGAATTTGCAATCCGATGTAACAAGAAATAACAGATAGCAAAAGCCAAAAGAATAAAATAATACCAAGAGATGCCATTCCAGGTAAACCCGGGGATACCAAGGTTTGGAGGTGGTATACCTCTCAAACCAAAAGTGCCTCCGGTTATATCCCTCCACACATCCACCTGGGCAAGACTAACCAGCAATTCTCCTAGAGCAAAGGTGACCATTAAAAAGTAGAGACCGGATACCCGGAGGGCGATATAACCAAAGACGGCAGCAACCAGCGCTGCCATTAAGATACCCGCCGGGGCAACCAACCAGAAGCTTTCAATGCCATAACGCATCACTAGAATACTAGAGGCATAACCTCCTACCCCAAAGAAGGCAGCATGCCCTAAGGTAAAAAGCCCGGTATAGCCCCAAATAAGGTTAAGGCTCATGGCAAAGATGGCAAAAATAAAAACCCTCGCCATTAGGTATTCAAGATGTGAGGGGAGAAAAAGAGGTAATATGATAAGGATTACACCAATAACAATATAAGGGGCAAAGCGAATCACGTCTCCCTGCCGTGGCGGCTTAAAAGATTTTAGATTAGCTGCTCCCATATTCTAAGCTTTCCTCGCCAGCAGACCGGTGGGTTTGACCATGAGTATAATTATCATAACTACATACATAAAAAAACGGGCAAAGTCCGGGACCAGAGCTATACCAAAAGCATTGATAGTGCCTATCACCATACTTCCCAGTAAAGCCCCTTGTATCGAACCCGCACCGCCGACAACGAGCACAATTAGTGCCAGGAGTAAAATACTCCAGCCCATGGCAAGGTTTGCTCCCAGCATCTGGGCTCCAATTACGCCAGCAATCCCAGCCACGAAACAGCCCAAGAAAAAGGCAAGATAGGTAACCCTGCCCAGATTTATACCCAGCCCGATTGTCGTTTCTTTATCATCCATTCCCGCCCGAACAATGGCACCGAGCCGCGTCTTCTCCAGTAACCACCGTATAGCGAAGAACAAAATTAGCCCGATCCCGATGGTGGCAACACGATGAGCAGGATACATCATGCCCCCAATCGGAAAGGAACCAGTAAAACCAGTAAAAGGAGTCCGACCGGCCCCCCCCCACACCCACAAACTTAAGTTGGTTATGATATATATACAGCCAATAGTTACCACCACTTGCTCATTTAGCTGCTTATATAAATGGCGTAAGAGTCCTCGCTCAATAGCTAAACCGACTAGCCCAGCAGCGATTCCACCTAGTAAGACAGCCAAGGGGTAGTTCAAGCCAAGTTTTACTGACGCTGTCCAACCAACAAAGGCAGCAACCATAAATAGTGCGCCATGGGCTAGGTTGAGGGTACCCATCAGCCCCAGGGTTATTGATAAGCCAATGGTTAAAAGGAATAAGACCATACCAAATGAAATCCCATTTAGTAGGCTTATTGCTACAAATTCCAATAAAATACCTCCCTATGTGACTAAGCCTAAACAGGTCAGGAACACGCTGGGGACAAAGCCCCAGCGTGTTCCTGACCGGCTATGGTCTGGTATATTGACTCACCGCGTCCAAGTCCCGGGCGGCATTTTGGTATAATACTTAGCTTTCCCGACCGCGGGATATGCTTCAACCACCTGCCAGGTCATCTCACCCCCTACCTGTTGGGCTTGAATGATATACATCGGTATCGTGGTCCATCCCTCATCACCATGAAAGGTTATAGGGCCTATCGGAGTCTCTATTGTTGAATCGAGTAGAGCGTCGCGCAGTGCGTAGTTGGTGATATCATCACCGGCCCCCTCCAGCATAGTTCTAGCCCAGAGAGCGGACACGTAACCCCAGATATCGGGAAATATCGGCTTCTGTCCATACATGGCTTCGAAATCAGCCACAAATTTTTGGTTAGCTGGTGTATCAAGGGTAGTAACGTAGCTTGTAGCCGAATACAAACCTGTGGTCCAGTCACCAAATGCCTCCAAATCCGACTCGAATACGGTGCAGGGAGTAATTAAGAGCAGCGGCTGCTTATCCCAGAAGCCGAATTCGTACCAACTCTTTATATAAGAATGCATACAAGACCCATACTGAATTACCGCTGTACAATCGGCATCCTCCACAACTGCATTATAGGGGCCCCACTCTATCTCGGTCGGTGGCGCCCATTGCTGTTGAATTACACTCCCCCCGGCGTCGTAGAAGCCGTCAGAAAAACTGCCTGCACCTTGGTATCCAGTTTCATAGTCGGCACCCATAGTGGTGGCTGTCCTGAAGCCCAATACTTCGTAGGCATATTGGCCTAAGGCATAGCCACGTTGTGCTATCGCTCCATGAGCAGAGAAATTCCAAGTGGGCTCTTCCCATGTTTCAAACTCACCTCGGTAACAGAGACCTAGAGTAGGTATTTTCATCACATCAATATAGCTCCCCGTTCCCAGATACGATGAGGAGGCGATAGGCCCCATAAGGATATCCACCCCATGGACCTCTACCAGTTTTCTCGCCGCCTCTAGCGCCATAACCTCGTCCCATGTCGCGTCGTCTTCAACGAAAAGTTCTAGCGGTCTACCGGCAATCTCCCAGTCAACCTCAGCGAACCCAAACTCTAAGCCACGTTTTGAACCTGCCCCCCAAAAAGACATATCCCCAGTAAGACAACAAATAGCTCCTATTTTTATCGGCTCCACTGGCTCGACCGGTGCCGGAGCTGGAATGCAGCCAGTAATAACTAAGCTGGTAACCAGCATAAGCGCCAACAGAATGACTAAAAATTTGTTTTTCATTAATTTACCTCCCTCTCTATAAATAAGATTTTTGCCTGCTCAATGCTGTAATTTACTTCATGTATCACCTCCCACTTGGTTTTCAAACTACTCCCCATTATATAATCTCCTTGCCCCAGAGGAATGTCATCCCAATGTTACACTACCTAAATTTTCTCAAGCAAAGCTTCTTTCTTTCATCCAATATCATCACCACTATCGTATTAAGTCTTTTATCATAGCCGCCAGCCAGCCTTGAAAGCGCTTCTTAATTGACTCGCTATCTTTGGTTCAGCTTTCACGGTCTCTTTTTTGCCTTTTTTTTGCGACCACGCCGTCTCATTTCTTGTTTGAAGTATGAATACATTATCTGGAAATTGTTGTCCTTTTTGGATAGCCCATTCAATGTCCTGTGGAGTCCCATAGTGATTTTCGATCTTTTTTGCCAGCTTGCCTAGGTATATTGCTTCATTCTGATTCAAACAAGGCTTATTCTTTTTCTTATCCACAATTTTCCTCTGGATAATTCCACCATTAGGATTGATCACAGTACTAACTTCTTTTACAGATACATCTACCCTTATCACTTCGAGAGGCTCTTTTTTCAATAAAATCCTGTCCGGTGTCACCGAGCCCGATACCAATGATTCACCAAGACCCCAATTCCCCTCAATGAAAATTTTATCTTCTTCGCCACTGACTGGATCCAGTGTAAACATTACCCCCGCCGTTCTGGGATTAATCATCTGTTGAACAACTACGCAAACTCCCGCGTTCCTATACCCTATTCCCATAACGGCACGATATTTAATTATTCTTGGTCCAAAAAGACTACTCCAGCATTTCTTAACAGTTTTAGATAGGGCCTCTTCATCGTTGACATTCAGAAAGGTATCGAATTGCCCGGCAAAACTCGCATCGGCTGAATCCTCTTGTGTGCCACTACTGCGAACAGCAACAGCACTGATGAATTTTTCCTTACCAATGAGTTCATTATACGCCTTTTTGACCTCCTCACTTATTTCATCTGGAATTTTGGCTTGCTCAATAATACTCCGTATCCTCTTTGATGCCTCATTGATTCTATCCATATTTGATAAATCCTTCTGCAGATTCTCCATTATCACATTGATACTATCATTTATACCTGTATCTTGGATGAGTTTTATATAAGCCTGAGTAGTTATTGCAAATCCATCAGGAACCGGAATACCTATGGATCTCAATTCCCCTAGGTTAGCGCATTTCCCCCCAGCAAGATATACATCCCCTTTTCTTATATCCGAAAACCATTTTATGTAAGCATTCTTTCGCATAGGACCATCCGACCGCTATTTTGATATCACCTTTCTTACGATTCTTCTGATCTCAAAGTCCTCAAGTATTCCTTTTGTTATGCTACTTTCACTCAATACCCTGTCTAAGATCTTTTTTAGGTCTTCTTCACTGGAAACGGAAATTCCAAGCTCGTCCAACTTGTACTTCAGCGACGCTCTTCCAGATGATTTACCTATGACAGCCTCTATTCCAGGTCTCCCAATGAGTTCAGGTTTAAACGGAAGCATCCCTTGCATTCTTCCAGCCTCTTCTGCCTTTTTCAGCATCCAACAAACCCATCCTGAGGAGAATCTGAAAGCATTACGACCAATCAACGGTTTTCTCGGACCTACTGAGAATTTTGAAATCTTCTGAACAAGTTCACACGTTTCGTATATTTTATCCAAATGGATCCCTGTATCTACGCCTAAAAGTAATTCCAAACCCAATGCTACCTCTTCCGTGGGAGCGTTTCCACATCTTTCTCCTAAACCGAGCATCGCAGTGTCAACTATTGTTGCCCCGCCAGTAACGCCCGAAAGAGACAAAGCTGTTGCCAGACCGAAATCATTGTGTATATGCAGTTCAACTGGAGTACCTGGCACCCAACTCCTAATTTTCTCTACCATATCCTTTATTGTCCAGGGTAATGAGAAACCATACGTATCAGCTAGAGTTACTGTATCTACTCCTCCATCTTTTACAATCGAGGTATAATTCTGTTTCAAGAAATCTTCAGGAGCTTTCATGTCGTCCCATAGAAGGGCCGAAACATACAATCCACGCTCTTTTGCATATATTGCTGTTTCTACCCCTTTCTTGATAATCTCTTCAGGTTCGAGACCCCAAAAAGCCTTTCCCTGCCATGGGTTGCCTACATAGTCAAGAAGAACACCATCTACGCCACAATCAACCGCAAGGTCGACATCTTCTTTCCTCCAGCTCACGAACGATAACACTTGAGCATCAAGACCCATGTTTGCTATCCTTTTTGTCGCTCTCACATCTTCCTCTGACATCATCGGAACAACTTCAATCCTGGACACCCCCAAATCATCCAAAGCCTGAGCAATTCTAACCTGTTCATCCTCTCTGAATACAACTCCAGGGGTCTGTTGACCTTCCCTCAAGGTTGCATCATGTATCTGCACTTTTTCTGGTAGATGAAATTGGCTTCTTATCTTATCTTGCCAATTATACTCTGTGAGCCAATAGTTTTCTGTTAATATTTTCTTATCGATGTCCTCTTTTTTCATTGTAACACCTCCGTCTTTTCAACACTTTGTAAAATTGATAAATGAGCTTCCCATATTTTCTTTTTCTCTCCTTCGGACAGCTGAGTGTATTGAATCGCGTTAGTAGGACACCATTCTACGCAAGTAGGATTCCCCCCACAGAGATCACAAACGATAAACTCACCAGATTGCTCATCTAAGGAGATTCCACCATAAGGACAAGCCTCAACACACAACCCACATAACGAGCACAGCTCTTGGTTAATATTTATTGTATAATCATTATTCCTTGAGATGGCATCCACTGGACAGCTAGCTACACAAGGAGCTTCCTCACATTGTAGACATACATTTACTACATCCAATCCCCTTTCATCATTCTTGATAACCTTTATTCTAGACCTTTCAGGATTTATCATTCCCGCATGCTCGACAGCACATATTGTCTCGCAAATTCTACAACCTAAACACCTGTCCGGATAGAAAACTAATGACTTTATTTTTTCTCCTTTCATGTTCTAATCACCTCTGAGCTTTTCTAAATTTTCTGCAACTTTGTCCATCCCAAGTTCTCTCAATTTTGACTCCGATGGTATGCCGGTGTCAACATCCAGTCCTCTATATTTGTAATAATAATTTAATCTTTCCTCAAAATCTACGATAGGGGGATGAAATCCGCCACTTTTGATAGGAAGTGGCTCTTGAGTGAATCTTTTAGGGAAATAATCGTCCCTTCTTCTTAACCCGTAGCTCGCATTTTCAGCTCGTTCTGTAAGTATCGTCCTCTCCACAGCCTTATCTATGTCTTCTTGAGTAAAATCCAAGCTTGTTGCCGCATTGAACAGTTCTAGGAGATATTTCTCCTTTTTTTCTATAACTTCAAGACTAGATGAATAGCCTGACCAAGCCCAAGCGCACACATTAAAAAGATTAATTTCCGTCACATATTTCTCCAGCCAAACAAACATTTTCATAGACTTCTCTGGAGGCATATCATCAATATTTTCGGCAAATTCTCCAGATTTGGCACTTACACCAGAACACCTGAGGTGATCAGCCCCCCTGGTGGAAATAGCATATCTCATATTGTATGTGTGCCCCGCCCTTGGATCCTTGGGGGGTATATCTAATCCCTTGACATGCATCGCATATTTCTCTGACCCAGGACCAAACTTTTTTACGGCCGCCCTTATTCCATCAGCTAATACATCACCAATCCCCTGGCGATAAGCCATCTTCTTAAGAATTTCCGTAACAGCCTCTTTGTTCCCCCAATCCAACTCATAGTTGTCTACATCCTCTTTAGTAATTATTCCGCGTTGATAGCATTCCATGGCAAATCCAATAATGCTCGGGGCAGAGGTAGAGTCGAGTCCTAGCCTATCGCATAATTGGCTGTTATAGAGCACATTTTCCAAGTCATCAACCCCAACACGAGGGCCCAGGGAGTTGGTAGTGTAGTATTCCGGACCATTGAATTCAACCCCTTTATACGGCCCCCTCTCAATCTTGGTATGCCTTGCACACCCAATGCAACATAAGCTGCAACCGGATCTAGCCTTTGTCACATATTTTTCATTTAAGTTTTCACCAGTTATTTCCCCTAGCTCACCGCCACTAAACTGACAGTTCCTCCATACCAGAGCACCTGCCTCGTTGTGAGTTCTGAGCAGGAAGTTTGACCCGATCTCTCGCCCTATTGTTGTGGTCGGTTCGAACCGGTACAGGTCTAATGTTTCCTGGAAAACCTTCTTCCACCTGTTGATATCCGCTATTTTTATACCCTTGCTGCCCCTCACGAGGATAGCTTTAAGATTTTTTGAACCCATTACGGCCCCCATCCCTCCTTCCGTCGCAAAGCGATTCAAATCTACACAAATTCCCGCAACGTGGACTAAATTTTCCCCCGCAGGCCCAATACAAGCCACACATGCTTTTTTATCGCCAAACTCTTTCAACAGTGCTCTAGTAGTTTCAAGAGTATCCTTTCCCCATAATGATCCTGCGTCATTTATTTTTACTTCGTCATCAACAATTTGTATGTAAACTGGCCTTTCAGCTTTCCCTGTTATAACAATTGCATCATAACCTGCCATCTTTAGTTCGGTGGCAAATTCCCCACCTACATTCGAGTCCCCATGAGTTTTTGTTAAAGGCGAACGAGCACCGACTGTGATTCGTCCAGAACACGGGGCTATCCCCGAAAGTGGACCAGTTGTGAATATCAATGGATTAAACGGGGATAGAGGATCCACTTCTGGAAATGTGCGATCGTAAAGTAATTTGGCGACAAATCCTCTGCCGCCAATATAATCTTTAACTAATTGTTTATCCATCTCGTTCTTTTCTGTTTTTCCATTTGTCAAATTTACTTCCAGTATTTTCCCTGCGTATCCTCCCTCAATTTTCATCTCTTACACCCTCCTTCGGTCACCCACCTAGTTACAATTTTCTTCGCTCGAAGACTTCAGCACAATTAAACTGGTCTAGGACTGCTTCTCTAAGCCTTTCCGACAAATTAACCTTGGTAAGATTCTATACCTCTATTATATAATGATCGCTCACCATGTACTGTCTCTTACCGCACATATTTATCAGCTGTATACGCCATATTCTTTGGTGAAGTCCACCATCGCCTTAATATTTTCAGGCTTTGCCTCATCAATGATAGCTCCGGCGTCCATGATAAAGCCTCCTCCCTTACCCACGACATCAATAAGCTGCTTGCAGCGGTCCTTGACTTCTTCGGGTGTGCCGGTACACAATAATGAGTTTGGTACGCCTCCCCTGATACAGGCGACGTCACCCAAAATCTCCTTTGCTTTGAAGATATCGGTACGCTCAAAGTGATATATGACCTTTCCCTTTGGTATATCTCTAATAATCTCCAGACGTGAGGAGTAATTGCCTTCAAACAGCACCCAAGGTGTAAGCCCTTCACCGATTAGTCCGGTGATGAGCTTCCTTAAAGTGGGCCAATAGAAAGTCTTAAACTGCTCCAAGGACATGAAACCATCAGCACCTTTATGAAGAGGAATAAAGACTCTGGGATTTCCGCTTCGTTTGGCGGCAAATGTTGCCGCCTGAAGCTCCATTGGTAATACCTTTTCGGTAGCTTTAATAAGCTTATCAGGTCTTCTATACATGTCCAGCATTGCCCCACGGGTACCCCGGAGATGGTCTCCAATGACATCGAAGGGTGCTAGCCCAATCGAATCAGACGATAACGGGAACCCCATCCTATTAAGCTTCTCCTGAAGCGAATTCATTACGGAACGCCACCTGCGTGATTCAGCCCCGGCCTTTATGAGAGTCTCAAGAGCCTTAGTAGTTTCTGGCCTAGCCAGTGCGGCAAATAGATGCGCTGTTCCATATCCCAGCATCATTATTCGAAGAGGAGGCAGGCTCTTAAAGGGCTCTAGTACGCCATATATACGTGGCATATAGGTTCTTAGTACATAATCGGAAGGGTCGTACAGAAAGCTATCATATTCCTCTGCTTTCATGTATTCGCCTTCAACGAACTGAAATGAATAATTCTCGGAAACTCCATGGCCAGGCCATTTGATCTCCTTAAGGTCAACCATTTCCATTAGGAGTCCTGGAGCAAGTATGAGGTGTCTTGGGTTCTGAATCAAATCCGGCTGAAAATCTACAGCCGTTTTTTTGACCGCCGTGCTCCATTTGTCATAGTCATAATGCGCTTCCTTATGGGTTATTCCCCCATACTTGGCGTAAAAATACTGGAAAATCGGTGCCACCGGAACTCTATCCGGCACTCTTAACTGCACAACATCCTCAACCCTCTGGCTTCTCTCCCTAAACAGCTCCTCAGGCGTCTTTTCCACCGCTATACACTTCCTATCCACTCTTTGGCTAGCGATACCGCGCTCACTGCATCCGGCCTATAGGCATCAGCACCACTATACTTCCTTACTTCATCATCTATCTGTCCACCACCAATCATAATCCTCACTTTATCCCGAAGACCAGCCTCGGTTATGGTGTTTACAGTTTCCTTCATGGATTTAAAAGAGAGTGTCAAAAATCCGCTTAATCCGACGATTCCTGCTTTGGTTTCCTCTATCTTCTCGACAAACTTGTGTCCGGGGACATCTATACCGAGGTCGTAAACCTCGAAACCACTGATATCCAGCATAAAGACGACCATGTCTTTACCAATATCATGGATATCCCCGGCCACGGTTCCGAGAACAACCTTCCCTAGGCGTTTCACCTTAGCCTCTTTGGTCAACTTGGGCTTAACCATTTCGGTTATCTGTTTAAATATTTCCCCAGAGTAAACTAGGTCTGGAATGAAATATTCGCCACTGGCAAAACGCTCACCGACAATTCCCACTCCGCGTCTAACATCACTGAGGATAGCCATGGGATCTTCATCACTATTCAGTCTGTCTCGGGCGATTTCCAGTGCTCCTTTTTCTTTTAAGTCGGCTAGTGCAGTAACCAAGTCCTTAGCCATTCTTTGCCTCCTTGGGAACACCGATAATCATCTTGAATGTCCTTTCCATTATTATATTAAGGGCATAGAATTGCTTCTTTCGCCTCAGCGCTGGGGGCATGTGACACCCCCAGCGCCGCTCCTAAAGAAAGGAGAGAAAAATAAAAAAATTCCCCGCATATCTAACGGGGTTGGGCTAATCGCCTGCCTACACTCTAGTTTCATATCTCTCCCCGCCTTAAAAAGACAAAGGGCTCAAGAGTATACCCACATTTCGGGTCTCTGAGCCCTTTTCCTTGACTTATTTTTGGGATTGCTTTCGAATAGAAACGACTATATAACACTACTCACATTCCCATTTCCCAAAAGACCTGTTGCCCCAGTTCTTTCTACTTTTTAGCCTGTTTCTTTTCTTCCTTCTCTTGCGATCCTCTCCTCTATGGCATCCTCAATCCACTCGCCAAGCCTTTTCTGTGACTCAATAGCTCTGTGATGCGCTTTCCTGAGAACACTCGGCCTTATCTTTATACTCCTTGCTTGCCTAGGTTCCTCGGCCATAAGAACTCCAAATTAAAGACAAGAGGCACGCTAGATGTGTGGCTTCCCCAGAGCAAAACCCCAGAGTCTTATCGTAAAGTTCACAACTTCACTTTAGATTTTTACCCTGGTTAAAAGGATACTACTAGTATTTATCGACAGCAATACCTCATAATTATTATTTTTGCTCGACAATGTGTTAATTTCGTCTAACCATTTTGACTTACTACAATTCTTGACGTTTTCATTAAGTAGTAGTAAGATTGTAGTAGTAACTGGTTTTGCCATTGCTAAAAGTCACCTGGTCGGGGGCACACAGTGACGAAAGTAAAGCTACTCTTGGCAGATAGAAGTGTAATTTTTTGTGAAGCGCTAACGAAGGTGCTAGAGCGCGAGCCTGACATGGAGGTAGTGTGCGCATGCTGCACGGGATTCGAAGCTGTTGAAAGAGCCAATGAGCACCAGCCGGATGTCATCCTCATAGATCCTGAGCTGTGTGAATGTAGCGGTATTGAGGCGATGCAGCGTATTCATGAAAGGCTGCCGAATACGAATATCATCGTGCTCACCTGCTCTAAGGCACACGCCGACCTCATTTCCGCTATTAAGGCAGGAGCTAGAGCATATATATCCAAGGATACTATTAGCATTCAAAACCTCATTAAAACCGTTACTCTCGTCGCTGCCGGTGAGGTCATTGTATCCTCTCCGATGGCAGCAAGACTGCTTGCTGAATTTAACCTCTTATTAGCGGAGCACAAGGATGTGGCGAAGGTAGGAGACGTCAGCCTCCTGAGCAAGCGAGAGCAGGCAGTGCTATCCTTGGTTGCGCAAGGCCTTACCAACAGAGAGATTGCTAGCAGCTTGTTCATCTCTGAGCACACGGTGAAGGTACACCTGCGGAACATTATGGGAAAACTTCACGCACACACTAGGCAGCAGGCAGTAGCCTTAGCAAGAGAAAAAGCTGCTGTCTAGGGCATATCGCTGACCGAATAATTACATTGGAGCACTACTTGGAGTTATGAACCTAGGTCACCGCAGCATCGAAGGGGTTGTCAGTTTTGGATTAAGACCCTGCTCCTCATGAGACACTTACCAGCTTATGAAGCAGGGTCTCCCTTCGCACAAGATTAGTAAGAAACGGGTCTTCTTAATAGAAGACCTTATTCGATGGATAAAGGAGCACTGACCAACGCCTACCGTGGCTTCTGCACTAGGCTACATCAGAAGGGAGTGGGGCCCTTCACCACTAAAGACCTCGCTGGCCATAAGAATGTTAACACCCAGCAGCCGGCCAGTAAAAGGAGCACCATTTTTAGGCGACAAATTGGCGACAAACTAAAAAGCACTAGTTGTCACCAAAAGGCACTTTAGCTTCAAAACGGGGCTTTGGCAACTGACACAAAAGTCCCAGTTTGTATCTAACGGCGCATATCGGCATACCTGGCCTAGAATTAGGAAACCGCTGCTCTATCCACCTGAGCTACAGGGGCACGTTTGGTGGAGATAGGGGGATTCGAACCCCCAACCTCTGCGATGCGAACGCAGCGCTCTCCCTACTGAGCTATATCCCCACTCTAGCCATAAGAATTATAACATATCTGAGGTCTTTTATTAAGGTATGTTGTGAGCTAGACAGGAACACAAAAGTAGAGTAATATTTAACAAATTACATTATTAACTAAGGCAGTAGGAGAAATTATTGAGTAGAATAACAAAGGGAGTTTGGAACATCTCGTGGGCGATTCATAAAAAGCGGGGTGATTAAGTTATGGAAGATACAGTAGGAATGAATATGAACAAAGTAGTTCAGTTCTTGGGGAAGCCCGTGGAGGAATTTACTAAACAAGACCTTGTCAGGTTTATTGAGGATAAAAAGATTGAGATGGTGAACTTCCGGTATGTGGGTGGGGATGGCAGGTTGAAGACCCTCAATTTTGTGATTACCAGCAAAGCTCAGCTGGACCGCCTGCTATCAATGGGGGAAAGGGTAGATGGCTCCAGTCTATTGCCTTATATCGATGCGGCCTCAAGTGATCTATATGTTATCCCCCGTTATAGAACTGCCTATGTGAACCCGTTCTCTCCTATTCCCACAGTAGATATACTTTGCTCTTATTATACAAATGAAGGAATTCGGTTACCAAGCTCTCCAGAGAATATTGTCACAAAGGCTCATGAGGTATTGAAGAATAGCACTGGGTTAACTCTGGAGGCTATGGGAGAGTTGGAATATTATATTTTCTACGAGGGACAGCGGTTTTATCCAACGACGGCTCAAAAGGGTTACCAGGAGTCTTCCCCATTTTCTAAATGGGAGGGACTGAGATGTGAGGCTATGCAAGCTATTGCTCAGGCGGGGGGAAAGATAAAGTATGGGCACTCTGAAGTAGGCAATATTCGTGAAGAAGACTATGCGACAGAGCAGCAAGAGATTGAGTTCCTCCCGGTACCTATTGAAGATGCGGCCGACCACATTGTTATTGCCAAATGGATTTTAAGGATGATTGGGTATAAGTATGGGGTAACAATCAGCTTCGCCCCCAAGATTTTAGCCGGGCATGCCGGCAGTGGCCTTCATATTCATACAAGATTAGTCAAAGATAGTAAGAATATGATGATTGAAGAAGGCCAGTTAAGCGATATAGCCAAAAAGACTATTGCTGGCTATCTCACTCTGGCTCCTTCCCTAACTGCCTTTGGTAATACTGTTCCTACTTCTTATCTGAGGTTGGTTCCCCATCAGGAAGCACCTACAAATATATGCTGGGGTGATAGAAACCGATCTGTATTAGTAAGAGTTCCCTTGGGATGGTTAAATGTTAATAATATGGCCAGAGATGCTAACCCACAGGATAAGGGGGAATCTTCGGAGTTTATGGATAGTCAGACGGTAGAATTTCGTTGTCCTGATGGTTCGGCTAACATCCATCTTTTACTA
>Ga0209986_10001056_pt1 | contig 26834 bp, 19 predicted proteins | sample BlataG_FD_183168 | JGI IMG/M metagenome (GOLD analysis project Ga0209986, IMG submission 183168) | Deep subsurface microbial communities from Black Sea to uncover new lineages of life (NeLLi) - Black_00105 metaG (SPAdes) (version 2) | ecosystem: Environmental > Aquatic > Marine > Oceanic >... | reverse complement strand
TCCTTTGACATATTCAAGGGTAAAATATGCCCTGCCATTATCAGTTACGTCATAATCATAGACCGGCACGATATTTGGGTGCTTGAATTGAGAGAGAATCTGGTATTCCCGTTCAATTAAATCATTATGCTCATGGGTTTTCTTGCGGGCGATTTTAAGAACCAGATTCTTCCTGGCGCTTGCGAAGACTTTGTAAATGGTCGCATAATTACTTTCTCCAAGCTCCTCGACAACACGATACTTATGTATACACTTTCCCTTTGAAAGCATATGAGAAGTCTACGTAAGTTTCTGTCCATGTCAACCCCGTTACTAATTGTTCGAAATATGTTTCTGGAATATCAGTTACAATTCGTGTTGTACTGGCAAAGGCATTAACTCTTTACGCCAACCATACCAAGAATTAGTAACGGGGTCAACCCTAATAAGCAATACCAATAGAGAATACACGCGTTCAATTTAACTTGGAACTTCTCGATGCGTCCCCCTTTTGTGGGACTTACTCGAAGAGGAAAGAGTTACTGTTCGAACTTGCCTGTCCTGAAGTTGTTGAAGGATCGAGAACATACATTGAAGAACTTCTCGACTCGCTTCACTCGCTCGAAGAATAAATAAATTACTGTTCCTCTCACCTTGTTCGAGACAGGCGAGCGAAGTCGAGAACATACATATCGTGGATGATATGAGAACTATTTTATGTTCTCCTTAGTAGTTAGCAGAAATAAAGATTTCCTTAATTTCCGATCAGGTAACTGAATTTGACAAAAACATGTCTCTTGCTCTCACGGTATCCATAAGGTTCATCATCTCCAACACCCATACATCATTTGGCTCATGTCTATGATAAAAGTGATTTACTGATTTTCACAGTCTTGTGCCTAACGGTATAGCGGGAAGTTTTTAATTGCCTGTTGCTACATTGAGTGGCGCAAATTTCTATTGCAGAAATTCTTTTATTCTATCAGTATTAAAAATATACCAGATACTTTATCTTTATCGCACCGATTTGATTTTGCAATTGCAGATTACCAAATTCATCCTGCCCTCGACAATCGTTGAGTGCAATGTAGAACCAGCTCTTTGGTTGAAAATTCCAGGAAAAGAGAACACCTAAACGATTTGTACTTACTTCAGCTTCTGAAAAATTTGTTTCCGGCACGGTCATCACGCACTCATTGAAAATACCGATAGTCATTGTCGGTGTGATCGTGAAATCTATCCGTGGTGTAATCACCGGCGTCATTGCGCAAATTGTATTCGTGGTATCCCACTCCACCCAGATATTAGAAGACAGCGAAACATTAATGCGTGGTAACAGATTATATTCGAACGAGAACCAGTTTGCTCCTTGATATGCCAGAAAATTACGGTAGTAATTATATCCATAACTGTAGTTACCACCGATATTTAAACCATACTTCGCGCCATTTCCCCAGATTGACACATTTATTGCCCGCAGTACATAATGCATATTCGCTTCATAATAGGAACCTATGTTCAGCTCCAAATTACAACCCCAGTTGTTGCGAAAATTCGGATTAAGGATAAACAGACCCAGTGTTGACCAGTTTACCGAATCTCCGGGTACTTGTATGACAGCAATACCCGAACCGATCCAGAGGTTTTTTATAAAACCGCGGGAGTATGTTTTAAACGGTCCACTGCACAGCATGGCTTTTTTCAAACCTGACCAGGGCACGTAACCTATTTCTCCGACATCAAATGAATCGTGAACAATGCTAACGCCACCCATAGTCAAGAAATTCTTAATGAAACCCATGTACCCGGATGATAGTGCCCAACCTTTTTTGTTGTTTTTGTCGCTCACTGCGGTTTGATATATGAATTGATGAAAACCCGAGCGAAATACGCCATCAAACCCAAGGGCATAATTGTAATCGTCATTACGCGCTCTTGTGCCACTGCAGAGCAGACCGATGTCTGATGTTTTTAACAGTTTATGCTGCAATCGTAATACCCCGAACCCGCGATGCGGTTCCGTTTCAAGGGAATCCGTATAAGTACCAAAAAAACCAAAATTCCACCTTTGGGATTTACCGGTGAGCTTCAAACCACCAAGAATCGGCACTGCCTCGTGGTACATCGATTTTCCGATTCTCCGTGAATAGTAAATTGTGAGCGGAGAAAAAAAAGCTTTACCCGCGCCAAAATCCGGCATTCTGAAAATTTCTTTTCCTTCCAAAAAAAATGGACGCCGTTCATCAAGATACGTTTCGTACTGCGAAAGATTCAAGGTATAAGGATCGGACTCGATTTGGGCAAAATCCGGAAACGTAGTTGCATTCAAGCTCACCTGAGGCGTAATGTCCCATTTTAAATTCATGCTGCCGCTCACACTGGTTTTCCAGGGATCGGTCGCTTCTTTCTCACTCCGCATGAAGAATTCGGGGTACAATTCAAAATAGTATCCACTCGTCCGGGGATGGATATTTCTTAAAGCGCCGTATTTCGAAACCAGGTTCCCTTCGACCTGCAAGACCTCAGTCCAGTATGCGGTTTCCTGCTTTGAGGCAATATATCGCTTGAAATTTATACCCCATTCGGATAATTCTTTTTTGTAACGGATTGATTTAAAAGGTATCTTCATCTCAACTTCATAACGGTCGTCATAAACCTTCACTGCTTTTTCCCATACTCCGTCCCAGGAATCATCCGAGGAACGACCATCATCCAAAATCCAACCGTCACCGTTCATGCCGCTGGCATAAACCTTAAAATAGTAGGCAGTGGACTTGCTGCCAAAAGGATCGAGGTACAGCGTCACATAATCATCGTTTTCACTGTAGTGGACAGTCGGTTTGCCTGAAGCACTATAACACCGTACCGCACAGTATAGGTCACGGTTACTCTGCAGTACATAGACTACGGTTCGTTCGGTTGGCAATTGCTGCTCGTACGGTACCGATTGTATGAAATCGTCCACCGAATCGGCGTGGTTCCACGTATCTTCTATGAAACCATCTATATGGGGTTCGACATCGGTGTGTGGTATATCGATGTATTTACCGCTTATTAATAAAAACATTACAATCGACTGAATCATAGGACCTCCTTTCAGTACGGCATAGCATTACGTAACAATGTCATGTATCCTGTGTTGACACAACGTGGACAGGTTTTAATAAGATGATAGACATGCCGGCGGCTATGCTAATCAATAAAACTCCCAGAAGGTAGACATTATTTATTCCGATAAGATCACTCAATAGTCCTCCGATACCTATTGATATAACCTGACACAGATTCATTATTGCTTCTACAACACCAAAGATCCGTCCGAGAATTTTTGGATCGAAATTTTGCTGAAAAAAGGAATTAAGTCCTATGCTGAAATAAGCATTGCCAATACCAACAAATACAAACATTAAATAGGTTGTTATCAAATCTCTGGTAATGACCATTATCAATAAGCTAAATGCAAATATGACAAGGCTTAATTGGATAGGTTTTGGTTGTTTTAATCTTTCTTCAAATAGTGGCGCGATAACACCTCCTACCAACGTACCGCCGGCAATAACTGACATAACAATTCCCACTGCAGAATCGCCAGCACCAATGGTTTCTTTCAAAAAAACAACAATCAGGGCAACCAGTGCGCCACTACCAAGACGGAACATGGATAGCAGGAGCATAATGTTCAGCAGTGATTTCTCGTGTTTCAATACCTGTAGGAATTCACCGAACTTTTGCTTGAAGGCACGCATCTGCCGCCCACCGGTTGGCGCAAAATCGCCGTGCAATTGTATGATGAACAGCGCACAGCAAAGATAGGACACGGCATTTACAGTACACGCATTGGAAAAACCAATCCAGGTGAATAAAAAACCTCCCAGCGCGGGGATTACCAGGCGTATGCCGTGCAAAACAACCTCAAATACGGAATTCGCCTGAACGATCAACCGTTTGTCGACAATCTGGGGAAGTATCGCGCTGGATGCCGGTGCGGAAAAGCTCGCGACGAAACCTACGAAAAAACTGATAATATATACCGCCATGATTGTCGGGAACAATGACAATATCGCGAACAGTGCGGCCAGAATCACATTGCTGATAATTATGATATTTTTTCTGTTGTACGAGTCAGCAACTACCCCTCCGATCATGCCCAATATAATAGCCGGAAGGAAGGAGAACATCCCTAATTTACCAACACTCCAGCCGGAACGAGTGATGTTATATACATACAAAACAGCAATTATGGAATATATGATACTTCCGGTACTCGATAGCGTCCTGCCGAGAAACAAATTAACAAAATTACGATTCAAAAAAACAGCTTTAAGTTTCTGCATTATTTGCTCCTATCGATAACACATAAGATGGACTTGTTTCCACAATAGAAGGCAGTACATCAATAATATCTGGTCGCTTTAGCAACATGGAGAATGTATTGGGAGTTATGCGTTTATTAAAAAACGCATATGATTCAGATACCCATTTCATCTTTTTTTCAGGACTTTGCCATTCTAAATTGATGGATCGTAAAAAACTGTTTGTCATCTTTCTTAAAAGGGAGGCGGATAAGTATTGTTTAGCGTTATCCCGGAATTTCTTCCATTCGCTGATTACAATATGATAATCTTTTGGCAAAACTGCCGTGACAAATTCAATTCCAATAGGATTAAAATAATTTATTCCATTTACATAACGATAAATATATTTATTTTTTTGGAGATGTTCAATAAATGGAGAGAAACACCCAAAAATCATATAGACATAGAATGGCAGGAGTATTTCGTATAGTTGATATGGCAATAACAAGATTGCTATGTACCGAAGGGAAGTGTAGTATTCACGAGCCGTTGGTATGTTAGATACATCGGGCAGATTTTTTACACAAATATAGTTGGGTAATATCGTGTCATCTTGATACATTACGAGATCGTACAGGCCGGCTAAATCAGATTCATTTAGGTCAGCAGCAACAGAGAAGTAAAAGACCTGCTTAGTCATTGTCTGTGCAAAAGAATGCAACTCTTGCATAATAGTTTCGAAAGAAAAATCAATATTATATTGGTTACCATAAATCTCTTTCCGTAATTTCTTCAAGACATATATCATGGGTGTATCATGCCGCATTAATTCTTCAATAGAGGTTTCCTTGACAACCTTGCTAATGTTTTTGCCTAATGAAGGAGACCTGATGACGTTCATAATCCTGGATAGGATTTTTCTATGGTTTATGTCTTGATTGTCTATGTAGGGTAGCTTTATAAGAATAGTCGTCAGAAAAACAGTAGTTTCGGCACGTATTACACCTCCAAGTTCATGGATATAATCTTTCAGTGTTTTTTGATCTTTAATGCACGTGTCAAACACCAAGTGTTCCCATATGTGTGCAATGGAAACATTGTTACTGTCTATTCTATACGTAATGCAACAGGTTAATGATGTTGAATGTTCATAGTACACGAGTATATTCTCGTTCATTTCGATATAATTTTCTTATCCTGTAAGTAGGATAGAAATCGCATAGTATCATGTTCGATCCGATCAGTATTCGCATAATTATATCGCAATGTTTTAATGACGTTCATACAATTAATTCCATCACTATTGAAGAGGTGTAGAAATATTTGTTTGCCAGCGGGGTCAGCAATTTTGTAATGTCTTCCATCCGTCAGCTTACATATGATAAGATCATCATTTTTGTCTTTGTACCACCGTACATCATATGCAATCCTTATATTGGGCAATATCAAGTCATCCATGTTGGTTTCTCCATCTTAAGAATTCAAGGCATGATTTTGTACATCGTTCACCGTAATGCATAATGTCCAGGGGGCATATTTCACAAATATCTATAAATTCACAACGACTGCACAAATCGTATTTTCTTTTTGCACTGATAGTATGAGCGAATCTGTAAAAATCCTTGAAATAACAAGAATGTATTATGTCATGGAAAGGCAAGTTGATGAGAGATAAATCTATCTTCTTTATGTTGAGTTCCTCAACTATATCACTCCGGAATTCATTGAAATTATTGGTATAGGCACAGGGTTGAACACAGCCCGTATTTCCAACCCATACTGATTTGCTTCCGGCAGAACATCTTTTCTCGACGCCTCCACAGATATCACGTCCTGCGATGCTGTTAATGTATGATTTAAAAAGGGGCAAACCCCAATCAATGCGGATGTCAAAACCCGGCAATTCCGCTGCTACTAATGCTATTTTTCGTCCTATGTCAAAAACTTCCGAGTGTAACAGGGTAATATCTGTTTTTGTCAATAGACCAAAAGGTTTCTTCAATGAATCGCATGCCCAGTAATCCACGCCCAATGATGATGCCCATTCGATAGTCGCATCGATATGTTTCGTATTATATCGCGTGAGAACAGATTCAATACCTATATTAAATGATACTGTATGCTTCTTCCGGGCATCAAGGAGCCTTGATAGATTGTGTACCGATTTTTCCCAAGTTCCTTGACCGCACAATTTATTAGCAGTTTTTGCGTAATAACTGTCAATACTGAAGCAGACGTTCTTTAAGTGAGTGAACTCGCATAGTCTTTTGATTTTCTCATTATCAAGAAGAGTGCCATTAGTTGCAATCCCGAAATCTATTTCATGTCTATCGCATTCATGTAGAATATCCAATATATCTTTCCGAAAAAACGGTTCCCCACCAAGAAATTGAATATATGTAACCCTGGTTTCCGTATTAATCATGTCCATAAATATAGCCTTTATTGTAGTTGAGTCAATGTCCGATGACTTATGTTGTTCATAGTATTTTCTATTATAGCAATAGATACAACTCAAATTACACTGTCCAGTAATATCCCAACCGACTAACATTAGACCTCCATTGACTGACCACTTATTTTTAAGAAATTTATGATCCTTTCAGAGGATAGGTACCTATCCTCTGAAAGGTGTTGATCCTCATTGGGCGAGATTAATCAGGATTGCTTGAGCATACAATGCAAAATCCATTTCCAACAGCGATTTGCTCCCATGGTGATATGTCAAAATCCAATAAGGTTGGTGTTTGCCATGTCTTCATTATAATCACCTCCTTTCATTTTGCCTTCGCAATTAGCCCGGGACCAAAAGAAACAACATTCTTGTAGGGAGAGAAATCGTTTGATAAATAACCTTATATTCTTCCTTTGTTTAGCTATTCGATCTACTATCAGTATATCATTTGTCACCATTTCTCCCCCAATTATATCCAACATCGTGAAATATGCCAGATAACAATATCGCACTCCACCCCCTTATTTTGGACAAAAAGGGGCTTGATTTCCGCCTGAGGCGGACAGGTTATGTTACACATTTTAGCTTTATTGTCAAAAGTCAATTTCTGTGATCCCCATACCATCTGATTATGGTTATTCTTTGCAATATTATATAGCAATTTTCATGCCAGTGTAAAAGCTTGAAATTTCGGGAGAAATTTTTGGAGTTGTGACATTTCTGTCACAGGGGTTTCGGTAAAATCAGTGAAAAATGCCGTAAAGGCTTGCGGTACAACATTCTGCGTGAGTGACAGATTTGTCAGTGGTTTTGACAAATTTGGCACAAACCAAATCTGGCACGGAAGTGTGTTCTCGACCAGACCTCTCGATTTCACTCGAGACAAAACTCGAACAGTAAACCCCGTAGGATATTGCTGCCGGGCGGGGTAAATACTTTTTCTGGCGCATCTCCCAATCGAGTGGGTGAAAATTGACTGGGAAACGGAGACGGGGAGAAAAGGAGACAATACAACCGTTATCGCGACTGGAAAGTCGCTCCCACCTTACATTGGGATTATTACTACAGGGGAGGTTTCGAAACCTCGATTGAAATACGCTTGCGGCATGGGTGAAATATAATACTCCCTCTCCCTTAAAAAGGGAGAGGGATAGAGCCTGCCCTGAATTTATTTCAGGGTGGGGCTGATTTTGGTGATTAATCTATTATATGTTCTCCTTAGTAATTAGCAAAAATAAAGATTTCCTTAATTTCCGATAAGGTAACTGAATTTAACAAAAACCTGTCGTTTGCTCTCACGGTATCCATAAGGTTCATCATACTTGTCGATTGTATGAGTTGAGCCTATATAAAATCCACTGAATGGATTTATGCGAAAAGATATTAAAGGATAGAGTTCTATCGAATGTTGCCCTGCATAGCTCCAATAATCAGTGATAATTCTGGCGGACAGCCAATCAGTTAGTTGATAACTGATGTTAGTTCTGAACATGGTCATATTATGAATGCTTTCTTTGGTTTCCTTATCATTTAAAGAATATCTCTGTAGGATAAATTCTGATTTGACACTATGGATCGGAGTAACTGATGCCCACAGGAAAACACGATCAAAATCGCTTAGCTGAATTGGCTGAGTATTATAATCGATATCTTCGCCAAACTCATATGAAGCGCTCAATGTAAGATATCTATTGAAACTGGTGTTAATCTGACTTGATATTCGGCATATATCGTTAAATGTTGTACCAGCAAATGATTTAGATGATACATCATAACTAAAAGATACACTAGTTTGCTTTCTGAAATCTATAATAATCGATGGTTTCACTTCTTGCTCTCTGAAACTAAATAATCTGTTGTATTTTCTCGTGAAGTCCAATTGAGGCGTAATTTTTTCAAAGAACCATTTGTTAATCCAGAATTCCATATTTGTCTGCAACCCAGGTTCCACCAAATCATTTCTATTAATGAACCCGTTGTCAGTTCTGAATGTTGGTGCGATTAGTTTATACCACATACTAATATTCCAGTAACGACCTTTCCTTAAGAATTCCAATAAATAAGCTTCACCGCTAAACTCTTCACCATCAAATCCCGACGTATGTCCATCGAATTCAAGCCAGGGATACCCCTTAAATATTGTAGTATCATTTGGTTCATTGGTCCATGACTTAAGAGCCTGCCAGATAACCGTATAATTGTTAAGAAATCTAATATTACCGTCAATTCCTGAAACAGTATTCCAACCTCCACAGTCCTGTGTTATGTTGCGATATGTACCAATAAGACCGATGTATGATTCCTTGAGAATGTCTCCCTTAATCCGGAAGATGTTCGAAATAGAATTCACATCAGTGGCGAGGGGGAAACTATACTCGCAAAATGGAATAATCCAAGGAGTGTATTCATCATAAGCAGCAATCCAACCTATCCAGATTTTGTTAATTCTACTATTCAATTTCACTGCAACAAGCGGATCATTTATCGACCTGGTGTACACAACATCTATAGGTGATGCATAAATATCTTTATTCTCCATGAAAAACGGCCTTTTTTCTGGGTAATAAAATGCAAAAGTAGTATTTAGATTAACATTGGGTATGTCTGTTTCAATCTGAGAATAATCTGGATTCAATGCCCAATCAATGATAAAATCGCCTGTTAGACTGTGTTTGCCATTTACGCCGAAATATCCTGCAATTTCACTTTCTCTATATGATGTAGCTGGATCTTCCAAGATGGTTGTTCGCGAAATGACAGCATACGGCAAGAACTCATTTATTCGCTTATGTAAGCCTTTGTCCTTTATAAAGAGATTACCAGCCTGTTCGTAGATTGAAGGAATACTTCGTGAAAGAGGTGACCAAGAAAATATTTCCTGAACTCTTGATCGGTGGCGGGCAAAATGTACTTTCCAATGTTGTTCCTTCGCTTCCTTGAAACGTATACTAGTGAAAGGTATTGTCATTTCTACTATCCACTTGTCGTGATAGATTTTCGCGGACGATTTCCATTTAGTATCAAAAGTTATGTCTATATCGTTATTAAGTTCGTACGCATCCTGCTGTATCCCTAATGGATTTACAGCAAAGAAGTAGCCTTTTGGTGAATCTTTGAAAGGATAGAGTTGGACGATCACTTTATCGTCACTCCAAAACATATCCCGTGGGCAAGCTGAAGCAATGATTTTTGAAGGATCCTTTTCATGACAAATCCAGGCTATATAAAGATTTTCACTATCATAACCTATCATGACCTCAGTTTCTACTTCCGGTTTGGAGTTTTCTCTCGGCGTAAATTCTGTAAAATTACCCAATCTTGCAGCATTTAACCAACAAGAGTCATTTAGTTCTCCATCTACTTTGTTAGGTTGCGTGTCAAATCTCGGAACGACCACTTTTAGTTCCTGAGGTGTATTCGGCTTCCATTCTGCTGTCCACGCAAAAACAGCAATTAAAGATAGGATTGCAATTTTCACATATATCCAATCTTTTGTCTCATAGAGATTCATAACGCACATGTATTTGCCTATAGATGTACAACAAATCCAGCGAATATCATACGGGGGAAGAAAACAATCGGCTCTTGTCTTTGGTAATCGTCAGAATGAACATATCTTACCACATTTTGATGATCCGTAAGATTATACATCGCCATATACCAAAACACTGGCCGGTTACAAATTTCAAACGGGTGCGTTAATCTTACATCTAACCTGAATATCTTTGGCAATCGAGCACTATTCTCTTTACCCCAAATTGGAATAGCAATCCCTGCACTATCTTGCGTTGTAATAAGCGGTGTATATGGTTTTCCAATGCTCCAGCAGCAATGAAACCCTATTGTCCATCTTTTTAAAGGTAAGCTTAGGACTCCGATCAATTTTAAAGGAATGTCGTTATCCAAAGGAATTTTATCAACAGACTGCGTTTTCATCCATGAGACACCGATTTGGAAGTTAGTATTCCTCATTCTGTATTGAACTAGACCTTCAAGTCCAATTGCTTGACTTTGATTAGCATATCGTTTGTAATAGCTATCCAACGTGCCCTTTCCAATGGCAAACTTTTTTTCAATACCTATTGTGGCATGGTCAGCGTGACTGATAGAATCCGAGTAGAACAATTGGGTCATTCTTCCTGCACCAATGCGCAACCGATTTGATTGACTAAAACCGATGTCTATAAGAATCCTTGGGTCAAACTCCTTTAATTTGCTACTCGAAAATAAAGGACGAAAACCACATATGACATTTACTTCCGAAAACCTAAATTTATGTCCCAAGAAAATGGCTGAGTGAAGAAGACTATGTTCTTCCTCAAAAAATTCAACTCCAATTGCTTCTTCAAAAAAGCCTTGTATTGAAATCTCCTGAGGATAGATTTCTCCCCCAAATATGAATCTCGAATTCTGTGAAATGTCATAAGATAGAGAAAATTTTGAATAGAAATTTTCTTCCCTTATTTCTTTTTCAAACATCGGCATAATGCCGAAAAATGAGGAGTAATGAGTGTATCCAAGAACTGTCTCGATAGACAATGGATGTTCAATCCATCCGCTTAGAATTCCTAAAACACTGTGTTTTTCTGCATCTTCTAATGTCTTATAGCCCAGTGATTGCATATGAATAGATGAATGACAATTGGAGAAAAGGAAAAACGGCAGCGTATAGAAAGAATCAAACTGTGAATAGCGAGATCCTTGCAGCGACCACGAGGAAGGGTAAACATTTAGCTCATTTTGTGAATGATTCATGTATGCCAATAAATCGTAATATGACTTAGAAAACCAAATACCTCCTATAGAAGGATAAGTGGCAGCAACAGAACAATTAGCCATTGAAAGCCCTAATGACAAACCTGGTTCTAAAAGAGTCCGATTTTGAAGAAAAATACCACCAGACATTTTCCCACCATATGCTGGCGGTAAGATGCCGGCAAAAGCTTCTACACTTTGTAAGCTATTTTCGTCAATTATTGAAAAAAGGCCACCGGTTGAATTGTAATAGTAAAATGGGTGTTTGATAGGCAAACCATTAAGCGTAACAAGAACTTCATCAGGAGAACCACCTCGAATTGCTATACTTGTAACATCTGGATTTCCGGAAAATGCAGGTAAGGTTTTTAGCGTAAGAAACACATCAGCTGACGCACCTGGCGTGTTATAGATATCTAACTGGTTAAGACTTGTCTTAGAGGTGTTTATGCCGGCAGTACCAGAAATGGAATAATCTCCGGATACGTCAACTGCTGCGATTCCAATAGCTTCTTCTTTTAACTTCACATCAATTGTTCTATTGTTTTTTGAGAAAGGTACTTCTTTCTCTTTATGGCCGATATACGAAATAGACAATATTCCATTTTCGATTGAATCAGGAATCTCAATCGAAAAATTGCCGTTCTTATTGGTTGATGTACCAAGAGGAACCCCAACTACTAAAATAGATGCCCATGGTAATGAACATCCGTAGTTGTCTTTTACTACTCCTCTAACAGTATACGTAGTAATCACAAATACTAACGCAATCAAAACACTCATAACCCTAATAGTTTAATTTGCCCGTAAGTATAATACGGGAGAATGAGCACAAGTTCATTGAGGATTTTACGCGCTTCGGATTTTTGTCCCGATTTCTTGTATGCTTCGGAAAGAAAAACCAATGCGTCGGCATAACCCCAATTGCCAGAAGATGATGATTGTCCTTCATTCCTGAAGAGGGAGACACTTTCTTCGAAGTGGTCTATTGCCTTTTCAATATTGCCGCCAAACATTTGAGGTGTGAAAAGCTTTGAAAGGCCAAGAACAAGATGGGCACGGGGATTAGTTGCTCCATTTTGACGTAGATAATCAGCAAGCTTATTAATGCGTTTTCCTGTTATAATCGCCTTTAGCGGATTTAATCCTGCTTGCATTCCCAAAAGTGCATATTCAAGTATCTGTATTTCAATACCTTGATCTTTTGAAAGCAGCTTTAGCGCTGCATCAATCAATTTCCCTTTGCGGTTATCATCCTTTAAGATAGTAGCTAAACGATAATTCACATAACCATAGAGTAACCGAATTTTTGAGCTAGGGTGAGCTTTCAAGGCAAGTAAAATTTGAGCTCTTGTTTCCCAGAGAAAAGAAGTATCACCTAAAAATACACCATGTTCAATTCTTTTCCATAGGTTATCTAAATATTTTGTTTCAAAATCATCTCCCGGAATCAAACTTAACTTTCTTAGACTAATAGAGTAAATACCTTTCCCAATGCCTAAAGGTTTTATAAGTAGTCCTTGAACAAATCTGGAATATGGTGGAACTAAAGCGATAGAAATTGCAGTGAGGTTAGGAGTAATTAAGACCCCAGGACTTTCCGTTGTATATGCCGCTTTATTAAGAAGGAAAAGGCTGCAAGGAGTACTGATTTCTTCGAATTCGAGTTGTAAACTTGCATAAGGTGATAAATCCCAGCCCGAGTCCAGGGTAGATTCCAGGTTTATTACACCACCCTTCACCCACATTTCATTGCGGGATTCAGCCTTTTCCCCAGTTAGACAATTTTGTTTCCATATGCCATCGAGCCCAAAATCCAAAGGGCTATTATTCCACATAGTACCCCATGTTGTTATATCTTTCGCAAAATTTGTTATCAGTAGTGATTTACCATATGGTAACGGAGAAGGACTTAGAGAATCAACCTCAAACTGAATACGGTTCGGTAGAATCAGCTTGCCTTTTTTAAATAGTGCAATCGGTTCAGCCAAAACAGCCAAATCATTCAGAGGATTTCCTTCAAGAAGAACAAAAGACGCTTCATCACCTGCACGTATTACATTTGTTTCTTTTCCGATGAAATTTGATGCATTGAGTGTTACAATTCGAATAGCTTCCAATCTACTAAAACCCGCTTCAACAAATTTATTCAGACTATGCAGTGTGCCGTGGCCATAAAATATTTGTGCAAAACCAGACATACTACCTAAAAGGAGATTCTTGGATGGGCGTGTCCGTAGGACTTCTACATTATGTGTTGTTAGATCATGCACAATCTTCTCGGCTTCCATGGTGATACCGACTTTAGAAAAGGCAAAAGATACGTGAAGAGATTGAAGACATGAATAAGGGATTAGCTTTTCAGGAAGGGGAATTGGTTCTAAGAATAAAGGCATTTCATACCTAATTCCATCATGCATAGCTTCAGGCAACCAGCCGATTAAAACATCAGGTTTTACAATATCGAATACTTCATTTGTTACGCGCGAATAGCAGAGACCAAAAATGAGGAAATCATTTACAGTAAGTTGTGTGCGTAATCTCTTCAGTATGTTGAGTTCTTTATTGGAAAAATCAGTATCTTCTGGCAGAACAAATATGACGCCAATCGGTCTTGTCCTTTTCAAATCGTTGATTAGGATATTTACATCATCGGTAGTTTCTATATTATAGATATCAAAGATATGTGGGTTCCACTTTTCGAATTCATATGGTGTAATCTTCGTAGATGATGAAATTCGAACCCAGGGTCCAATTGTGTATATATTCAAATTTGAAGAAGAATCCGCAATGGTTCCCACAACTCCAATTGTATTGACACCAAAATATGTCAATGCAGCTTCATTTTTTTTCCGATTTTCCTCTGAAAATTCATTGACCCAGATATTTCCACCGGGATTGCCATCTCTAAAAATTCCAAGATCAATAACTGATGGCATTAGATAATACCCAGTGGCGTCAATTACGAAATCATTGCCCTTCACACGAGACTTGTTTGGTAAAGTGATTTTTTCGATGATCTCCTTTTCAATAATGATATCAGCAGTCTTAATATGACCCTGTTGAATATCCAAATAGGAAACGTTCCTTAATAACGTAGCACATACCAAGAAAAAACCAAGAAAACCCATTATTGCCTCCTTTCCCTTTTACTTTTCAGCTTCTTCAAAAATGCTTTAATAAATTTCCATAGGAATACAAGAATAAAAACCCCAAAAAAGAACTGACGGCCAACTTTACCAGCCAAACTCGAAAGTTTGTATAGTAACACTAAATAGACTACAAAGAATGAGAATTCAAAGAAAAGTTTAGCTGCACCATATAGTATTAAACCAGTAGAATAAGTTCTTTTCTTCTTGAAAAATTTTCGAAGGGCATCTCTGGCATAAAAATTCAAATTGGGAATTTTTAAAACCTCACTCAATATGTAGTATCCATCCGAATTCCATAAAGGAATAAGGTTGAGTGTAAACGAAATAGAAGAGAGCCACGTTAAATAGACCCAGAGTGGCGCCTGACCGGTGAGATTCACCATTACAAAAGAGAACCAAATAACAAGAAAATCAACAAAAAGTCCGGCACCTAATATCGCTATTCGCTGTGCGCGTGAGTTTAACAAATAGGTTATATTTAAATTGACCTTTGGAACTGGTAGAAAAAATAGCCTACCCATAGGTTTTAAAGATATAGGTTTTGGTAATTTTTCGGTAAATAGATAATGTACCACACCATGTGCTATTTCGTGCAGAGTAGTAAAGATTAAAGTATAAAGAAAAAAGAAGAGATAGTCTTCAAGGGTTGGTGCCCGACCTACGCCCTTAAGTAGTGAGAATTTTGTCGTAAAAAGATAAAAAAGGTGGACAAAAACAAAAATAAATAATCCAAGACAAATAAATTTAAAGAATCTAAACCAAACTTGGCTTTTTATATTAGATTTTGTTTCGTAAAATTGTAGATTACCATAATTTTTTGAAGGAGAATTAGTATATACAATAACCCCCATTTTTTCTAAAGTAGCTAAGACCTCAGTTTCTTTATCCTGATCAATCCCATATTTTTTCATGTTACCATATAGTGCTGAAGTAGTAAGAGATTTGCGCAAATCTTTAAGTAAATTTAAAACCCCTTCATTGATTAAGTAGTAAGGACCTTCTATTTTTTCCCATAAGAGATAAGAATTCTTTTTATCGTTGTATTTCTTAACACCAAAATTTGTTGCTTCCTTTAATGTCCAAAAACCTTGTTTCATACCTTATGCGCTTCAAAAACTATCAAATGATGTGGTACCTGTATTTTACCATTTTTCTCAAGAAATCTTGCATCATTTTTGACGAATTGCATCAATTTCTCGTGAACTAAAGGGAATAAGGTGGGATCTAAACCGGCTAACCAAAAATTGTATTGATAAAGTATTATTGATATAAGATCTTTGTATCTCTGAACTGAAATTGAGTATCTCAGTGAAGTGATACGAGAATACGAGAAACCACTCTTTTTAAAAGCTTCTTCAATCTCTGATACATCCCTTGGATTCCATTGACTTAAAATTTTAGATACTTGTTTGGGCGGAAGATAAATCTGAAGAAGTTCTGCAATCATATCATCAAAAATACCACCTAATTCCTTTTGCCCCATTGCTATACCTATCACCCAACCTCGGTCTTTAAGAATTTTATGGATATGTTGGATGATTGCAGAATAATTATTTAGAGGTATCCAATGGAAAGTATAGAAGGCAAGAACACCCTGAAATTTTTTAGACATAGTTTGCCATAAAGAATCTTTAGTATAATCGCCTTCATAAAATATGAATTTATCACCTAAAATTTTCTTAGCTTCTTCACCCATCTTAGGACTCAAATCAATCCCAACTATTTCCTCAGTCTGCGGGTAGAGTTTAAAAAATTCTTCAGAGGCAATACCTGTACCACACCCGAGGTCTAAAATAGAGGCATTCGGTTCCACAGGAATCTCAGTAATCTCTAAGGTATTTTTAATAGTCTTTCGGAGCCAATCAAACCTTTTCTCCCAAAAAAGATCGTTTCCGCGACCATAAAAACTGGCAGCTGAATCATAACATTTTCTTAATATGTTCATTTTTTGTCTCATCTAATGGTCTAGCTAAAAGAAGGGGGTAAACTATTAACTCGTCGGGAAAACCGAAACCAAGTTCTTCGGTAAAAGCGTCCTCATTATATCCCCCAATGGGTAGTATATCATAGTCATAAGCAGTGGCAATAAGCGAGATATTCTGGGCGAGATGGCCAGATTCTTGTAAGATATAGCGATAGGCGCGCGAAAAATATTTAATCTCCTGTCGTTTTGGAATAGCTGTGATAAAAAAGCAAGCTAACCAAGTAGTGGGACGTGCACCAGGAAGTTTTTTTTCTAATCTACCTTCCATGCTGGTAAGTGGAATTGGTCCAAAAATTTGCTCAAGGCAAGAATCAAAGGCGTTATAATGATAAATAGCTGGTTTGAGTTGTGCTATTCTCAATGATGCGACGTAAATCTCTAAGGGGTATAGTCCACCCGCTGAGGGGATAGGTCTCATATATTGAATCAACTCAGTTTCCTTACCCCATTCATTCTTTGTTTTATGGTGTCTCTTTCCAGAAATTCCATAACTATAATGAAGGATGGCAGAAAGGATATGAAATGGTATAATAGTATCCTCCCCTTTTGAAGGACTGCGCCGTTTTTCTAATGATTTTCCTAATGAAACATCAGGAGGTGATGGAATATCTAATGGAAACGATGGTACTCCTTCGTAAGTCTTGAAAGGAAAGAAAAATCTTCTTACAAAGTAAGGGGCACCACTCAAATAGGCAATGTGGAGTCCCAAAATTCTACCGTGGACTGAAGTAAATTTTGTATTTTGCCAGAAAGACTCACCAATTTTGTCATCTAAATCATCCGGGATATCTCTAAGTAACTTTTCATATTCTTCAATTTTTAGATATCTCATTTTTCAAATCTCCTTAAGCAGAAGGATGGGGTAATGGATTGAGACAATTAAACCCAGGAGTTTCAGGGAAAAAACCAAGTTGGACAGGTACATTCAATAATCTTTCTCCACCTAAGTGTCTTAAAAGATGTGCTCCTTCCAAAGGCTGAAATGATGGAATAAGCACTTTACATACCTTACCACCAATAGATTCCACATCAGGGGTTGTTAAATCTACTGCAATAGCTTCTAAATTCTTTTCCTTTAACAAACCCAACATGTAATTAACATTATCTAAATTGTTACCTTTGTCAAAATTAGAAAGAGATTCCATTCGTATTTGATCACCATTATTCAGAAATTTTAGTTTTGAAATTATCTTATCTGTATTCATTAACCAGTAATAAGGATGATCGTCAAAATCCCACAGGTTTTTTAGATCATCTTCAAATTTTTTTGTAGGGTTTCTATCAAGAAGATGGCGATAGAATGGTGCTGCCTGTCCCATCTCTAAAAATGTTTTATATAGTGCGTTGATTGGATTAAGCCGAGCTGATGACCCCATTATAATTGTCGTTTTCCTTTCACCTGAGGTCGTTTTAATTTTGCCTAAACCAAAAACTCCAATAATATGGATTTTAAAATCTAAGGTTAGGTATTTTATCCAAATTTTTGAAATAATTGGAGAAAATAATTTACATAGGCGTGTTATATCTGAATTATTAATGTCTATATTCGGAACTGATAATCTCCATAGCCACCAGAGAGAAAAGGCGTCTCTCTCAAAATGTTCATATAGACCATAACATAACGCTTCAGTCCAAGAACATCCAAAGGCCATGCCGGTCGAGATGGAAGGACTGATAATAGCTTCTTTTTCGATTCTACGATAAGGAATATAGACCATCTGTGAAGGAACGAATTTTGGCTGTTCTTTGGTCAATGACCAACCTTCAATCCAACGAACTTTTGTAGTTTCAGTAAACGGTTCATAATTATATCCTAAGGATTTGAATAATTTATATTGTTTTTGATTAAATAAACACCACTCTGACGGATGAACAGCTTCTTTTCCTAAATCTTTCCAAGAGGCAAACACGAGTTTATTGGGTTCGTAAAAGGCCGCACAATACCTTTCCAAACACTCTCCTACCGCTGAGACTTTAGCTTGAATATCTGAGAACCCCGCGCCACCATTTCGTTGATTGCATTGCTGCGAACCATAAGCTTTTGTATTGGCCATTACTCCAGCATAAGAGAATATAGGTGGATCTCCTGGTGCCAGTATCCCTGGTAGTAACTGTTTTATTATACCAACTTCACTATCAATTACAACTCTCAGTTGTTCCCATCGATTTAGGTTATCATTGGAAAAGGTGTTATTTATTACCATCTTATTTTAAAAACCATAAGGAGAATAAGGTGGTTTTTCTTCCGCTAAATTTATATTGCTGCAGTATTCACATCTTGGTAGCATCAAGACTGGATGGTCAACAATGTTGAAATTTATAAAGTCAACAAATAATGCCCGCCCTAAGGTTCTAGGAATTTCGATATTAGTCAGAGCATAAACGATTTCCGGCATTATTAATTGAGACAGTAGTGAACTACTCCAGGTGAGTTGATAATTGCTCTCCACTGAAGAAATTTTTGTCAGTAATTCATAAATTTCAGGGTTTGCACCTTGACCCGCATATCGTCTATAAAAACAGTTCCAACACGGGCCTTCTCCTTTCTTAATGAACGGACCAATAATTCCTGATAATCCATCTGGCAGCAATATTATAGGAAACATCGGCTTCTCTGAATGTAACGCAATATGATTCGCTTTTAGAAAAAATGCTGGATAAAAACCTAAAGATGCAACTACGCCAAATGTTATTGCCTCTACTTTTTCTTGCCAATTTAATGTAGATTTCTCTTTAAAAATACTTATGTTTCCTAAAAATGGTATGTTCCCGATCGCCTTCTTTAGTTTATTTCCTAAAACCTCATTATTAGTGAAAATTCCAATTTGAAGATCCTTTAGTCTTACAGCAAGCTCAAATGGTTTGTTGGTAAAACGGCTTATAAAAGGCAACCACTCTCTAAGTCTGTTCATCTGTTGTTTATTCAAAAATTCACTACCATCCAAGCTGATTAAAAAACTACGCTTCCAGAGTTCTTTTATCAATTGGTTTATCTTATCTGATTCTCCTGATTTAATCATTTTTTGAAATTCGTTGACGTTTAACCCTTTTTCGTTCTCTAATTTTTTTAGAAGATCAAAACAAATGGCATCTCCAGGAATCTCAAATACCTCACAGGGAGCCATCATGATAAAAAGTCGTTTCCTGTCTTTAATAACTTTATAATATGGCTTTAATCGCACCCATTGAAGATCAAGTTCTTCTGCCATTTCTATCTAGAAATTCATATTCAAAGGGGGAGAGAGAGTTACGCTCTCCCCCTTTGAATATATTGCAAGCGTCATTATGATATGCAACAGCAATTGCAATTGCAATTACAACAGCAACAAGCTCTGGCACTACCATTGACTAAGGACAGGAGTAAAAGACCAGCGACGCTATTTGCTGGAGCATTACGACTTTCCATTACATGTATCAACTCAGTATCTTGCGTTATTACTTCCTTCATGTGTTCCTCCTTGATTAATGGTTTGCACAATATACGGTTTATTAAAATTCCGTTTGACCTAAGGATTAGTTCTAACCTTTCTAAATAACCCTTTTTCCCTTTATGTATCGAGATATAGGAACGATATGGATTAGGACCGTATCGAATTTCGCTACCATATACCTCCTTTCATTTTGCCTTCGCAATTAGCCCGGGACCAAAAGAAACAACATTCTTGTAGGGAGAGAAATCGTTTGAGAAACAACCTATATTCTTCCTTTCCTTTGCAATAGTATATAGCAATTTTCATGCCAGTGTAAAGGCTTGAAATTTCAAGACTTAAATTCTTGGTTGTGACATTTCTGTCACAGGATTTTCGATAAAATCAGTGAAAAATGCCGTAATGGCTTGCGGTACAACATTCTGCGTGAGTGACAGATTTGTCAGTGGTTTTGACAAATTTGTCACAAACCAAATCTGGCACGGAAGTGTGTTCTCGACCAGACCTCTCGATTTCACTCGAGACAAAACTCGAACAGTAACTCTTTACTCTTCGAGTAGAGAGCCCTACGGGCGGTTTAGGTTACTTCATAGCGGTTGTGAGCGCTGCGCACGGTTTCTAAATTTCTAACGCTTTAAACGTTATTAACGACAAAAAATGTAGTTGTCCAATTCATTGGACTGCCCGATAAATCCCGCGACTACTTAACGGTCTAAACGGACGAAACGATCTAAACGTCCTCAATGTAAGTTCTCGACTGTGCTCGCCTGTCTCGAACAAGGTGAGAGGAACAGTAATATTTTATCCTTCGAGCGAGTCCTGAATTTATCAAAGGGCGCATCGAGAAGTTCCTTTCTGAAAAACCAAGTTTCTGCGTTAGATAACAGGCAATGTCAATAACGTATGAGTTTTGAACAATTACTTAATCAGGCTGTTGAAAAAGTCATTTTTCACTGGAGTAGAGCATTTATGCTCGTGAAAACTGATGAAATTTCATTGCTTTTGACGGGGCTAAAGCCCCTACTCCACTAAATCAACAGCCTTAATAAGTTATTGATTTTTACTTAGAATTGGCTACAATATACTATGAATATCTGTGTTGTTGGTGCTGGTATGCAAGGTAGTGTAGTAGCTCAAGATTTGGTGAAATCAGGGCACGCAGTTACAGTATTGGACAATGATATAAACCTTCTCCGGCAATTGAAGAAAACCACCAAAGTTAGTGCTCGAGAATTCAATGTGACGAATAAGGTGAAGTTTATCAGGTTGATTAAACCTTTTGATGTTATTGTTGGCGCTTTACCTGCGGCAATGGGTTTTTACACTATGGATTGTGCGATAAGTGCCGGCGTCGACCTTGTTGATTTATCTTATTCTCCTGAAGATCCTTTTTTATTGCATGAGAAAGCCGAACAAGAAGGTATCAGGATTGTCCCGGATGCTGGTTTTGCCCCGGGTTTGAGCAATATTCTTATTGGCGAAACTTACCAGGAGTTTAAGGGGATTGATAACCTAAGGATTTTAGTGGGTGGCATACCGCAGAAGCCAGAACCTCCGTTTAATTATCACGTTACCTGGTCCTTTGCCGATGTCATAGAAGAATATGCTAGACCATCAAAGATTGTGAAAAACAGAGAGCTGATTAAGGTCCAGGCATTGAGCGGAGTTGAGGAGTTCTCCATGCCTAAGATAGGTCGACTTGAGTGTTTTTACACTGATGGTCTGCGTACCCTCTTGAAGACATTGAAGCATGTAAAAAATATGGAGGAGAAGACCATAAGATACCCAGGGCACGCGCAGTTATTCAAAACGCTCATAGACTGCGGTTTTTTCTCAGAACAATCGGTTCGCTACAGAAAAAGATTGGTCAGCATAAAAGACGTAAACATCGAGTACCTCAGAAATATTCTAAGGGGTGGTGACAAAGAGGATCTATCAATACTAATAATCGAAATCAATAAGGGTAGTAAGAAGAGGAAATTCACTTGTATTGATTATTACGACAGGGAAAAGGACATTACTTCGATGGCGCGAATGACCGCGTACACTGGTTCTATTATAACACAGTGTATAAAGGATTATGAGCATTTCGGCATTGTTCCACCCGAACATTTAGGCATGGACAAAAAACTGTGCAGGAACATAAAAGCCGAGTTAAAAAAACGTAATATTATTATCAAAAGGGAGTAGTGGGGTCAAATCTCGACATTGGACATTGACAGTTAGGGGTTTATGATTATAATCGAGACATGGCAAGATCCCTAAGGATTCAGTATCCTGGTGCGTTCTATCACGTGACATGTCGTGGTAATGAACGTAAGAAAATCTTCTTGGATGATGATGACCATCATCGTTTTCTTATACAACTTGCCGAATCATTAGAGACCTACCAGGTGGTACTCTATGCATACATAATGATGCCTAATCATTTTCATCTACTCGTGCAGACGCTACGTGCTAATTTATCTGAGTTTATGCGTCGGTTCAATATTTGTTATACTGGTTGGTTCAATTATCACCATGGGCGCTGTGGGCATCTTTATCAAGGGCGATACAATGCTTTTTTGATTGATGCGGATAATTATCTACTTGAGGTTTCACGCTATCTTCATTTGAATATTGTCCGTACTGAAAAACTAAGATCTACAGATTATGAACATCGTTGGCAGCATGCTCGGACATACCGTTGGAGTAGTTTGCGTGGTTATTGCAGCCGGCAGACGATTATTAATTTTATTGATTATGATTTGATTCTATCGATGGTGGGTGGTCGTCGAGCGTATCAGCGGTTTATTGTGGATGGTCTAAAGAATGATATTGAGAATCCTTTTAAGCATGCAATACATCAGGGGATATTAGGTCGTGATGATTTTGTGAAAAGTGTGAAGAGTGAGCATATTAAGGGTGGTTCAGTACGTGATCAACCTGCGTATCGTCGGTTAATAGCAGAGGAGCTTGAGCCTGGGGTGGTAATAGGATGTGTGGCTGAAGTGTGTGGTATTGACAGGGCAGCATTGGGTCAACGTAGAGATAGTGGTGTTGAGCGTGGTATTGTGAGTGAGCTGTTGTATCGGTATAGTGGTTTAACACTGAAGGAGATAGGGAGGTTATTAGGTGGTATTGATTATTCTGCGGTGAATAAACTGCGTAGTCGTTTACAGGAAAGAATGGCTCATGATGATGAGATAAAGAAGCAATACGTGAAAGCAGCTAACAAAGTGCGGGGATTGATGTCCAATGTCGAGATTTGACCCCAAAGCGCCCAGAAGATGTTGCAACTGGTAAGAGACGCGTCATTTTCCGTTGTCAAATAGGTGATAACCGTATCGTAGAGGTGACGGTGCCGCCAATGGATCTCAGCACGCCTTGAGCAGTTGTTTTTCTCAATAGTAAATTGTTAGAACTTGTAATAGACGATGTAGGGACAAAACAGCGGAGTTGATGTGTCAAAATGGCACACTCGGGACTAGTGTAAATGTAGTATTCTCAAGCGTTTGCAAGAAGGCGCCTGAAAGTGTGTCATTTTGACACACTTTCAGATACAGTTTTCACTTCAATTCACGAAAATCTTCCAAAATTACAGGATATTTCTTTCTGGCACGAATCTTGCTCAATAATTATGTATATAACCATGAACTCGGTACCAATGGTCTTTTTATCCTCCCAAATATGTTTACAAGGTTTGTTGCCGATTTCAGGTGGGCGATACTTGGTACAGTGGAGAGACGGCCATAAATGAAATACTCTATATTGATACAGAGGTTGATATCACCGTATATGAAGAATAAATAGCACCCAAAGAGGGTCGGGCAGTCCTGCCCGACCCTCTAATCAAATAATTCTTTCTACGCTTATCCAATAACCGATCGCATAGTTGAATTGCAGGGTTTTGATTGAGAAATTTTGTACTGTGAATTCGTGTGATTATATACCATCCTACGGTTCTGTTTCAGCACATGTGGGACACCTTAACCAGATGTGAAGATCAATGATTTTCAGTGTATACTCTTCAATAATCTGGACACATCTCTATATTCCATATCTACTTGAAGTAGATGTTCTTTCGCCCCATTTATGTTCCCGATCTCTAGATAAAGCTTGCCTAAGTTGTAATGAATACTATTCAAATATTGGGGGTCAGGATAATATTGTAACGAAATCTCAAAATTTCGTATTGCCAATCGTGGATTATTTGAATAGGCATAATGCATGCCAGTATAATAATAGACCTCTGGATCAGTAGAATCCACTGCAATTGCATCGTGAAAATAAGTTTCCGCGTTCTCAAACCTACCCAGTTGCGAGTTTATGATCCCGAGCTTGCATAGTGCATCCAGGGTTCTTTCTATATTGAGAGATTCTCTAAATATTCGTATCGCATCAGTATATCGACCTACCATCATATATGTGTTGCCTAAGGCATTGATCGCGTCAGTATTCTTAGGATTGTATGTCAAGGCTTTTTTAAACTCCTCAATTGCTTTGCTGTAATTGCCCGCTTCAAAGAAACGATTCCCAAAACTTTCATGAATCACACTGTAATCTACAATGTGTGTGCCGTAGAGATCAGTGTTGACGAACATGGTCATCGCTATTATGGCAATAGTAGATAGTACTACCTGCCTAAGTTTTCTCTCCTTGAATTTTTGGATAATCCAGAAAATTGTGTATGAAGCAAAAATCAACAAAAACGGAACCAACGGCATGCGATAACGTGCCGGAACAAAAAAAATGACGATGGAAAATGTATAGACTAACAAAAAAAAGAACATTAACATTACGTGTTTTCGCCTTGGTGAAGTAATAAATCCCCAGATGGCTAGCGCAGTAACCACACCAAAACTTAATAAGGGTATGCGAAGTAGAGGGGAAAATTCTCTAAATGCGGCAATACTCTGATTGTTTGAAATTTCAAACACATTGAAGAATAAATAGATTTTCTTTAACATCAATGCTGCCCAATCAAGTGGTTTCGAGAATATATAATTGAGTCCCCTTCTGAACCAATAATTCGAAACCTGAGACGGCATGAGTCTTTGGCCCACTTCTCTTTCAGCAATTATGATGGCATCTTTGTATCCACCCCACCATGTGGCATCTATATCAGGAGAAGTAGCTGACCACCCATTTGCTTCAGGGTTATTGCCAAGATAGAAGTTGATGCCGCCATTCCATGCTAATAGAACAGTATCTTTTCCGACCGCAATATTCACTATCATCACAGTCAGAATGGCTGGTATCATGCCAGCAGCGAATAGAATGACTGGTGCCAGGCGTTCTTTTAGCGATTTTTCTTTTAATAAACAGAACACGTAGATCGATAAGACTGGTACAAATATCAAGAAATTCGGTCTGGTGATTGTGGCAAGTCCCCAAAACATACCTGTGAGAATGATATTTAAGGCAGTCTTTTTCTTGAACCACATCAACAGAAATAGGAAGCCAAAAAGGCAGAAAAACAGCTCTAAATATGTTGTCAATAGCATGGAATCAAAATATATGAACATACTGTAGAAACACGCCAAGAAACCAGCCAAGACACCAACTTTGAGCGAATATACTTCTTTTCCAACAATGAATATCAAAAGGCATGACAATGAACCAAGAATAACCCCTATTAACCTTGCTGTATAGTATCCATGTCCGAAAACTGCATATATCATGCCGAGAAAAAACGGGTATGCTGGCGCCCTATAGAACGGTACCCTTTCGAATAGTCTACCTTCAGCAATTTCCTGCGCCCACTCATCATGGTATTTCTCGTCCATTATCGGATAACTGAAAAATGGATTGTCCTTAATTATTTCAAGATTCACAATACGCAAACCCAAAGCAGTGAGAAAAATGATAGAAGCAAATAGCAGCACTCTTGTTTTCGTCTCCTTCACGAATTATTCTACCTTAAACTGACTTCCTGTCAAGCAGGGCGTTGATATTTCAGCGATGACTCATCATAAAATGTTCAACTACAAATAAGCTTGCCATCCCCCAGTTTTTATTGTTTATTTTCTTGAGGGGTAATAATTGAAATTTAAGAAACAAAATTAGGGCTTGACAAACTTATTTTTTTGACTATAATCTTACTGTTTTATGAAAGTAAGGAGAAACAGGATGATTGATCGATTGAAACGATTGACAAAGAAGAAAGATAAATTTTTACGTCAACTCCCGGATGCAAGTAGGGTTCTGCGGGCTTCGCTAGTCGAACGATATTTGACCTGTGGTCGGGCTAACTGCCGATGCAGTAAAGGACACAAACATGGCCCTTTTTACTATCTGAGCATAACCTTGGGGGTTGGCAAGACAAAGCAAATACAAATACGCCCAGAGCAGCGGGCTCTTGCTCGGCAATGGATAAAAAACTACCGTAAGACGAAGATACTGCTTGAGCAAATCTCGCAGATAAATCAGGAGATTTTACAGATTAAGGATAACGATACGCGTTGATTAACTGGTCAGCATTCTATCTCGATCTTTTGCAACTTATTGTCGCAAGCTTTATCGGTATTAGAAAAACGGTAGCTAAGAATCTTGCACATTTAACAATTGCTTTTCTTTTATTATCGCGTGGTGAGCATTCACGCAACGGGAAGATTTCGATTTCGGCAATTAGTCGGGTAATGATTACCGAGGCGAAACCGAAAAATCGCTATAAACGGCTTAATCGCTTTTTGGATAATAGTCATTTTAATGTTTTAGATTTAGTCCCTGGTTTTTTCTATTTCATTTATGGTGAGACGTCTTTGGATTTACTGCCGGTAGTGATTGATCAGACGACGATTCGTG
>Ga0209986_10001055_pt1 | contig 26835 bp, 20 predicted proteins | sample BlataG_FD_183168 | JGI IMG/M metagenome (GOLD analysis project Ga0209986, IMG submission 183168) | Deep subsurface microbial communities from Black Sea to uncover new lineages of life (NeLLi) - Black_00105 metaG (SPAdes) (version 2) | ecosystem: Environmental > Aquatic > Marine > Oceanic >... | reverse complement strand
ACTTCCATAAGAAAACGAGTAATAAATATCTGGTTGTCAAGGCTAAAGGCGGCATGGGCAATCGCATGCTGTGCGCTATCACCGGAATTATCTATGGACAGCTAACCGCGCGGAAGACCATCGTGGATTGGCGCGACGAGTCATACTCAAATGACGGCTCCAACGCATTTCCAAGGTTTTTCTTATGCTCGAGTGTTTATCCAGAAACTGTTATTACAAACGATACTACAGTACGACCAAACATCTGGAATAACAAATTGAACAAGTCCATAAGCAATATTATACAAACATACGACCCAACAAAGCACAGTAGTATCTTGATTCACCGCAAATACTCGGTCGATGTAAGAAAGCTGGAGTATGAAGAAAACATATTGGTTTTCTGGTACTACACCCATCGTATTGGACTATTACGCAGACATCTGCGTGACCCAAACTATGGCTATGCCGGGCTTAGCACTGCTCAAATAATTCGCAAAGTGCTTCAGGAAGAATTGAAGCTACAGAATGACATTCGGCAGCGCATATTAGACTTCAAGGCCAAGAATTGGCAGCAAACGGTTATTGGTCTGCACATTCGCCATACAGACCTGAGAACAAACTTGGCCCGATACGAGCGTCCTCTCCGACGGTTCCTCGAGCGCTCGCCCGATGCAGCTATCTTTTTAGCAACAGACAATCAGCATGTTAGCGAAGATTATCATAGACGGTTCAAGAAAGTTTTTTCAACGCCAAAGTGGTTTCCTGACGGAATGTCCACTATGCACCAGAACCCAATCTGTCCGGACAAAGTAGCTAATGGCATTGAATCACTGGTTGATATGTACCTTTTGGCTGAATGCGACTACCTCATTTACTCAAGCAGTTCAACTTTTTCATGGATTTCGCGTTTATTGTCAAATATACCTTCAGAAAATACCGCAGACATCGAGCGATTCAATCCCAAGGTGCGGTTGAAGCGACTGCTTCGGGAATGGGTCGCGTGATTTCTTGAACAGCAAAATACGATATGTGTTGGGTGGAAGTTAGAAATATTACAAGCGCAGTTGTTTTCACAAGCATATTTTCTGTTATTTTTCTTTATTTTGGAGTGCTTTTGATTTACGGGAGGTACAGTCGGATATTACTTAAGCGTAAGGCGGCGAAGTCTAAGATACTTATTTTAACATTAGATGATGGCCCAGGAAATCGTCTGACTCCGGCAATAAAAAGCTGCCTCTCAAACACGAAAATTCAGGGAAGTCATAGTATTGGCCCACGATTTTGAGCGTACAAATGAGGATGTGGATAATATGATTTTGGAGGCAGTTCGGTCGTGTTTGGCGATGATTAAAGAAACCAGTATGGAAGTACTTACAGTCTCAGAGTTAATTGATGGGCAAAATAGGATATAAACATGTTAGATGTGTCTGTAATTATAGTGAATTGGAATACGAAAGAGCTTCTTAAGAAGTGTCTTGCTTCGGTTTATGAACAGAAAAAAAACATCAATTATGAGGTAATCGCCGTTGATAACGGCTCGACCGACGGCTCCGTGGAGATGGTAAAAGACGAATTTCCTGAAGTGAGCATAATTGAGAATTCCAAAAATCGAGGTTTTGCAGCAGCTAACAATCAAGGGATAAAGATTGCAAAAGGACGTTACGTCTTGTTACTTAACAGTGATACTGTAGTGCTGGACAATGCTGTGGCCAAATGCGTTTTGTTTGCTGACGCTTATCCAGATGCTGCCATCGTTGGCTGTCGTGTTTTAAATCCGGACAAAACTTTGCAGCCTACGTGTTTTATGTTTCCATCGATACTGAATATGCTCTTATCAACCAGTTATCTGTACAAACTGTTCCCCAAAAGTAGATTCTTTGGGCGAGAAAGAATGACTTGGTGGAAGAGAGATGACGTACGAGAAGTTGATGTAGTAACAGGTTGCTTTATGTTAGTAAGGCGTGAGGCAATAGAACAGGTTGGCGCAATGGATGAAGGGTTTTTTATGTATGGGGAGGAGACTGACTGGTGTTATCGGTTCAAACGGGCCGGCTGGAAAACACTATTCACACCAAGTGCCGAAATTATTCACCTTCATGGAGCTAGCACCAAACAAGTAAAACCTTTGATGACACTACAATTGCGTGGAAGCATCCTGTTTTTCTTGAAAAAACATAAGGGTTGTCTCGTATATGCACTGGCGTGTCTGTTGGTGGCGATTTTCTTTATAGTTCGTGTCCCTTACTGGCTTGGAAAGGCAACTCTTTCAAAATATGATAGGAACGCTCATCTCCAAACTGCACGGACATACATTACAGGCGCTTTTAGAGCTTTGATGGGCAACCACGGCTTGTGTGTAGAAAGATAACCTCAATGAATAGGGCTGACAATATGGATTTTCTTTGTTTTGGGGGAGAAGATTGGTGGTATCATAATCATGGGCATATTGACTTTCAACTGATGCGTCGTTTTGCCAAGCGAGGCATTACGCTTTATGTTAACTCGATTATCATGCAAAAACCCGGCATTAGTCAGGGTAGAAAGTTTGTTCAAAGGTTTATTCGTAAAGGAAAGAGTATTTTCAAGGGATTGAAAAAGACCAACGCAGGGTTTTGGGTATACAGCCCTTTTTCGCTGCCAGTACATCATATCCCCGTATTAAGATTTTTGAACGATACAATTTTGCAATCACAGATTAACCGAGTGATGCACAAATTAAAAATACATAAACCGCTTATTTGGGTTGCCTGCCCCACAGCATGCAACATTGCATTGAAGTTTGAAAAGCACTGCCTAGTCTATCAAAGGACAGACCGTTTTGAAGAATACCCTGACGTAGATGTAGATACAATCAGACAATATGATCAAAGACTAAAGTGCAATGCTGACCTGGTGATTTATGTCAACTACAAGTTATATGAGGAAGAGAAGAAACAGTGCAAAAAAGCCATTTATCTTGACCACGGGGTCGACTATGAAATGTTTGTATCAGCAGAACAGGACATAATTAAACCAGTTGACATTGCAGGTATCCAAAGGCCGATAGCAGGTTATTTTGGTTCAATTGACTCTCATAAGTTCGATACTGAGTTTATGGAAAAAGTCGTAGATCTATTGCCAGAAGTTTCTTTTGTCTTCATCGGCGAGACACTTTTGGATTGTTCTAAATTACTGTCTAAAAAAAATGTCTGGATGTTGGGGCAAAAACCTTACAAGCAGATACCTCATTACGGCAAATGCTTTGACGTAGCAATTATGACTTCGAATCAGAACCGCTGGATAGAGGCGTGTAATCCAATAAAGCTTAAGGAATATTTGGCGCTCGGGAAACCCGTGGTGAGCATCCCTTTTCCGGAATTAGAGAAATATGAGGATGTAGTTTATCAGGCCAATACTCCCGAAAAATTTGCTAAATATATAAAAAAGTCTTTAGCTGAAGACAATCCTGAACGAATTGCTAGCAGGAGAAATAAGGTATCAGAAACAACATGGGACAAAAAAGCACAAATAGTACTCGAAACGCTTTTTGGTAAAAACGACGATTATCTGGAAGAAAGCTTATGACAAAAGGGAGACAAAAGCTGCGTATTTGTGTGGCTGGTTCGGCTGGGGGACATATTAACCAACTATTAAGACTATCAAGTGGCTGGCGAGGGCATAACACATTCTTTGTCACTACAAAAAAAGTGGTGCAAGAAAAGCTTCAACAGTATGGTAAAGTATATATTGTTGGTGAATGCAACAGGCAGCGGCCATTTATGTGTATAATCGTATTACTGCGATGCATTCGCATAATATTTAAAGAACATCCAGATGTCGTTATTAGTACAGGTGCCGCCCCCGGAGTAATGTTGTGTTTTATAAGCAAGATTTTAGGTGGAAAGATAGTATGGATAGATAGTATCGCTAATGTAGAGCGATTATCCTTGAGCGGCAGGTTAGTCAGACCATTTGCGGACCTTTTTCTAACCCAATGGTCAACAGTCGCCAATGAATATTCAAAAGTCGAATTTGTAGGAGTGGTGATATGATTTTTCTAACAGTTGGAACTGTTTTTCCCTTTGATAGGCTCGTTAGAGCTATAGATATTGCGACAGGCAATGGTTTAATCGAAGAAGAGGTCTTCGCACAAATCGGAACTACTTCTTTCCAGCCAACGCACTTACGTTATGTTGACTTTCTTGACAAGTATACTTTTGACCAGTACTTCAAAAAATCAACCTTTTTAATAAGTCACGCTGGTATCGGAACTATAGCAACAGCTCTTGATTTTGCCAAGCCGTTGTTAGTTATGCCGCGGATGAGATGTTTTAATGAACATGTAAACGACCACCAGATAGCCACAGCTCGCAGATTTGAAAAGGATGGCTATTTATTAGCTGCTTATAACGTAGAGGAAATTCCTGCCAAAATTGAACAACTTAAGTCCTTTGTGCCGCGAAGGCGGCAAACACAAGCCGAAGAAGTAGCGGAACGTATTTCCGTATTTCTAAATGAATTGTGTGAATTGAGAAAATAGATTAACAACAAAGGTGTATCTACCCAGCTTCAGAAATAGGTACTTCCCTTACTTTCGACCTCCGTATCAGCTATTATTGGCAGATAAAGGTTAAGGATGGGAAATTATGGAAACAGTGTTATGTACAAAGCCGTAGAGTCGGTTACTCCCAGCTTTGTGAAAGCGATTTCAAAGAAAGTGTTTTGGAGAATTGTTCGCTTTTACTATCGATGCAGATATATCAAAAAAGGAAGATTTGTTGAATTTGGATATCGGTTTCGATTTGATCACGCACGACCTCATCGTGCTTATACTGGTGAAAGAACTGTTGTTGAGGACTTCAATGTTTGGAATTCGCAACAGGGTGACATAATTGTAGGAAAAAGGTGCTGGTTTGGGCTCAATAACATTATTATGGGCCCGGTTGAAATTGGTGACGAAGTTTCTACCGGCCCCTATGTTATGATTCTCGGGCCAAGACATCCGGTGTTGCCCGGAGAAGAAGCACGAAAACAAAAAACCACCATCGGAAATAATGTGTGGATAAGTTCAGGTTCGATAGTTCTTTTCGGTGTTACAATAGGGGATAATGCCATTATTAGCGCCGGATCGGTAGTGACAAAAAACGTTCCTAAAGGCGCATTTGTAGGAGGTAATCCTGCAAGAAATCTGTCTGCATTAGCCAATAGAGTTTGGCACCAAGCGGAGAAGCATTTACCAAAAGAGGCAGGAATTTAGGAATACATGTTCCTATGGATTATCTTGACACAGTGCGTCACTTCGTGGTTGAAAACTTTCTCTTTGGAGATGGGGAATTTCTCAAGGAGGATACTTCATTTCTGGAAAGGGGCATCGTCGATTCCACGGGGATACTAGAACTGGTGTTTTTTCTCGAAGAAACCTACAGCATAAAGATCGAAGATGATGAACTCATCCCCGAAAACCTGGACAACCTAAAAAATATCGACCAGTTTCTGCGGAGAAAGCTAAACGGCAATTCACTTGCCAATGAGTAAGGTATTTAGCGGATACTGTGTGCTCTGGAGAAAAGTAAAATAGTGTCATGTGCGGGATAGCTGGTATTTGTAGTTTAAGCAGGCCGACAGGTATCTGCTGTTATGGGAAAAGCTGCCTTGTAATTCATAACCTATAACTTGCAACTATATTCTGTGTTTTAGAGCTTATCGTGGATTTTCACAAAGATATTCTTAAAGTTGATTGCAAAAGTGAGGTTGAACGTATTTGCTCATTTATTCAGCAACAAGTACGTGTAATGAAGCGTGATGGTATTGTGGTTGGACTAAGTGGAGGTGTCGATTCTGCATTAAGTGCTGCTATTTGTGTGAATGCACTTGGTAAAGACAAAGTATTTGGATTGATTCTTCCTGAAAAAGAATCTAATCCGGTAAGCGCTGAATATGCAGCAAAACAAGCTAAAGAGCTGGGTATAGAAACAGAGACAATCGATATTACGCCTACACTTGAAGCGTTCGGAACTTATGAGAAGAGAGATAAGGTGATAAAAAAAGTTTTTCCCGAGTATAATAATGAGTACAAATCAAAAATTACTCTTCCAGCTGATTTGCTCTCCAGAGATGCTTTTAACTTCTTTACCTTGAAAATTGATGATGGTAAAGGCAATATACAATCAGCAAGACTCGACAAGAAAATGCTAAATGGGATAGTAGCTGCCACTGATTCCAAACAGAGAACGAGAATGATGCATCTTTATTATTACGCAGAAATGAAAAACCACCTTGTGTGTGGTACAACCAATAAAACGGAAACCGTGCAGGGATTCTTTGTAAAATATGGAGATGGTGGAGTGGATATTGAGCCCATCGGTCATCTCTATAAAACTCAGGTATATCGACTTTCAGAATACCTTGGAATAATTTGTGAAATTGTCGGGAGAACTCCGAGTCCGGACACATTTAGCTTTCAAGTGAGCGACGAGGAATTCTATTTCCGAATCCCTTATGTAACGCTTGACCTTTTACTCTATGCATGGGAATACAGCATTCCTGTCGAAGAAGTTTGCAAAACTATGAATTTAACTGAAGAGCAGGTAAAAAGAGCGGCAAGAGATTTTAATGCCAAGTACAATGCAACAAAGCATCTTAGACAATTACCACCTACACTTGAATAGACAATCAAATTTAATGCTTGTCCTTAAGTCCAATAATTTGTTACCAAAGAGAGCATCTCAACTACCGTTAACGAAAAAGTATTGAAGTGTGAATAAATGTTCGAATTTGACCCAACTTTAGTTCACAATTGGCTTTCCCGCTCTGCTCGGCGTTTTCCTGATAAGGTAGCTCTTATATGCGGGCAGCAGCGCTGGACATATAAGGCCCTTGAACAACGCACGAATCACCTGGCTGCTGCCTTGCTGAATATAGGAGTTAAGCGCCAGGACAGAGTTGTTGTTCTTTTGGACAATTCCTCTGAAGCGGCAATTTCTGTGTATGGGGTTCTTAAGGCAGGGGGGGTATTTGTAATCTTGGAAAGGTCTGTCAAAGGGGCCAAGCTGGGCTATATTCTGAAAAATTCCGGAGCCCGAGTTCTGATAACACATACAAATAAAGCCAGGGTTGTCAGTGATGCCTTAGATGACGGACAGAGCGACTGTAAAGTAATCTGGATAGGACCGGAGAAAAGAATCCCAGAAGAACTGGTTTCTTCTTCCTTGAGTTGGGATGAGATATTTGCAAACTTTACCAGCAGAATGGCAGATTGTGAGAAAGACGGCGAATTGCCTCGCTGTATTGATTTAGATTTGGCCATGCTTATCTACACCTCCGGCTCCACCGGTGAACCTAAAGGGGTAATGTCCACGCACCAGAACATGATTTCGGCGGCCCGAAGTATCATTCAATATATAGGAAACGCTGAAGATGATATTATTCTAAACGTCCTGCCTCTTTCGTTTGATTACGGCCTATACCAGGTCATCATGGCCTTTATGTTTGGCGGCACAGTGGTTCTGGAGAAATCTTTTCTTTACCTTTACAGAGTACTGGGGCGTATCGCACAAGAGAAAGTAACCGGATTTCCCATAGTACCAACAATTGTGGCTATGTTGCTGAAGTTGCAGGACCTGAAGAAGTATGACTTTAGCACTCTTCGATATATGACCAATACGGGAGCTGCGTTACCGGTGGAGCATATTCGCAGGCTTAGAGGTTTGTTCCCCCGTGTCAAGATATTTTCGATGTTCGGACTGACCGAGTGCAAGCGGGTCTGTTTCCTGCCGCCGGGAGAGTTGGACGAAAGACCTTTGTCGGTGGGTAGGGCTATGCCGAACTGCGAGGTTTTTATCGTAGATGAAGATGGAAACCAGGTAGCTCCGGGCGAGACGGGGGAGCTGATTATAAGAGGGTCGAATGTTATGTTGGGGTACTGGAAAGACCCGGAGCTGACCGCCAAAACGTATAAAAAGGGGCGTTATCCCGGCGAGAGAATACTTAATTCCGGCGATTATTTCCGTAAAGATGACGAGGGATTTCTTTATTTCCTGGGCCGAAAAGATGACATGATTAAAAGCAAGGGCGAGCGAATAAGTGCCAAAGAAGTGGAGAACAACATTTGTGGTATGGAGGGCGTGGTGGAAGTGGCCGTGACCGGAGTGCCGGATGAAATTCTTGGTCAGGCAATCAAAGCCTTCGTAGTGCCGGCACCTGGAGCCGGGTTGACCGAAAAAGAAGTAATGAAATACTGCACTGCAAATATGGAAGCCTTTATGGTTCCAAAATATATTGAATTTATGGACAACTTGCCCCGGACAGCCAATGGTAAAATCAACAAGAAGCAATTGAGAACCAGTGGGATTAAATAAAAATGGTTATCGAATCGTCATTCTCTGCTGATGTACTCAAACTCGATTGCGCCAAAGAAACGGAAAAGATAACTGAGGCCTTGCGCAAACTAATCTTGAAGCAATTTAGAAAACGGGGCGTAGTGGTTGCGCTTTCAGGGGGTATCGACAGCAGTGTGGTAGGTGCCCTTTGCGTTCGTGCCCTGGGTAAAGAACATGTATTGGGACTTTTGATGCCGGAGAGAGACTCAGCCCGGGAAACACATGAGTTGAGCCGCCTTATTACTGACCATCTGGAAATATCAACGATTTTTGAAGACATCACCGTCATTCTGGAAGCTGTTGGATGTTATCGGCGACGGGATGAGGCAATAAAGAGCGTGGTCCCCGAATATGGCCCTGATTATAAATGCAAAATTGTGCTTCCCAGTGTTACGGATGGTGACAGATACAGGATTTTTTCGGTGGTGGTTCAATCTCCCGATGGTAAGCAAATAAAGGCACGGCTGACGCCACCTGCTTATCTCGGAATAGTGGCTGCTACCAGTTTCAAACAGCGGGTGCGAAAAATGCTGGAATATTACCACGCCGACCGTCTTAATTACGCCGTTGCGGGAACACCAAATCGACAGGAATACGACCAGGGCTTCTTCGTTAAGCTTGGTGACGGTTCCGCCGACATAAAGCCTATTGCGCATCTTTATAAGACTCAGGTCTATCAGATGGCAGAATTCCTTGGCGTCCCCGAGCAAATCCGCAGGCACCCACCGACGACGGACACCTATCCAATGCAACAGAGTCAGGAGGAATTTTATTTTTCCGTCCCTTACGATAAAATGGACATCTGCCTGTGTGGGAAAAACCATGGGGTTTCACCCAGCAATGTGGCCGCCGCGGCCGGAATGACAACTGAGCAGGTGGAACGTGTCTATCGCGATATCGACGCCAAGCGAAACGCCACACGCTATCTTCACACACCACCGGTCCTGGTTGATGAAGTTGATGAAATTTCATTTTGACGAATCCCGAAATGGACTGCGAAAATGATTTTCACATTTAGAGCCTATCCGAATAACCCGCTCTATTGCGGCCGGCTGCAAAGTCCGATGCCTGCGTTGTCGGCCCAAAACGTCCTCAACGTGCAGCAAAGCACGCTTCCGGGCGTTTTTGGCCTGCCGCCTTGGCCTCGAACTTTTCGCTCGGCCTCATAACGACCCGGTTATTCGGATAGGCTCTTAATCTGCGATATGAAAGTCAAAATATGTTACATTTTTATAGCTGCAGTACTCATTTCGACCATTAGTGCCTTGCCGATGTTTCTTGCGAAAATAAGAACAAAGACAGATATAAACAAGATAGCATTGCCATCAATTGATGACGTACCCAAAGAATATTGGGCTAAACTGGCGGAGAAGAGAATATTCTTCGGGCATCAATCGGTGGGATACAATATCATTGACGGAATAATAGAAATAATCAAGGAGCGTGATTACATAAAACTAAATATTGTCGAGACAGTCGATTCGACAGCTTTTGACCGGCCGATTTTCGCTCACGCCCAGGTGGGACGGAACACAGAGCCTGCCTCAAAAATCAACGGTTTCAAGAATATTATAGATGCTGGCGTCGGCGACAAGGTTGATATTGCGTTCTTTAAGTTCTGCTATGTTGATGTAATGCGAGATTCGAACACACGAAAAATTTTCGACAATTATAGGAACACAATCGAAGATTTGAAAGCTCACTATCCTAGGACGATATTTCTGCATGTAACTGTCCCCATATGTTCAGCACCAAAAGGGGCTGAGAGAGCCTTAAAAGAGTCTATTAAATTATTGGTTGGCAAACCGGGGGTTTTGGATGATAACATAAAGCGCCAGCATTATAATACGTTATTAAATGTCGTCTATTCCAAAACAGAACCTATCTTTGCTCTCGCCCTGGTAGAATCGGTCGATCCAAACGGTTTTAGGTGCTATGCTACCAAAGGGGCAGAAAAGGTTTTCGTTATGGCTTCACAATACACCGACGATGGCGGACACCTTAATGAAGAAGGTAGAAAAAGAACAGGTGAGCAACTGCTAATAATACTCGCCGAAATAGCGAATAAGCTATAAGGTAGTAGCGAGTCTATGCGAAATTATAAATCAGAGAAGAAGAGACTGTACAGCCATATTTGACATGTGAACTGTACGATGTGTTAAAAGATGCGGGCACCGGGTGGAACCTCATTGGTAAGCGGGTGTAGCAATTTACACTTTATGTCAAACACCCATCCAAAAATAGCAAACGGGGATAATGTTGCATAAGCAATCTGTCAAAAGACAAAAAATCAAAGCGGTGATCTTGGCGGGAAGTTACGATTTCGGGCGGAGTCCGTTGGCAACGCGTTTGCCGCCGGCTTTGTGGCCGGTAGCGGGTAAGCCGGCCATTGAACGCCTACTGCGGCATCTGTCACGGCAGGGGATAAAGCGAGCTGTAATCTGCTCTAACGGTGATGCTTCACTGTTGCAAAATTTCATCGCCAACATTAATTCTGTACAACTGAAGTTTTTGGATGAGCCGTTGCCAGTCGGTTCTGCCGGATGTATCCGAGACGCCTTTGATGGGGACACAAGCGCGTTGTTGTTGGTATTCCACGCCGGGATGACATCACCACCGAATATTGACATGCTCATACGAACTCACAGAAATGGCAAATCTGATTTAACAGTTATGTTCGAACCAACCCCTGAAAATAGTGAGCCGAGGGGTCATACATCAGGGATTTATATTTGTGAACCTTCGGTTCTTGATTACATCCCCAAGGAAGGTTACTGTGATATCAAAGAGGGTCTAATTCCCACCATGTTGCGGTCGGGCGGAACTATCCATGCCACGACACTACCTCAACCTACTGGAAATTTCTGGGATAGGGCTGGATATTTGGCCGCAATCGCAAGCTACCTCGGGAACAATAGCAATGCGAGTGTAGATTTCACCCACAACAAGTTGAACGGTTCAAAAGAAGTGTGGCTGGCTGGTAGTGCTAAAGTTGACTCAAGTGCCCGAATTTGCGGACCGGTTGTGATTATGGATGGAGCTACTATTTCAAAAGAGGTGGTTATTTTTGGGCCGACCATAATTGGCCGCAACGCAAGTATCGGCAGAGGTAGTCTCATAGTCAATAGTGTTCTTTGGGATGGTGCCCAGGTTGGAAAAAATTGTCAAATTCAACGATGTGTAATTGACTACTATGCCGTTGTGCGAAGTAATACCATTGTGGAAGAAAAGTCCATACCATGCAAACCAAAGGGAGTTTTGGAAACTTCAATCAGCAGAGCTTTAACAGTCGTGAAAAATAACGCAAGCAGATTGCATCTCGCATTGCAACCGCAGCTTGGTAAAATTAATGAAAAATTACCAAATTGGGCCCAGTCGAATAGAAAGAGCATTTTTACCTTTCTTGCAGCTGGACTTGTCCTAATCGCCTTTCTTTGGTCCTATTGGCCCGGTATTGCAGAGCTTTGGAATGTATGGCAGAGAAGTGACGAATACTCCAGTGGCCTTTTGGTTCCCTTTCTGGCTGTCTACATCTTATGGTCGAGACGCCATGATATCGCTCAGTGCCGCATAAGGCCTTCTGTTTGGGGTCTATTTGCCTTCGTGGCGGCGCAGGGCATCAGGCTATTCGGACTGTTCTTTATGTATGGCTCAGCAGAAAGATTATCCATTGTTCTGAGCATTGCTGCATTGGTGCTGCTTCTTTTTGGCTGGCAGTTTTTCCGAAAGGTATCCACGGTATTACTTTTTCTATGCTTAATGCTGCCCTGGCCTAACCGGGTTCAGGCAGCTGTGGCGCTGCCTCTGCAACGTTGGTCCACTTCATCAGCCGTCTTTTGCCTGGAGATAATGGGCTATGAGGTCGTTCAGGAGGGCAATATTATCCATATCGGTCAGGCGACGGTGGCAGTCGCCGAGGCGTGTAACGGCTTAAGAATGATCACAGCCTTTTTCGTGATTATCAGTTTGGTTGTTCTGCTGGTCAAGCGGGCATGTTGGGAAAAGCTGACCGTCTTAGCTTCAAGCTTGCCCATCGCCATACTCTGTAACACAGCGCGATTAACAATCACAGCACTCGCTTTTACAGTGCTAAGTGGTGAGCATTGGGAAAAAATATTCCACGACTTTGGCGGATATGCAATGATGCCGTTGGCCCTTGCGGTGGTAGTTACTGAGCTTTGGCTTTTAGCAAAACTTACCACGCTTCCGACTAAAAAAGAAACGATAATAATTACACAAGAAAAGTGATGATTGGTATTAACAAACAGAATTGAAGGAGAAGCGAGAAGATGAATGATTTAGAAAAATATCATGAACAGGTGATTGAACAAAGAGGTGCTAATTTTGAAGTACATCCTGAATCTGACGGTGAGACCACATCCAATTTAGCTGCTGGCGTACTTCGCCGCTGGTACATTGTGCTACTGATATTCATTGTAATGTGCGCAATTGGAATCCCTGCAATATGGTTTTTGATCAAACCTCTATACAGTGTGACTGGCGCAATAAGGGTTGCTCCTATTTTAGCAAACATCCTGACCGGCGAAGCAGACCGAGGAGAAATATCAAATTATCAAATTTTCATGAATACTCAGGCGGAGATGATCACAAGCGGCCGCGTGGTACACAGAGTAGCGGACGATTTAGCAAGGGGAAACTCGGCCTTCTTTGAAGATGATGCAACTGACCTTGTCACAAAACTAAACCAGAAACTAAAGAACACCCTAAAAAACATCATAAGAAACACCCCGAAAGACGCCGAGGCAAAGCCTGAGCCGGCAAGCATATTAAAACAGGCGATATCCAATGGGGTCGTCACAGCTGCCACAGACCGTCAGACTGAGCTAATCAAAATAACTATGAAAAGCACGAAGTCAGAAGAAGCAAAGCAGGTTGTAGATGCTTTTATTAGCGCCTATATGGCAGTCGAAGTTTCCAGTTCCATGCAGGGTGAGGAGCAAAAACTGAGTGTCTTGGAAGATGAGTCCAAGGTTCTGGCGGGGAAATTGCAAAGTCAGCGCGAAACAATCCGTCAATTGGCGCAGGAATATGGAACTGCAACCTTGGGCGGCCGGCAGGATATGATGCTGCAACGGGTTGCGACTCTGCTATCAGAACTGACAAGAATGGAAGCACGCAGAATTAACCTCGAAGCTCAGGTACAATTACTCGGGCAGACGAAAGAGCAGGCTATTGCACCGGAGGAGATACTGAAAATGCGCCAGGAATATGTAAATAATGACCCAACAATAGGCTTACTCACAGCCAATATCGCAGAATTAGACCAAGAATTCATCATTGCCAGTCAGATGTTGGCTATCACAAATCCGGAACTTAAGCGCAAAGCTGAACTGATAGCAGCACTACAAGTACGTCTTGAGCAGCGCAAGGCCGAGATGGGCAAATCTTTTGATGATTTGATATCTAAAGAAGTTGCCAACGCCAGCAACCACAAGCTGAATAGCGCACGGGCTGAGTTGGAACAAACCGCAGCATACGAAAACCGTCTTCGAGAGATACTTGCTAAAGAAGATAGTGAAACGATTGGCCTCGGTCGTAAGCAACTGACCATTCAGGATTTGCAGGAGCAGTTGGCCTTAACTAAAGAAATGTATGATGCAGTCCGCCGGCGTATCCAGGAATTGGAGATGGAACGAAAGCGTCCCGCAAGGATTTCGGTCGCTTATAATGCCGATATTGCTTCCGTCCGAGATAAGCGTATCAAATATACAATGGTCCTTATGTTTGGCGCAATGGCTTGTGGGATGCTGTTGGCTTTTCTGAGAGACAAAGCAGACCTTCGCTTGCACACACCTGACGAGGTGGTTAAGCGCATCGGTATCCGAATAATCGGGACCACCACCAGTTCACATGGGACTAAAAGAGCTCTGCTGCCAAGGCAGATAGCCGAAGACTACCAAACTATTCGTGCCAACTTGGGCTTGTTTAATCACGAAGGAACACCGAAGAAATTGGTTGTTACAAGCCCTGGAACCCGGGAAGGTAAAACTACTTTTGCCATTAATTTAGCGACAAGTATGTCCAGGTCGGGGAAAAAGGTTTTGCTGATAGATGGCGACCTGAGAAAACCTGATATTGCACAGTTGTTGAACGTTCCCAGGGGAATGTTAAGGAACCTGCAGGATTTGCTCTTCGGAAGGAAATTTGACCAGGTTGTTTATTCTATGCCTTCAACTGGCCTGGATGTTCTAACGGCTGATTCTCGCAATACAACCGATGCCTACGAACTATTAGCTTCACCTCTGACAGCTCAGTATATAAACACAATCAGCCAGAAATATGACCATGTAATTATCGATACTCCTCCCGTACTGGCCTTTCCTGATGCCCTTGTGTGGGCCAAGATTGCAGGTGCGGTGATATTGACTAGCTTTGCCGGTCACACTACTGCCCCGGATCTCAGGGAGGCGAAAGAAAAACTCGCCCAAATAAATGTCAAGGTGTTAGGTACTGTTCTAAGCAATGTCCAAGTTGGCCACAGTTACTATCGTTATGGTTACAATTATTATGGACGAGGAGTCCGGGGCCGAAACAATAGGAGGCGAAGCAACACAAAGACGCTTCTGTTGCCCACTCAGACTCAGGACCACAACACTAATGGTTCTGACTCCTAAGGCAAATTAACCAGCCGAGCAAGAAAGCGAAAGATTTAAAACGAAAAATGTGAAACTGTGGGATTCAATAGTTTTTAGCTTTTAGCTTTTCACTTTCTGCTAATTCAAATGAAGCTGATTATCGTACACAAAAACAGGAACTCCGCGACCAGCAGCGGTGAGAACCTACTTCGGTTTGCTATTTCCAGCGAGCCTATCGCCAGCGTTATTCTCGATGGGTTAAACAGGAGTTTATGCTGGGGTCGCAAAAGAGCTCCCATTTTGCGGTCTTTTGCGAAACGGGTTCCCAACAGCACTGTTTGTGCCATCCCGGAAGGCTGGAACATTGAGCATAGGGCATCTGCGCCAAAGATAATACCTTACACGGAAGATATTCCAATCTGTTCGGAGCTCCTGCAGAAAACCAAGCAAAATTGCTGGTTTGTTATTTCCAATGGACGATTTGCCACACAAATTGATAGCGAACTGCTCGACAAGGTACTGGCCGTTACTCATGCGGATGTGGTAGCGGTTAATGCCGAACCTGAATTACAGGCGTATCGGGAAAAAGTACGATTGACAGGCGATGGCAAGGTGGCGGGTTTCCGTCGGTTGTATTCTGATTCTGCTGAACCCGTGGCCCTTTCTACCGATTGGCCTCATCATATTTTTATTAAAACTAATGTTCTTGACCGGGTTGTCTCTGGCTGTACTTTGCCTCAATCTTTTTCCACTCTTTTAAAAAGGTGCCGGTCAAATGCATTGACGCTGCGCGCAATTAGTGTGGGTGGGAGCGTAATAGATTTAGAAACAGAAAATGGGTTGCTGAATTTTTGTCGGATGAGCATTGGTTCTTTATCGCCTCCTCATTCTTACGGAAAAATTAGAAACAGTAGTAGAAGCGTAGCTGCTGGTAATAATAACGGGATGTCCCGAGACCCGAAGTTTGTCGGGAGAGTGCTATTGGGAAAAAACGTTCGCATCGGCCCGGAAGTTGTCGTTGTAGGCCCAACCATTATTGGTGATAATGTTAAAATTGAACCAGGGGCTGTTATAAAATCATCAATCATCGCCCCGGGGGTTTGCGTACCACAGAATCAAATTCTACAAAACCGCGTTGTAAAAGAACCACAACGCAGTTGGAAGCACCTAACTGGGGACTCCACTCAATACGAAAGCTGTGGCTCGAAGCAAATTTCATTCATACATTTCGGTCGCCGACCCTATACAAATAATACTTTCCGCACATGGTCGAGGTTTTCCTATGCACGATTTTGGAAACGAATTGCTGATTTTTTCGCCGCGATAGTAGTACTGGTTCTATTTGTCCCCATGATGCCATTCATCGCACTGGCAATAAAATTAAATTCACAGGGTCCGGTATTTTTCAAGGATAATCGCCAGGGACGGCACGGAAAGGTGTTTAACTGCCTGAAATTCAGAACTATGATAGTCGGGGCTGATGAGATGCAAGATAAACTAAGAGTTTTGAATCAGGCCGATGGCCCACAGTTCAAGATAGCGGATGACCCTCGACTTAGTGCCGTCGGCAGATTTTTCCGAGATACATATATCGACGAAGTACCTCAATTCTTTAATGTTCTGCTTGGTCAGATGAGCGTTGTTGGTCCAAGACCCTCCCCCGAATCCGAGAATACGTTGTGTCCATCTTGGCGTGATGCCCGGCTGTCGGTTCGGCCTGGTATCACGGGGCTTTGGCAGGTTTCCAGAACCCGACAACCAATGAAAGACTTTCAGGAATGGATACATCACGACATCAAGTATGTTAGAGACCTGTCATTGAGGATGGACTTATGGATATGCTGGCAAACCGTCAAAAAAATGGTTAGAAATTTCATTAGCCAGTTCTAAATTAGTGCACAAGAGCAAAAGAATACAAGAGCACTTATGATCTAAACACCTTACATTGAGAAAGGACAAGCAAATGCCAACAAGATATTTTAACTGGAAATTAGCGTCTGTTTGCGTAATCGGTCTGGCTGTTTTGGGCGCAACCGCTTTCGTTTTGCGCCAATGGCAGAGAAGCCACAGAGCTGAGCGCGCACGCGAGCTCGGGTATAAGGCATATGACGAACATAACTGGCAAGAGGCAGCGAGAGACTTGGGACGCTATCTCGCTGTTGCACCTGATGATGTGTCAACACTGCTTAAGTATGCCGATGCACAGCTTAACATCAGACCTCTGAGACGTAACAACGTTCAGCAAGCCATAGCGGCTTACCGAGCCGTTTTGAGGGTTGACAAAGACGATTCCGAAGCTGCTATCCAGCTTAGTGAAATATATTTAGGGATGGGTATGCCCGGCGAGTCAGAGCTAATTGTCAAAAGAGCACTCGAAGCGAAGCCAGGGCAGGGAGGCCCTGAGCTTCGCCGAATGTTGGCCGTGGCAATGGCCGGACAACGAAAGTTCGATGAGGCAGCTGCGGAATTGAAGACCATCTGCACAGAACATCCTGAGCAGATATTGGCCTACGAAACATTAGGTCAACTTACAGAGCAAGGACCGGAAGGCTCTCCGCAGTCGCCTGTCTATTGGTTCAATGAAGCGGTAAAAAATAATCCGACCTCGGCTTTGGCTTACGTAATCCGTGCCGGTTTCTATCTAAGAAGTAAAGACAGAGTTGGTGCTTTAGCTGACCTGGAGCAGGCCGAAAAACTGGATTTATCTGACCCTGTCGTACGACTGCGCCTTGCGAGGGAATTTATCAACGCAAATGTCCTGGACAAAGCAGAGGAACACCTTGCCGCTGTGCAAAATGCTGCGCCGACCAACCAGGTTCTATGGCAAAGCTGGGCTCAGCTCGTACTGAAAGAGGAGTCGAAAACAAAGATGCTAACAACAGCCGAAACCGGATTACAAGAACTTTCGTATCAACCCTGGGATTTTATGCCCATTGCTACGGAGCTTTTTATTCGGTGCGGCCAGCTTGACCGCGCCACCGACTGTATCTCCAAACTACATCAAAAGGATATCGCCCCCACAATCGTTACTTTTTTGGAAGGTCTTGTGGCCGACAGAGAAGGGCATCTGTTTGAGGCGGTCAGATGTTGGCGCCGGGCAAGGGAATTAGGTAATAAATCCCCACAAATTCGATTGGCATTAGCATCAGCTCTGTCTCGTTTAGGTGATGCGCAATCGGCACTGCGACAGTTGCACACTTTGGTTTCTGAAAGGCCTGATTTTTTCGACGGCCATTTAGCCCTTGCCAGATTGTTAACTGAAACTGGAAACTGGGCCCAGGCAGTGGAGCACGCTCATAGCGCTATGCAACTTTCGCCGGAAAATCTTGAAGCTACTTTGATACATTTACAGGCTCGCATACAACTGTTGGCGGCACACCCAACAGATGAAAATATCCAAATGTGGCAAGAGATAGAGAAGCAGTTGTCCATGCTGGAGAAAGTCACTGATGGTGCTGTCGAGGTCAAACTTTTGCAGGCCCGGCTTGCAATGCAACAGGGTAATTTCGCCCTCGCTGAGGCGTTGGTAACTGCATTAAAGAAAGCTCATCGGTCGCAAATGAGGGTCGTTATGGCTGAAGTTGAACTTCTTACCGCTGAGGAAAAAGAAGATGAAGCAATATTAGTGTTAAACAAAACGATAGAGGAATTTCCTGAGGCTGTTGAGCCGGTAAAGTACCTTGCAGTTTTGTTAGTGAAGGCAGGCAATCACGACAAGTGCGAAACAATTATTAAAGATGCCTTGGCGCGTAATGCAGAACCTGTTGCTCACCGCGAATTAGGTCTGCTGCTTGTCGAATTTTACACGCGGTTGGGACAAGAAGATGATGCGTATAAATTCCTTGACACACTTGCACATAAATTTCCCAATGATATTCCTGTTAAACGTCGGCTTTTAGGTAGTGAGCCGGTTATCAAGAACCCCGCAAAAGCCCAGCAAATCGTCAACGAGATCAAGTCCCTCGAGGGCAAGGATGGCTGGCAATGGCGATATGAACAGGCAAGAGTTTGGTTCGGCGCAGACGATTTCAAAGACCTCTATCCCCAGATTGTTTCCCTCCTCCGTGAAAATCTGCTGGCCAACCCGGATGACCAGTCAAGCCGTATATTGCTCGCGGCAACCTATGAACGAGCAGGGGATTTACAGGTGGCACTTTCAACCTACCGCCAGGCATTGAGTCGGTCGCCACAGGACATTCGGATTATCGTTCCCACCGTTGCAGCGCTGTACAAAGCGGAGGAATATGACCAGGCCGAGGATGTTCTGAAGCACGCCTCTCAGGAACAGTTGTATCACCCGGAGCTTCAGAGACTGCAGTTGCAAAGCTATCTCAGACGCGGTCAGTTAAGCTCGGCCTCAGACATTCTGCAGGACTTTCTCAGCAATGAACCCAATAACAGGGCTGTCTGTTTATCTCTTGCGCTACTCAAGATGCAGCAAAATAAGTTTACTGAAGCAGGACAATTACTGGATAAACTAAGATTGGAGGAACCAAACTCGCTGCCGGTAACATTTGCACAAGTCCAGTTGAATATTCTTCAGGGCAAAGACGAAGAGGCGTTAAGACTTTGCAATGAAACAGTAAACAACCTTAACAACGTATCAGCCTACATCCTTCGCGCTAGAACATTCGCTTCCCTGGGGCAGAACGATAGGGCAATAGAAGACTTTGAGTACGCAACTGCTATTGAGCCTAACAACGTTGAGGTGTGGGTAGCTATGAGTGACTTCTATCGTTCCGTAGGCAAGCCGGATAAGGCAACCGATTGTATACAACAGGCACTTTCTTTGGCTCCGAACAATGCCCAGATCCAACAACGCGCTATTTCGCTCTTTCTAACAGCCAATAACCTTGACAGAGTCCGTCAGGCAAGAACCATTCTTGATAGGGCTTTGGAATCAAACCCGGACGATGTCGAACTGCGGGTTTTCAAGGCGCGTTCACTACTTGCCGAAGGAACGGCTCCGGCGATTGAAAATGCTGGACGGATTCTTCAAAAGATAACGGATGACCAGCCTAAAATTGGTCAGGCCTGGGTGCTGTTGGGAGAAATCTCGTTCCAGGCTGGACAGTTTGGAAAAGCTATAGATGTTGCCTTGCGAGGTCTCGCCCATATATCCAACGATGAGTCACTTCTCTTGCTGAAGGCTCGAGCGGAAGCAGCACGGTCACCAGTCCTGGCGATTCCTACTCTTAAAGTGCTGCGTGAACTTGATCCAAATGATATTGATAGTACATTGCAGTTGGCGAGCACATACGTTGCAGCGGAGGAGCCGGAAAAAGCCGTGAACCTGCTAAGAAAGCAGCTAAGTATTTGCGATGCTTCGACTCGCCGAAGATGTAACATCGCTCTGGCTGTTGCGTTGCACAAAAATGGCAATAAAGATGAAGCACAAGAGCAATTGGATTTGCTCTTCCAATCCTCACCAGATGACCCAGGTCCCTTATTAGCCCAGGCCCGGCTACTCAAAGACGACCAGCTCTGGAGCCAGCTAAGTAAGACGGTCGGCGATTGGTACCAAAAGCATCCCAAAGACACTCATACGCCCATCACTATTGCCAGGGAACTGATAGCAACCGAGGATATCGGGGCTAAAAAAACAGCCGAGGCTATTCTTCGTATGGTCTTAGATGAAGACCTCGATTGTGCCGAAGCAATGTATGCTCTTGCTATTCTGCTGCAAACGGCCGGACGCTTTGCAGAATCAGCCGAACTTTATCAGCAAATCCTTGAGCTCGGACATGATAATGTAATCGCCATCAACAATCTTGCCTGGATAATGTGCGAAGAGCAGGGCAAGTATCAACGATCGCTCGAGCTTGCCCAGAGAGGACTCAAGGTTGCACCACAGTATATTGACCTTATCGATACCCGCGGCGTCGCGTATTATCGACTGGGCGAATTTAACAAAGCCATCCAGGACTTCACTACATGTATTAAGCTTTATCCGAGTGGAACACCATCAGGAGTTGCTTCGTGTTTTCATTTAGGAAGAGCTTTTGCCGGACTCGGAGAAAGAGACAGGGCAATTGAACACCTAAACCAGGCTTTGGATTTGGATAGCCAAATCGGGGGCTTATCAACGATAGACTTGGCCGAGACACGGCGTCTGCTCGAAGAGTTATCAAAAGGAGGTTAACAATGACACAATTATCAAGTTCAGCAACCAAGAATGTCGGAAAGGACGATTCCAGCTACAAACAGCCCAAAGTCATACTATTGACGGCAAAGCAGTGGTTATATCTGCAAAACCGATATAATTTGACTCCTCGGGAGCGCCAAATAGCGGAGCTTGTTTGCCAGGGCCTCAGGAATGATGACATAGCCAAGGACCTACACATAACGCTCGGTACTGTAAAAACTCACGTAAGAAATATTTATCGAAGGGTCCGAGTCAAAAGCAAAATTGCGATGCTCTTAAGATTTGTGGCTGATGCAAGAGCACTTTCTGCCCCATATGACGCAACGCCTCCCATCCCTATCGTAGATTTGAAAGAGCCAGCCAAGATAACTCCCATCCTTTAGCTCCCATCCTCTATCTCCCATCCTTTAGCTCCCATCCTTTAGCTCCCATCCTTTAACTCCCATCCTTTAACTCCCATCCTTTAACTCCCATCCTTTAAGACACATCAGAAAAATAATAAAAAATGCCTCAGATGCATCGTTGTACCTGAGCATCCTCGCTCCGTTTGTAAACACCGGTACGTAATGAGGTATACATCGTAACAAGCTCGGTTTATACCACTTTAGGAGTAGCCCAAAAGTGGTGCCCTCAACTCCTTGCTTCATCTATTCTACAACTGAAGTCGTAAAAAAAGTTTATTTTTTTTTGCGAAATTTTCAGTTTTTTACGATTTTTGTGTTGACACGTAATCTATATATTGATATTAACAAAGTAATCACATAGCTCCGAAAGGAGGAAGCCATCCCCGGTTGTGGATGTGAGGGTGGTCAGCAAGTTATGTGCTCGGAAACGAGCCCCCTCTGTAAGGAGGCGGAGGAGAGATAATGTTAGGCAAAAATTGGAAATGCGTGCTTTTACTGCTGGCGCTTCTTGTCACCACGGTAGCAAACGCCGCGCCGACGATGAGCTATTGCAACACGGATTTCGTTGCTCGCGCTTTGCCCACAAGTTCAGATGCGTATGCTTCCTCTATACCCCAAACAAGCCAGATTACCGAACGCTGTAATTCTTACCTGGCCGGTGTTGCCGCAGAATTTCTAAAGCCACCGGCTGCTTTTACGGACTCGCCAACTTTGCTTCCTGCCCACGCAAAGTCTTTGCCAGCCGTACCCGGAGCGCTTCTAATGGTTCTAACAGGGTTCCTCTGCGTTTCACTGATTAAGGATCGCAGAGTTTGGTTATCCGTTTTAGCTGGCCTATTATGGGTAGGCCAGACCGGAATTCAAGCCATTCCTCAGTTGGCTTTGCGCCTTAACCGGAGAAATCATATCAAGCAACAACTCTATGCAGAACTTGTTTACCCATGTTACCTTGAGAATTCAACCCGGCTGCGTAGTGATATTGAAGGTACACAATACATAGGTTTACTTCGCCATTTGGCTGGAATACCTGACACCACAATGTCATTCCTGCGAAAGCAGGAATCCAGAAAAGAAACAACACAGCTTTGCTGCCGATTCAGTCTACCTAAAAACACAAATTTATTTCAGTCCCAATCAGCATTTCTTTCAGAGCAATATAGCTTAAATTCGCTACTCAACTGCCTGCTTTGCAAAGCTGAGCAGTTTATTTGTTTCTCACCAGTGTTCATTTTGGCTCAGTTACCCCGCGGCCCTCCTGAACTCGCCTGAAAGATGCTTTTCAATCTTTAGAGTGTATTCGCGAAACATTCTAAAGGTTTTGACTGTTTTGTAAGCACTCCGGCTTTTTCTGCCGGAGAAAATATTAAAGGATGAGAATTATGAAAAACTTATTAATAGCTATATTAGTGGTTGCCTTCAGTGGTTCAGCCATCGCCAATGTGACCTACACCGACACACTGAACCTCTACAGGGGCTATATCGCTGAAGTTAGTACCGAGACCACCGACTTCTGGTATCATCAGAACCCTGCTGAGAATGCCGGAATGACCCCTGCCGAATACGCAGCAGCCGCGCTCGCTGGAGATATTACCGATGTCAGCCTGAGCATACTTGTAGATGATCTTGATGACCTCGATATAGTACAAGTGGAGCTTTTTGCCGTCCCTGAAGCTAGTTGGCATACTCTTGGAAACCTTGACACCCAGGGGTTTATTGATTTTTCAGGCCCACCAGACTATGATCCAGGTCCGGGACACGGCTTAGCTGGACTCGCCGACAGTCACATGACGACTACAACCTTCTCTGGTATCAATCCGCTCTGGTTGGACGGTCTGCCGGTACAAATCAGGTTTACCGCATTTCCTCAGGGAGTCGGGGGCCAATCGAACGACTTTGAGATTGAGACATCGAGCTTGAGCGTAACGGTTATCCCTGCTCCTGGGGCTATTTTGTTAGGCAGCATTGGTGTAAGCCTTGTCGGCTGGCTGCGAAGAAGAAAGACACTGTAGGAAAGCACAAAGAGCAACCGAGGGCAGGGCTTTTGTCCTGCCCTTGGAAGGCTTTATAAAGGAGCGCTTTGAAAAGGAGAAAGCCTAATGAAAAAACTAATCTTAGTAACTATGTTTTTGGTTTCTGTCTTTGCTGGTGTCTCATGGGCCTCGCCATCATTGTATTTTACCACTGAGCAGGGCTACACCTCGTGGACCGTTTCCAAAGTCGGCACAGTGTATGAGATGAGCTTTGATAATATCGTTGTGACTGAGAGCAACCCTGTGAGCGCAAATCTAATTGGCGACGAGATAGGTCTCCCAACGATGTCCCTATCGGATGTAACGACCAGTTTCGTCGTTGTGGGAGGAATACCGCTCAAAATTGTCACCGCAACATTGACACCTGTCGGGGACGGCAAGGTTTACATCGTGGATGATGCCGGACTGGGCAACGTGATGCAGGGCGATCTCGGCAACGGTGGTATGTTGAGCATTGGTACCAGCTATATGGCCTACTCAAATCCGAACAACGACCTGACGAACCTCAGTGGCGCTGCCGGCTACTCAGCCGTCATTGATGGGTTCATCGCGGCTGATGAAGCTGGGCATTGGATTGACCTTTCGTTCAGTGGAGACTCGGCACAAGGGCTTTATGGTTTGCTGTACAATCAGGCCGACGGTTCCGTAAGCGGCACACTGAGCGGGCAAATCAGCGCGTTGGTTCCGGCTCCTGGCGCGATTTTACTCGGGAGTATTGGTGTAGGCCTTGTCGGCTGGCTGCGAAGACGGCGGGCACTATAAAGATTAACGGCTTAAACGTAAAGCTTGATTGTGTGGAAAAGTAGGAAGAGAGTATTGCAGGGAAGCGATACCCCTTCCTGCTCCCTGTGAGCTATTTGAGGTAAAGTATGATGAAAGCCTTAAGAATACCAATTTGTTTGGTTGTCGTTATGTTGGTGTTCGGATCATTTTCTACGCCCGCAATAGCCAATGTGACGTATAGTTTTTACAACATTACGAATAACTGCTCGATAGATGTCGCAAGTAACTTTGAGGTGGTAGTAACTGACGAAAGTGGGGGAGTCGTTCGTTTCACGTTCAATAATGTAGGCTCAGACGACAGTTTTATCATGGGAGTTTATTTCGACGACGGAGCGCTTACAGGTAGCTCGTTTACGATCGACGATGACGCCCCGAGTGTTGATTTTGAGCAAATTACGACTCCGGCTGACCTTCCCGGTGGGAACAATCTCGTGCCTCCATTCGAGACTACCGATGAGTATAAGGCCAAGAAGAGCGGTAGCGCGTGGAAAGGTGTTGGCTCTGGTGAATCATTGGGAATTGTATTTACGCTCGCCGGCAGCACGTATTCAGACGTAATAAATGGTCTTGGTACCGGAACCATACGTGTTGGTATCCACGTTGGTGGTATTGGTGAAGATGCTAACTGCAGCGACTCATTTGTGAACTATATTCCCGCTCCGGGTGCGATTTTGCTTGGGAGCATTGGTGTAGGTCTTGTCGGCTGGCTGCGCAGACGAAAAGCACTACTGTAGAGTTGGAAAGTTTCTGCATTCTGCAGTGAGTGCATGATCGGTGTTAGTGTGAATTAATAAGGTAAGGGCCCGGGTCAGGTGCGTCGGCCCTATTTATGCTTATGCGCGAGCAGATTTCCTCTATTTCTCCTTTTGCCAGAGCCAATTTTCGGCAAACACGCCAAGGTCAGTAAAATCAACCACGCCATCACCGCTCAAATCTTGAATGCAGAATTCGTTAGCATACCATTTATCGGAAAATTTGGCGTAATCTGCAAAGTTCACCACCCCGCTAATATTGAAATCGGCTGGATTCCCATTCATACTTGCTTGGTCTGTTCCACCATAAGCACCCATATTGATGCGTTTGCCGTTCGGCCACGGCTCGCCGGCCCAATCTGAATTCGGATCGCCTGCATCAATACACGGACTTATGTTCGCATCATACACCCAACTTTGACCTTTCGAATCCCACCGCCCATAGGTACTTTGCAGATGGAAGTCCCACATATTTGGGTCACCATTTGGAGTAAGATGTGCAAAGTTCGGATCAGCATCTATATTACCACTGCCCCAGTTTAACGTGCTCACTGGCCCCACATCAACCGCCGTTTCACCACCCTGCACATCGCTGTACCTAACTGTAACGCTGCTGGCTTTCCCAAGCCATGAGGGTACTGATACCTGGGCCCCGGCTTGGGCCTCATTTGCCCAGAGAATGCTGTTCTTAATGACCAGCTCACTCGCAGCACAACACAAACCTCCCCCCAAATCCGCTGAATTTCCCGCCATCGTACAATTTGCCACTACCACATTGCTGTCCACGCAGAGCATCCCGCCGCCTGAAAGGGCGGTGTTACCCGCTATCGTACAATTTCGCAATATGGGGTTGCCCGAGTAGTAACAATCCACACCCCCACCGCCGGCGTCGCTTCCTGTTCCTGTGGCCACGTTATGAAGTATGACGCAATTTATGATTGTGGGCTGCCCTGACCAGCATTCGATGCCCCCGCCTGCATCTGCCGAATTGCCACTGAAAATGCAGCCGACTAACCGTGAGTCGCTGCCCCAGCAGAACACACCCCCGCCAAAAGCTACGGCCGAATTATCTCGAATAATGCAGTTGCTTATCGTCGGGCTGCTGTCCTGGCACAAAATGCCGGCCCCAAAATCACTGTAGGCGTTTTGTATGGTCAGACCCTCAACTATGCAGTTTGCATCTTCGCCGCTGTCAACATAAAAGCCCCGGCCAGCCTTGTTAGGGTCAATGATTGTACTTGCCACAACATTAGGGTCGTTCGGATCTGTGCTCTGGATTGTAATTGATTTGCCATTCGGGTCGAGGCCGTAGTTGCCCGGGCCTGTGTAAAGGCCTTCTCGAATCTCTACGGTATCGCCGTTATTTGCTGCATCAATTGCATTTTGAATTCTCCGGAAGGGGTCCAAGTAACTGCCGGTTCCAGGGTCATTGGGACTATTAACATCGACATAGATAATATTGGCAGCGTTCGAAATCGAGGTAACAGAGACAACAAAAAATACCCCCAGTAGAATTCTTGTCGTAAACATTTCTCGCCGTCCTCCGAAATGCAAGGTTTCATCACATTGTTATAAAAGTTCTATCTTTTCACCAACAGGTGGATTTCGCCAGCTTCCAATACCATCCCACCAGGCAGGGATGTAGTCAACAATAGCGCTGTTCCGGTTCTTCTGTCTGGATATAGCCATTGCCATATCGCGGAGCTGTCGCATACAACTCAGTCCCCCGGTTTGCCAAGCATTGAGGCCTATGTCAACCGCTTGATGTTCTGCCTGTTCAAAGTCA
>Ga0209986_10001053_pt1 | contig 26851 bp, 27 predicted proteins | sample BlataG_FD_183168 | JGI IMG/M metagenome (GOLD analysis project Ga0209986, IMG submission 183168) | Deep subsurface microbial communities from Black Sea to uncover new lineages of life (NeLLi) - Black_00105 metaG (SPAdes) (version 2) | ecosystem: Environmental > Aquatic > Marine > Oceanic >... | reverse complement strand
CACATCCAAGTCGATATGAGCATCTTCCCATGTATGCCCCCCTATAGCTTCCAATACTTCACAAAGATCCTTACTGTATTCTCTCTCCACATAGGCAAAGAGTTTCAAACATCTGGCCATCTCGATTATCACTGAATCCTCCCCACCGCCACCCCCACCGCCACCGCCACCATAAAACACCTCCGGCCAAATATCAAGTGCTGCTACAAGTGGACTACTTTGCATATACCATGCCATTAAAACATTATCAGAATCATTAAGACTTCCCTTGTTCTCAAGTCCAAGTAGGAGATCAATTATGAAAATAGCAAAAGACTGAGCTTGCCCCATTATCCTACAAATGCTCCCTGCAACAGCTGCTATTGCACTGGTCTCAGCAATAAGCTTGCCCGACTCTGGTGGAATGACACCTGGCACCTTCCATCTAGGTAACTGTATTGCCTGTTCAATGGCCGTAAATACTGAATGCATGAGATGGTGCAGTAGTAAAGTGCTAAACCCACTATCATCATCATCATTATCAGTAGTAGTAGTAGTAGTAGTAGTAGTAGTAGTAGTAGTAGTAGTAGTAGTAGTAGTAGTAGTAGTAGTAGTAGTAGTAGTAGTAGTAGTAGTAGTATTGTCTCCTGGTTTGTCCATCATCAAGATGAGATCTATTTGTTGAATACACAAGAGCAACCAGGGAAAATACCTGCCTACTACAGCTTCTCTGCTACACCATTGTGTAATAAAAGACTCCCTACTACTACCCTTCCTATTCTTACTAATAGTCCTACTATCATTACTGTTAGCATCATCACCAGTAGAAAACCATGCAGCAATATCGGAATATTCAACATACCCCCGAGCAGGTCTTTGTCTAGCTACCCCACTGGCCATTGTCTTTGCTACTTGTTCTATTGAAGCAAACAATGCTTCCAATGCTACCTTACTTGATGAATGTTCGTATATTCTGCTCACTATTCTCCTGGCTACTCTCTCTGGGCGATGATAGAGAGTGGTGGCAGCAGTAGCCGCTACTTCCTCACTACTAGTATCATCTCCATCATCACCAGTAGTAGTAGCAGTATTGATGTTATTGCGGCCACCAGATCCCTTCTCAAGGTCATCTTCATCTTCATGCCACACTGAACATAGAACATCGGCTAGTTCTTGAGTAAAAGTTGCTAAACTAGGTATTGATGATTCTGGAGACGGGGGTGTACCTTGGCGTCGTTGTTTCTTCTTCTCCTTCCTAGCTGTAGCATTGTCAACATCGTGCCCTGCTCTCTTCCGTAAACGAGAAGCTTTATCTCTAATAACTTGAGCTTCAGGAGGAAGAGAAGTATGGCGTTGTCGTTTTTGCTCAACTAAATGATCTATCATACTTTGAGGCTTGCTCTCTGCTACCCCATGTGTAGACAGTGTAGGCTGGTGTTCTTGCTCTTCTCCATCTTCTCCATTTCTTCCATCAGCAATAGCCCCCTTGTCGGCATGTAACTGGAACTTTAAGCTTTTGATTATTCTGTCCTTTTCTTTCAGTTGTGACTCAAAGGATCCTCTCATGGATTGCATTTGTCGTTGAAGGTCGGTGTACTTCTTCTTTGAGACAGTGGTGGTGTCACCTCTAGTGGAAGAGGGAAACACAGTTGAATGTGCAGACCTGGCAGCTGCTTTGTTTTCTTTAATTTGAGAAGCGAGCTCTGCTTGAGTGCTTTCTAACTTGCCTTTGAGCTCATTGTATTGTTTGATGAGTTGCTGGGTGTTGAGGTTTTTGTTTTGGACGAGCTTGAGGCCTAGTGTTAATTGGGCGTTGGAGTGTCGGACCTTGTGGAGTTCGTCATCCTTCCTTTTGAGTTCGGCCCTGAGCTCCTCTACTTCTTCCCATATCTTCTTGTTGACTTGGATCATCTTTCTATGGGGATGCACGTAGAAAAGCTTGCGAAATTGGCGTTTCTAAAGGATTTAAACACTGGATTTTAACTGAGTTTCACCAAACACCCCAAATTACAATGCGTCAATTGGGTCATCGTCAGTAATATTTGAATATATTTGGATGCTCGTAATGCTTGACGAAACATTTTCTCTAAATCCTGGGTTTCCATGGCTCTCTGGCCTGCCCTCTTCTTTCCCCGGCTCTCCTCTCTCATTGGCCGTCAGCTCAAAAGTCTCCATTTTCACCAAGGTCGATCCTCCTTCATCGAGCATAAATTACATAGAACGAATAAGAGAGGCTAGATACAATGCCACAGGTAAGCCCCCTTTCCAGACGTGCAGTGGAGGCCCATCACTCGGGTGCCATCATCACCAAATGAAATATAGACTGCAAGAGGAAATGAAGTTAGCAGTGTACACCTCGTGTCCATAACTAAAAGTGTCATTCTAGAAGAGCCTTGCACGTCCGCTTCTCCTCACGCTATTGTTTGGTGCATGATGATGAGAAAAAGAAGAGTGGGACCCACGTCAAAGAGTATCACTGCTCTTGCGCATACTTCACATATTCAAATCCTAACCCTCAATCCCCATTCATTAATGCAGACGGTAGTAATTGACTGTAGAGGCCACATGCTCGGCCGCCTTGCTAGTGTCATCGCCAAGCAGCTGCTCAGCGGACAACACATTGTCTGCGTCCGCTGCGAAGCCATCACCATCTCAGGAGGCATGGTCAGACAAAAGGCTAAATTCGAGCGTTTCTTGAACAAGCGTTCCATCACTAACCGCCGCCGTGGTGCCGTTAAATTCCGCGCTCCATCTCGCATCCTCTGGCGCACTGTCAGAGGCATGGTCCCACATAAAACTCCACGTGGAGCTGCTGCTTTGGAACGTCTCAAGGTATTTGAGGGTGTCCCAGCCCCATATGATAAGGTAAAACGTTTGGTTATCCCAGATGCCCTCAAGGTCCTCCGCTTGCAACACGGTCACCGTTTCTGCAAATTGGGAGATTTGGCTGCCCAAGTTGGATGGAAACACGCAGAGGCTGTTGAAATGTTGGAAGAGAAGAGAAAGACAAAATCCGCTGCATATTACGAAGCTAAGAAGAAGCTGAAAGCTCTTAGGGCTAAGGCTGAGGCTACTGTGGCTTAGAAAATAATAATGTAGTGTTGTGTGAATGTTTTGTTATTCCCCTTTCCTTTGTAAAAACACGTTTAAACAAAACCATAATAGCGTTGGCCAATAACAGCAAAGCTATATCTCCCCTTCTACTTAGTAAAGTAGAGATCTACATTTAGACATAGTATGAATTTACACACACAGAGTAAAAGCTCATCTTCTAGATCTAGCTCTTTTTAGAAAGTACATGAAAAACTCTCTACCAACAAGACTCCGTCTACCCCCCCCCCCCCCCCTTTCTTCTCTTTCTTTTACCATTCTATCAACCTCCACCTCCCTCCCCTGTATATACACACACACACATCATTAAGCCTTCTCTGGTGTTGTTCTGTTGGTATTAGTACGTAAATTGGCTTGAGCATCACCTCTAGTTCCGTTCAACAGAGCTGCACTTTCTTCATCCTTGGATGGAGCAGGGACTGGGGCCTTCATGGCTTGGAGTTTTTGGTAGTTGTACCATAATACAGCTGCGAATGCAATGGCGTATCCAAACAAATTCAATGATGTCACTGGTGCTCTGTAAAAAAATGAAGGGGGAAAATGAAAAGAAGAAAAGAAGGAAGGAGGGGAGAGTGTGTGGTTGGGTGGGGGTGGGGTGGGGGTGGGGGTGAGTGAATGAATGAGAGAAGAGAAGAGAGGATAGGAGAGGAGAGAGAAACCAGCAAGTGGGGAACACATCCAAAAACCTGCATTTTCAAAGATAAATCTACTTACTTATATAAGAGATACGACAGCAAGATGAGCATCCAATCCTTAACGACACCAGCAATATTCATAGTCAATGCACTGGTCTTGCCTATTAGTAGAAACACCGCCATGTTGAGTCCAAATGCAGCACCAGCATTGGACAAGAAGATAAATGGATCTATAACCACATTAGGGTCGTTCCATATCTTGGGAGCCTCAATGAATGCAAATGGTACCAGGAGGAAGGCAAAGCAGCAGGGAGCAATATAGTAGAGGGTGGTGATGGGGTTGAGTTTCAGGCCCCTTCTTTGTAGCAGTATCTGAACCAGAGTCAACCTGGTAGACTCAGTACCAATAGACAGCAGCTGGAGCATAACACCAACAAGGACAAAGTTAATTTCACCATAAGAAGCAACACACACACCCAAACTGATGAGCAACATGTTGCTCAATGTGGAGGTTGAAAAGACTTCGGTGCCAAAGGAGCAGCCGACAGTGAAGACGGCAACAGGCATCAATGCTTTGAGCATTTGGATGAATGATACTGAGAGGTAGAGGTATGCTGCATTGCCCAGCCAGAGAGTGCCTGCATATAGGAAGCCAATGGGGACAATTGCCTGCATGTAGGTTTCCCTGCTCATACCGACTGGCTCGACGTAGCCGAGTTTGACGGTGCCGATGGCTAAGATGGAACAAAAGCCCATGTGCCACATGGTGAGGGCGACTGGGTATGGGAATCCATAGTAAGCTAGGACGTATTTGTTGTAAAGGATGACAGTGGCACTGAGGAAAATCCAGAGGCCGACGTAACTGTGTGAAGAGAGGCGGAGAGAGGGAAAGGTGTCAGTTCCAGGAGGATCAACAGAGCTGACAGCGAGTTGGAATCGTAGGAGCGTATATGAGGGTACGGAGAGCAGCTCCAAGATCATAAAGGTGGAAAAGAAGGGAATGGCAGGGGGTGTCTGTGAAAAAGGTCGAATTGAAGAGCCATCAAGCAAAGCTTACCTATATGTCAGCACTATCTGGCTCCATATCGCCTTCTCCTTGGTTTCTTTCTCGTTATTCATGTTAGAGTGTGATCACGAAAATCAGGGCAACTCGGCCCAACTAAATATTGATTTTTTAAAAAAACTGCTTTAGCTTTTCAACTCGTTTTGCTCTTCTAACGTCTATTAGAGACGACAAGTACGACATATAAAACAACTAGGAAGTTTATGTTGCAACACTATACCGCATACATTCGATATGCCCCTTATTTATACATCTCACTCCATTCAAAAAATTGGCTCACTCTTCTTCTTCGGTTGGCGTCCTCGAGGCCCATCATCCTCCTCCCCTATGCAGTATCATTTCAAATTTGCTATCTCTCTCCAATCATTCTACTTTACTACCTTGTTACACATCAATCAATATTGAAAGTCTTCTTCAGTTTCACCACCAACTTCCAGTCATCTCTACTCAAATCATCCCTAAACATAGACTTCAGCACATCAATACTCTTCCTACTAATCTTACTCACCAACTCATCCCGGTGATCAAAGTGTCTCCCATACAACCTAGCAGCTTCCTCAGGTTTCGTAGCGTCTATCTTCATAGCTATAGAATCCCCTCTCTTAGCCGTGTCCACTGCCTTGTGCTCCTTTTCCATCGATGCGATTCTTCCCAGATCAATGCCACCCTGGGTGGGCACACAGATTGGTGTCCCCACCTTGGCGATACCCTCTACCACCTCTACACCCAGGACGATAGGGTCCTTCTTGTTGAAAATACAGGTTGGCATTATTTTCAATACACAAGGGAAGACGGCGTCCAATTTGGCTGCTTCTTGCTCTTCTTCTTTAGCCCGTTTGAGATAGGCTGTAAACTGATCAAATAAATGGTAGATGATGTCAGCAGTGAATATCTTCACCCCCAGCTCTTCAGCCATTGATTTGGCTTCAGCCGAGACCGGGACATCAAATGCAAGGATGACACCGTACTTTTTCATTTTTCGTTCAATCATAACGTTGGCCCTCATCACATCCTTCTTGTGAACTGGACCGATGTTGATGGCAGAGACGGGGATCTCTACACCTGGAGATCTTAAAAACTCCAATAAAGCCTCTAATGAGCCCAAAGTAGAGGCCTGTACTGCTACACCTTCTCCTGTTCTGTCAACAGAAGAGAAGATCTCGGCCATATCTTGCATCACCTCTGCCTTGACAGCCTCAATGTCATCGTCCGGACGCACCAGCAGCAGCTGAGTACCAGCCATGGCATTTTCCAAATTGTGAGCAGCTATTTTAATTCCCATTGCTGCCCTGATTTCTTTATGATGGACATACGTTCCTTTCACTCGGATTTCCTTCATGGGCTGGGGGGTCAGCAACGCCCTAATAGTGGTCTGGATGGGCCCATTCAGGCCACACACCACCACTGAGTCTCCCTCCCTCAGAGCGCCATTCACCAGCACCGCATCGATCGTGGTTCCCAGTCCCTCCACCTGCTTCACTTCCAGCACAGTGCACTGAGGCTCGTCAACAAAGGCCAGCCTCTCCGCCATCAGGCTCTGGGTGAGCTTGACCACCAGCTGCAGCAGATCGGGGATGCCTTCTCCGGTGATGGCACTGGTGGGAACAATGTTGACAAACGTCCTGGGATCTTTATTCTTCCAATACAGAGCCACATTCAGTCCCTGCTCCATCAGTTGAACAGACACTTCATTCAAACGTTGTTCAAATTCAACTTTGGCATGCTGATCTTGTCTCTCCAACGCCTTCATGATGGGCGAATTGGGAACAGAATTCCACCCATAGATACGATCTACCTTGTTCATTGCGATAATAAAGGGAGTCTTCCTCATTTTGAGGAGATTGATTGACTCAATTGTCTGTTGTTCTAAACCGTGCATCAAATCCACCACTAATACTGCAATGTCACACAAGCCAGACCCTCTGGATCTAAGGTTTGAAAAGGACTCGTGACCTGGTGTGTCGATGACCAAAAGGCCAGGGAGCCTGAGGTCAAAGGCGCGACCCGCTCTGAGCTCCTCAGTCCTCTTTGTAAGGGCATCCTCTGGAATATAGGTGGCACCAATTTGCTGAGTAATACCTCCAGCTTCACCATCTTGAACATTGGTACGACGGATATTGTCCAGGATTTTGGTTTTACCGGTATCAACGTGACCCAAAATGCAACAAATAGGGGAACGAAGTTGGTTGGGGTCTCTGTTTTGTACTGCAGCATTCCAACGGGCTTCGCGTTTCTTCCTGGCAGCGTAGATACGCTCTTCCATACCGTCATCGGATTCAGTGTCGGAGTCTCCATCTGAGGAGGTGTATTCGGAGGAACTTTCGTCTTCTGATGATGAAATTTCACCATCATCTTCACTGGATGTTCCTTCTTCACTTGATGAATCTTCATCTGAATCGTCGTCTTCTTCAGAGGATGAAGGGGGAGCTGGCTTGGCTGCTGTAATTCTTCCTTTTGGTGGCGCTACCTTCTTCTTACCAGCAGCAGCAACTGGAGCCTTCTTTGCAGCAGCAGAAGCAGCAGCCTTCACTACTTCCTTCTCTTCTTCTGCATCTTCTTCCTCCTTGCTTACTACAGGTACTGTTATTTCTTCAGCATCAATGGCCTCCCAATCGTCAGCTGCTTCCTCCCAACTATCGACCACAGCTTCTTCTTTTTTCTTCTCTTCCTTTGCTAGTGGTTCTTCAACAGCAGCTGCTGCTGCTTCCTTTGTAGCACCAAAATCTTCACTCTCAGTGATATCACCCTTCTTTGTAGCAGTAGCAGCAGCAGCAGGCCCTTTTTTCTTCTTATTGTTATACACTGGCTTCTTCTTGGGAGCTAGGGCCTCTGGGTCTAAACCAGCCTGCTTCAACAGCTGCTCACGAGCTTTAGCCAGCCTTTCTGCCTCCGCCTTGGCCTTGCCAGTCAACAATTTCCCCTCCTTCTTGAGCTGCTCTCTCCTGGCTTCCTTGTCTGCTTTGCGTCTTGCTGCCTCTTCCTTCTTTCTTTCTTCTTCGGCTATACGAGCGGCTTCTTCTTCTTCTTCTACACGTGCAGCTTCTTCAGCAGCGAGTCTTGCTTCTTCTTCTGCTTTACGTTGGGCTTCCAGGGCTTCTTGCATACGTTTGACTGCGGCAGATACTTTCTTACCCCCTTTTGCAGCAGCTGCTGGGGCTGCTGCTGCTGCTGTTTCTTCCTCTCCTCCTCCTCCTTCAGCAGCCTTTTTGGCCTTCTTCTTCAGCTTACGTTTGGCTGCTGCAGACAACTCCTTCCCACTTCCTTCACCAGCATCACCTCCCTCTTCCTTTTCCTTTTCAGCTGGCTTAGCAGCTTCAACTGCTGCCCCTGCTTCTCCTCCTTCTTCTTTGGGAGCCATACCAAGCTCAGCAAGAATAGCATCCAGATCTTCATCTTCATCTCTACCTCCTTCTTCCTTACCACCCTTCTTCTTCTTCTTTTTTTTATCCTTTTTAGAGCTTGCCTCTGTTTGCTGAGCAGCTGCAGCAGGAGGAGGACCTTCAATTTCTGCCAGTAAAGCATCCAAATCAGGATCTTTTTTTGCCTCCTTCTTTTTAACTTTCTTACCTACCACCTCTGCTTCTACAGCCATCATTGTCGTATCACCACCACCAACAGCTTCAGCTAACAAAGCATCTATGTCAACCTCTTTCTTCTTCTTCTTCTTTTTATCCTTCTTAGCATCCTTGTCTTCCTCCTCCTCAACATTACCACCACCACCTTCTTCAAGCAAAGATAACGCATCAAACCCACTGGCCATATCCACCTCTTTCTTCTTCTTCTTCTTCTTCTTATCCTTCTTCTCTTCCATATCCTCCACCTCCTCCTCATCTGCCTTCCCCCAAACTGCCCCTTCAGGTGCCTCTTCTGGACATTCATCACCCACATCCAGCTCTCCATCACCAGCAGGAAGCTGCACTAAAGTACCATCAGGTGATGATTCCCATCCTAGATCATATGCAGAACAGAGCATTCCCTCACTCTCTACCCCCCTCACTGCCGCCTTTTCAATATTCACCCCGCTGCCGGGAGTCGTAATGCCGGGAAGGGCAACCACTACAAACATCCCTGCCTTGGCCTCCTTGGCATTGGTGACTATTGTTAGAGGAGAGGTGGCACCTGAATCTACTTGGCATACCATCAGACGGTCGGCTTTAGGGTGTTTCTTGACGGAGAGGATTTCTGCAACGACTAGTGATGGAGTGGAGTTGTTGGAAGTGGTGTTGGGTTTAGCTTCTTCATTATCATTATCTTCATCCCCAGCATCATCATCACCAGCAGCTCCATCTTCTTCTTGTAAGAGAGCAAACATAGAGGCACCAGCAGAAGCTTTGCCCTTTTTCTTTTTCTTTGATGATGCAGACATGTTAACGACCGGAGCTGCTTCCCTTTCCTCGTCTTCTTCTTCAACTTTAGCATCGCTGACTGCATCTCCGTTTTGATGGAGAGAGGCAAGCTTTTCCAAAGAGATGTCTTCATCATCCGAATGGAAACCATCTGCATCATTTTTGTTGCCCTTCTTCTTGCCTTTTTTATCCTTCTTGGGCTTGGCTGCACAGTGGTGAAAAGAAGAGGGAAGGGGCGGAGTGAGTCGAGTGTTGAAAAGTGGTTGTGGGAACGGAAGGGGCGGTGTGACGGCTTGGACACACAGGTTGCGATGAGACCGTCAAATGCACATGTATCCAATGATATTCAAGGCACTGAGTGTAGTTGTACTTACTAACAGGAGCAGCTGGAGCAGCATCTTCTTTCAAATCGCCGTTCTCATCCAGCATATCAAATTCCTTCTCCCATTCATCGTCTAAGTCTTTACGGTTCTTGGTCTTCTTCCCCATTACGCAAAATTCAAATGACTCTTAGACAACAATGTATCTGAGTTTGATCCAATCCAAAAATATATAATAATCCGAATTTGATGAAAATCTTTCAACTTATTGTGCTTGGGGTCTCTCTAGTATTACTGTATCATTAGATCTTGGCACATATACTTTCAATTTTTGAATCAAGATGTATTCTGGCCTTAAATCCTTCTCCATTCATATTTTAATCATCAAAACTCTGAATGGGCAAAGCGAGCTTGCCTTCAAAGTTTTGTTTGCTTCAAAAGTTGCAGCACTCTAACAGAAACATGTAGCAATAAACTTAGTTTTAGACGGTGAACATGGTATTATTTCTCACATTGCAATAGCGCAAAGAGCTCAGCATGCCTCAAATACCAGGTTTTGTAGGTCGGGAAGGATGGCTTTTAGAATTAGAGAGAAGAATAGAAGCAGAAAACCCAGGATATAGAACCTATGTTGACGTGACAAAGTCAAGCTTGATCTTAAGTCACTTGCTGTACTCCGACCTGTGTGACTGCGGTGCTGCAAATTTACCTTTGGACTTTGATCGCCAAGCACAGCTTCAAGGTAAATACTTCCTCCAGCTCCAAGAAGCCGTCAATGTAGCAGTGCCATGGAGGATGCGATACACACCCGATCAAGGATCCAAACGCTGTCTCAAACTCCTACTCACCGACGGTGTCTCTCACGTCGTGGCTGTCGAGGACAAGCCCATCCCAGACCTTCACACCCTCGGCCCAGCTGGCATCAAGCTGCTTATTTGGAATGCACCCATCAGAGATGGCATCATATTTTTATCACCACATAACTGCTATGTCTTGGGTGGCAAGGTTGACTATTTAGAGCAAGCTAGGGAGAGAGCTGTCAAGGCGTGGGCACAGCCAGTCGGAAGTAGAGGGGCACCTCCTGAAACTGCTGCTCAGGCTGCTCAGAGACTTACTGCTGCTGCATGGAACCATGATAACAATGCTGCATTACCATTACCATTAGCCACTACTGCTGTTACTGCTGCTACTAATACAGCACCACCACCGCCCAATAACAACATTCTTCATAGTATTAGCAGCAGCATCTCACTGAGAAATGGCATTGCTCTAAGTGGAGATCCAGGGAACCAACATCAACAACGTCAACAACCCAGTGGACCTTCATCCATGCCTACCAATCATAACAGAATGCCACTACATCGAAAGCAGCAGCAACAACAACCAGCAATAGTAGTAACAGGTCAGGCAGGTACAGATACTGATCCCATTGTTATTATGGAATCTCAACCTGAACCTACTCGTAACAAGCAGCAGCAGCAGCAGCAGCAACGACAAGGTAGTACTAATACTGCTGCTGCAAATAGAGATAATGGAGATGGGAGTTCATCTGAAAGCTGGAGTGATGATGATGAAGATGATGGCAATGATGATGGTGAAGAAGCAGGAGCAGGTGGTGCTGTTGGCTGTAGTAGTGCACAACAAGAAGAACAACAACAAAGTGAAGAGAAAGAAAACCACGATGAATCACAGCAACAGCAACAGCATGTAGCTGGGCCATCTAATGCTGGTGGTGTTCCTATCGGAAAGCCTGTCAACCCTGCCCTTCAGCGTGTAGCAAACACAGATCGTTTCATTAATGGTCTTAATAATAATAGTGATGGTGGTGGTGGTGGTAGTGGTGTGCTGCCATCATCAGGATCTCCAGATGGCATTGATAGTCCCCCCGAGAGCAGCTGTCCTCGATTGTCTCTAGAAAGAACAACATCAGTAGTACCAGTAGCGATACCTTCAAGACATCAGGTTGTTGCCAACCCTCCATCAAATCACGACCAACAACGACACCCATTGGGAGATGATGTGGACGTTCAGGTTGATAGTAGCGACAAGGATGATCAAGTCAAAGAAAGGATCAAAGAAAAGAGAGCATCCACTGCTGCTACCAGGAAGAAGAGAAGAAGAGCATATGTTCAAGTGTTTGATGATGACGACGGCGATAGCGACGAAGATAAGGGTAATGGTAATGGTGGTGATATAGTTGACGATGAATTGCCTCCATTGTCCGCATTAAGACGGCGACCACCGCTGAAGAAGAGAGCATCCTCCTCCACCTCCACCTCCAACACCAGCCCCAATGAAAAACAACAACAGCAACAACCACAAAGCAGCAGAAGGAGGAGTGGAAGCAGCAGTTGTGATAGGGTTCCAGACTCTACAAGGAAGAAAACTCCTCTCCCTCTGCTACGTAGATCCACATCTGCTGACGTCTTGAAAAGAAAGAGTACTCATGGTACTGGGAATGGCGGTGGAGGTAGTAGTTGCCGTACAAAAGTACCGCCTGACCAGATATTGAATAATGTAGAAGAAGGGGAAGATATTTACAACAATTTCAATATCAATAATGATGATGATGATGATATAGTGATGGTGGTTCCTCCTACTATTGCAGCACTAAAGGCGCAAGCAAAACAACAAGTCCAGCAAGAACAGCAGCAAGAAGCAGAGGAGGAAGAAGAGAAGGAAGAAGAGGACGAGATTGATCTTACGGCCTCACAAGAAAACCCTGCTGCTGCTGCTGCAACTAGAACTGTTGGTCATATGGTTATAGATGATACTGAGGACGATGATGACGATGACGGTCCATGTTTCGACCTGCTAGAGAGTCCTTGGCAGGGCGGCACCATGATTGTCAGAGGAACAAGAGATGAAGATGATGACGATACTAATGGTGGCAATAAAGATTCGCCATTCATCTACCTAGTGCAACTTCATCACCAATTGGTCCAATCTGCTAATGGTAATGGTGCAGATTCATCGTCATCGTCATCTAAACAAATCAATTTCCCCCTAGCTGCCACCATTCACGGAGTGATAGCCGAGATCAAAGGCAAACTGCAATACAAACATCCAATCACCAGTCTACCTGGCTATTACCTCCCAATGCAGCTGAAAGACGGGTCAGCCTCTGCCTCAGTGGTGCTTGATGATGCATACCTGGCAGATCAGGTGTTCCAAATGGCTGCTGAGGAAATGCAGGTACTGGTACAAGGAAAGAATAGAGATGCAATTGATGCTATATCCAGGTTGGCATGTGATTTGGCTACTTTTGTAGGGCTGATGGAGGTGGAGGTGGGTGGTCCTGGGGAGGAGATTGTGGTTAAAGAGCTGAGGAGGAGGGGGTTGGACGGAGAAGAGAGACATGCTTTGATGATTAGAGCAATGAGAAGATAATGGTAATGATTACTAAAGAAAGTATAGCGGTATGCTGCTTCTATATTTCTTGTGCTTTTGATTTGTATGCAATCCCTGAAAAGAAGACGGATCTTTAATAATGTGAATATGTAAATTTACATAACTCATTTCAAACCAAAGAATGCAGCTTCTCTCTGTTGAACCCTCTTCTTTGCCAACTCTCTCTTTGCAATGGCTTCTTGCTCCTCCTTTGGTAAAGCTTTGAATTTCTTCAGTTGTTCCTTTTCCTCATCTCTCTTCCTTTTAACAGCAATTCCTTCCTTAGTACTACGACCGCTTTCATCTCCAATTGATGTTGTCAAGGATCCAACACCTTTAGCACCACCTATTCTGCCTGCACTCGGCATTTGACTACCACCAACACCTGCGAGTGGATGGAGGGGCTGGATTTCCCCACCTATCCTGACTCCAGCGGATGCTGTCGTACTACTACCACCACCCCCTCCTACTAGTGACTTAGATATTACTAGTCCAGGAGCACTATTATTACCTATTGGTTGACCTCCTAGCTTCTCAGTAGCTACCTCAAATCTAGCTTGATGAGGAATCCCCGGTGTATTTGTCCAATCGGGTGAAGGTTCCCCTCCATAATACATCTTGGATTTAGGATCGTAGTACCACCGCACCCTGGCATGGTAGTAGTAACTAGAAGGGGCATCCCATTTCCAGTCACCAATAGGTTTGTGCTGGGAAATGGCCTTGTCAGCAAGGTCGAGCGCGAATTGTTTTCGTGCTGCTGCCTCGATTTGGGCGATGGATTTGGCTGCAGTGGCTTCTTCTTTCTTTTCTATGTCGGCTTTCCTTCTCATTTCTGAGAGCTTCTTGGCTACGTTGGAGGTGTGTTTGGCTCCTCGGTCGTGGGCCACGCGGACTTGAGTGTTGTTGGCCATCCTGGTTTTGTTTGGTGAGAGAGAGAGAGAGGGAGGGAGTGACGGTGAGAAGGGATGCCATATGGGAAGAAAAATAAAAAAATAGAGAGAGATGCGTGAAACATTCACTGAACGATACTCACCATACTTTGCAATACTCGCAATAGTAGTTTGTATCTGTCCTGTTATAGCTAGTCATTGTTGCAATATGTTTGTGGAGTTAAGTGCCAGATGCAGGTGCTGCTTGTTCTGTTTAAGGAATGGAAAAAGAGGAAGGGTGAGGAGTGGTGTGTGAGTGTGGGTCGGGAGAGAAGTTGGGCGGTGAAGACAATGATCTAACTAATCCCTTAAGAGAATGAAGAATTCAACATACCTTATTTGTGAAATTATTTATGTAGACGTACAGATGCTTCTAAATCGGCTGTAGCCTGCTCTTCATACAGTTGGATTCGAAATTAAAAGATTCCGAAATTAAAAGATTGTATGATCTAGTCAAGCACCCAGCTATTCCTCGCTCAAAAGCCAAATCAATATATATAAGAACTCATCTATTGTTGGTGATATGCTGACAAGTCGCAAGCAGGGTGCCATTAAAACGGTTGCGGACTTGGAAGACCTCCAATTTTGCAAGACAGCAAGAGGATGGGGAAAGTGATGAGAAGGTGGAATCCTACGTATATACTCCTGCTCCATGAAATTTAGGCGGAACTGCATTCTAGTACACCTATCCACCTCGAATATCAAGCAACTCAAAACCTTCTACAACTGGGCAAAGCGCCAAGGTCATCAAGAGATGAAGTCGTCTTCTCAAAACGTCCCTTAATAGCTTGCCATATTGGCCAACCCATCCTTCCACCTACCATGGATGTTCTTAAACCCGTTGAAGACGTCCAACCGCCCTTGGATGCACCATCCTCGACAGAAGACCTTAACTTGTCATCTCAAGGCAACGATACTCCACCAGGTGAGAGAGACAGAGAGCCACTGTCCAAAGTAGTAGTTCTCCTTTCTTCTTTCCCCCACCCCCCCCCTCTCTCTCACACACACTCACACACACACACACCACCCCTCACCCTCTCTTCACACTCTTCCAGGTCTAGATTTCAAAGATCAACAGCAATCACCTACCCAACAACAAAAGGAAGAACCAATGAACATCAACGACAGCAACACCTCCTCCTATTCCACCACATCATGTTCCACCTGCACTTATAACACCACTACTACAACCAACAACAACAATAGTAACAGCTCAGCCTTGTCGCCAAGAGCAGCTGAAGAAATCATCCAAGCAGTGTGCCACCATTTGAGTAAACGCCCCCGACAATCAGATCTACTCACCAAGGTGGGCATGTACCTTAGAGCCAGGCACTTGATGCCAGACATCCCGGTAAAGAGATTTCTAGAAAGCTATCCGGATAAGATCCGATGGATTGAGGCTAGTAGAGACAACTGGGTTGTTGTTCTGAATAACAACAACAATAACAACGGGAGTAGTAGTAAAGGAGATGGTGATTATACCGACCGCCATCATACTACTACTACTACTACTACTTCTACTATTAATAGTAATGTATTGCTTCCATTGGAACCAGCAGAAGAAGAAGCAGTAGAAAAGTTCATCATCAGGCTCATGAGGTCCAAAGGAGGTGAATGTGGAATGCAAGTACTGGGACAAGCATGTCTGCAGGAACTGGGGATTTCCATGAAGGGAAGAATGAAGGGATTTCTAGATGAACGTCCTCGTGTGTTTATTGCAGATGATAGTGGGAGGGTGCAGTGGTATAAGCTATCTCCTGATTTATATTATTATCCTAGTGCTAGGGTATGCAATAATAGTAATAGTAGTAGTAATAGTAATAGTAGTTATAATAATGGAGCATCATCAGTGTTGTTGCCCAGGATTGCAACAAAGAAGTTTAATGAGGGTGATAATGATGATGCGGATGGTCTCCCCGACTTGCCAGATGACTTGCTGGTCGACTCTCCAATGTTCTCCAATAAAAATAACAACAATATCAACAAGAGCAGTGGTGGTCATGATAACGATATGGATACTGATACACCATCAAGGAGGGAGTACGAAGGCAACAGTGGCACCACTTGTTGTGTTAATGTCAACAAAGTCGGTGGTCCAAGAGCAGCAGGAGGAACAGGAACAGGTCCATTCCATCACCCAGCATTCAACAAATGGGACCCCATCACCCAATCAATATTCATCTACGTCAGAAACAAAGGAGTAGCTACATATACTCAAATAGAAGATTATATCAAAAACCATCACGTCAAGGATATCACGACTGCTTTTGGGAAGGGAAAGGGGTTGAAACCTGATACTTGGAAAGCGCAGATTTTCCTACAAAAGAGGAAGAATATATTTAGGTTGCAGGGGAATGTTGTGACGCTGCTGGGAGATAATAATAAGAAGAATAATAGTAGTAGTAATAATAATAATAATGGGAGTGGTAGTGAATTGGGAGATACTAATACTGACAGTAATATTAGGACTGAAAAGGGAGGTAGTTTTGGAAGAGATGATGATGGTGCTCGTATGAATAGCTCACCTCCCTCCAGGCATGGAATGGGTGGCGGCGGTGGTATGCTGATGGGCATGATGAGTAACGGAAGAAGCAACATGCATCCAGGCGGAGGTGGTGGAGGAGGGGATTACAGAGAAGGTCTCATCATCAACAACAACAACAATAATAACACTAATAACAACAACTCCAATACAGCAGCCTCAGGATCTCATCCTCATCCAGGAAAAACCGCCGTCGTTGTCAAACAAACCATCGACATCGGCCGTCTCCGCTCCGACATCCAAGACAGCCTTGCTGAATTCTTCTCTTCAGCAGACGACATGCCTCCCAAGATGAAGCAAGGCATCCAAGCTGCAGTGACATCCATATTGACTGAGAATAATGTAGAGGCTAAATTGGAGGAGTTACGGAGAGAGAATGATAACCTGAGAGCTGCCAGTATGGCTACTGCCAGGGAATTAATTGGGTTGAAGGAGCAATTTACTGAATTTAAGAGGCAGGTTGGGGTCTTGTTTGGAGGTAATGGATTTAGTAGTAATAGTGGTGGTGGTGGTGGTGGTGGTGATGATAATAGTAATAGTATGAGTGGTTCGTTGGCAGCATTTGCAGCTCCTCCACCACCACCAACAACAATAACAACAACAACAGCAGCAGCAGCAACTGCAGCCATGAATATTAATAATAATAATAATAATAATAATAATAATAACAGAAATACTACTGTGGGAGGATCTGGTAGCAATACAGGATCAGTATCCACAACTCCAACTGCTGCAGGTACCATTACCACTAATGGGAATGGGTTTCCAACTGGTATGTTGATGATGCATCATCAACAACAACAACAACAGCAGCAGCAGCAGCAGCAATATGGTGGTCACTGTGCATCACAATCAGATCGGCATCATCAGCAGCAGAGTATGTATATGTACACTATGGAGCACCAACAACAGCAGCAGCAAAACGTGCCACCTGGATTCAGTAATAATGCAGGAGGGATGTCAAATATGATGATGATGCAAGAACATCAACAGCAACAGCCACCAAGTTTTTTATCTGTGGCTGAGAGAGGGCCAGGCAGTTGATGATGATGATGACGATGACGATGACGATGATGTGTTCTTTCTTCTATCTATCTTAGGATAAACTGAAATAGGCAGTGTTGTACTTCTTTTTGATAAAAGAATATACAATTATATCTGCTGTAACATTGCAATATATACACACATTTAAGAACAGAAGAAGAAGCAATGAAGAACGGGTGGAGGAAGCAGTAGGGGAAGGGAGGTGGGGAGCTCGGGTGGGTCATCACCGTCGATCTCTCGCAGTCCCTTATCATCTTCTTTCTCTGACTCAGGCAATCAATAACATTAAAACTACAAAATTAAAGCGAAGATAGAAGCACTTTCAGAACTAGTGCAATTGATTTGGAGCAAGGGTGTATTGATATCTTCGATTATTAATCTCTTTTCACCAAAACCATAATAAAATTTCCAGCCAATAGATAAATAGTTCAGCATGCACCCTGCAATAAAAGTAACTAAGAACTGCAACCCAACACATAATGGGTTCGCTCGAAACCAGAGCCACAAAACCCTGCCACCTCCATCATCTCATCGACGCCTTGTTGTCACGGCGGCCATCAAGCAGAACCGAGGCAAGAAAATCATGGCTAGCAAAACCCTAATAGCCAAACCAGGCCAAGAATCCAAAGTAGAGCAACTATGCAGACAAATCTCAGACTACTCCAAGCAACGCATGGCTGAAGACCGTTCTGCCGGCATCCTCGCCTTCGAATTTTCCCTCGACAGTTACGACTCCAACACCTTCCACTTCATGGAGCTCTATGACAGTAACGCTCAATTGGGCAGGCATAACACCACTGACGAATTTGTTAAATTTATGAAGGAAGTAAACACATATTTAGAGCAACCAGTAGGGATGTGTTTGTACGAATGGGATGATGGTAAGATTGGGCTGGCCAGCAGGGTGCAGGGCGGGCCCAAGGGAGAGGGAGGGTTGGATGATGCTCCTGGTGCTAGTGGGCTGTCTGGAGGAGCTAGTTTGAAGCAGACTAGTGGAGCAGTAGATTTGACTAATATCAAAGGAGAGGATGAGGAGGAGAGGGGGTTGTGGGGGATTAAATTGAAACTGCCTTGGTTGAGTAAGAAGAAGTGAAAAGGGGGGGGGGGGGGGAGTAGTGAGTGGTGTTGTGAGTAGTAAGAGGGGAGATAAGAACTTGAATCAAAGAGTGTGAATATATTTGTTAGCTGTAGACTGGAATGTGTGATCTTGTGAAGGCTGGTTGTAGATAAAGTAAAGAAAAAGATGAGGCTGGTTCTAGAATGTTTTTTTGGGGGGCAGTCCTGTGCTTCAACAACCACGACCTCCAACCACAGGCCTGTGTCCAATCTGTGGGTATAAAGCTGGCGCATTATGCCCACCTTTCAACATAATCAACCATAATCGACGTTCTTACAACTGTCCAACTACGTTACGGAGTTCTTCTCAGACACTTTATACACATTCTACCATAAACATCATGCACTGCTTTGCTGTTAAGGGCTTCAAGCCCGTCGTTGCCAAGGCCGATGCCCGTAAGACCGTTGTTGCCAAGGTATGTAGCATGTTTATCACTACAATAAGCGCTGTTTTATGAAAGTCATCACGTCAAGATCATAGAGATTTGGCCTGCTTCAATCAGCAGCCTTTAGGCGTTGATGGCTCTACTATTGGCTTTCCTAGCCTCTATCATATCCCGTGATACCTTCTGGATACCACATTGTGGAAACTCTACAATTTTTCGTCGAATCTTCTACCCTCCGACGCCCTCTCACAACCTCCAACCCTCCCTCACCCCCTCCTCTCTCCTCCTCTTTCCTACAGGCCTCCAAATCTATGGGAGCCGGCTCAGCCAAGGACTACGTCATGTCCCTTCCAGGTGTCTGCGCACCAACCGGTTTCTTTGATCCACTTGGCTTCACCGACTCCCCAACCTTCACCGTCTCCGAGGCCAAGCGCTTCCGCGAGGCCGAGGTCACTCACGGCCGTGTTGCCATGCTTGCCACCCTCGGTTGGGTCGTCCAAGAAGAGTACCATCCATTCTTCGGTGGCAACATTGGAGGACCAGCTTTCCGCCACTTCCAAGAAATTGAGGCCGTCTTCCCACAATTCTGGGAGATTGTCCTTGTCGCCATTGGTGCTTGGGAACTCCGCCGTGCCCGCATCGGCTGGAAGGAGCCATCTGCTGACTCTGTTGTCAGCGCTGGTGACCAGATGCGTGCTGATTTCGAGCCAGGACAGATCGGTTTTGACCCACTGGGTCTCTTCCCTAGTGATGACGCTGATGCTGCTTTCGAGTTGCAGACCAAGGAACTTAACAACGGTCGCTTAGCTATGATCTCTTGGGCTGGATTTGCTGCTCAAGAAGAGGTTGACCACATCACCATCTGGCGTGGATTGGTCGAGGACCACATCATCCCACCAGAGGATGCCAATCTCCTCCCTTACTAAAAATGTACAATAAAGTACATACCAAACTGGCTTATATTTCCTTTTTTTTCGTATCACCACACCCCTGGTCTATATCTATGATGCTGATGCTGTCAAAATTCGTTCAGGTTTATTTGATTATGAAGAAGAGAGAAAAAGGAATTTTTGATGGAGGACAAAAAAAAACATCTTGGATTGTTTTCTGAAGAACCCTAATATAATATGCAGTACATATAAAGAAAAGAAACCCCATTTTTGATATGATGATGATGATATATACTAGTAAGGGTGTTGAAGAAGATTTATGAATGAATAACAAGAGAAACAGGCCTTTTTTGGCCTTTTTATTTTTCCACTTGGTGTTTCAATGCGAGAGAGCTGTAAATAATGTTTTACCCATATAGACATATCTATAGATTACACACTTGGCTTGTACAATAGGTGAATACTACCGTTTCCATTACATCATGTGCATTCTCAATACTTGAGGTGTTGCCTTAATCACACGGCATGTTATAGTATCCCGACCTAGTTTGGATGTGGCTTCCCAACGATGACAGCCAGAAAAGCCATAATACTGGCCGTCTACTTCTAGAATATCAATGGGTTCTTGTTGGCCTATTTCGTGGATGCTTTGCATGAGGACTTGAACCTTTTCTTCATCTGTTTATTGGAATAGATAGATAGATAAGAAGTGAGGTGTGGTGGGAAGGGGAGGAGGGTGGGGAAGATGAAGGACTAGGGAGGAGGGAGGGAAAAGAAGAAAGAGGTCATGGTAACTTACTGTTTTGTCGTAAACCTTGCAATGGTCTCTTTATGGATGAGAGAGGGAGCTCCATTATTCTATCTTTAGAGTAGTCTTTGGCTGGTTGGGTAACATCACCCCACCCAAACTTTGCTGCAGCAGCGTCGACATCAATCCTTTTGTTGGTGGCAGAATTTTCGCCAGGCTTGTTGCACATTGTGGCGACGCTACGATTCCTAGTGGTATTCGAGGTGGTACAAAATGGATCAAAGCACTGTCTAGGTCTGGAAAGCGTATTAGTTGATCTAGAGGAGGGATTGAGAAATCCAAGCTGCATTGAGAATACATTGATTAATTGTTTGCTCTTAGTATCTCACTACATGTCCAATGCTATGAGGGTGACTTTTAAAGGAGCACTTCTCTGAAGCTACCCTTCCCTCTCTCCTGGGCTCCTTCTCAAGAGCTGCGCTGGCCCAAGTGGGGATACTGAGGGCACCTGACTCCTTCAAGTTGGAGCAAAATTCCGTAGCGATGGCACTTTAAAAGCTTAATAGCAGTAAATATAGCTTGATTTCACATCATTGTCCTGAAATAAGAGGAAGTAGGGATCAGTAAAGGCCGGAAATTTGAATCAGAAAGTGATCAATGTTGGGCTGTTTGAAAGCTGGCATCTATACAATATTAATAGTTTCTGTTGCAGGCCACACTGCCATTCTAACAGATCATTCGGGGAATGCACTGACTCCAACAACACAGCAGCACTCATCACTCTCCCTGAATGACCTTGGCTTTATACTGCATACCCTTACCGGAACTCCTCTAGACCATCCTTTTCCCAACCTATCCAATCCATTACTACGACAAGACACCTTCCATCGACCTTCCACAGTCCTCCTCACACACATCGTCGGCGCCACCACCCTCTACACCCCTCCACCCGCTTCTCACCTCGCAGCCATCCGTGACAATGGCCCCCCCTCCTCCACTATTACAACATCAATGATCACCAAATCTCTAGCATGTCTCCAACCCCAGTCTACCCCTATTAATATACACACTAAATGCACTGATATTTGTGCAGAGAATGCCATCTCTCATCTCGCCACCACCGTCTTACAAACCCACTACCTCCCTCAACCATCATCATCTCAACCATTGAGAGGACAGCTCATTGTACCTGGCCACAACAACACCCCACTTGACCTCACCAATATCTCAATCAGACTTTGGGCTGTTGAGCTAGCTGAAGCAATCAAAGCAATCGAAGAAGAAACGAGTAGTATCAGTATCAATAGCAGTACAGCGCATAGCCCTCCTCGTCGCCTCTTTACGTTGACATTGATTGGACTCCAAGCAATTCGTAACGAATATGGATCTGATTCTGCGTTGTATACAGCAGCAGAAACAGCAACATGGAAGACGGTCAACCATATTGCAACCAAGTTGATGATGGAGGTACCAGAATCAAAGGAAAATGGCAGCAGCAGCAGAAGCAGTAGCAGCAATGGTAGAAGTACTGGCAATCTGGTGGCAGTCACGGTGGCAAGTCTTCCTGCCCCTCAACATGATGCACAGTTATTAACCAATCCATCATTACTGGATTGGAAACTAAATCAAATAGTACATTTATCATCAGTTTCAAGAAGAAGGTTGTTGTTGCAAGAAGATAATAATTATGATGGTGGTGATGGCCAGTTGTATACCAACTCAGAGGCAGAGACAGCAGCCGTACCTCAAGGTGAGGAGGAGAAGGAGCAGAAGGCAATCATAGGTCCAGCAGGATGGGTAGCTATCCTCATGGTAGTAGCTGGATTAATAGGAGCTATGATGTGTCTCCTGAACATGTCAGGATCTTATAACAAAGATACATTATTGTTTGGTGCTGGGGCTTCCAAGAAATCTAGTTGACGTTGTACTATATTTTGTTTAAAAAAAAAAAACAGATAGTGTAACTGTGTTACTACTCACATATGAATACAAATGTTGGTGAACTACGTTGCTACACTAATAAAAAGAAGAAGAAGATGAGATGTATCTATCCATCCATGTATATCTACACCATCTTGAAGAAAAAAACAAAACTACTACTACTATTCCTACGACTATTACTATGACTCACTCACAAGGAGCTTGTTGAGGATTGGACTGCTTACGACGCATCCTTCTCATTGCTTCTATTGCGCTCAGTCCTCTGGTCTTTGCTCCTCCTCTATACATTGCATTGACTGCTGATGGTGGTAGAAGATGGTGCCCTCTATCATGCACACCACTGTCCTCCTCCTCCTCATCATCATAACTATTACCAGAAGTAAAATCATCTTCAGAAGTAGAGTTAGAAGTACCACGCTTACGAGAGAAACCTGATGGGAACTGAATACTATCATCATCACTGCTTTCATTGTCATCACTACTACTACTGCTGTCAAAGTTGTAAAGCCTCTCCTTCTTATTGAATACATCGACAGCAACAGCGGCAGCGGCAGCAGCACCGGCAGTGGCAGTACTAGCGGCAGCAGCGCTACCTTTATTCTTCTTCCAAATAGTGCTAGAACGACCAGGACGTCTATTCTTGACACCACCAGTGCCACCACCTGCACTCTTAGTCTCTAGGGGCCCTACCGATAATGGAGGAGGAATGTTACCATCAAGAACATACATGGAGGAGTTGTAGGTCACTGAAGACAGACGGAGACGTTGTGGCCTCAGTTCAGTACCACCACCACCACCACCACCAGTACTGTTACTACGGAGAACTCTCTTTCTCTTCCTTCCTCCTACTGCAATCTTCACTCCACGTTTAGGAAGGAAGTCAGGGTCTTCTTTGTTGTCTGCCTTCTTTCTTCCTCCTCTTCCTCTTCTTCTTGGTTGAGCAGTGGGAGAGATAGATGGAGATGAAGAGGGGCCAGGAGAGGTAGCTTCTTCTTCTTTTTCTTCAGAGTCGGTGTCGTGAATAGTGACGAGGAAATGTGCTCTGGTTTGACCACGGCGACGACCGGGATGACCGGAAGTAGCAAGAGCACCAGGTGCTGTGGTGATAGTAGTAATGGTGGCGGCGGCTTCAGTCGTGAACCTTACTGCTCTGATAGGCAACACCCGGGTGGCTGGTACCGGTACCGTACTGGCATTGGAGTGGGAATATGAGGCAGACGACTTGCTTTTCTCTCTTCTACGACTTCCATTATTATCAGTAGTACCCACAGTGCTAGGGAAAAGTTGCTGCCTCACCCAGGCAATGTGTTCTTTAGCTTGATCATTACTAGCCTGGATTACATGCACTGAAAAGTGGTTCAGCTTTGTGTTGGCATTGTGAAAACCACCACCATGATCATCTACTGCTGCTCCTTCAGAAGGAGGGACGGAGGAGGGGGGGCAGGCATTGAAAACAAGAACATCGTTGGCTGCCAGATTAAGACCCTGCACCATTGGTCTCAAATATCTGAGAATAGCGTCAGTCCTAACGGGTCTCCTGTAAATCTCAGCACTATATTCTTGGACTGGCAACTGAGATGCTCTTGGAGCTGCTGCTGATGCTGCTGCTGATGATGATGAGGGAGTAGCGGTAGGGGGGGTACAGTGGAGGATGATCCTGCCCCTCTTATAATTATTGATTGTAATGTGTCTAAATAAACTTGACCTAATAGAGAGAGGGAGGGAGATTTCAGCTTGGTCCAAGACACGTGAGGTGATGTTTACAATGCAACGACCGTCGGAGAACTGTCTCCAACGAGTCGTGCGTGGTGGCTCTTGTCGTTCTTGTTTTTGATGTTGGTGTTCAGTTGGGTTATTGTTGTTGTTGTTGTTGGTGGTGGTGGTGGTGGTTTTAGAATTATTGGTGGGTTGAGTGATAATGGTAGTGGTGATGTTGGCAGCATTAACTTTAAGATCATCAGCATCATCAGGAGCATCTTTGGTAGTGGGGAGTGATGATGATGATGATGGGAAGAGAGGCAGGGGGTTTCTAAAAGCACCATCAGATTTACCTTGGATCAAGTTGGTCTTCAAATAGCGGTGGAACTTCTTAGATGGTGGAGTGTTCTCTATATTATCATCATCACTGTTCACTGGGGCACTTTGGTTCTTCCTCTTCTTCGCTGGCTGCATCTCTTCTTCTTCCTCCTCTTCCTGCTCTTCCTCCTTGTTATCGTCATCGTCGCCATCAGCATTATTGCAGGGATCTCTCTTTGTGGTGGAAGTGGTGAATGAGTTGGCAATCTTCTGAGCTAGACCACCTTCACTAAGGAGTAGGGCTGCCTCTTGGAGAGACAGAGTGGCCAGCAGCTGAAGGTGGGAAGAGACTTGATTCGATGATGATGTGTAGTTGATGCAAGGGAAATTGAGATTGAGTTGGGTGATGTCTTTACCTTCTTGGAGAGCGATGGTGCAGTGGAGGGCATCACTTGCTATGGCAGCCAATCTGTAATGATCATGTAGGAAGGGGAAATATGGTGGGTGAGAAAGAGATGGTGGTAGCGTGTGTAGCGGTTGAAGTCAACCTCTTTCTTGAAGGGAGGAGGAGACGGTGGTAACTTGGGAGGGAAAACCGTTACCATCGAATCGTTTGTTTGATGATTTACTTACCTCTCACTAGCATATGTGCCAAGAGGAACGTTTACATCTTTCACCAAGGGGCGAGAGACTGGCTGGGAGCCAGAAGAGGAAGACATCTTCAAGGTCATTACATTTTGGTAAAGCGTTGAGAAGACCCAATTCTGTTGAACCCGCGGCTCAATATTGGTGTAATCACTATATAGATGCTGTCGTAAGTTGTCTAGAGCGAATAATGGAGCTCTGTTGTCACTTGGAGGGAAGAAGTTTAAGGACTTGCTGAGATCTGTTTCAAACATTGGGATGAATGGAGATCACGTTCACATACCAGAAGAAACGAAGAAATGCTACTGCATTTCCCTGCTAATTGAAGAAGAAATGTTCTCTGGCTAGTATTCTGGGTCATCCTCTTGTTTCGAGGCACCACCTCTCTCCTTCCTGCTGTTCACGCTGTCCTCCTCAACGCCTCCCTGACAGGGGGGAGAGGCCTCTTCTCGCCTCCTCTTCTTCTCCCCCCATTTCATTGGCATTTTCTTACATTACCAGCCCTCTTACTGACTCCACCGCAAACAACCCCAATACCAGCAACACCAGCTCTACCAGCACAACTACCACTACCACTACTCTTATTTTTATCTTCCTTCTCCTTCTTGACCAACTCCTCCTTACACATGTGTTGTTGGACAACAACCTGATCCTTAAACATCCCTATCCACAACTTCTTCTCCATCACCTGATTAAACCACCCTCTGCCTCCCCTCCCTTCAGTAGTTGTATTTTACACTTCCACTGGGTAATTTAGCTTTTGTTCTACAAATGTCAGTCAGGTATCTCCTTTATCATGCAGTATCTTGTACACAACTACAGCAGCTTCTACAGCAGCTTCTGCAACAGCAATGCCTTTATCTAACCAGGGAGACCTAGATCAATTGTACTACTGTCACAGGTAGCCTTTGTACTGGTATTAGTAGCACACAAACAGAACCAGAAGCAGCAAATAAGTTGACAGTATTTATAACACCACCACCACCACCATCATGAGAAACAGAGTGGCTATTACCCCCAACGTTGGCGTTAACGCCATCGCTGCAGCCATTTTGATTATTATAAGGAACACCACGGCGTCCGAGTCGGTAGACTTGAGGCTCCCCAGTTCTTGGAATATGTGACTCCTGTTTTCCATGAATGTTTTGAGTTTTCCTTTCATATTGCACTTGAGTTGGCCAGAAATAGCTTATTCAATGGTTTTGAGATGCTCAGAAGGAGTCCATTTCCTCTTGCTTCTGAAGGAAATCGCGGACAAGCCCTTCCACTCCTTTCTGGGGGTTGGGGCGAATCGAGCGGAGGGGTGGTGGTGGAGCGCCTGGGAACCCAGAGCTTGGGTATTGCATTGATTGAAGATGATGGATGGGTGGGAGTGGAATGTAGCATGGTGAGAGTGCAAGTCTGTCATGGCTTCACTTTTTTCCGGTCCAAGCATGTTGGAATTTGGAAATTTTATGTTTTCTCAAATGCCAGCTCTAATCTAGCTCATTAAAATATCAAAAGTTTATTCAAGATCTGAACAGGTTCGTTCTTCCTGTACAAGTCTGTTCAACTCCACCGACACACAGACCCCCCCCCACACACACAGACACACACACACACACACACCTCTTCTTCTCTCTCCCACCCTCCTATCCCCCCTGTTGAACCAGAACATCCTGCTCTCCACCTCCCTTCACAACCCCCATATCTCTATTATGCCTTTCAATTACCCCCACCAACTCTTCATCCAAGTAACTCCCCTCCCCTT
>Ga0209986_10001052_pt1 | contig 26858 bp, 21 predicted proteins | sample BlataG_FD_183168 | JGI IMG/M metagenome (GOLD analysis project Ga0209986, IMG submission 183168) | Deep subsurface microbial communities from Black Sea to uncover new lineages of life (NeLLi) - Black_00105 metaG (SPAdes) (version 2) | ecosystem: Environmental > Aquatic > Marine > Oceanic >... | reverse complement strand
GTATACCCACCCCATACATTTTGGGCTATATACCCCTGCATAGCGGCTGACCATAGTAACAGGCTACATCTTGTCTGGGCAGATGGAAGAATAGATACAGTGCTGCGTATTTTTTACAAGCGTGGTGAGAATGAAAATACGATCGAAGAAATAGCACGGTTGAAAACTGCAAACCTGTCAAAGATTTCTGTCTTCCCGAATCCCTTTTCCAAGCTGATAAAAATCAGCTTTGGCAAAGAGCAAAGTGCAGAGGGCATAGGGTTAAAAATCTACGATGCGAGTGGTAGATTAGTTCGACAATTCGACTATCCGACTATAAAACAATCTGACCATGTCATCTGGCAGGGAACTGATAATGCAGGCAATCACCTCCCTGCTGGTGTGTATTTCCTCCGCATTTCATCTTCTAAAATAACCCAGTCAATACCAGTGATTCTGTTAAGATAATAAGGACAACAAGCTCATTTGAAACTTATAGTATGGCATTCCGGTTCACGAATGGAAATGGGGTCAGGTCTTGAAATTTAAGATTGTGAAATTTCTTATAATTACATTTTTTGTAATTACTTTTGGCAAACTCCTCTCGACAGTCAATTTTTTTTAAGAAAAAGAAGACATTATGATTTGCTTTGTTTCTTAAGAAACAAAGCAAGCCTGAATGAGTTTAGATAAATTTTTTCAAGAGTATTTCGGGTAAAAAATCTCGATTTTCTTCAGTCACTTCAATGATAGCTACATCTTTTCTATGTTTTATTCTATCACAGAACGGATGCGGACGAAATAGGATTGTGCCTAATACTTTAGAATTCGAATCTAGTGCCTTGATCACTATGTCCTTAAATTCTGTGGAGAAAAGTTCCATCTTCCCTATTTCATCAATAATAACGATTTTGTTCTGTTCCATGCCTTTTCTTATTGCTGACACACCAATTTTTTCAATACAATCAAGATTCACCCCATATTTACCAACCCTATACCGTCTTTTAATGTCCTTGTGTGCCAGAACACAACTTTTATTATCTAATGTTATAAGTTTAAACCCCGCACGTTGGTTTCTTTCATTAATCTCCTCAGTGTAAAAGCCGGTACACTCTTTATCTATTTTGATGATTATCTTATGAATGATTGTTGTTTTCCCAGTTCGCGGTGCGCCAGTAAGAATTACGTTCATTATATTAATCTCTGTAATCTATTTTTTATCGCTGTAATCACTTAAATGTTTTAATGAATTCAGCACAAGGTTATTCAAATGATAATATAAATAATCGGGAATAAATGTTTCTATTTCGCTAATTGACTCTTTACACATTTCAGTATCTTCATCCTTATATATTCGCCTGAGCGTATTAACTGTCTTATTACTCAAAAAAACAACCGTGTCGTCAAAATGGCTATCACAGACCACGCCACCAGCGCCTATGCTAAAATCGACATTTTTGTTATCGTACTTAATAGGTTCATGACACCTGACACAATTTTCAAAATGTGGTCTGACACCAGCTCCAGATAGGCTCTTTAATAAGTAATAAAAAGTCAAAGGCTTTGTTGCTGCTACATTTATATCCTGAAGTTCTTTTAAAAAGTTTAATAACAGTGTATATGCATGACTATCAATTTCTTCCAGAGGCAATGTCTTTTCAAAAAATTCACACAATACCATTGCAGCATTCACTTTTTTTGGGTATGCACGGACTTCCTCAAAATCGTCAATTACAACTGCATCACTCAGTGTGTAAAGATCCTTAAGTTCCCTCTTATAGAAAATAATTTCATCCAGGTTAAATAGTTCCAGTGCACCGCAGAATTTGCTCTTTGGTCTTCGCACACCTTTTGCCAGAACCTTTATCTTACCAAATTTTTTTGTGAAGATAGATGCAATCAAACTCGATTCTTTAAACAACATGGTCTTTAATACAAATCCTTCAGTCTTTATAATATTAACCATAAACCATTATATTGTCTGGTGGGATGATGTCAAGCCCAGAATGGTTTTTTTTTGGTTTTTCTGGTTTGTCTTCAGCGAAGCATGTCTGCAATGAAATGTGTCTTCAGAGAATCGTGTCTCCAGTCGAAGACGTGTCTTCTTTCCTCTTGGAACTTGGTTCTTGGAACTTGTATCTTGGTTCTTGTAGAACATAAGGTCTTGCTATTTATCTCTAACGGGGTTTAGTTTATTTGGGGATCTTGCTAAGTAGTTATGATGTTTTTTCCTCTATCAAATGCCGCGATATTTAATTCTGCAAATTTTTCTTTTACGTTCTCTTTAATTGCTTTTTCCCAGGATTCTTTTTTGAATTTTAAAAATTTTGAGAGCACGCCCAAAAGTATGATGTTCACAGCACGAATATTGCCTAATTCTAAAGCTATTTTTGCGGCATCAATAAAAAATGTTTTACCGGACTTTTTCAATTTTCTTTCTATGTTCGCAGGATAAGATACTGCACCTGTAAGAACACTCATCGGCGGTATTTCACGATCATTGACAATGACAATGCCCTTCTTTTTTAAATAGTGAATATATCTTAATGCTTCGAGTTTTTCAAAGGAAAGAATAACATCTCCTTTTCCTTGTTCTATCAAGGGCGAATAGATTTTTTCTCCAAATCTTACATGGGTTATTACACTGCCACCTCGCTGTGCCATACCATGAACTTCACTTTTCTTCACATCAAGGCCTTCCAGAAAAGCGACATAACATAGAACATTAGATGCGAGGATAATACCCTGGCCACCTACACCGCAGATAACAATATTAGTAATATCTGTCTTCACTTTGTTCCTCGACTTCATGTATTCGCTTGTTCCGGTGCGATGATTGCATTACGATTACAGATTTGTGTACACAATCCGCAGCCAGTACAAAGGGCATGATCAATTACTGCGAGTGGCTTTTCCCTGTCTTCAGGAAACTTAAGACTAATCGCCGGACAACCAATGCGCAAACATAATTTACATCCATTGCATAATTCTGGAACAATTCTATATGATGGTTTTGGTTTTACTAATAAAGCACAGGGACGGCGGAAGATCAAAACAGCAACACCATCGAATTCAAGTGCTTGTTTTATTGCTGTCTCAGTCTCTTTTAAATCATTTGGATCGACAATCCGGACAAACTCCACACCACATCCCTTTACAACATCCTCAGGTGGAATGCGTTTGCCCTGTTCACCTCTTGCAAGCTTGCCTGTACCTGGATGGGGTTGATGCCCGGTCATCGCCGTAGTGAAATTATCAAGAATGAGCAAATTTAAATTTCCTTTGTTATACACAGCATTTGCAAGCCCGCTAATGCCGGAATGAAAGAATGTCGAGTCACCGAGTACTGCAACCAGTTTTTTACTAAAATCTTCACCTAATGCCTTTTCCAATCCATGGGCATTGGTAATTGAGGCACCCATACAAACACAGGTATCCATAGCACTAAGAGGTGGTAAGGCTCCCAAGGTATAGCAACCAATATCTCCTGATGTTACAAGTTTCAATTTATTAATTATGTAAAAGACGCCCCGATGAGGACAACCCGGACATAAAACCGGTGGCCTGGGCGGTATTTTATCCTTTTTTATTTTTGCTTTGGCTTTCTTGGAAAAACTCATTGCTATTACGTTTTGGGTTAATTCACCACATAAAGGGATTTTTTCTTTACCAGTGACTTTGATGCCTATTGCCTTTATCTCTGTCTCTAAGACAGGATCTCCTTCCTCTATAATAATAATTTTTTTTACCTTTCTTGCAAATCTTTTGATGAGATTTTCAGGAATTGGATAGGTAAGAGAAAGTTTTAAGAAACTTGCATGGGGAAAGACCTCTTTTGCATATTGATAAGCAATTCCTGAGGTAATAATACCTAAAGTCTTCTTACCCCATTCGATTTTATTATATGGAAAAACTTCACTGAACTTCTCTAATTTTTTTAATCTTTCTTCAACAATAATATGTCTTAGCCTGGCATGAGCAGGTAGCATAAGTCGCTTTTTAATATCTTTAACATAGCCTTTAATCTTTTGTTCTTTTCTCTTTTTCAGATCTACCAGACAGGTTGAATGGCATATTCTTGTCGTCAATCTTAATAAAACCGGTGTATCGAATTTTTCAGAGATTTCAAAAGCGAGTTTGGTAAAAAGCTTTGCTTCATTTGAATCTGATGGCTCTAAAATAGGAACCTTTGCATGCCTTGCATAATGGCGATTGTCCTGCTCATTCTGGGAAGACCACAGACCAGGATCATCAGCTGAAACAATTACTAAACCACCGGTCACACCAGAATAGCCCATTGTAAAAAAAGGATCAGCCGCAACATTTAAGCCTACGTGCTTCATCGCAGCAAGTGCCCGCGCACCGGCAAAACATGCTCCAGCAACAACCTCTAAGGCAACTTTTTCATTAACTGCCCACTCTGTATTTATTTCAGGATATTTTACAATATTTTCAAGTATTTCAGTTGAAGGTGTACCGGGATATGCAGCAGCTACATGGCACCCTGCTTCCCATGCGCCACGCGCTACTGCTTCATTGCCGGAAAGCAAAGATTTCATATATTCTGATTATATCCAGAAAGTAAGTCGTGTCAATATTGACCAGGATAGAAAATACCTAAACCCAGCTCGTTTATAACGGGCTTGGGTAAATTCCTAAATATAGATAGTATTTTAATTTTTTAACCAACTTACTCGTATTCCTTAACCTCTTCTTCTTTTCTCAGTACCCTCAACACACCAAGTGCCAATGCTTTCATTTCACCCTCACCCGGATAAACATAAAATTTATTACACAAGAATCCAATCCATGCCTTTAGCCCATCTACAAATCTTTTAGAATGGGCAATACCCCCGGTGATAATGATTGCCTGGATTTCGCCTTTTAACACAACGGCATAGGCACCGACCTCTTTGGCAATCTGATAGACCATGGCATTATATGCCAATTCTGCTTCTTTATCTCCCTCTGTAATACGGTTCTCTATTTCTTGAATGTCATCAGTTCCCAAATACGATAACATGCCGCCTTGCCTGTTCAATCTTTTCTCCAAATCAGAAAGCTGATACTTTCCTTCAAAGCATAATTTAGCGAGTCCCATTGTTGGCAAGGCACCGGTCCTTTGTGGGGAAAATGGCCCATCTTCATTTGCATTGGAAGAATCAACCTGTTTACCTCTGCGATGAGCTGCAACAGTGATGCCGGTTCCCAAATGGATAATAACAAAATTACATTCTTTATAAGGCTTTCCTAATTCTTGTGCAGCCTTTTTCGCCACCATGCGCACATTCAGGGCATGGCTTAATGCTTTTCTTTTTATCTCTTTTAACCCGGAAAATCTTGAGAGTTCCCAGAATTCATCTACGGAAACAGGATCGACAAAATAGGCACTAATGTTTAAGGCATCTGCAATCTCTTTGGCAATCATGGCGCCTAAAAGCGAAGGGTGTTCTGATTGGTAATTGCCAGTGTTTATATCTTCAATGAGTTTTTCATTCACAAAATAAGTACCGCTGATTAAAGATTTGAATGGTCCACCCCTGCCCACAACTGCGCTCAATGATTTAAGATCAATACCTTTTGTTTCGAATAATGCCACAATCTTATCTTTTCGAAATTGATATTGGTCAATAATCTTCGGAAATTTCAAAAGCTCTTCAGCGCGATACCTGATATTTTCTTCAAATATTGATTTCTCATTTTTGAACAAGGCAACCCGGGTTGAACCAGCCCCGGGGTTGATCACTAAAATAGTAAAGTCCATTAAACCTCCTTATTTCTAAGACATGGAGACACGGGGACAAGGAGACACGGTGATATACTGATATCCAAATCTGTCTTTCACATCACCTTGAGCTTCAGACCTCTCCCGCTCATCTTGCCTCCTTGTCACCCCGTCTCCTTGTCTCCCCGTCTTTATTATTTGCCTTCTTATCCATACTACCACAAAATTTTCCTGAAGTCAATCTTTTTTAATTTGCCTAATTGTTTTTCAGTTAGTGTCCAATAAATTGAACAATTACATTTAATGCACTAATTCTATACAATGTAATACTATTACTATTGACTGAGAGAATAAATTAAATATACTTTAATTGATGGTAATATTTTTAGTTTTTCTCCTATATTTCTCAGATACAGGCGTGGTTATCGTTGACAATGTTTGGTTTTATGGCGATGACCATAAAATTAGGGTTTTGGAAACCGGTGATTTAGTCGAAATAATTGAGTTGCATGAAGATACAGTAAAGATTAAATATGATAATGCTGTTGGTGTAATACTAAAGGGAGTTTTGATTGACTTTAAAGAAAATATTGCCGAAGATGAGTTATTTGTATTTGCCCGCGGCTACTTTGATGACGGTAAATATTGGAACGCGGTTTCCCTATTTGATGCCTTCATAAGATTTTTCGATGAATCTGAATATTATGCGGAAGCCCTCTATTACCATGGATTATCATATGAAGCCCTGGCCCGACATCTGAATTCACCTGATAGTATCCCGGGAGTTCTGTTTAATGAACACTATAATATCTGCTATTATTCAGGTGAATCATACATGACAATACTTGAGGATTACGCTGAAAGCATGTATGCATCAAAGGCGGCTTATTGTCTCTTTAACATTTTCCGCACGAGTAATCAACCATGGCGTGATTCTATACAATTGATTCAAGAAGAGTTAAAGATGTGGCAGGATTTTGCTGTGAAATATAAAAATACTGACGAATATGTCCTAGCACTCTTAGAGATTGGATATCTTAATCGGGTACTCTTTGAAATCACAGAGGATTCAGACTACAGAACAGATGCTGTAAAGGTTTTTCAGGAGATTCTTGACAAGTATCCGAATTCCGTCAATTCGGCTCAATCAAAAGTAAACCTTCACGAGATCGAAAATCGTAAAAAAATCTATAAATACTAATTTATCAATTTTAGTAAAAAAAGGAAGTTTGGTATTCTGGCAATTACCAGAATACCAGAGTGTGTATATTTTAAAATATATTTAAGTTAAACAATCTAATTTTTAGGGATCGATGTTCGTTTGAAACAAACTATTTTTTGTTATTTTTAAATCCCTTTATCTCAAATTGATATTCTTCAATAAAAATATCATTAAAGTTAAAGATATCTTTAAAATCACTGAGTTTATCTTCCTCGGTTTTGCTCAGAACTTCCTCGCTTACCATATTAAATACCATGTTCCCAAAATCCATGGTCTTGTTTATCCCCCAATATTCAAAGACCATTTTCGCCGTAGAACCGTATCGCTTTAGAGCCAGATCTTTTATCCCTTCAAGAAGCTGTTGTCCGGTAACATGTTTTTCCTCATTAAATTTTTTACGTGTATAAAAAAGTGCCTCTAAGACGAAAAGGTACGCCTCAACTGGATAACGCGAGTCGTTTTCAACGATTTTACGTAGCGCACAGATATCACTCATAAATAATTTTATCCTTTTATGCAGATAAGTCAATAGCGTCTTTCAGAAATTAGGCATATTGCAATTTAGTGATTAATTTTGCTATTGTTATCTTAACCTCATTTTTAACTTTTTTAAACTTATTGTATAATTCTTTACTACTATGATATTCCATAATCTCAACAGCATTATTAAGCGCCTTAACCATAACTACATCAGTGGCACCTGCAGTCAGACGGTATACATCTCTCAAATTTTTCAGAAAACAGAATGCGTTTGCCAATTGATTCAGGTCATCTCGTAGGTCTATTTGTGTGCTGGCAACATCTCTGAATAATTTTAAATTGGCTGGTTCAGTTATACTAAATCGGGCTTTGATAATTAACATCATCATTTCAATATCTCTCAATCCTCCAACACCTTCTTTAATATCGTTGTCAGCTACAATATTTTTTTCTTTAGCTGTATTATGTCGTGAATTGATCTCATTTATTATTTGTTTAATGTATTCTTGCTTTTTATCAAATATATAGGGTTTTACTATTCTTTTAAAAAATTCTTTTCCGAAACGTTGAGATCCTACCACTAAACGGGCCTCAAGTATTTGTGATTTTTCTATGAATATATCGGCTCGCCGCTCACTTAAAAGTTTTTCAATCTCCTTAAGGAGAATTACAAATCTCCCAAAATAATCAGCGAATCTATGGTGAGGTATTATCCCGCGCTTGATAATTTCTCTATTCATCTTGCTTATAATTTTGTTACAGTATGAAAGTTTTTTTGGGTCATCAGAATTTAACAGGACAATAAGATCGTAATCGTCATCATATGCCTGTTCTCGTGCATGACCTCCGGAAGCAAAGATTGCCAATAAATCATCAGTAATAATTCTTTCTGTATATTGAGCGTCAATTTCATTACGGCATATATCAAAGAGGGTAAGAATATACTTATCTGAAAATTCCGTAAATTCGGCATTGGTTTCCTCAACAGAAACCCGGTTCAATGTTTTAATACCTACACGTATCATCTCCGCATCATAGTAATCCCCCAATTTTTCTTTTTTCTCTTTAAAGGTTCGCATTAAGCTAATGTCGCTGTAAATACCATCCGCAAATTCCTCAAGTTGATCTGCATTTCTTATTAGTTTAATCGCTCCTGGATATCTATCAAGAATGCTCAAAAATAATCTTTTGAAAAAATGACTACTTAAAAGGTGTATTCCTATAAGATTTTTTAAATTGCTGATTACACCTGCTATTTCTTCTTCGTAAACTTTTCTATTAAGAATCTTTAGATAAAGCAGCAGATTCTTTTCTTCATTTAATGCTAGATAGCTGTTAATTAGATTTGGATAGCGGTAAAAAACATATGAAATATTTCTCTCTATACCGGGAATTCTTTCGATAATTTTTAATAAATAATTATTTAAATCTGCGTATATTGTTGAACCAGTTTTACTTTCACCCAATATTTTCAAAAACTTTATCAGCGAATAGAAATCATATTTAACCCATTCTATATAGCCTATAATTAATTTTTTTCTTCTATCGGGTTTAAAAGAATTCAAATCGTCAAGAAACTTCTTTAGCAATTCTTCATTTTTGAAATCATCCAGAATGTCATCCCAGAAAGATGTACCTCTGAAAAACTTAAATTTTCGAAGAAAATCCTGGGCAATGTTACCTTTATATCCCAAATCAAATATAGGAACAAAAATAGAATTTGATTTTAGATGCGCTTTGGTATCACGAAGCATAAAAGGAATCATACTTCTTATATTCTGAATATGTTCATAGTAATGCACCAGAAGATGTTCTTCAGCACTGCATTTGCCAATATCAGAATATCCGAGCACTCTTGCAATTCTTCTGATATTTTTCAGGGATGCCTCTTCAAGAAATACATCTTCATCCTGTGCAACAAATAATTGATAAACATACCTGAAAATTTCAAAAAAGGTCAAGGATTTCTCAAGCGCATTATATTCATGATACATTTTCGTATCCTTATTTTTTAACTCGTCGATAATATCCCAGGCATTCACTTTTTTAATATTAAATATTGTTTTTCGCGCCGAAATAATGCTCTTGATTACTCGCAATGCATCTTCTTTAAAGCTTATGGAGGTCGCACTGATCGGTCGGACTAATAATGAGCTAATTTCACCCAGTATCCCCCTGAGATATCCCTCGTGGTATTTATTATCACTACCTGGATGATAAAAATATCTGTCGATTATCTCCTTTTGGTACTGCTTAAAGATTTTCTCGCTGCCAATAATAATAGCCGCACTCAACATTTCATTAATGATCACAAAATCCCCAATCTCGTGCCGTAAAGCCAATTCATATTCGTCAATCGAAGCCGAGTAATAGTGGCTACCTATATGTTCGGATAGATGAAAATGAAATGAGGTCGCAAATTTGAACATCTCCTGACTTACCCGGGAGATAGCGCGATTAAACTTTTCCCTGTTGTGCTTTCCGTCGTCAATAATACCAACATCAATATCATCTTGATCTGATTTTGTTCCTACGCCTAAGATAACAAATTCTGGACACCCTTCTTTCGCTACAAGGATATTCAGTAATTCCTTAATGTAATGGGCGGTAAGCATTCTAAAGTTGTTGCCTGCGTTGAGCATAAATTCCCGATAAATAGAAAGCTTGTTTATATCTGCATCAATAACATCCATTCGTAATCGATCGACTGCTTGACGATTTATCAATAGAAGTTGAAGTGCAACATAGGTACCGATGAAGTTTAACTTTTCTCTATCGTTTATACAGACATGCGATATTATTTGAAGGTCTGATGCAAAATCATAAGCAGGATGTAAAATATGTACAGCATCGCGCTTCTTTTTTTCTTCCAACCTTCGAATGAGGTGATCCAGATGTTTTGAAACGACCTGAATATGCTTATGATAATGGTTACCGAACTCAGCAGTCTTTTCCCTGAGATGTGTCAAAAAATCCTTCATAGATCCTTTAATATTTTGATAGAATCAGGAGTAATTTCTAAATCACGATAACCTAATTCTTCTGCAGATAAAAGAATGTTTAATAATTTTGCCTTAAATTCTTTTTTGCCCCCCAGCAATTTCGCTTTCTTTAAAACAGAAACCCAAAACTCGGTATTGTCTTTTTCTCGGTCATATACTACAAAGATATGCCTAATATCTACACTTGCATCAATTTTTAACTGAATATCCCTTTCTGTACGCGGCGAAAATATCTTCTCGACGATTATATCCCACGCGTGTGCAATGTAAAGGTCGATTTGAAAATTACCATTATTCATTTTTACAGATTCCCTATACGGTTTTAAAGTATTAATATTATGAGTATAAAATTCGAAAAACCCTTTTCGTAAAATGTAGTCAACATTAAACCACTTGCGATCAAATGCCCAGGCAGTATGAAAGCTTGTGATATTTTTATTGACCATTAAAGTATCGTTATAATCGACTATTTTCAAACTTTTTGATTTTGGATTTTTGATAAATTCTTTTAATTTCTTTTCACTTTTAAATAATACATCAATATCCCAGTATCTTTTATATTTCAAATAACCTCTAATAAGTAATGCCAATGCCCCAATGATAATAAAATTTAAATTTTCCTTGTTTTGAAATTTTGACAATTCCTCAAGGATTTGCAATAAATTTTTTCGTCTTTTTTCATCTACATAATTTAACCAATCAGGCTGCATCGGGATTTTTCGGTTGTTATAATTTCGCCTATTTTAATGTTTTAGCTCTATCATAGCCAATGTTGAATGCTTTAAGATTCAATTCTTCAGTGCCTTTTGGAACGCGCGACAGGATCGCTGATGCAACCGCTTCTTTTGAAATAATACGCGTCAACTCAACAATAATTCCAAGGGCAACAATATTTGCTACCAATGTCTTACCTGCTTCTTTTTCTGCAATCTCTGTGATTGGTAGACAATACACCTTAAATTTCCCCTTTGGAATATTAGTAACATAATTAGAATCAACTAATAAAATCCCATTTTCTTTTATGTCTTTACAATACTTATCACATGCCTCCTGGGTAAAACAAAGAAGAAGATCGATATTTACTGCCTTGGGGTAATCTATTTCTTCATCCGAGATAATAACTTCGGAGCGACTTGAACCACCTCTTGCCTCAGGACCGTATGATTGACTCTGGGTTGCATTTTTATCATCATAAATAGCAGCTGCCTCAGCAAGAATTTTTCCTGCCAGTATCAATCCCTGGCCTCCAGAGCCGCTTAATCTGAATTCGTATCTAAAACTCACAAAAACCTCCTCGAATACACCAAATACCTAAACCCAGCCCATTTGCAACGGGCTTGGGTAAATGCCTAAACACCTAAATACCTAAAATTAATTGTAATACGTTTGTTGGTAAATGGCATCGCCGTCCGTATCGTTGTTCGTTGACAGGCGTCGTATAATTTTATGTGCCGTATAACGATGCCGTAAGACCATACGGGTCGCTATGCCATAAAACACAAAAACATCCTACTAATTCTTACTAATTCTTTCAACTAATTTCCTGTATTCTTCGCAGAATTCAGCTCTTTCTATGTTGTGAAGAACACCGATAATAATTTTACCATCCTTTTCTTTACGTGACATCTTTTTTGCAGCCTCCACCGGAATACTGTTTTCCTTATACCACCTTAACATATCAACAGAAGTGCCTAGGCGATTCGGCCGGGCATAGTATGTAGGACAAGGCGCCAAAACTTCTATTAATGAAAACCCTTTTTTTAGTAAAGCCTTCTCGATAAATTTATCAAGCTGGACTGCATGATAACACGTACTACGTGCCACAAATGTGGCGCCGGCAGCGATTGCCAACCTGGATATATCAAATGATGGCTCAATGCTACCATATGGTGCAGTACTTCCCTTTTTCCCAATTGGAGTAGCTGGAGACGCCTGTCCCCCGGTCATTCCATAAATATAATTATTGTAGACTATAACAGTCATATCTAAATTGCGCCTCGCAGCATGGATAAGATGATTTCCGCCAATTGCTATGGCGTCGCCATCGCCACTAACAACGATTATCTTCAGTTCGGGCTTGGCAAGTTTTAAACCGGTTGCAAATGCAATAGCCCTGCCATGTGTAGTGTGTAAAGTATTAAAATCGACATAACCAGGGGTTCTTGAAGAACACCCGATACCCGAAACAAGTGCAATACTGTCCTTGGGAATTTTGCTCTTCTCAATCGCCCTTAACATTGCTTTCATGATAATACCGCAACCACAACCGGTGCACCAGATATGGGGAAATTTATCAAGTCTTAAATACTTTTCATACGGAAACATATTTTATCCTCTCAAAAATTTCATCCGGTGTAATCAATCCACCGTCCACGCGATTTACTTTAATCACATCACATCCTGTTGCGCATGATACTTCATGAGCAATTTGACCAAGATTCATCTCCGGGACAATGAAGTTTTTAACATGCTGAGATATTTTTGTTAATTCTTCGTAGGGGAATGGCCAGATCGTAAAGATTTGAAATATTCCTGCTTTAATCCCCACCTCTCTCGCTCGCCTTATTGCCCGGTACGCAGAACGGGCACTTGAACCATATGCCACTATACAAATTTCAGCATCATCAAGGGATACTGTCTTGAACTCTATAATTTCATCGGTGTATCTTTCAATCTTGCGATTGAGACGACGATAAAGGGCATCAATCTTTTCCGGATCATTAGTTGGGAAACCTGTTTCATCATGGCAGAGCCCGGTGACATTATATCTATAGCCAGCACCGAAATCAGCAAATAAGGGTATATCAGTATCAACACATTTATATGGTAAATAGGTTTTTGGATTTTCTTTTGTGCGTTCCCTTTCAATTATTACTATCTCTTCTTTTTTCGGAAATATAATCTTTTCATTTATATGACCAATGATTTCATCGAGTAATACAATAACCGGCACGCGAAATCGCTCGGCAAGGTTGAATGCCTTGATTGTCCAATCAAAAGTCTCTCGCACTGTTGATGGAACAACTACAATTACCGGATGGTCTCCGTGAGTTCCCCAACGGGACTGCATTACATCAGCCTGCGAAGGAAGTGTGGGCAATCCGGTACTCGGTCCTCCTCTTTGGACATCCACAATAACGCATGGAATTTCAGTCATTGATGCATAACCAATATTCTCCTGCATTAAAGAAAATCCGGGACCACTTGTTGCAGTCATCGACTTCATGCCTGCCAGGGAAGCGCCAATTATGGTTGCCATTGAACCTAATTCATCCTCCATCTGAATAAATATTCCTCCTTCTCGAGGAAGACGATAGGAAAGTATTTCAGCGATTTCTGAAGATGGCGTTATTGGATAACCCGCAAAGAAACGCATGCCCGCAACGATAGCAGCCTCAGCGCATGCCTCATTACCAGTCATTAATTTTATATCTTTTTTATTTATTCTCCGCATCCTTCAGTTTAATCACCTTTAGGGCGAAATCCGGACAATAGATTTCGCATAATAGACAACCAGTACATGCGTCAGGATTAATGACTTTTGCTTTACCATTTTCCATTGCAAGGACATTCTTGGGGCAGAAAGCAACACAAATCTCACATCCCTTGCACCACATTTTATTTATATCTACCTTAAATTTGCGTGTTTTAACTGCCATGAATTTTATTATAGTCATTAAATATGTACAGTCAAGAAATCAGTTATTGAATCCGCTTAGCCACTTGGCAGTTCAATAAATATCTCTTCTACAGATTGAATTCCAGGAAATAATTCAAAAATTCTCTAATGAATATTGTTGCTGGTACTGCAAGAAGGACACCCCAGAATCCAAACATTGTGCCACCGAGAATTAATACAATCATTACAACTACTGGATGGAGTTTTGACGACCTACCAATTATTACTGGTCCCAGGAAAAAATTTTCGAGAAGCTGTTCACCAACATAAACACCAGCAATTTTAATAAGATTTACTAAAGGAGAAGGACTTAAAAGCCCTATTAAGATGGCTGGTACAAAACTCAGGATATAACCTATGTTGGGTATGATATTACACACACCGGCAATCACCCCTAAAAGCAGATAATATTTTATACCAAGAATCCATAATGTAAATCCAATAATAAACCCCACAATAAGCATTAATAGTAATGAACCCCGAAAAAATCGAGCAAGCGAGATATTCAGTTTGTCAATAAATTCGTCAATCCGCTTTCTATCCTTGGCAATAAAGAGGTTTCTGAACCAATCGTTTATTTCTTCTCGATCTGAAAGGAATAAGAAAGCTGATAATGGCACAAACACTAAATTATAGATAACTATAACAATACCGCCAATACCTTTGCCAATCTGCCCAATGGTTGTGAAGATGCCGCTAATAATATTGGTCAAATGCGATGTAGCTGTACTGGCAATAATATTTGGGTCGATATCAATACCCAATTCAATTAATTTATTTATTATTACACCTGAGTATACCTGAATTTGCTGAACCGCATAAGGAATTTTCTCTATTAATCCCTGCAGTTCTTCTATTAATCCTGAAATGATTAAGATAAAAATCAGGGGGAAAACAGCAATTACGGGTAATAGAAAGATCAAAATGGCGATTACCCGTGGTATTTTTCTTTTCTCTAAGAAATTGACCAAAGGAGCCAGGATATAGGCAATTCCTAAACCCACAATAAATGGAATCAAGATTGAAAAATAATGTAAAATGAAGTAAAGAATAAATAACAAGATACTGATTAAAAATACAGGTCGAACATTCTTTCTTCGCCGGTAAGGCCAGAGCATAGCTAAAATAAGCAGTAAAAGCCAGATGGGTGCAAAGGTTTCTGAAAGAATTATAAATCCGGCAATAATGATTATCGCAATGTAAAAAACTGCTTTTTGCATTAACACATTATATCTACCATTATAATAAAATCAAGGCTTGACTTTGGAGGTTGTTTGTGTAAAATAGACCATGAAAAAAATAATAAACAACACAAAATACTTTATTTTACCACTCTTTGTGTTCATCATCAGCTGTTCCTTTGAAAATCAGGTTTTGGTTACTACTGAAAGTGACACATACACAATCGCTGATTTTAAAGAAAACTTTCAATTTGCGCCGACTGATGATTCGCTAAAGAGAGTGGAAAAGGTCGATGAATTTGTTAATCATGTGCTTATAGTTAAAGAAGGACGTGCAAGAGGTTATGATAAAGATCCAATTGTGACGATTGCCTTTGAGACACACCGTAAAGAAGTTATCTATCGTGCCTACTATGAAGATAAGGTTATAAATAAAGTAAAAGTACCTGATTCAGAGGTAAGAAAGATTTATAATCAAATTGTTAATCAATATCACCTTGCACAAATTGTTGTTGATGAAGAATCTCTTGCACAGCACATTCAGGCTGAGTTGAAAAAAGGTGTTCTGTTTGATTCTCTTTTGAAATTGTCCCTTGATACGTTAACAGAGAATGGTGATATAGGTACATTAGCAGCCATACAATTGCCGCCTGAAATAGTAACGCAGGTTGAAAAAACAAAAGAAGGTGGAACAACAAATGTAATACAACTTGGTAATTATCTGTACATTTTCAAGGTGATTGAACATAAAAAAACAGATACACCTACATTTGAGAATATAGCACCGAGCATTCGCAACAATCTGATGCGCGAGAAAATTCTTGAACGGGCTGAGCAGTTTATCGAGAAGATAGTCGATAAGGCAAAAATTGAATACAATGAGGAAGGATTGGATGCTCTGTTAAAACCTGAATCTCTTATTACAGCGGATGATCTTAATAAATGGGTTGTTAAAAAACATGACACCTCGTATGTCCAGGTGCGTACAATTAGACAGGCAGTGCTGAAGCAATACAGACAATCATATGTTGAACCCAGAAAATTGATTGAGCGTGTATTAGTCCCGGATCTCATATATGATAAGGCTGTAAAGGAACATTTTGATAAAAAAGTACACGTAAAGAAACGATTGAGTAATGCCCTGTCATTACTTATTCACCAGAAATTCTATTCGGATGAAGTTTTGGGAAAAGCAGTCGTAGATTCGATGGAAGTAGTGAATTATTATGAAGATCATAAGGATGAATATAATGACAAAAAGTTTAGTGATGTTTATTTAGTATTGAATACTAAAGTACGTGATGAGAAAATAGATTCTTTACGAAAGAACATATTTGAGGGTTTGCATAAGAAGTATAACCCAGAGATTAATCAGCCAGTACTGGAAAAATTACTGAAGGAGGAAAATTGAAGAAATTGATATTTTTTATAATCCCGGTATTGATTATATCATGTGCCAAACAGGAAAAAGATATCCTGGCAAGAATTGATGGTTCAACATTGACCAAGGCAAAGTTTGTGAAGTATATACCTGAATCAGAATATAAAAAGCTTTCGGACGAAAGAATTAAGGAATTTTGCGAAAACTGGATAGAACAGGAGATTCTTTATTTAGAAGCTAAAAAACAAGGTATTGATAAAGAAGATTCGATAGTAACATTGTTTGAAGATTATAAGAAAAATCTTTTAGCGATGAATTTGGTGCGCCGGGAATTCGGCGAGTCTTCAGTGACTGAAACTGAAATTAGGGAATATTTTAACAGGCATGAAAATGAATTTCTATATGCAGTAAAATTAGCCCAGATTGTTTTACCCGGTTATGAAGCGGCCAAGATGACACTTGATGAGATAAAAGCAGGTGCAAATTTCTTAAAGCTCGCCAGAGAACGCTCCCTAACAAAGTACGAAAATCCTGATGATCCGAAAGTAATTACTGATTATCTTTACCGAGGAACGATCGCTGATTTCGCAATCGAAGAGATTATCTTCGGTATGAAACCAGGAGAAATCTCTGATGTGATTCCTTATATTCAGGGAACATATCTGATCATTAAACTGGTCGATAAGAAAAAAGTACATGCAAAGGCTGATTATAGTAAGTACAGCGCTGCAATCTACAATTATCTGTTATCAAAAAAATACAAGGATTTCTTAAGCCACTACGTTGATAGTTTAAAGACGCAGTATAAAATCACAATCGACCTCTCACCCCTCAAGTAATGGAAAGACTTTTCTGCTAAACTATTCTGTGAACTTTTGGGTCGAATAAAATGATTGTCTTAATTTTTATAATCTCAACGCTTGCAGAACAGATCGCTGCATATGTTGGCGATGATGTAATACTTGAAAGCGAACTCAGAGAAAATATGAGGTTTTTAGCAAATGATCCCGTTGCGCAGCAGATGTTTACCAGCACTGATGAATTAAGGGATTATGTACTCAATGAAATCATCTCTCAAAAACTTATTTTAGTCGAAGCGGAGAATGAATCAATATCTGTAACTAAAGAAGAGATTGAACCCAGGATAACACAGATGATTGAAGACATAAAAGAAAGATATCCATCTGAAGCGGATTTCTTAAAGGCACTACAGGAACAAGGTCTAACACTGAAAGATTTGAAAGCGAATTATGAGGAAAACTTGAAAACAAAGTTGATAATGCAAAAACTCATTGAGAATAAGTTTTCGGGTATAATGATATCGCCAATTGCCGTAAAAAGATTTTATGAAGAGAATAAAGATTCTATTGCGAATCGACCTGCTCGCGTAAAACTTTCTCATATTCTGATGTTTATAAAACCGAGTGAGGCTGAATCGAGGAAGGGATTTGATGAGGCATTAGACGTATATAAATTACTCTACACAGGTGGTGATTTCAGTATTCTGGCACAGGAATTTTCTGAGGACGAGAATTCGAAATATAAAGGCGGAATGTTGGGGAAGATAAAAAAAGGTGAAACAATGGAAGAATTTGAGGGAATTGTTTTTAAGCTTAAGCCCGGCACAATTTCTCAGCCATTCCCTACAAGATTGGGTTATCATATTGTTGAAGTCCTGAATAAAGGGGCAGATTGGGTTCTTCTAAGACAGATTCTGATAAAGGTTAAGGTTACTAAAGCAGATACACTAAGCACAGAAAACTTTTCGAATAAACTTGGTGAATTGATTGACCAAGGTGCTGATTTTGATAGCCTGGCACAGATATATTCAGATGACCCTAATATTGACCTGGGTGAATTCTACATTAATCAGCTTTCACCACCTGTGGATGAGATTGTAAAAAATCTCGAGCCGGGGCAGCTAAGTGAACCACTTTTAACCCCTTATGGTTTTCATCAGATATATCTTAGAGAAAAGATTTCTGAAGAACCTTTGACCTTTGAGGAACTGCGCGACCAGATTTATCAGTATCTATATCAACAAGACCTTCAGAAATATTTTACACAATTAATTGAAGAGCTAAAGGAAAAAACCTTTATAAAAATATTCCCTTTCCCTCAATTGTAGTTGCCCAATTTATTGGGCTAAATTAGTCCTATAGTCTTATAGTTTCATAGTCTAATAGTCCTATAGTCCTATTGTCTAATAGTCTTATTGTCTCATAGTCCTATTGTTTTATGGTCTGGTATATTAATCACCTGATATCCTTCATCTTGATCTTTTGATATCCTGATGTCCTTCATCCTGATATTCTGATACCCTGATATCCTTCATTCTGATCTTCTGATACCCTGATATCCTTCATTGTCCCGACTATCCAACTATTCGACTATCCAACCATCCAATCATTGATTAAACCAAATAGATGATTATAATCAATAATATGATAATCTGTTTTATTCTCTGTCTATTCCAGTGGCAGCAGCGCGTGTCTTATAAAATAGAGGCAAACCTTAATACTGAGGAGCATTCTTTAAAGGCAGTAGAATATTTAACATATTATAATAAATCACCGTATAGACTGGAAACCCTGTATATTCATCTTTATGCAAGCGCCTACAAGAACAAGAACACGGTTTATGCACAGGAATCAAAGAGAATGCGTGATTATTATTTTATCGATGCAAAAGACTCAGAGCGCGGATATATTAATATTGAGAACATTTATCATAATAATGATTCACTGCAATTTGAAATAAATGAAACAATAATGTCAATCCCTTTGAATCAACGACTCGAATCAGGCGATTCAATAACCTTGAAAATTGAATCCTATTTAAAGATTCCCAAACAATTTTCCCGGCTCGGGTTTCAACCTGGCCATTATGAAATGGTTCAATGGTATCCTAAAATTTGTGTATTTGATGAAGACGGCTGGCACCTTGATACATATCATGCAATTGGTGAATTTTATGGAGAATTTGGATGTTTTGATGTGGAAATAGAGCTTCCTGGCAATTATGTAGTTGCTGCCACAGGAGAAAGGGTTGATCCTAAAGACAAGGAATTTCTTGATTCTTTAATAATCAATAAAAAAAAGATTGATATGGGTGAAAGAAAAACCGTGCGATTCCTTGCTGAGAATGTCCACGATTTTGCCTGGGTTTGTGACCCAGACTTTTTTGTCAAAAAATACGAGAATGATAGTATCGACATTTTTGTCTTCTATTTAAAACAGAATGAAAAAAGTTGGAAAAACGCTGGTGTTTATGCAGTAGATGCAGTTAAGAGATATAATGAATGGTATGGTAAGTATCCTTATAAAAATTTGAGCATTGTTAATGGATATAACCCGGCCGGGGATGGAATGGAGTATCCTACCCTCGTGATTATCCGCCCTAATGAACACTGGTTTACGAGATTTTTTGAGATGGTTATAATTCATGAAATTGGTCACCAATGGTTTTATGGTGTTTTAGGTTCTAATGAACTAGAAGAAACCTGGCTTGATGAAGGCTTTACGACCTATACTGAAATACGATATTTTGAAGATAAGTATGGGAAAGAAAATTCTTTAATTAAATTACCTCTGGTTCCACAATTATCAAGCAGATATTACCATAAATTTACTCATTATATAACGCAGACAAATTGTCTTGAAAAACCTGTTCTCACCCCGGCGTATGAATTTATTGATATGCCAATCGCCTATATGAACAGTTCATATTCTAAACCCGCACTTTTTTTATTCAATCTTGAAGGAATTTTAGGTAAAGAAAAATTTGATAAAATTTTAAAAAGATATTTTCAGGAATATAAATTTAAGCACCCAAAGACTGAAGATTTTATAAGAATTTGCGAAGAAGAGAGTGGGCAGGATTTAAAACCGATTTTCAATGGATTTTTAAATTCTACAGAGTTTTGTGATTGGCGAGTTAAAGAAATCAAAAAAAACAAAGTTCAGATTGAAAATACGGGCAAAATACATATGCCTGTGGACGTTCTTATTGAAGGTGATTCGGGAACAAAAATTGTTAGAATAGACGGTGGAGCGAAATTTGAGACGATAATTATACCCGAGTACAATAGAATTAAAAAAGTTATTATTGATCCTTATGGATATTCTCTTGAGCCAAATCATTGGAATAACCACCATCCCAGAAAGATTGAAATTAAACCGATCTTAAACCTGCCCTCATTCGATTCCTATCAGATATTATTTTTACCTTACCTGTGGCATGCTCCATATGATGGCTTTACAACAGGATTATACCTGTTCGGTTCTGAATTCATCGATTTCAATTTTATCAAAGGCAGGCATCAATGGACAGCAGGCTGCATCTATGGTTTCAGAAGCAAAAACTTGTATCCAGCATTTAGTTATCAAACTCCGATAATCTTTAAGAAGGGCAGAAGATCACGGATTGCATTCGCAGGCTCCAATTCAAATGGTGAAGACAAATTGAGGTTTAGCTTTATCAATAATTTTGACACTCCTTTTTCCCTAACTCCACAGATCGAGCTAAAGCACACCTTTGCTTATTATAATCTGAAATCTTATGCTCCTGTTGATACTATTGACTGGGATTTAGGCAGGCATATTGTTTTTGCTAACAATTTTAATTTTAAATATTTAGATTGGGAAATAAACGCAGGGTTATCCCTGTCAAACAAAATTATTGGCAGTGAGAGGAATTATGTAAGAACTACGCTCGAGATCGAAAAGCAGGTCGCAACATTTATTCCTTTTAATATACGTTTTTTTGCCGGCAGGGTCTTTGGGAATGTACCGATTCAGGAAAAACTTTTTTTAAGTGGTGCTCTGCGCATCAGTATGCTGTCTGACATAATCTTTGGTCAGGCAGGATACTGGTCCCCGCAAGAGCATATTCATATTCCTGGGGATGGCAATATGCGTGGTTATCAAGCACTACATATCAAGTCCAACCAGATGTATTGTATTAATCTTGAGTTTCCTAATGAATCACCAATAAGAATTTTTACTGATTTTGGTTATTACGATGACTATGCCTTTGATATTGGCGCGCGTCTTGTTATTGGTCCTTTATCCTTTAATCTTCCTTTTTATACCTTGAGTGACGAGGACTGGAAATTACGTTGGTCAATCGGATTTTAAATTTCATTTAAAATTAGATGCAGACAAATTTTTAGCAGATTCAGACGGATGACCTATAATCAGGCTCTTGATTTCTCAAATATTTTAATTATAATTGAGTGTAAGGAGGTATAAAATGAAGTCCAAATACATAAAGTTCATGAGAGCCTTAATAGGGTTATTAGTATTAATATTCATTAGCTGTGCTGGTGGTAAGGGCGAGGGAGACAAAGAACCAAACAACGAGATTGAACAGGCTAATGACATAACATTAGACCAACCATTTTCGCTTACGATTAATCCGAAAGAAGACAGGGACTGGTTTAAAGTGAATCTTCCTGAACAGGGTTATTTGAGGGTTCAGGCAAGTCAGGTTCCTGAAGGGATTGGCCTTGAAATCGTTTTTGCATTATATCAGGAGTGGGAGGGTAAAAAAGAGAAACGACTTCGAGGCTGGCGCAAGCTTCCTGATGCATTATTCATTTCTGAGGCAGGTACTTATTACTTTGTTATCAAAGATGATTATGATGATGCCTCATCTGGTAAACCTGCTCAAATCAAAGTTGATTTTCTAAAGGAGTTTGATCCAACCGAACCTAATAATGCTCCAGAACAGGCAAAATCAGTTGAATTTGGTGCTGATCTCAAAATTGCTGTTTATCCAGTAAAGGATCAGGATTGGTTAAAAGTGAAAGTAGAAAAGCAAGGTTATCTAACTATAAAATCAAAAAACGTTCCTGAAGGAATTACTCCAGAGGTGAAATATTTTGTTTTTGATGAATGGGCAGATCCTAAAGTAAAAGCGATAAGAAATTGGAAAAAATTACCTGATGCCTGCTTTGTGCCTGATGCAGGCGAATATTTCATGCTGTTCCACGATGATTACGATGATAAAGCCTCTGAAACACCTTATGATTTAAAAATCGAATTTCTGGATGAAATGGATCAATATGAACCAAATGATGATTTTAAAAAGGGCAAGACAATAAAACAGGGCGATACACTGAATTTAGCTATTTTTCCCACTGGTGATCAAGATTATTATAAGATTAAACCTTCTAAGGCAGGGAAAATCAAGTTTCTGGCAAAGGATTTTTCTGATATTGTTCCTGAAATAAGGTTGTATGTATTAGATACAAAAGATCCTAGTAAGCTGAAACACAGTAGTGATTGGAAAAGGCTGCCTGCAGAATTTGATGTTGAATTAGGTAAAGAGTATTTTGTTCTTGTCCATGATGACTATGATGATGCAAGTTCTCCTAAACTGTTTGAAATAAAGGTAGAATAAAAACCTAACTAAAAAGAAAATTAGCAGTAGTAAAAGATCCCAAAGAGCCTTTGGTTAATCAGCCAAAGGCTCTTTTCCATTAAAATTAGAATTTTAAGTTAAATCCAGCTCTCAATCTGTTGACATACATCAGAATACCGAGTAGAATAAGCCGATGAGAAAATTAGAAGAATTTATTACCAACAGCCAGCATATACAGGCAGTTAAAAATCTTAAGGGCAAAAAGGATTTATATCTTGTCGGTGGAACAATAAGGGACATTTTATTAGGAATCCAACCAAAGGATTATGACTTCGCTGTCTCTGGTTCAGGAATCAAGTTTGCAACAAGCTTTGCCCGTAAAACCAAGGGTGCCTTTGTGCTTTTAAGCAAAGATGATGATGAAGCACGTGTTGTTAAAGATGAAATAATTTACGATTTCATTGGATTTGGTAAAAATGGCTTATTAAATGATTTAAAAAGACGTGATTTCACAATTAATTCAATGGCGATCAATCTTGATACCTTAGAATTTCTTGACCCATTCAAGGGTATGAAGGATTTAGAAAAGGGATTAATTAGACTAACTACTGACGAATCATTAAAAACAGATCCCTTGAGGATTTTAAGGGGCTTTAGATTCGCACTGGAACTCGATTTTGATCTGAATAAAAACTTCTTCAAACTTGCAAAAGGAATAAGTCTTAAAAAAATTGCTGCCGAGCGCATTGGCTATGAAATGTTAAGAATAATGGCTGCACAAAATTCCTATAAAAAGATATTAAAGATGGATGATCTCGGTTTGTTTAAAGAGATTTTCCCTGAGGCACATAAAATAATTGAAGATTCATATCTCTGGGGTCATTCACTCAGCACCTATTATGCAATAGAAGAATTAATGCAACGAAGTTTTTTTACAAAAATTGAGCCGGAGTTTTCCCGGTATTTTTCTGTACCTGTTCGTATACCGCTTTTAAAGCTTGCTGGTCTTTTTCATGATGTTGCCAAACCAGATACATTCTTGTTAAAAGAAGGTGATGTTCATTTTTATGGTCACGATATAAAGGGTGCAAGGATAGTTCGAATACTGGGCTACAAGCGACTCAAATTCTCCCGCAGCGAAGTAGCAATGCTTAAGAAATTAGTAAAAGAACATATGAGGCTGCATCTTCTGGCAACGAATAAAGAATTGACTGACCGCGCAATCCGGCGTTTTTTCCGCGACCTTGATGATGACTGGTTCGGTGCGATGATGCTTGCCTGGGCTGACGGGTATGCTACAGCCGGGTGGACCAAACATCTTGAGACTGTATTTATGAGAATGATCGAATTGAAAAGGGCAGATGATGCCAAACCTAAGGTCGCGCCGCTCGTAAATGGTTATGATTTAATTACCCTGGGATTAAAGCCTGGTCCAAAATTCAAGATTATATTGCGAGAACTTTTTGATCTGCAGCTTGAAGGTAAAATAGAGACTAAGGAACAGGGTTTAAAGATTGTCCATGAAATAGATGAAAGAATATAATCGATTACGGAGATTATAAACAGATTACTGAGATGTCTGATTTTTATATTATTACATAATGATTCCCTTGATTATACGTCGCATATACAAAGTAACGAAGGAGTAAATAAGAAACAATTATGAGCACCTGTATGATTTGCTTCTAAACTTAATCAACGAATTTCGGAGCATTAATGATTTTAGGAATTTGTGTTAACCCATGCTTGCTTTTGCATATATCTGTGTTTTTATTTCAGTTTTCTTCAATTCATGAAATCGAGTATAATAACCATCTTCAGGACGCAATTTTTTCACCGGTTAGTAACACAAGTCTTGATTATTTACCATTAAAATCAAACACAAAAGAAATGTTGAAAAACTATTATGGTTATTGCCCCTATTGGATTGATACTACCTATTATGAATATTTTCAAATGGAACTTTTAACACATATTGCATATTTTTCAATTGAGATTGATCCCGCAAATGGAAATCTTGGAAGTATTCCAAACCAGAACCGCTTTATTAAAATACGCGATTATGGTCATGCCCACGATGTGAAAATCCATATGACATATATTATTTTCGGGAGTTCCAATGTCGCATATTTTTTAAATAATGATGCAGCAAGACAAAACGCCATTAATAATATCAGTAATTTTATTACCAATTATGGAATTGAAGGAGCAAATATCGATTTTGAATTTGTGACCAGTTCAGTGCGCGACAGTTTTAGTCTTTTTATCAGGGACCTGGCTGATGAGTTATGGAATCATCGGGCCCGACAAAAAGAACTCTATATTGCCTCAATTGCCGTGCCTGAGTGGTATCCTGGTTATGATATTGCCTATCTTTCAGAACACTCAAATGGGCTTTTTATTATGGCTTATGATTTTCACTGGAGCGGTGGATCAATTGCCGGACCTATATCACCCTGTGTTCCCTCTTTGTTCTGGGGACAGTACTGTGCTGCCAAATTGATTGGAACTTATAAGGCTTATGGAGTAAACGGTTCAAAGATCATTCTTGGTTTACCTTATTATGGCTATGATTGGCCTACTGTTTCTGAAGATAAAGGAAGTTCTACGACTGGTTCAGGCTCAGGAGTAATTTATTATTATGCATTTCAAAATGCCAATATTCATGGAAGATTATGGGATGAATATTCTCTAACCCCCTGGTATAAATACTATTCAACCCAGTGGCATCAATGCTGGTATGATGATTCTGTATCACATGATATTAAATACAGTATGGTTAATGATTCTTTGCTTCAGGGCGCGGGATGTTGGGCACTGGGTTATGACCGTGATTATGATCACCTGTGGAATACAATCAGGAAAAATTTCTGGGATTCAACAGGTATTGCAGAACAAGAATATCAATTGCCGGCTAATATAGAAATATTCAAATCGATCTTTACTCATGAATTAAACCTATCTAAACTACACCTTACTAATTCCTATGACATATCTGTGTATGACATTACAGGAACAAGATTAATCCATCTGAAAACAAAAGGGCAGAAGATTATCACAATTGGTAAAAAATTAAAATCAGGGGTCTATTTTTTAATAATAAAAAATAAAAATAGAGTTTTAAAGAAGAAAATTGTAAAGATAAAAATGTAGTTTTCCTGTAGTAAATCATCTCATATATCATTGCGAGGTCATCGAAGATGACCGTGGCAATCTATAATTTATTGAGGAGATTACTTCGTCCACCAAAGATATGGTGGACTCGTAATGACGGTGTGAGGATTGAGATTACTTCGGGACTCTCTCGATAATGCTCGAGACACGTTCGTCCCTCGTAATGACAAAAAAGAAAACTTGTTTCATCCTTGACAACTTATAATTCACCAGTATAATATTAATGGAGGTGATTATGAAATCTATAAAGTTTTCCTGTATTCTGATGTTGTTATTTACTTCAATTATTTTTGCCCTTGAACCTATTAAGACTAATCTTGGATACTTACCAAAATTAAGGGGTGATGAAGTAGAACTGACCACTAAATGTATTCCTTATAATGGTGTGAGACAATATTTTCCTGGTCAGGACTCAATAATCGGATACACTTCGTATGAACTTCAAAGAAGCGGTAGTTTTGGTCAGAGGATTATGGTTGATGATCTTGATCAGGCACACATTGATTGGATGTGTAGTGATTATCCACTCCAAGACGAGCGTTTTTGTGCCTGGAATGCCCGGTTTGATAACGGTTCATATTATGGTATGGTCCCAGCATCTCCATCATGGAGTGGTTATGTGCAGCTTGATATAACGAGCGATGGAAGAACGGTTGTTGCCTACCATTA
>Ga0209986_10001050_pt1 | contig 26889 bp, 21 predicted proteins | sample BlataG_FD_183168 | JGI IMG/M metagenome (GOLD analysis project Ga0209986, IMG submission 183168) | Deep subsurface microbial communities from Black Sea to uncover new lineages of life (NeLLi) - Black_00105 metaG (SPAdes) (version 2) | ecosystem: Environmental > Aquatic > Marine > Oceanic >... | reverse complement strand
CGTCAAGGTGGAAGCCATCGTCCCGGGAGAGATAGGAGGCAGCAACGTTCCGGCACCTATAGTGGCGGCGTTAGAACTTGGTCTCCCCGTAGTGGATGGCGACTACGCCGGTGGGCGAGCTATTCCTGAATTGCCGCAGACCATAGCGGAGGTTCGCGGCGTGCCAGTTTGCCCCCTGTCCTTCGTCACCCGCTGGGGTGATACTCTGATCCTCAAAGATGCCGTCAGCACGGCAATGGCCGACCGCATCGGCCGCATGATGTGCGTTGCCGCTTATGGCGGGGTGGGAATCTCCTGGTATCTGATGCAGATCAAGGATGTCAAGGAGATGCTGGCCGCTGGCACGCTGACCAAGGCCCTTCACGTCGGGCACGCGATTGGAGAGGCTCGTGAAAAGGGCGCTGACCCAGTGAAGGCGGCGGTCAAGGCTGTTGATGGCTGGTTGCTTTTCGAAGGGGAGCTCACCAGCACAGAAATAGCGGATGAACAGTCGTACGCCTTCGGGCTCGGGAGTCACACCTTAAAAGGTCTGGGAAGCCACGAGGGCCACACCTTCAAGATCTGGTACAAGAACGAGTACCATGTGAGTTGGAGGGACGATAAGCCTTTTGTGACCAGTCCCGACTCGCTGATCATGGTAGACTTGAAGACCGGCGAACCCGCGACCAGTTATGATTTTTCGGTAGGGGATCAAGTGGCGGTCGTTGGACGTAAGGCCCATGAAGTTCACCGTACAGAAAAGGGGATCGAATTGCTAGGCCCCCGACACTTCGGGTTTGATCTCGATTACGTCCCCATCGAGGAGAGGGTGAAACTTGCCCCGAGCTGAAGCTCAGGGCTGAAAGAGCAAAGCCCTGCGAGCTGGATCCAGCTCTGCTCGGCCTGGATCGCCAGATCCAGGCCCAAAGCGGGGAAGGCAACCGCAGGTTGCACGCAATCCCCCTCGGAGCGATTTTGGATCCGCTGAGTTTGGGCCTTGAGGGGACCAGCTAATGTAGGCATTTCCTTGGAGGACTAATATGGTGAAAGGCTTCAACCTGGAAAAGCTGTTGATGGACGTATTCGCACCGCAGCCGGGAGAGAAGGTGCTTGTCATGAGCGATCTGCCTCATGGAGAGTATGCCGATAACGAAAAATGGGCCGATCGGCGAGAGATGGCCAAGGAGTGGCACTCGGCCTTCCAGCAGTTGGGAACCAAGCTGGGATTTAGCGTGCATCCTCGCCTCACTTATCCGGCCACCGGCGCTCACAGCGCGCCCCTGCCGGAGGAAGGGGAGATGGAGGGGCAGCGGGTTCGCCTGGAAGACATCTTGTCCGACACGGACATCGTCGTGGCTCTCACAGAGTATTCGGCCACCGCCCCGTTGATAGACTTTGGCCAGAGATTCTCCAGGCTGCGGAGCGCCAGCATGCCTGGGGTTATGAGGAGCATGGAGCAGACGGCCCTGGCAGCGGACTACAGCGAGGTGGATCGTAAGAGCCACATCCTGGCCGACAAGCTGAGCCAGGCGGTGGGCGCGAAGGTAGGATTCTCCGCTGGGCATCAACTGTACTTCGACCTGCGATATCGCCAGGCCGAGGCCGATGATGGCCAACTGCACGCCGACAAGAAGGGCATGCGCCTCATCAATCTACCCAGCGGCGAAGCTTGTATCGCGCCTTACGAGGGGGAGGTGAGAGGCCAGCCTAGCCGTACAAAAGGCGTGATCCCTGTCATGGTTGACGATGAACTCGTCTTGCTCAGGGTGCAGGAGAACCGCATCGTGGAGGTGATCGGCGACGGCCCACAGGCGGCTCAGAAACGGGACTACTTCGCCGTAGACCAAGCACGCTGCAACATGGCTGAGTTGGGCCTGGGCTGTAACGATCAGGCCGTCATCTCTGGAAGTGTCTTGGAGGACGAGAAGGTGCTGGGGTTGCACTGGGCCTATGGTCGTAGCGATCATATCGGGGGAATCGTAGGCGTTGCCGATTTCAGCGATCCCAGCCACGTCGTTCACCATGACACTGTCTACCCCAAGGGCGGTCGCATAGAGATCGCGAGTCTCGTTCTGGAATACGAGGACGGGACGAGCGAGGAGATCATCAAAGGCGGTCAGTACACGATATTCTAGCATCAGGATGGCTGCCCACAGGTCGTAGGTTTCACCCCCGCTGCGAGCACGCCACGCCTCGCTGTGCGGAGGAACCGCCACCGGCACCGATGGAGATCGGGCCTGGCCCTTGGTCCTTTGGCACTTTGTCCTCAGGACAAAGTACTGAGGGCCCAAGGACAAAGGGCCATGAGGTCAACTGTCTCCTGTGCTCTTGGGAGAAGATCCGCTGGGTGAACGGGCAAAGCGTCTTGCCTGCAAACGCGGATCTCAAAAGAGCGGTGAGGGGAATAGAAGTAAGGAGAAGATGATGAGCATAGCACGAGTAGAAGAGATTCAAGTTGCGATTGGATCCTTGCCTTATCAGGAATACATACGCCTGAGGCAGTGGTTTTTGGAAAGAGACTGGGGAAAATGGGATAGGCAAATTGAGGCGGATTCGGAGTCAGGAAAGCCGGATTTCTTAATTGAGGAAGCTCTCAATGAAAGAGCCAAGGGCATCCTGAGAGAATTATAGATGCATATGCGATTGACGATGGAGAAGACTTCATTTGGGTTTGGGTTGTGGTGCTCACGACGAATACGAACGTATGATCAAATAATCGAGGGCGCGACCAGATGTCCAACTACGACTGAGGTTGAGGGAGATGACTTCTGAGGAACTTCAGGCCCTGATCACCCAGGGCGAGGGGCAACGGCTGGATTTCAAACGCGGCGTGCCGTCGGTCAAAGACCTGGCCCTGGTCGTGATCTGCCTGGCCAACGCCGATGGCGGCAAGATTCTGCTGGGGGTGGACGACCGTGGGTGCATCCGCGGCTGTCCATCCTACGATGTGCCAGATCTGCTGGCCGGCGTCTGTCGGACCACCGATCCGCCCATCACCGTGGACATCGAGGAGGTGCCGACACCCCAGGGCACGGTCCTGGTAGTCGGTGTGCCCCGCACTCCCTTCGTTCATGGCACGGCAGGCGGTGTTTTCCAGCGGCGGGTGGGCAGACAGTGCTTGCCCATGTCCCCGGCCGATGTACTGGCCTTTCAATCCGAGCGAGCAGGTTTGGACTACAGCGCGTTGCTTCTGGGCCAGGCCCGCTACCCGGACGACGTTGACTCACAGGCCTTGGAACGGCTGCGTGCCGAGATTGCCCTGCGCAGCCCGGCATTGGCTCAGCAGGCCGACCGGGACCTGCTGGGCAGCCTGCGACTGCTCGCCGATGATGGCACAGAGGCGGCCCGGCTGACGGTCGCCGGTGGCCTTCTGCTGGGCCGGGCCGAGACGCTACGCCGCAACTTGCCCCAGGCCGAGGTAGCATACTTCCGCCAGCGCACCGAGACCGACATCCGGCTCTCGGAGCGGCTCTACCTGCCGTTGCCGCTGCTACTCCGCCGGCTCGAGGAACTGATCGAGGCTGACAATGAGGTACATTCGTTCTTACTGGGCCTGCAACGCATTGACGTACCCGCGCTCCCACAGGCAGTCTACCGCGAAGCCATCCTGAACGCCGTAGCTCACCGGAACTACGGCCTACCGGGCAATGTCGTCCTGCGGCACTTCCCAGACCGGTTGGAGGTGATGAGCCCTGGTGGGTTCCCGGCTGGCGTCAGCCCGGCCAACATCCTGCGCCAGGTGGTGTCCCGCAACCGGTTGCTGGCCGAGGTACTGCAACGGGTCGGCTACGTGGAGCGGGCTGGCTACGGTGTGGACATGATGTACGAGCAGATGCTCCGTCTGGGCAAGGAGCCGCCCTGGTTCATCCCCGACGAGTTGAGCGTGCGGGTGGTCATCCGGGATAGCGCCTTCGACGAGCCGTTCGTGGGCTTTGTTCAGCGGCGCCTGCGAGCCGACTCACCGCCCACGCTGGAGCAACTGCTGGTGCTGAGCCACCTCAAACGCAACCTGGAACTAGACCTGGCAGCAGCGACGGGGTTATTCCAGCGTAGCGAGGGGGAGGCTAGCGAAGTGTTGGCCGGTATGGTGCGGGACGGGTTGTTGGAGCGGGTTGGGACCGGCAAGGCGGCCGTGTACCAACTCACCGTTGAGACGGCCGAGCAGTTAGATGTCTCGGCTCTGGGCCGATTGCCGACGCCAGCCGAGCAAGAGGCGCGGGTGTTGGAGTACGTGCAGGAGCGGGGGCAGATCACCAACCGGGAGTGCCAGCGGTTGTGTGGTCTCAGCACCTACCAGGCCTCGCGACTTCTGTCCCGCATGAGCCACGCAGGGAAACTTCGGGCGGTAGGCGCCGGTCGTGGTCGGGCCTATATTGTACCGGAGTAGCGTGGAATCTTGCGGGCGCGATAGGATTTCTTGCAGTGCAAGATAAAATCTTGCGCGGCGCGTTTTCGCTGTTCTTCGATGGAAGTCACGCGGGGTGCAGGTTTCACCCCCGCTGCGAGCACGCCACGCCTCGCTGTGCGGAGGAACCGCCACCGGCACCGATGAAAATCGTGCCTGGCCCTTGGTCCTTTGGCCCAAGGACAAAGGGCCATGAGGTCAACTGTTTTCTGTACTCTTGAGAGGAGTTCCGCAAGGGGATTTCCACATAAGTCCTTTTTGGGGTAGGTGTGCGGAAGAATCCTGGATAATGGGCTATCTGCGGCCAAGTGATGCTGGTCACGAAAAGCGGCGACGAGACAATCCTCGTCCGAAGGAGGCAGGGTAAATGGAAACTGACTTCCTTGCAGAGAAAATACGAAGAAGTAGGCAAGTCAAAACGCTTTGCGAGCATTGTGGTAACGTGTCTTATAAGGACTTAGTCTCCGAGAGCGAAGTAGAGGAAGAAGAAAGTGGAGCTTTTGTAGAGCATCGGCTTTACAGGTGCACAATCTGCGACGATGTTATCTTGGAAAAAGTGACTCGCCGACTTCCCGATGACTATCAGGGCAGCTGGCAGCATCGGTTTCGTTCGGCCGCGGCTGAGATCGTAAGCTCAGAACAGCTATGGCCTGCACCACTGAGCTTACCACCTGAAGTTCCAGATCGGGTTCGCGAGATTCACGAAAAGGCCCGACTTGTAAGGAGAGTTCCAAGCTCGTTTGTTGTGCAAATTGGGCGAGCTCTTGAGGCTATGGCAAAGGACAAGAATGCTGAAGGGCGGACTCTAAACAACAAACTGAATTGGTTGATAAGCCAAGGGCTTCTTCCTCAAGTGCTTGGGCAGATGGGACACATTAACAGGATACTCAGGAATTGGGGCGCTCACGACGCTGAGACTGAAGTACAGCCTGAGGATGTTGAAATCGTAGATGAGTTCTTCCGGACTATCGTCGAGTATCTTTACATTGCACCTGCAAAGGTAGACAGAATTCAGGAACTGATTGATCGAAGACAGAGCAACGCGTAAGCAATCACAGCTTGTTGAATGCGCAAATGGGGGTTCCGCTCATCTCGCGCCCCCTTAGCCCACATGTGTCGCTGACACTGAAATGGAGATCCAAGATGACATCAAACAGCTTACTAACACTCCAAAGTACTATCTTGAGATTGCTGGCTCAGCCCAATGTAGACAAAAGACTTGGAAGAGGAAGACATTACTTCACAAAAGCCGTAATGAACCAGTTCCCAGCACAAGAACGTCCTGCCGGTGAGGCCATCACACAAGTTCTCTGGTCACTTCTTGGCAAGGGCTTGGTCTACATTGACATTGAACAGCCAGCACCAGAGAATTGGAGTTGGCGACTCACAAACGCTGGTGTTATGTCGGCGAAAGATGAGCAATTCAATCCAGATGATCCGGAGCGTTTCTTGCTTCGGCTGCAGTCAAACGTCCCTTATATGAGCGACCTCGTGTTGATGTACGCTGGAGAAGCTGTTCGCTGCTATACTCACGAGTGTTACCTTGCATCGGCTGTAATGCTTGGAGTAGCCTCAGAAGCAGCCTTCCTTGAAATGGCACAGGCGAGTGTAGATTGGTTACAGGCAGCAGGGCAGAAGCTCCAAGCAGTCCTTGATAACCCGAGACAACCCTACGTGAAGAAGTTTGGAGAGTTTAGAAAACGTATTGAGCCACGAAAGTCTGAACTCCCAACCGAGCTAGCAGATGGAATGAGCTTGACATTTGATTCGGTACTCGATTTGCTTCGGATAAGCAGAAATGAAGCGGGTCACCCAACGGGCAAATCCGTATCGCGCGAAGATCAATACATCTCTCTTCAAATGTTCGGACGTTATCTACAAAGACTGTATGACTTGAGGACGTTCTTCCTGCAACCTTCAGGGAAGGCAGGCTAGCCCCCGCTGCGAGCACGCCACGCCTCGCTGTGCGGAGGAACCGCCACCGCCACCGATGGAGATCGCGCCTGGCCATGAGGTTAGCTGTTTCCTGTGCTGTTGAGAGGAGTTCCGCAAGGAGATTTCCGCGTAAATCCTTTTGGGTGGTTATGCGGAGAAAATTCTGCATGTTAGATAGCCCGGAACGCTCCGCACCCCGCACTAACGGCGCGGCGGACTGCGTGGTCTGAGAGTGGACGTGTATGTGTCTTGTCTTTGAAGATTCTCCCAACAAAATGTACCTTGAGTCTTTTGGAGATGTAGAATTATTTCGACCTCGTGCATCCAGCGAAGTGAAATTCCGAATGGAAGCTGAGGAACATCTTCGTTCTCAATTCGATGTTGGGCAGTATTCAAATAGTGCAGAAATCAATCAGATCTTACACCATCAGTTTGCGTTCTTTGAGTCGAAACTGGAAGAGCTTCTTCCCCAAATAGCCTCGCCAGATCTTCTGAAGTTTCTGCTTTTTCAGTACGAAGAATCAATGGCAGTAGATAGTGTGTACAAGAGTGAACAGTTGAATAGCAAGGAAAGAGTACGTTGGATTGAACTCGGACCGATATTCAGACGAGCGGTAAAGTATCTGGCAGAACGAGTTGTCATGACTATGCCAGAACGAGATCCAAATGTCTCCAGAGCAAATCTACTCGAACGTTTAGATGCTGTCTGGATCTGCGTCGAGGAATTGACAGTACTGTACACGCTTAGCGACCAGACTTTTATGGTGTTCCCAGGGGAAACAACCTTCGAGATACTCCCGAGGGGCGAACAAAAGTATTGGAGACTCAAAGTAGACAACGAATGCGCCATCAACATGAGAGAACGTGTTTTTGTTGACACGGCCAACAGAGAACGATTTGTTCCACAACCATCATTTGAAGTAGACACAGAAAGGCATGATGATTTCCTTGCAGGGGCTTTTGTCGAAGAAATCGGCACAACATACTTACAGGCGATTGGAGTTCTAAGAACAGTCATAGAGGTTTCTGAACCGGATCCAAACCGTTTTCCTATTCCGTTCATACATCGAGAGACAGTGATCGAGAAACTGTGCCAATATCTAGGTATCTCAAGAGCTTCTGTGGCACAGATTCTCGCTGGATTTTCCTTGAACAAAGAGCAATTGCAGACCGAGGGGCGTAAAGTATGGAAACCTAAGCAAGAATATCGAGCACTGCGACGCGGCTTCTTTGAGGTTCCCCATACGGAAGGTATTCACTTGACATTTTCAAAAAAGATGGCCTTTGAAAACCTAATCCAACTTGTTCGTGGTGTGCCGTTCCAGCAGTTGCCCACTGAATGGCGAACTGAAAGAATTGATCTTGCCTTATCCGCACTTGCTAATGAAGCTGGAACGTGGTTTGAAAACGTAGTGCAGGATAACCTCACTAAAGTGGGGTTTTGGGGGTACAAGGGGATAAAGAGAGGCTTTGGTCAAGGTGATGCTCGTGTAAGCATACCAGAAAACGTAGGTGAGGTGGATTATATAGGCTATTCTGACACTGAACAGTTGTTGATAGTTATTGAATGTAAAATGGTCAGCGCAGGTGTAGAGGCCAAGTATTTTCGTGACGAAATCAGCGAGTTTTTCACAAGTAGTGATGCTTATAAAGACAAGTTCGAAAAAAAGATTGGGTGGGTACGGTCCAATCTGAACCAGATAATTGAAGCGTTTGAGTCCCTTCAGTCGGATGAAGTCGAAATCAATCCGACCCGTATGGCCTGTGCGATTATCACGTATTATTCTTCTATCATTACCTGTTTGGTAGAAGAGATTCCTTCTTGCTCTATCACAGAGTTCATGATGAGCTACGAAGAAAAGCAGCAGTGGCCTTTCGAACGAGGGATCTATTCTTGTTGAGACAGTGAATAAGAATGATGATTCGCGAAAGCAACCGGAGGGAAACGGTATGGAGTGGATCATAACAGACATCACGGAAGGGATTGTAGCAGGCATCGTAATTGCAATACTCGTGTTTCCGTTCTGGTATTTTCTGATAACCAGTCGTCAAAACCGTAAGTGGGAAGGTTGGGAGGAAGAACATGCTTGGCCCTTGGGGGAACACGCCCATATAGTGACCGACAGGGTCATCGAAGCCCAAAAGAAGCTCGGTAGAGAGGCTAGCCCCAGAGCTTTTCAACACTACATCACTGAGGAATCAGGCAGAGCATTCCCCATAGAGCTTTGTCAGGCTTTACTGACTGCGGTCGCGATGCAGCCAAGAGGGCAAGCAAAGCCACCTACAGTAGACACTGAGGTCGCAATAGAGAAAACAGCCAAGGCAAAGCCACCTACAGTAGGCGAGGAGCGGCCACGGGGTCGTGTTCATAAGGGGAGTCCAATGATTACAGACGTAGACAAGCTCATAACCTTTGGACAGATGGCGGTTGAACAGGGCTGGTATGACCAGGCACGTGAGTATTTTGAGCAGGCGGTGGCCTTGGATGCTTCCAATCGAGAGGCGATGAAGGGGGTCGCACGGGTTTATGAGATATTGAGCTCCAGAGGAGCTGACGATGGGCACTTTGTTTGAAAGGAATGAGCGAACCCGAAGAGAGACGAATTATCGAGCAATTGAGGAACAAATCAAGAGTGGGCACTTTCGCGCCATGATCAACTTTTGTGAAAGGAGGGTTCTTAATGCGAGTAGCAAGTGACAAGGGGAGGGTATCAATATGCTGAGAGTTGCTACGGATATTGGAGGTACATTCACGGACCTGGTGTTCGTGACCCCGGATGGTGAGGTCGTCACGGGCAAGAGCCACACCACCCCGGCGCAATTTGAAAAGGGCGTGATGGACGTCATCGCGGCCAGCCACACAAAGCCGAGTGAGTTCGCGTCCTTTGTGCACGGGACGACGATCGTCATCAATGCCATCACCGAGAGAAAGGGCGCTAAGGTCGGGTTGCTCACCAGTGAGGGGTTCCGCGACATCCTGGAGATCGGCCGCGGCACCCGCCCCGACTTCTTCAACCTGGAATACCGCAAGCCCGAGCCCTTCGTGCCCCGCTGCCTGCGCCGCGAAGTGAGGGGGCGTATCAACTACAAGGGGATCGAGGCCACGCCCCTGGACCTCTCCGGGTTGCCGGCCATCCTCGACGATTTCCGGGCCGAAGGAGTTGAGGCGGTTGCCATCTGCTTCATCAATGCCTATGCCAACCCGGCCCACGAAGAGGCGGCGCTGGCCAGAGTGAAAGAGCTTTGGCCGGAAGTCTCCGCCGTGGCCTCGACCCAGATCACGCGCGAGTGGCGCGAGTACGAGCGCACCAGCACGGCCGTGTTGTCCGCGTACGTGCAACCGGTCGCTCACCGCTACCTGGACCGCCTGACCAGCGCCCTCTACGATGCCGGCATGCGCTGCACGCCCTACATCATGCAGTCCAACTGCGGCGTGGATACGGTCAAGAGCGCGCGCCAAATTCCCATCACCATGGTCGAGTCGGGGCCCGCCAGCGGGATCTGGGGCGCTGCCGCGCTGAGCCGTCTGATCGGAGAGCTGGATGCCATCGCCATTGACGTCGGCGGGACGACGGCCAAATGCGGGCTGATCACGGGCGGCGAGGTCAAGCTCAACACCAACTACCAGATCGGACGCAGCGAAACCTCAGCCGGCTATCCGGCGATGGTGCCGGTGGTTGATCTGGTGGAGATCGGCCAAGGCGGCGGGTCCATTGCCTGGGTGGACGAATTCCAGAGGCTCCACGTCGGCCCACACAGTGCCGGCGCTGTGCCCGGCCCGGTGTCCTACGGCATCGGCGGCACAGAAGCGACGACCACCGACGCGAACCTGGCGCTGGGTTGCATCAACCCGCACTATTTCTGCGGTGGCACGTTGGAGGCGGACATGGACGGGGTGGATGGTGCGCTGGACAAACTGGCCGCGACCCTCGACCCTTCGACTGTAAGCGAAGCGGCCTCAGGACGCCGCACCAGCCGGCAGGAAGTGGCCCGCGGCATCGTCCGCATCGCCAACAACAACATGGTCAACGCCATCAAGCTGATCTCTGTGAATCGCGGCCATGACCCGCGCGACTTCACGCTGATCGCCTTTGGCGGCGGCGGCGGCATGCACGCCTGCGCCCTGGCCAGGGAGCTCGCCATCAAGAAGGTGGTGATCCCCAGGGAATCCAGCGTGTTCTCTGCCTGGGGCATGCTGCTCAGCGACCTGCGTCGCGATTACCTGCAGACCCACATCGTTGACCTGTCCGCCGAGGGAGCGGCTGCGCAGCTCGACGAGGATCTGCGGCAACTCGAAGAGAAGGCGCTCCAGGAGTTCGCCGCCGAGGACATTGACCGCGCGCGGGTGCATTTCCTGCGCTATGGCCGGTGCCGCTACCAGAACCAGGAACACTCCGTGGAAATACCCCTGCCCGACCCTTCGACTGTAAGCGAAGCGGCCTCAGGACACCGCGGCCGCATCAGAACTGAGCAGGTCGAGGCCATCCGCCAGCGCTTCGACACGGACTATGAACGCGAGTACACCTACACGCTGGACACCCCGGTGGAGCTGGTCGTCTATCACCTGGTCGCTCTGGCCGAGGTGGACAAGCTGAAGCCGGAGAAACTCCCCACGACGGGGCGCAAGCTCGAGGATGCAGTCAAAATGCAGCGGGAAGTGGACTACGCTGAAGCCGGCATCCATCAGGCGATGATCTACGATGGCGATGCCCTGGAACCAGGCATGAGTTTCGTCGGCCCGGCCATCATCGAAGAGGCTGGCGCCACGACCGTTATCCCGCCCGGCCTGCCGTGTCACGTGGATGACTACGGCAACTATCACATCCGCACCAACCAATCATGAAAAAGAGCCACGAATTTCACGAACTGACACGAAAATAGAATAAGATTAGTGAGAATTCGTGTCAATTCGTGGCAAGAATAGTGAGGAGGATTGCCATGAACGACAAAGCCGTTTCCACTTCCAAGTATGATCCGATTACGCTTGAAATCATCCAGAGCTCGCTACAGGCGGCTGCTGACGAGATGTTCGCTGCTCTGCGCCGCACGGCCATGAGCGCCATCATCTACGAAGTGCTCGACATGGGCACGGGCATCACCGACAAGAACGGCGAGCTGGCCGGTTCCGGGGCCGGCATCCCGGCCTTTGTCGGTGTACTGGACAAGACCGTCAAGCGGGTACTGCAAAAGTTCGACCAGCCGGGCGACCCTTCGTGTAAGCAAAGCGGCGTAAGCGAAGCGGCCTCAGGACGCCGCATCGAGCCGGGCGACATCTTTATCACCAACGACCCGTACACCGGCGGCGTGACACACCTGAACGACGTCATACTGACCATGCCCGTTTTTGCGGACGACGAGGCGGATAGCGAACATCCGATCGTTGCCTGGACCGCCAACATCGCCCACTGGAATGATGTGGGCGGCATGGTGCCCGGCAGCATGTCAACTGACGCGACCGAGATCTTTCAGGAGGGAATGATCCTGTCTGCCATCAAGCTCTTTTCCCGCGGCGAGCCCATCCGGTCCGTGTTTGACATCCTCACCGCCAACTGCCGCATGCCCGACTTCCTGACGGGCGATCTGTGGGCTGGCGTGGCTTCGGTGCGGGTCGGCGAACGCCGTGTCCTGGAAATTGTGAACAAATACGGGAAGGAAGTGTTCCTTCATGCTGTTGAAGAGTACCTGGACTATGGCGAGCAGGTCACCCTGTCCGCGCTGAGACGCCTGCCCAAGGGCAAGTACTCCCTGGTCGAACCGCAAGATGTCGGACCGGACTACAAAGTCACCATCGAGATTACTGACGACGAGTTTATCGTTGATCTGCGGGGTAGTCCTGATCAGGACCCGGGCCCCTTCAACATGAGCCGGGACGAAGCGACTGTGGCCTGTCAGATCGCCTTCAAGGGCATCGTCTCGCCAGAAAGACTGAGCAACGGTGGCACCTTCCGTCCCTTGAAAGTTCTGACGCGCCACGGGAGCGTCTTTGATCCGATCTTCCCGGCGGCTCAGGGCATCTACTACGAGATTACCATCAGGCTGCACGATCTGATCTGGCGGTGCCTGGCTCCACACATGTCAGACCGGTTGCCCGCGGGTGGGTTCGCTTCAGTATGCGGCACACTTTTTGGCGGCATCCATCCCGATACCGGCCGGACTTATGCTGTGATCGAGCCTGAGCTGGGTGGCTGGGGTGGGTCGCCGACCTCCGACGGCAACCCCGGTCAGTTCTCCGCGCTGCACGGCGAAACCTACAACTGCCCGGCCGAAGTGGCTGAAGCGCGCTACGGCGTGACGGTGGACTATCTCAGCTTTCACGACGAGGATGGCGGCGCTGGCTTCCATCGGGGCGGCAAGGGGGTGCGGATTGACTATCGCATCAGGTCCGACAACGCCTGGCTGACGGTGGCCTACACCCGCGACAAGGTCCCGCCGTGGCCCCTGAAGGGCGGCCAACCGGGTTCCCCCAACCACATACTGATCAGGCGAGCCAACGGTGAAATGGAACGCCACGCGGTGGTGAGCGGCCTGAGCTTGAACACGGACGACGTCATCCAGGTCATGACGGGCACGGGCGCGGGCTGGGGCAATCCCTGCGAGCGGCCTGTCGAGAAAGTGCAGAGGGATGTCAAAGACGGCTACGTCACCGTGGAGATGGCGGAGAAACACTACGGTGTGATCATAGACCCCGACACCCTGGAGGTCACGGGGGTCACGAAAGAGCGGGGCTAAGCCCAACACCAGACTTCGGAAGTCTCTTGAGACTTCCGAAGTCTTATGAGAGGCTATGGCAACCATCGAGTACAAGAAGCTGGTCATGGCTGGCCCGATGCGTTGGGTGGTGCTGACCACGGATGGAGAAGTCACCACCTTGGCCTGGTTTGTCAAGGTGAGCTACACTGCCCAGGGTGGTGGCAGTGTGCTCTTCGCCCGCAGCGACCTGCAAGGCAATGGACGCGACGATGTTTTCGCTGTGTTCAGCGATAACCTGGCTATGGCGGAGCACCTGCGGGATGACGTCTTCAGCTACACCGTCTTTGCCGGCGTTCCCGACCAGACCCCACCGGCTCCCGTTGTGGAAGCCACCTTTGAGAGCCAGGACGACTTCCCGAACTGCATCGTCGAATCCATTAGAGCCGTGGATGGCACAACCCTTACCCTCTCTCTTCAGCACCTCGGTCCACCGAAGGCCTACGTGCGGGCGGTCAACCAGCGTCTGACTGAAGTAGGAGCCTTCGCCGTGCCTGCCGAGTTCTTGTTGGAGATCAACGGCATCGTCCCTGTCGGCCAGCCAGAGGCGGGTCCTCTAGCCGAAGCGCCACCGGTGGGGGCCGATTTGCAGAATCTGTGGTACGAATCGAGATGATGCCAGGCTTCTCGTGTTGACAGACAGTTCAAAGAGTGATAACATGAGGAAGCAGACAGCAATAGCCTGCGCCGGGCTTTGGTAGGTCAGCGCCCAGAGAGGGTAGGAGAGGAGGTGATGCGAAGCTAACAAGCGATACTCTACGCCGTGGGTGCCTCGCCAGAAAAGCGAAGGCATCCCTATGTTAAGAAATTGAGAAAAGGAGAAAGGAAAATGAAACACACTTTGAAGTTGACACTGGCCTTCTCGTTGCTGTTGATCCTGGTCGCATCTGGCTGTAAACCGGCAGCCCCGGAGGAGGAGACCGTGTTCGTCTACGCCCACGGGGCCACCTTCCCCGACATTGACCCCAGCGTCAGTTTCTCTAACGACTCGGTCGTGACGAGCAATGCATACGAGACGCTGGTCTTCTATAACCCGCCCGGAAGCGCGGAGGTGCTCAGCCCAGCGCTGGCCACCAGTTGGGAGGCATCGGAGGACGGCATGACATGGACCTTCCATCTGCGGGAGGGGGTAAAGTTCCACGACGGCACCGATTTTAACGCCGAAGCCGTAAAGTACTCCATCGAACGGACCATAAACACGGGCATGGGGGCTGCTTTCGTCTGGGACGCGGTGGAGGATGTAGTCGTCATAGACGACTACACCGTGGAGTTCAGGCTGAAATACGCCGCGCCTCTGGACCTGGTCGCCTCCGCAGGGTATGCAGCCTGGATCTTTAGCCCCGCCTGCACCGAGGCCCAGGGAGAAGGGGCCAGCGAGTGGCTCAATGAGGGCCATGATTGTGGTAGTGGCCCCTACACGATCGAGAGCCGCGAGAAGGGCACACGGCTGGTTATGACCCGCTTCGACGACTACTGGGGTGGCTGGAAGGAAGGCCAGTTCCACAAGGTCGTCTTCGACATCAATCCCGATGTCGTCGTCCAGCAGCAGATGCTCGAGGCCGGTGAGGCGGACGCCGCCTACGATCTGGTACGGGAGAACTTTGCCGCTCTGGACGCCCGCGATGACGTGACCGTCTACGTCACCCCCAGTTTCATAAACCTGCTGGGCCTTTACAACATGGAGAAGGAGCCCACGAATAACAAACTTGTTCGGCAAGCCCTTTCCTATGCCTTCCCTTACGAGCAGTTCATCGAGATCGCGATGGTGGGCCAGGCCACGCAGGCCTACGGGCCCGTTCCCGTCGGGATGTGGGGCTTCAGTGAAGACCTGTTCCAGTACACCTACGATCTGGACAAGGCCAGGGAACTCCTGGCTGAGGCCGGCTACGGGGAAGGCGGCTTTGACTTGCTCTTGACCTTCGCCACCGGCGACATGGACGAGCAGCAGGTGTGTGAACTGTGGAAGGCGGAACTGACCAAGCTGGGGATCGACCTGGAGTGTCGAGGCATGGAATGGGAGCCCCAGTGGGACTTTGCCATGTCAGATCCCCTCGCTGCCCAGGACATTCTCCTCTTCTACTGGTGGCCTGACTACATCACCCCCTACACCTATCTCTTCAACATGTTCCACTGCGAAGAGGAGATCCTCTTCAACCTGGGCTACTACTGCGACACCGAGGTTGATGAACTGATGGACACGGCCAACGAACTGGCGGCCACCGACCGGGCAGAGTCCGAGCGGCTCTTCATCGAGACCCAGGAGATACTGATAGAGGACGCCGCAGCCGCGTTCTTCTATGACCGTGCCAACAATGCCGAGCTTCGGTCCGACATCAAGGGCTTCGTGGACAACCCGGCCTATCCTCACGTCATCTTCGTCTACGAGCTGACGCGGTAGTAGGGGAAATCTGCGAGTGAGGACATACGGAAGCATGGAAGGGGGCCACAATCTCTTCCATGCTTCCATCCTTCCTCTCTATTCTCCATTCTCTTTGGAGAGACTACATGAAAAAATTGGAATATATCGCCAGGCGGCTGGCGCTGGCGGTGCTCGTGCTTCTGAGTGTGTCAGTCATCACCTTTGTCATCTCCCGCGTTGTGCCCTCCAATCCTGCCGCCCTTTGGGTTGGTCCCCACCCCACCAGGGAGCAAATAGCTGCCGCCCGCATCAAGCTGGGGCTGGACAAACCCCTCCACGTCCAGTACTTCATGTACATGAGCGATCTATTGCACGGCGACTTTGGTGTCTCCGTGGAATCGCATCAGCCCATCCTGACCGACCTCAAGACCTATTTGCCGGCGACCCTGGAGCTGGTTGTCACGGGCATGATCATGGCCATCCTCGTCGGCATCCCTTTGGGCGTCCTCTCCGGGGCCAGGAAGGACAGCCTGCTCGACCATGCCAGCCGTTTGCTGGCCGTTGCCGGTGTCTCCATGCCTACCTTCTGGATGGCACTCTTGCTGCAATTCTTTTTCTTCGGCAGGTTGAAGCTCTTGCCCCTGTGCGGCCGGGTGGACAGGGAAATCTCCCTATTCCATCCGGTTCAGCAGATCACCCGGTTTTATGTGATTGACAGTCTGGTCAGCGGCAACTGGCCAGCTCTGCGCAGTACCCTCACCCATCTCATCCTGCCGGCTTTCACCCTGGGGACCTATGCCATCGGCCTGACCATCCGCATGACCCGCTCCACGATGATCGAAGTCCTGGAAGAGGGATATATCACTGCCGCCCGGGCCGCGGGGCTCCCGGAACGTACCATCCTCTTCCGTTTAGCTCTTAAGAACGCTATCGTCCCTACGTTAACGGTTTTGGCGCTCTCCTTCGTCTATTCACTGACGGGGGCCATCCTGGTGGAGGTCATCTTCGCCTGGCCTGGTTTGGGTAATTACGTTACCCGTGCTGTCCTCAGTCTTGATTTCCCGGTCATCATGGCCGTGACCCTGGTGGTGACTGTTTTCTACGTCTTTATCAATCTGTTTGCGGATATCGTTCAGACCTTCCTGGACCCCCGCGTCACACTGGGTTGACCTGCCTGTGCTACGGCAGACAGGTCGGAATCCGCTCCCCTATTGAGTCTGCTGTCATGAGGGTGAGAATGGAGAATGGAGAATGAAGATTCGAGTCATCGTTCCTGTGACAACCAAGGAGTTCGTGGCCGCCACGGGGCCGCAGTATACGGCGGCCGCCAGACCGGACGCCGAAATCAGTGTCGTCAGCCTCGATAGAGGTCCCGCCTCCCTGGAGTCTGATTACGAGGATGCTCTGGCGGTGCCGGACATGCTGACCAAGGTGCGCGCTGCGGAGGCGGCGGGGATGGACGCGGTCATCATTGATTGCATGGCCGATCCAGGCCTGTCCCCGGCTCGTGAACTGGCTTCGATCCCCATCATTGGCCCGGCACAAGCAGCGATGCACCTGGCCGCCATCCTGGCCCATCGGTTTTCGGTGCTGACGGTGCTCGAACGGGATATCCCTCTCATTGACCGCCTGGCCCAGTTGTATGGCCTGGAGGGCAACCTGGCCTCGGCTCGACCCGTCAACATCCCCGTCCTGGAGCTAGACAGGGATCGAGAACGGTTGGTGGAGGCCCTGGCGGAGCAATCGGCCAGGGCCGTGGTGGAGGATGGAGCTCATATCATCGTCTTCGGTTGCACCGGGATGAAGGGTTTGGCTCAACAGTTGGAACAGGCACTGGCGGAACGGGGCTACACTGTGCCGGTCATTGATCCCTCCCTGGCTGCCCTGAAACTGGCCGAAGGGCTGGCCGACATGGGCCTTTCTCACAGCAAGCGCACGTACCCTCCTCCACCGCCTAAAGAGGTCGTCGGCTATCCCCAGAAAGCCAGCGAAGGACCTGCTGTTTCGCACCCCGGTGCGTTGCGGAGAAGGGCAAGGATCCGCGTCATCATCCCTGTGGTAGGAGAGCATTGGATAGCTCCCGTCCAGGAAGCTTACGGTCGTGCGGGCCGATCCGGCACGGAGATCAGCGCCGTGGCCATTGACCGAGGCCCCGCCTCCATCGAATCAGTGCGCGATGAGGCGCTGGCTATCCCCGGCGTCTTGTCCAAGGTACGAGCCGCCGAAGCAGAGGGGATGGATGCGGTGGTCCTCGACTGCATGGCAGATCCGGGTCTCGACCCAGCTCGTGAGTTAGCCTCCATCCCCGTCATCGGCCCAGCTCAGGCAGCGATGCATCTGGCGGCCATGCTGGCCCATCGGTTTTCGGTCATCACCGTTCTGGAGCAGGGCATCCCGAGGGTCCACCGCCAGATTCTGCGCTACGGCCTGGCAGGGAAGGTGGCCTCGGTGCGGGCCACCAACATCCCTGTCCTGGAGATGGGTGAGGATCGGGAGCGGGTGATCCAGGTCTTGATTGAGGAATCAGCCAAGGCTGTGCGCGAGGACGGGGCTCACATTATCGTTCCCGGTTGCACGGAGATGATCGGGATGGCGCCGGAGGTGCAGGAGGGCCTGGCGGAGCAAGGCTGCGAGGTGCCGGTCATTGATCCACCGGCGGTGGCGGTGAAGCTGGCCGAGGGGCTGGTGGACATGGGTTTAGCTCACAGCAAGCGCACCTATCCCCTGCCGCCTGACAAGGAGATCGTAGGTTATCCGTAGCAACTTCCCCCCCGCTTGCGGGGGGGACTTAGGGGGGGCTATGTCCGCAGCGGAGAGATGGCTAGGCGATTGGGCCCGTCGGCACGAGGCTCAACTTGAGGAGTACCGTTTGATGGCCCGCGCCTTCCGGCGCGATTGGTTAGGTGTGTTCAGCTTGTTTGTGGTTGTGGTCTTTGTGCTGGGGGCCATCTTTGCTCCCTACCTCACCCCCTACCCGGGGGAGGGTCGGGGCGAACCCAATCTGGTCAACAAGTTCCTGCCACCCAGCCGTGAACACCCTTTCGGTACCGAGTACCTGGGACGCGATGTCCTGGCGCGCGTCCTTTTCGGCGGCCGTAGCTCTCTCGGTATCGGCTTCCTGGTGGTGACCATCGCCGTGGCCATTGGCACGCCTCTGGGCGCTATAGCGGGTTACTCTGGGCGATGGCTGGACGAGGTCATCATGCGCCTAACTGATATATGGCTGTCCTTTCCGCCCTTGCTGCTGGCCATCGCCATTGCCGCCGCTCTGGGCCCCAGCCTCACCAACTCCATGATTGCCATCGCCCTAACCTGGTGGCCCTGGTACACTCGTCTGGTGCGGGCGCAGACGGTCTCTCTGCGCGAACGCTCCTTTATCGAGGCCGCGCGAGGCATGGGTGTGAACAGAATGACCATCATCTTCCGGCATATCCTGCCCAACGTCATGACGCCAATCATGGTACAGGGCACTATGGACATCGGTTCGGCTATTCTCACCGGGGCGGCGATGAGCTTCATCGGCCTGGGGGCCCAGCCGCCCACCCCCGACTGGGGGCAGATGGTCAGCCATGGCCGCATCTACATCATGGGCCAGCCCTGGTACGGGGCCTTCCCGGGCCTGGCCATCTTCCTGGTCACCCTGGCTTTCAACCTGCTGGGCGATACGATCCGCGATGTGGCCGATCCTCGCTCTCGGAGGGCCGCTTGAGGGCCTCTTGATGAATGAGCCATTAGTTTCCATTGAGAACCTACATGTCCGCTTCCGCACCTACGCCGGTCAGGTGCACGCTGTCAACGGCCTGACCTTTGACATCCGAAGGGGGGAGACCTTTGGTCTGGTGGGTGAGACCGGCTGCGGCAAGACGGTGACCGGCCTTTCGCTCCTCCGTCTGGTCCCACCCCCAGGTGAGATCGTGGCTGGCCGGATCACCTTGGATGGTCAGGACATTCTCTCTCTGAGCGAGCAGGAGATGCGGGATATCCGTGGGGCGCGCATCGCCATGATCTTCCAGGACCCGGCTGCTTCCCTCAACCCCGTCTTCACCGCAGGTGAGCAGATCGAGATGGTGATCCGCCAACACCAGCCGGTGACGCGGAAAATCGCTCGCCAGCGGACTCTGGAGATGCTGGAGGCTGTGGGCCTGCCGGACCCGCCGCAGATTATCCGGGCCTATGCCCATGAACTGAGTGGTGGGATGCAGCAGCGGGTGATGATCGCCCTGGCCCTGGCCTCCAATGCCAGCCTGCTCATCGCCGATGAGCCCACCACCGCTCTGGACGTGACTATTCAGGCCCAGATTCTGACCCTTCTCGCTCAATTGAAAGAGAGCCGGGGACTCTCCATCCTTCTCATCACTCACAACCTGGGCGTGGTGGCCGAGACCTGCGACCGGGTGGCCGTGCTATACGTGGGCCACGTCGTGGAGAAAGGCCGCACGCGGGATATCTTCAAGGAGATGAAACACCCCTACACCCAGGGACTGCTGGCGGCCATCCCCCGGCCAGGCAGCCATGGTCAGCCTCTGCAGGCCATCAGCGGTTCAGTGCCCAGCGGCCTGGCCGTCTTCCCCGGCTGCCCCTTCGAGTCCCGTTGTTCTTTTGCCATGGAGGCCTGTCGCCAAGCCGCTCCGCCCCTGGTGCGCGTCGGTGAGGAGCACTACGTGGCTTGCTATCGGTTCGTGGAAAGTGCGTCTGAATAGATTCTCTCTTGCCAAATAACAATAGTTGGGCTGCGCACCTGTGCATGTTACTCTGCGTAGAAGGGAGGTCAGGAATATGGAAGCTGCGAATATCGTTCGTGAAATAGCATCGTTGCCACCAGAGGCACAGAAGCAAGTCATAGACTTTGTAGCCTTCTTGAAAGCTCGTTACCCTACCACGCCGCGTGTCAGGAAAACGAGACGAACTAAGCTGGCCGATGAGCCATTCATCGGCATGTGGCGAGATCGTGAGGACATGCAAGATAGCACCGCATGGGTACGCAGTCTGCGCCAGCGCGAGTGGGAGCGTAGCGTATGAACGGGTTGATCATCGTTGATACCGACATTCTGATTGATGCAGCGCACCAAATCAGCGAGGTAGTTGATTGCCTGGCCAAATCGAGCGTCAGTCTGTGTTGGCTGTCAGTGTGATAACACAGATGGAATTGTTGGTTGGCTGTCGGAACAAAGCCGAATTGCGTAACACAGAGCGTTTTCTGCAACGCTTCCAAGTGCTCAAGGTGAGTGAGCTAGTGTGTGATATCGCGCTTGAGCTTTTGCGTGCCGATTTCAGGGGAAGGAGGGACAGATCGTTCTGGATCAGTGGCGGACGGTGGACAAGGTACGGCTGGTCAAACGGCTTGGGCGGATTGGCAAAGAGACTCAGCAGGCAGTGTTAGCTGTACTTGCTGAGATGTTTGCTGAGTAAGTCAAATGGGTGTGTTTCATTTCGGTCGTAGGGGCACCCCTTGCGGGTGCCCAGGGCGGGCGCAAGGCCCGCCCCTACCAACCCGTTTGACATGGAGATCTGTTGCCAAGGCCCTCCGCCCCTGGTGCGTGTCGGTGAGGAGCATTACGTGGCTTGCTATCGGTTCGTGGAAGGTGCGTCTGAATAGATTCTCTCATGTAGAGGCCCTGTCCATTTCCCACGCAAAGCGCGCGTAAGGGCCTGTCAAGAAGTAATTTCCCGTTTTCGACATAACAAAAGTCATCCTTCGACGGCTCGACTGAGCTCACCGAAGTCTTGTCGAAGGGGCCTGCCCTGAGACTGCCGAAGGGTTGTGCATTTGTGCCAACGCCGCTGTTGGGTATAATTGGGGCGGGCCACCATCCACAGCAGCACCGACGCGCTGGAGGCAACGTTGACCGTGGCGTAGATTTCTTGTATAGTGAGGGTGGTCTCGGCGGATGCTGAAATCGCCCCTGGAGCCTACTTTGCATTACAAGTAGAAGATTGGAGGTGTGCAGTCGTGTCTATCAACCGAGATTATGCTCAGTTCCTATCATCGTTTCATTCGGACAAATTCCAGGAACTATGGCCTGCACAGGCGTATATTCTCGATGCATATTCGAACACTTTCAGGTCCAAGCCGGATGTCGCGATCGAGTTGCCAACAGGGGCAGGTAAGACTCCAATAGCTTTGCTGATCGCTGAAGCATGGAGGCAAGAAACAAAGAAGGTAGCCATTCTCTCGGCTAACAAGACACTGGCACGCCAAATGCTGCAAGAGTCACAGGCTCTTGGCATACCAGCCGTGCTCATGGAGGGAAGAGGTATCGACATCCCTGGAAGAGATAAGAGAGCATACCAACGTTCTACAAGTGTTGCGATTATGAACTATTGGGTCTATTTCAACCAAAACCCTGTCATCGATCCGGCCGATCTCGTCATCATGGACGACGCACACTTGGCTGAACACTGCCTGCATTCGCTCTACTCGGTAGAAATAGATAGATCTTCACATGACAGCCTGTTCAAGACCTTGGTCACCGAACTACACGAGAGATTTCCCGAGTATTCTGTCCTCACTGATGCTCTGGCTGATGATGTCCCTCGAACCCTCCCACCTGAACTCTTATCCTTCATCGACCAAGTACAAGTTGAAGACCGGTTCCGCGAAATCGTAGATTCGTCGCCGGCCCTTACCGCTGACAGAGACCTTGGATTTCGCTGGAGGCGTCTCAGGGATCGGCTACGTGAGGCAAACATCTACATCGGACTTCACTCTATCTGGATGCGCCCATACATCTACCCACTGATGTCGAACCTTCACTATGAGCAGGCCGAACAACGCCTCTACATGAGTGCCACTATTGGTACCCCTGCCGATCTGAGCAGACGGTTAGGGGTCCGGAACATTGAGAAGATACCAATTCCGCCCACGTATGCGGAAAAGACCTTCGGACGGCGACTAATAGTAATGAACCGTATTCAAGAAAAGGACATCCCGGAGCGCTTGGAAGCCGCGATTCTGGCTGCTCTGCGCATACATCCCAAGAGCGTCTGGCTATGCTTCAGTGGAGCCGACGCAGTTAGATTCCGAGCTGTGGTCTCAGAATGGCTTAAGTCTACCGGTCTTGTTGGACACCCAACTTGGATTCTTACACCTCTCGGCGACGAGATTGATGAGTTCAAGCAATCTCCGAAAGGACACTTATTCGTAGCTGGCAGATTCGACGGAATGGATTTCAGTGCGGATGAGTGTCGGCTGGTTATAGTAATAACCGTTCCTCGGGCAATTAACGTTCAAGAAGAGTTCATCTCGGCGTACCTGCGTGACTCCGGGTTTATGAAGAGCCGCCTCAATCAAAGAGTAATCCAAGCCCTCGGCAGATGTAATCGTTCAGATGAGGACTTTGGCGTCTATGTACTGGCTGATCGGCGGTTTGCCACCCATTTTGGGCGTGAGTCAAATAGGGCGAGCATACCGCGAAATATCGTCGCTGAAATCGACATGGCTCAAGACTCTGCCGAGATTGATGAACAAGACCTTGTCAAACAGGTCGAAGATTTCCTGAGGCAAGAGTTCAGGCAGTACGACGCTAAGCTGCAATCCTACATAGTGAACGTGCCCTCCGAATCACCACTGACTCCTCCACCCGACACCTCAGCTGACGAGGTTCTAGGCTGGACAACTTTATTTCATAGCCAAAACTACCAGATTGCGGCAAACCGTTTTGAAAGATGCTGGGAAGCTGCTCGGGAGGCGAATCTGATTGAGATAGGGGCATTGCATGGTTGGCACTGGGCCAAAGCGCTATATCTCCAGTCACTTCTCGGCGAGCCGTCCGCTCACGAGAAGTCGTTGCGTGTATTTGAGGACGCGATAAAACGTGGCGGTCGGAGTTCGTGGTTCAACAGGATGCGAGCGTCCCTGAACCGTGCAAAGAGAGCCCCAGAACTGGCTCAGCAAGCTGCCCGCGACGACTATGCTGCTGTTCTCCTCAGGACGTTTGATGATCTGCTGGAACGTTTAGGGACCACTGGAAGCAGGTTCGAGCGGTGGTGTGGGTCGATTACAGCCAACCTCCGATCTGAAAGCCACGCACAGTATCGAGAAGGACTTGAACAGCTAGGCCGAACACTGGGATATCATGCGTCGAGGCCAAGACACGGAGCAGCTGCTGATTGCCGATGGCGCGGAGTTTTTGGGAACACAAAGGAGGTAGTCACGTTTGAGGCGAAGATTGAACAAGCGCCGTCTCAGCAAATCGTGGCCTCCGACATAGGGCAAGCCCACAACCAATTCACCCGTGCCGAAACGGAGTACGGGCCTCAGGGTTATGCGGTGCGAGGGACAATTGTGACCCACCTTGCTACTATAGCTTCTGATGCCGAAGCTTCAGCTGGAAGTATAAAAGTGTTGTCCAAAACAGCGATTTTCGAGTTATGGATCAGGGCGCGGACACTCCTGAGTCTATATAGAGATGGCTGGTCTTTGGATGATATCTCTGCCAGATCATCATCAGCCGCCACTATTCGGGCTAGGCTTCCTGCAACTGGATGGCTGGTCAGGGCACTCGATGCTGACGAACGCTTCATGACAACTGAGCGTTTTCTTGCAGAATGGTCGCGCGAATAAAGAGCAGGCAAGTTGAGGGATACGACGGTCGACATGGGGTAGCCAGATCGCCTTGCTCGCCAAAATTGCTCCATTGCGCTCCACAACTTCGGCAACCCGCGGGACGTTACGCGCTATGCCAGCCCAAACCCGACGTGGCCCTTCGGCAGGCTTAGGACAGGCCCTTCGGCTGAACTCAGGACAAGTTCGCTCAGGACACCGCCCCGCGGTTTTCGCCTATCGGTACCGGTCGAGATGGAGAAAGCGGGGCGGCGGGCACTGTCGTTTGTGCAAGGGCCACTTTGCACTTTTGACTTGCTTCGATAAGTGGAGGGATGATTTGACCATTCTGGTGGAAGTCCAGGGGTTAACCAAATACTTCGCCCAACGCGGGGGACTCTTCGGTCTACGTGCCCAGCCGGTGCGGGCTGTGGATGGGGTGAGCCTGACAGTGAAACGACAAGAGACCCTGGGGGTGGTGGGTGAGTCGGGCTGCGGGAAGACCACCCTGGGGCGGTGCATTCTGCGTCTCATCGAACCGACCGGCGGGCAGGTCTTATTTGAGGGGGTCAACATCCTCAGCCTGGGCTCCACCGAGATGCGCCGCCGGTGGCGCGACATGCAGATGGTGTTTCAGAGCCCCTTCTCCTCGCTCAATCCTCGCCTCAACGTGCTGAGGCTGGTGTCCGAGCCGCTCCGTACTCACACGGACTTGCGGGGAGAGGGGCTGGCGGCGCGAGTGGTGGAACTTTTGGAGCGCGTGGGGCTGAAGAGGGAGCACCTCTATCGTTATCCCCACGAGTTCTCCGGCGGCCAGTGTCAGCGCATCGCCGTGGCCCGGGCGCTGGCCCTCAACCCCAAACTGCTGATCCTGGATGAGCCCACCTCGGCTCTCGACGTCTCGGTGCAAGCTCAGATCCTCAATCTGTTGCAAGAGCTACAGCGTGAGTTTAGCCTCACTTATCTCTTCATCTCCCATGATCTGAGCGTAGTGCAGCACATCAGCGACCGCATCGCTGTGATGTACCTGGGCAAGGTGGTCGAGTTGAGCACGTCCGAGGCGATCTTTGGTGGGGCCCTTCACCCTTACACTGAAGCCCTCCTCTCCTCGACCCCTATTCCCGATCCCGACGTTGAGAAGAAGCGGATCATCCTGGAGGGAGGGGTGCCTAGCCCCATCAACCCGCCTCCAGGCTGCCGCTTCCACCCCCGCTGTCCCAGAGCCATGCCGCTCTGCTCTCAAGCGGAGCCAGAGTTGATAGATGTCGGCGATGGCCACCTGGTGGCCTGTCACAGACACGTAGAGACGGAGCAATGATTTATGGAGAATGGCGGGTAGCAGGCCAATCGTATTGGCCGTCTTGAGACGGATGACGCCCAACACGGTTGGGCTACTACCCGTTTCCGAAGGGATTCTAACGAAGAAAGGAGGCAGAAACGATGCCACGAGGAGCGTTACGCAACAGACAAGACTGCGAGGACTTTATCCGTGGGTGCCTCTTCATGGGCACCGGCGGTGGAGGCGGTGTCGAATGGGGCACGGAGATGCTCACCGCCGCCCTGGATGAGGGGCTGCCCATCGAGTGGGTAGACATCTCAGAGATCCCAGACGACGCCTGGACCTGCACCCCCTACGGCATGGGCTCCATTGCCCCTCCGTTGCCGGAGACGCAGGCCCGGATCGAGGGCCTGGGCCTGGTGGACAAGCTGGGCCACCGAGCCATGGAGGCCGCCGTGCGGGAGCTGGGTGAGTACGCTGGCGTGGAGATTGGGGCCATTGTGGCAGCCGAATTGGGGGCGGGGAACACCCCAGCGCCGTTGATTACCGGGGTGCGCCTGGGCATCCCTGTGGTGGACGGCGATTACGCTGGCCGGGCTATCCCCGAGGAAATGCAGGGCACGCCCTATCTCTACGGGAAGGACAGCTTCCCGCTGGCCAGCGTGGACCGGTGGGGCAACGTTGTCATCCTCAAAGAGGCCTGCAGTCCCCACATGCTGGAGCGCATCGGCAAGATGATGGCTGTGGCTGCCTTTGGCATGTGCACTATCGCCGCCACCCTGCTCAGCGGGCGTGAGATGAAGGAGATCATCGTACCCGGCACCCTCACCAAGTGCCTGAACCTGGGGCGTGCTATCCGCCAGGCGCGACAGCGGGGCGACGATCCCGTACAGGTCGCCGTTGAGCAGACCGGCGGCTGGCTCCTCTTTGAGGGGGAGGTGACCGGCAAGGACTGGGAAGATCGAGAGGGATATATGTTCGGCACCACCCACATCAAAGGCACGGGGGACTACGCTGGTCACACCCTCAATGTCTGGTTCAAGAACGAGAACCATGTCTCCTGGCTGGACGGAGAGCCCTATGTTTGCAGCCCCGACCTGGTGACCATCGTGGACCGGGAGACGGGCGAGGGGTTCACTAACACGGTCATCGCCGCCAGCCATCGGGTAGCCGTGGTGGGCATCAAGGGACTGGAAGCTTTTCGCTCAGAACGGGGGCTGGCCGGTGCCGGCCCACGCTACTTCGGCTTTGACATTGACTACGTCCCCATTGAGAAGTTGATGGAGGAGAGGTAGGCCATGCCCTTTAGATTCGGAACGGAAGGTCAGCCGGACTTCTATGCCTATGAACTGGCGTTGGCGGCTCGCAAGGTGGTCGCCGAGGTGATGCCGGTGCGATCGGGCCAGCAGGTGGTCATCACCGCTGACACGGCCAGCGACCCCCGGGTCGTGCAGGCCACCGCCCAGGCCACTTTCGCTGTGGGTGGGGTGCCTACCGTTATCTGGTACCCCACTTTGCCCCAGCCCTGCATGGACCCACCTGGCCCGGTGGCCAACGCGCTCCTCAAGGCCGACCTGTGGATCGAGTTTGCCACGGCCTACCAGCTCTACAGCCCGGCCTACGAGGCGGCCATTGCCGCTGGC
>Ga0209986_10001048_pt1 | contig 26903 bp, 22 predicted proteins | sample BlataG_FD_183168 | JGI IMG/M metagenome (GOLD analysis project Ga0209986, IMG submission 183168) | Deep subsurface microbial communities from Black Sea to uncover new lineages of life (NeLLi) - Black_00105 metaG (SPAdes) (version 2) | ecosystem: Environmental > Aquatic > Marine > Oceanic >... | reverse complement strand
ATTAGTTGAAAATCATGACGGAGTAAGAAGGCAAGTTGTCATTCCTGCGGAAGCAGGAATCCAGAAGAATAAAAAAAATATTTTATAATAGGCTGGATTCCTGCTTCCGCAGGAATGACGAAAGGATAGGAAAGACTTTTCATCAACTAAATGAGAGAAGATCCATTTTTGTTTGAAAGAAATTTTTTTTACTTATTCCACTTTTTTATTTTGGAGATAGATTTTGTTCTCTGGTTTTGCAAACAGGTTAGTTTCATTCAATGAGGGCTGCCATTTCTTTGACTGCCTTCTCAATCCCGACAAAGGTAGAACGAGCCACGATAGAAAAGCCGATGCTGAATTCTTTGATTTCAGGGATAGCTGCAACAGGACGGACATTGTTATAATCCAGTCCATGGCCGGCATGGACTTCCAGGCCTAATTTGTGGCCGGATTCAGCTGCCTTCCTTATCTCATCCAGAGCCTTCTGCTGTGCCTCTCCCGGCTTCAACTCTGCATATTTTCCAGTGTTTATCTCGATCAGATTTACTCCGATTCTATGACAGGCTTCGATTTGTTTTAAATCAGGGTCAACAAAAATACTGACTTTTATTCCCGCATTTTTTAGCTTCTGGATATGGGGAGCTAAATTTTTTTCATTTGAGATAACATCCAGGCCTCCTTCTGTGGTTAATTCTTCTTCTCGTTCCGGCACCAAGGAGACTACATCAGGCTTTATATCCAGGGCGATATTCTTCATTTCTTCTGTTGCAGCCATTTCTATGTTGAGTTTGGTCTTAATAACATCTCTGAATAGTCTTAAATCACGTTCTTTGATGTGGCGTCTGTCAGCTCTTATGTGACAGACAATACCCTCTGCTCCGGCTTGCTCTGCCAGGAGAGCCGCCAGGACCGGTTCAGGCTCACTAATGCCACGGGCTTCCCTTAAAGTTGCAATATGATCTACATTAACGGAAAGCTTCATTTTTTCCTCCTAAAAAAATGGGGACAGCCCCCATTTATCCCATTTTTCACTGGTTTTATCGCTTTATTTTGGACCCAGATATTTTTTAATAACATTGGCCATCTTCTGGGTGTGGCCTTCTATCTCGTTGTTGTCCTGGCCTTCTATCATAATTCGAGCTAATGGTTCAGTTCCTGAGTACCGGACATTCAGCCGCCCTGTATCTCCCAATCGATTTTTTATTTCTTCCATTGTGTTCATGATTTCCGGAAATTGATTGAAGTTTTTCTTTTCTGCGACCTGAACATTCACGAGTAATTGAGGGAATTGTTCGAAGTCTTCTACAAGCCTGGATAAGGGAATATTGTGTGTTGCCATGGCCTCAAGCATTTTTAAACTCGTGAGGATTCCGTCTCCTGTTTGACAGTCATCCAGAAAGATTGTATGGCCTGATTGTTCTCCTCCCAGATTGGCCTTCAATTTTATCATCTGTTCGAGGACATACTTGTCGCCAACTCGAGCACGGACAAGCGTTAGATTGAGTTTTTTGAGGGCATTCTCGAGACCGATATTACTCATAGTTGTCGCGACAATATTATCCGATGTTAAAAGCCCTTTTTCTTTCATGAATCGAGAAAGAACAAAAAGAGTATGATCGCCGTTTAAGATTATGCCATTTTCATCTGCCCAGATAACCCTATCTGCGTCTCCGTCATAGGCGACTCCTATATCAGCTTTAGTTTCCACTACTTTCCTGGCCAAGTTCTGAGGATAAAGAGAGCCGCATCTAGTATTGATATTTTTTCCATCCGGAGAGTTATTTAAAGCTATGGCGTTAAAACCTAAGTCTGTAAAGATTTGATGAGCAATAAAAGAGCTGGATCCATTTGAACAGTCAAGGACGACCTTGAATTTTTTCTTAAAGTTGACATGGGAAAAGCGGCTTTTCAGAAATTCAGTATAAGCCTGGCCATAAGAAGATTGTGGAGAGACCTTGATTGTTTCTCTTTTGACGTCTTCCGTGGCTTCTTTTGTGGCTTCTTCAATTTTTCTTTCCCATGAGTCTGGAATTTTTATCCCCTGAGAAGAGAAGATTTTAATACCGTTGTCTTGATAGGGATTGTGTGAAGCGGAAATGACAATTCCTGCAGAAAAAGAATGTTTTTGTGTCAGGAAGGAAACTCCGGATGTAGGGATGATGCCGGCTGATACAGCTTCTCCCTGGTTGGCTTGTATTCCAAGGAATAGAGCCTCTTCAAGCCATTCTCCTGACTCTCGTGTATCCCGGCCGATGATAACTCGGGGCTCTAATCCTTCCTCTCGAAGGAAAGAAACAAGGACTTTTCCCAAGGTGTAGACAGTGGAGTAATCGAGAGGATATTGGCCTGCAACAGCTCTTATTCCATCGGTTCCGAAAAGACTGTCCATTTTATGAATAGAATTCCTTTATTCTAAAAATAGATTATAGCTAAAAATCGTGTGGATTCAAGGAGGAAGATTATTTTTTCTGAGTTTTCCTGATATCCCCTTCTTTGTCTTCAGGCGTTTCTTTCTGAATATAAATTTTGACTTTTACCTTTGTCAAAGAAGAAGCCAGTCTCAAGTCTGGGCTGGGAAGGATGAGGTCTGCTTTGAATTCTGTAGTCTCAGTAATGGCGGAGATATCAATAGGACTTGTTCTTACTTTGTAATCATCTCTTACCTTGCTTTCTAGCCCGATGATGGAAACCTGGGAAGGAATAGTCTCTATTTTTTCTATTTTGAGGCCTTCTTTTAATTCCTCGATACCGATGATATCTGGTTCCACATCGAGTAAAATTTCTTTAGTTTTTTCAAGTTTAAGATTGACCGTATTTGGAGATATTTTGATAACTTCAGCTCTAACTCCAGCAGGTATACTGACCATAGTTTCATTAATTGTGTAATCTTCCTGGATAATTGTAGCGTTTTCCAGGTTTAGTTTTGCCATTACGTTAACCGGCGTAATCCGGTCAATGTAACGATTGGGAGCTTCAATAGTTACATCGATTTTGTCAGGGGGTTTTCTGACCAGCTCCATTCCTGAAGGGATATTATGAATTACAAGAGGAATTGTCAGGTTTTTCTTTGAAAATATCTTTTCAGGAGGAATGAGAGTCATCCACAGGATGAGAGCGAGAAGGAGAGAGAAGAGTTTTAGCCCCCAATTTCTTAAAAACAGATTCTTAAAAAATCTTTTCATTTTTTCTGTAAATAATTAAGTAAATTTTCCTTAAGCTGTTCTTTATCCAGCCCTCTATCCAGTTGACCTTTAGTAGCCAGAGAGACGATTCCATTCTCTTCGGAAACAACGATTACCGCAGCGTCTGTTTCTTGAGACAGACCCATGGCAGCCAAATGCCTTGTTCGAGCAAGGAACTCCTTTCCCAGGTGATGTGTGGCAGGTAAGGGGAGAAGACAACCTGCAGCAGAAATTTTGTTACCCTGGATTATAACAGCTCCATCATGAAGAGGAGAATGAGGGAAGAAGATGCTGACCAGAAGGTCCTTTGTGAGATCTCCGTCTATTTTTGTCCCGCGGTCAGTATAACTTTTAAGAGAAATGTCATTTTCAATCGCAATTAAAGCTCCTACTTTTTTAGAGGCAAGATAATCAACAGCTAAAAAAACATTTTCGAGTTTTTCTGTAAAAGACCTTAAAGAGAATGGTCTTCTGAAAGAGCGGGAACCAATGGCAGTTAAAAATCTTCTTATCTCTCCCTGGAAGAGTACGATGATAGCAAAAATCAAGTAAGTGATGAAATTTTTCAAAAGCCAGTGAGAGACGACTAATTTTCCCCATTCAGTGATCAAGAAGATAACACCGACTATTCCTATGCCGATGGCCATCTGGTATGCCTTGGTGTCCTTTATTAAAAGGAAAAAGGAATACAGGATAAGGGTTACAAGGAGGATGTCTAGGAAGTCTGCGACGTTAAAACGAGCCAAGGCATTGATGATATTAGCAAACATAGGTTCTTTTTTTTTCCTTGCTTTCTTCAAGAGAACCAACAGATTGGTCTTCGTTTAAGATGGCCTCAGCTACGAGGACAGCTCTTTTGACTGAAGCGACGTCATGGACTCTTAGAATGTTGGCACCGTGAACGATGCTTAAAACAGCAGAGGCGATTGTACCTTCCAGTCTTTCCTGGGGGGATGTATTTAAAATTTTTCCGATAAACGATTTCCGGGAAACTCCGATAAGGATGGGTCGGTCAAGGTCCTCCAGAATTTGGAGATTATTGATCAAAGCGAGATTATCCTGGAGCCTTTTCCCGAATCCGATCCCCGGATCGATGATTATTTTCTCTTTTTTTATTCCGCTGGCTATAGCTGTTGTGAACCTTTCTTCAAGAAAAGATTTAACTTCAACCAGGACGTTTTCATAATAGGGATTAGCCTGCATTGTCTTAGGTATCCCTTTTATATGCATTAGAATAATGGGTGCGCCCTTTTGAGCTGCCAGAGGGAACATGTTTGGGTCTGATTGGAAAGAGCTTATGTCATTAATTATATCAGCCCCTGCATCCAGGGCAGCGGTAGCGACTTTTGACTTTGTTGTGTCGATGGATATTAAAGTGTCGATTCTTTTCCTTAATTCAGAGATTACAGGAATAACTCGCCTCAGTTCTTCGTCCAAGGGGATGGGCTCTGAACCAGGTTTTGTGCTTTCTCCCCCAATATCGATAATGTCGGAGCCTTCCTCTGCCAGTTCCAGCCCTCTCTCTACAGCTTTCTCTCTGTCGAGATAAAGGCCTCCGTCCGAGAAAGAATCAGGGGTAACATTGATGACACCCATTATCCAGGTTCTTTGGCCTAGTGTGTAATTTTTACTGTTAACCTGGAGGATGTGCTTTTTTATCACCTTTTATGCTTTAGCTAAATCCGGTTTTTTTATAGGCTGAACTTTTTTTATTTCTTTTTGAGGCGTTTCTTTTTTTGTTTTTGAAGTTGAAGAAACCTTCTTTCTTGCAGCTATTTTTTTCCCTTCAATAACTGCATTTAATTCATCAGAATTCAGGATTTCTTTTTCTAGAAGAGCCTCTGCAACTTTAATCAATTTATCCTTATTTTTTTCTAAAATTCTTTTTGTTCTCTCGAAGTTTTTGTTGATAATTTTTTTTACTTCCAAATCTATCAACTCTGCTGTTTTTTCACTGAAGTTCTTATGCATGGCCAAGTCTCGGCCAAGGAAGATCAGATCATCTCGTTCGCCGAAGGTAAGGGGCCCTAGATCGGACATTCCCCACTGACAGACCATCTTGCGGGCAATTTCGGTCGCTTTCTCAAAATCGTTGGCAGCCCCTGTTGTTATTTTTCCAAGGATTAATTTTTCGGCCGCCCTGCCTGCCATGAGTACGGAAAGCTGCGCTTCCAGATAGTCTTTAGAGTAAGTGTAGCGGTCGTCAAGAGGTAGCTGCTGGGTCGTGCCTAATGCAAGTCCTCTTGGGATAATAGTCACCTTGTGGATGGGATCTGCATCGGGTAAGAGAGCTGCAATAAGCGCATGGCCTGCTTCATGATAAGACGTGCTTTCTTTCTCTTCTTCGCTGATGATCATGCTTTTTCTTTCTACTCCCATGAGGACTTTATCTTTGGAGTTTTCCATGTTTTTCATAGTGACTTTGTCCTGGTTATAGCGGGCTGCAAGAAGAGCTGCTTCATTGATGATATTGGCAAGGTCGGCTCCAGAAAATCCTGGAGTTGAACGAGCCAGTACTTTTAAATCAACTTCCTTGGCTAATGGGATATTTTTCATATGAACTCTTAGGATATCCTCTCTCCCTTTGACGTCTGGCATGTTAACTATAATTCTCCGGTCAAATCTTCCCGGCCTGAGAAGGGCCATGTCTAGAATGTCGGGCCTGTTCGTGGCAGCAATAAGGATGACTCCTTCGTTGGCGTCAAAACCATCCATCTCCACCAGGAGCTGATTCAGTGTTTGTTCCCGTTCGTCATGTCCCCCTCCCAATCCTGCTCCTCTCTGTCTTCCTACAGCATCAATCTCGTCTATGAAGATCAGGCAGGGCGCTTGTTTTACACCCTGGTCAAACAGATCTCGCACACGTGAAGCGCCTACTCCAACAAACATCTCCACAAAGTCAGAACCGCTGATTGAAAAGAAAGGAACATCCGCCTCCCCGGCTACTGCCCGAGCAAGAAGGGTTTTGCCTGTACCTGGTGCTCCAACTAAAAGAACACCTTTGGGGATCCGGCCTCCCAATTTTTGAAATCTTTTGGGGTCTTTAAGAAATCCTATAATTTCCTGGAGCTCTTCTTTGGCTTCTTCAACACCGGCCACATCCTCAAAAGTGATTTTTTTCTGTAGCCCAGAAAAAAGTTTTGCGCGGCTCTTTCCAAAGGAGAGAGCTTTATTCCCTCCGCCCTGCATTTGCCGCATGAAAAATACCCAGAGGAGGATGATAAAAATAAGGGGAAACCAGGTGAAAAGATATGAAAACCATGGATTTCGAGATGTGTCCTTCACGTTGATTTCTACGTTGTTTTCTCGAAGAATATTGACCAGATCATCAAATTGAGGAGGAGTTACGGTTTTAAATGTAGTTCTATCAAAGTACTCTCCCTTGATTTGATTCCCGGTAATTGTAACTTTTTCGACTTTGTTATCTTCAACCTCTTTGAGGAATATGCTGAATTTTACCTCTCTCACTGACCTGGGGGATTGAATTAGGCTAACGAGAATAATGATGATAATTCCTGCAGCGATCCAGAAGAGAATGTTTTTATAGGTTCTGACTTGTTTTTTTGGTGCTGGCATTATTTATTCCTTTTTCTGATGATATTTTATCATGTTTTCTTTTAATTGTTAACAAAACTCTTCAAAAAAATACATTTCTTATAGTAAATATAAGACTTATAATACTTAAACGCCATTCTTTTGTAATCTTGACTGGAGAACGATCTTTTTGTAATATGGAAAATCCCCGGTGGGGCTGTAGCTCAGTTGGGAGAGTGCTTGACTGGCAGTCAAGAGGTCGTGGGTTCAATCCCCATCAGCTCCACCATCTGTTTCCCCCTTTTTCTTCGGTTTTTAAGTTTTTTTCTTTGTTTTGAAATTTAATTCTGATCCTGGAGTTAAAGGTGGTCTTCTGTTTGTTTTAAGATGAATCTAAAAGAAAGGAAGAATTGTGCTTTTTATTCCTGCTTATGTCCTGCTATTGTTCTTTTTTCGTTTGCTTGCTGATGTAATCTGCCATTGCAAATTGTGCATCCTGGTTATCCCAGCCTGTCCACCAGAATTCAACACCCACCTCATATTTGTCTCTGGCATCTTCTTTCTTGCACCAGACAGTTTTCCCTAAAGCTATGATAGAGGAAGGGAAGACTTTTGATTTTAATTCAAGAGCTAACAAGGTCCCATTCGAAATTTCATTATCCGCTTCAAAACAGATTCCACCTCCGCTGATATTTAATGTAAAACCTTTAAGGGCATTCTTGTTAAGTTCTTCTGTGGATAGGGTTCTATATTCCAGTTTCCAGATTGTACCGAGTCTCGAAAATTTTCTGTGTTCTGTCATTTTCTGCCTCGCTTGCTGAAAATTATCTCTTATTTTTTAGCTAATTGCACTATATATGAATGCTTTAAAATAAAGACAGCACAAATTTTTTTAGAATTGTTATGTTATTACTCCAATTATTTAATTTTGTCATCTTCCTTTTTAATTTTAGAAATCCAACTGTTTGAAATATTACCAATTTTTTATCCTAAATTCTACAACAATTTCTGATATTCCTTCAGCTTTTCTCCAAAAGGGCCTTTTTTTAGATAGGAAACCAGCATCTTTTTTCGCAATTTTTCTATCACAATCTTTCAAACGACTGTTGAAAGAATTTTTATCTCTTTTTGAAAAACTTATAACCATGCGGATTGAATCTTAACAAACTTTTAACAAACTTTTTACAACTTTTTGACAACTTTTACCCCGGGGAAGCTTAAATTTGAAATGAAAAAAACTTAAGGGAGGTGATAGTGATGTAATCTGAATTTCTTATAAGAAGTAAAAGAGTTATAAAAAATCTATGAGGAGGAAAAATTGAAAACCAAAGAAAAAAGCTTATTTTCAAACGAGAAAGGTTTTAAAAAGGAAGGTTTTATGTCTCCCAAATTTTTTGCGGTTTTACTCTCTTTCTTTTTTGTTCTTTCTGTTCCATGGATGTATTCAAGTGAAAAGTTGACTATCCTGCACGTGAATGATACGCATTCCCATTTGTATCCATTTGGTCCTTTTGACAGCTATGGAGGAATTGCCAGAATGTCCGCTCTCATTAAGGAATTAAAAACAGAAGATCAAAATGTGCTTACTTTACATGCTGGAGATGTATTTGTGGGGACTTTTGCCTTCAACAAATACCTGGGTTATGCAGAGCTGAACATGATGGAGGGGCTGTATGATGCTATGTGTCTTGGAAACCATGAATTTGACCTTGGGATTGATACTTTAATGGCTGTTCTTGGGGGGATTACCTCGGGCGGAAAACCTGTAACGCTGCCCATACTCTGTGCAAATATTGACTGGGAGAAAGTAGGTGAGGGACATCCTCTGAAGTCTTTAGTCCTGCCGTACAAGATTATGAATGCAGGAAGTCTTAAAGTAGGACTGATAGGCGTTGTGACGACTGATCCTTATAATTACTCGGATGAAGTGAATGCAGTTTTAACAGATCCCTATCAAGCAGCCGGAGAGAATGCATATATCCTGAGGAGTCTGGGATGTGATATAGTAATATGCCTTTCTCATCTTGGCAAAATGCCTGATGTTGCGGGATTGTCTCAAGTCCCAGGCATAGACATTATTGTAGGAGGACATTCCCATGATGCTCTCTTTGAGCCCATACAGATCAATGGAAAGATTATTGTTCAGGCAGGTGAGTTTGGCAAATACTTAGGAGAATTAAAGGTAAAGGTTGATAATGGGCAGGTTGATTTAGTTGATTATGAACTTCATCCTATTAACCGGAAAATAAGAAGAGATTTCCGGTTGCTTCCGGAATTATTCAAACTCAGAATGGGCATCTATAGTGATCCCAGATTTGGACCGGTCTACACAAGATTTGTTGCAAGAGCCAGGTGGGACCTTGAAGAGCGTTGGGAAGAGGGAAATCCCCATAGGGATACACCGCTTGGGAACTTGATTTCTGACGCCATTAAAGCTGAAGTAGAAAAATATGGATACCCGGTTGATTTTGCTCTTGAAGCGAATGGTTACATAGGGCACAAAATTTATAAAGGAAAAGTTGTCGGGAATGATGTGTTGCGTTCAGTCCCTTATGGTTATGATCCCATATCAGGCTTGGGCTTCAAGATAAAAACCGTTCTTCTCGCAGGTGCACAGATTCTGGCTGGACTTGAATATACAGTCTCAATGGTTGAATACACAGATGACCTTTCTCTGCAGGCCTCAGGTTTGACATTTGAGTACGATTCATCCAAACCTCCTGCACCACTGGGTGAATTTAGCAGGCTTGATCCTGCCTCGGTCAGGATCAATGGAGAACCAGTAAATTCTGAAGGTCTTTACTGGGTAGCTCTCAATGAACAGCTCGCAAGCCTGCTGAAGTCCTTGGGAATGGTGCCTTTTGATGAAATGGAGACCGGTCTCTTCGAGTACAATGTTGTCCGCGATTTTATGAGAAAGAAAAGACGTCTTTCCTACACATCAGAAGGTCGGATTATTGATACTGCTCTAGAAAAGTAAGGAGTTATTTTTCTTACAGGGGGAGTATCTGGTTTCGCCCTAGTTAGAAGGAACAAGAAATTCAAAGACATAAAAGTCTGAATCCGGGGGTTCAATCCCAGCCGGGCGTGCCAGATTACTCCCCTTGTTTTTTGTAGATCACACCATTTTAGACTCTGTATCTCTGCGTAATAATGGGCGAGTTTTTGTAAAATTGTTTCCTTCCATTCGCTCAGGGAAAAGTATCTTTATCTCGACTAATTCCTATCAGATTGTATTGTTCTCGTTCAGAAACATTAGTGACACAATGGAAAGTTTCATGGTTGTGCTCCTTTTTAGATAAGTTTAGATAAGCAAGAATTTTTATTCAAGAGTGGAATGTAATATAATGGCTTGATTAGAAAGACAGGGAAAGAGAGAAAAAAGATTCTATGAAAGATAAAATTGCTTTAGTGACAGGAAGCAGCAGAGGGATTGGCCGGGATATCGCTTTAAAGCTTGCTGATGTAACGGCTGGAGTAGCTGTTCATTACATAAGCAATAGGCAGGCTGCGGAGGATGTCGCAAAAAAAATCAAGAGAAAAGGGAAGCTTTGTGCCTGTTTTCGTGCAGATTTAACAAAAGAGAAAGAAGCTGCGGCTTTAATCAGGAAGGTTGAAGAAAAATTCGGCAGAATAGACATTCTGGTCAACAATTTTGGCCCAATTCTTGTTAAATCCTGGGAAAAGGTGACATCGTCCGAATGGGATTACATTCTGCGCAGTAATTTAATGAGCGCCTTGTATTGTCTTAAAGATTCACTCCCCGGTATGCGGAAAAGAAAGTGGGGGAGGATTGTCAATCTTGGATACAGCCGGGTTGAGCAGCTTGCAGCTTTTTCGAAAATAACTCCCTATGCGATAGCCAAGACCGGCCTTTTGATCTTGACACGTTCTGTTGCTGCTTCAGAGGCTTCTTCCGGAATAACGGTTAACATGGTTTCTCCAGGACTTATAGAAGGTGGAATTCTTCCTGAGAGTAAGAATATTCCCAGAGGCAGATTAGGCAAGTTTGAGGATGTCTCACGAGCTGTTTTGTTTTTAGTTTCAGAGGATGCGGACTTCATAACCGGAACAAATTTGGTTGTATCCGGCGGCTGGAAAATATAAGAAAATCTATCTGGTTTTTTCTTTAATCAAGCTCCTACAAAACACAACTCCAAATTGTGTGATTGCCACACTCCTTTCAGTCGTTCGCAATGACATTCTATTTACATCCCTTGCGATGACACGGAATCCTGTCACTTTGGGACAAATTTTTAAATTTTTAAATTTTTTCTTGACAAACTCCAGAAAAGAAACTATTAATACATATGGTGAACAAAATGGTAAACATAATCCGCAAGAAACTTACCGAAAGGCAGAAAGAAGTGTTAAAAACTGTCGAAGGATTCGTTCTCGAACACGGCTTTTCTCCCACAATCAGGCAATTGGGAGAGATTTTGAACATCGCCAACCCCTCGGCTGTTTTTAAGCACATCCTGAGCCTGGAGAAAAAAGGCTATCTGGAAAAGGTGAAAGGAGAAATGAGGCTCACAGGTTTGCCGGCTTTTCTAGAGAATCAAACCAGGGTGCCTTTGGTGGGCCTTGTCCCGGCTGGTCAGCCGAAAGAGGTCTTTGATGTTTCGGGAGAGGTGGTGAAGATTCCAGACTGGATGGTGGGACGTAGAAAAGGGAATGTTTTCTGTGTCCGTGTTGACGGAAAAAGTATGGTGGACGCCTATATCGATGATGGAGACTGGGTACTTGTGGAGAGAACGAACTCGGCTAGTTCTGGAGAGATGGTGGTGACTCTTCTGGATGACGGCTCGGTGACCCTGAAAAGGTTGAAGATAAAAGGTGAGAATGTTTTTCTTGTCCCTGAAAATCCGGAGTTTGAACCGATTAAGGTCAAGGAATTGAAAATTCTGGGAAGAGTGATCGGGGTTCTGAGGAAGTACTGAATTCTATGACTCTATGATTCCGCGACTCCGTTGACCGGTTTATCCGTTAATTTTTGACCCAGGCTTCTTGATGCTCGGGGTAGAGTCACTAAATCGGATTTTGTTTTTTACTTTTTAACCTGGATTATTCACGAAAGAAAAAAATGAGAAGGAGATATGTTGTCCATATTGACATCGATGCTTTTTTTTCGGCTGTCGAGGAACTTCTTAACCCTTCTCTCAAAGGGAAACCGGTCATCGTTGGAGGCCTTCCCTATGAAAGGGGAGTTGCGTCTACCGCTTCTTATGAAGCCCGGAGATACGGTGTCCATTCCGGCATGCCTCTGCGCAAAGCTTACCAGCTCTGTCCCCACGGGATATTCATAAGGGGAAACCACCAGATTTACAGCGCTTTTTCCGAAAAATTTTTCCGTCTTCTCTCCCGGTACACTCCGGATATGGAAAAAGCTTCTATGGATGAAGCCTATCTTGACCTGACCCGCTGCCGCCCTCTTTATACGTCTTTTTCCCGTACGGTCCGGGAGATCAAACAGAAGGTAGAGAAAGAGCTGGGACTTTTTGTTTCGGTGGGAGTAGGTCCCAATAAGATTCTGGCCAAACTGGCCACCAGTCAGGCTAAACCAGCCGGGCTGGTCGAGATTGAACCTGGTGGAGAGGAAGAGTTTCTGAAGGACCTTGGTATCGAATCTTTACCCGGTATAGGGCCCAAAGCGCAGGTCATCCTCAAGATGCTCAACATCTGCAAAATCGGCGATTTGTGGGGGCTGCCGCGGTTAACCCTGCGCTCACTTTTTGGTTTAAACGGCGAAGAGGTTTATCTTCAGTCCAGGGGGATAGATAGCCGTCCCGTGGTGACCGCCTCTATTCCCAAATCTATCTCGAGGGAGACGACTTTTCTGGAAGACATCTGGGATAGACGCCTGCTCCTGGCTCATCTGGCTTATCTCTGCGATAGGTTAGCGCTTCCCTTGCGGCAGGATCGTCTTTTTGCCCATATCATTGAAGTCAAAGTCAGGTATTCTGACTTTAAAACCGAAGCCCGGAGGCGGCTTCTCCTTACCCCTCTCCAGGAGATGGGGAAGATTTACAAGATTGCTCAGGAGCTTTTCCTCCAGTTTTTCTCTTCCTCCCGTTTGTCACTTCGTCTGGTTGGCGTAAAAGCTTCAGACCTGGTACGAGCCAGACCTCTTTCTCTTTTTGAACCCTATTCCGAAGGTCCGGAAAAACTGAGCCTCGCTGTGGACGAGGTGAGGGAGAAACATGGGTTTGGCTCACTGCTCACGGTTCGGGAGAAGATGCTCGAGGGTCTCTATAGTTTTGAGCGGGAACGGGGTTTTGTCCTGAAGACCGCCTCCCTGACAAAATAAAAAATGTTCATTCCTCTCAGAGTTCATTCTGTCTACAGTAAAGGCAAAGGAGGGATAACTCTCAAAGAACTTCCCTCCTGGATCTACCAGAAGAGGCTTCCTTTTGTTGCCCTGACGGATGTAGGGAATCTCTACGGCTGGGGGGAGTGGAAAAGAACGGCCCTGGAGAATGGTTTTACTCCCCTCTTTGGCTGTGAGATAGAAATTCAGAAAAAGAAGTTTCTCTTTGTTGTCAAGAACAGAGAAGGCTACTGGAATTTGATGGAAATTCTCAACCGGAAAGAGATAAAAACAACAGAAGGACTGGTTGTGATCTTCATTCCTCAGGCGAGAGATGAGGAACCTCCGGAGGCTTTAGCCCTTGGCTCAAGGGAAGATTTTTACCTCGGGGTTGATTTTTTTAACTTCAAAAGGGCTCTCGTATTGGCAAAGAACCATAATTTACCTCTGGTATGGGCAGGCCCCTTGAAGTTTATAAAAAATCCTGAAAGATTGATTCTTCTCCATTCTATCCAGAAAAAAATTCCCTTTCCTCCGGAGAGGGATAAACTGAAGGGCAGAATGAATCTTTTCGGCCCACACCAGGAAGTGCTGGCTCTCAAGAGGTTTGGACCCGAAGTGGAGAAAATTTTCGGGAAGACCTTTGAGGTGGCAGAGAAATGCCGGTTTTCTTTTGCAGATATTGTGCCTTCTCTTCCTGAGGATCTTTTTCCCGTGACCTTGAAGGATGTGGTGATGAGGAAGCTGAGGAGTCTGAAAAATCTGAGCTGGCACGAGAGACAGCGGGCTAAGCATGAGCTTGCCGTTGTTGAAAAGTCAGGATTTGCCCCATATTTTCTGATTGTTCATGATGTGGTTCAGTTCGCCCGCCGCAACAATATCCTCCACAACCTCAAGGGTTCGGGTGCCTCCTCTTTTCTGGCTTATCTTCTGGGGATTTCCCGCATCGACCCCATCGAGCATGACCTCTATTTTGAGAGGTTCCTGAACAAGGGCAGGGATGACCCTCCGGATATAGACCTGGATTTTGACTCCAGGAAAAGAGACCAAATTCTCTCTTATGTTTTAGAAAAATACGGACAGGGAAGCACCGGGGCAGCCTTTGTCTGCAGCCTGAAAGACTACCGCGCCCGTTCTGCCATCTATGAAACGGCCCGTGCTTTTGGTCTTCCGCCTGAGGAAGCCAGGTCCCTGAGCAAAAAGGCTCCTCTTTTTGCTGAGCCTGATTTTCTGAAGAGGAACAAACCCCTGCCTGGCTACATAGAAATATGGAAGGCAGCCTCTGACCTTGCTTTTGTTTACTGTGAGAACTCCCTTCATGTGGGAGGAGTGCTGTTTACTCCTTCGCCTGCGAGCCGGTATCTTCCTCTCGAAAAGTCAGCCAAGGGCTATCTCATGGCCCACTACGATCGGGATGCCGTAGAAGACCTGAAACTTATAAAGCTTGACCTGCTTTCGGTGAGGGGGCTGGCTGCTATTTCTGAGACCAGAAGGGTGCTTAAGATCAGGGATATTCCTCCTCAGGATAAAAAAGCCTACAGCCTGTTAAAAAAGGGCCAGACCATCGGCTGCTTTCAGGTGGAGAGCCCGGCCATGATGAATCTTCTCCGCCGTATGAAGCCGGAGAATATTCATGAGCTGACTCAGGGTTTAGCTCTTATCCGGCCCGGTCCGACCGAGAGTGGCATGAAAGAAGCCCTCCTCCGCATCCGGGAAGGGAGGCCTGTCTCACGGGATGGTTTTATGGCTCGAATCCTCCCCGAGACAGGAGGTCTTCTTCTCTATGAAGAGCAGGTGATGCAGGTTGCTGAGCGGGTGGCCGGGATGCCTCCTGAGGAGGGAGATCTTCTCCGCCGAGCTCTTAAAGCAAAAAAGGTTGACCCCCCGCTTAAAAAGCGGTTTTTCAGGGAAGCAGGAGAGAGAGGATATACCCCGGGTGAGATAAAAAAGTTGTGGAAGGTCATGGAGGAATTTTCTTCTTACTCCTTCAACAAGGCTCACAGCGCCTCCTACGCCAGCATGGCTTACCAGGCTGTCTACCTGAAGACCCACCACACACTCTCTTACCTTACGGCTGTGCTTAATGCCGGAGGCGGCTATTACGGATTAGTAGAATACATCGAGGAGGCAAAAAGATGCGGAATCAAGATTTTAGGGCCGGATGTGAACCGGAGCCGTTATCAGTTTGAGGTAGAAGGAAAGAATATCCGGGTCGGCTTGACTTCCATCAAGAGGCTGGCTTTAAAGACCGGAGAAAAGATCATTGAGGAGAGAAAGAATGGAGAGTATCTTTCCATAGAAGAGTTTCTCTACCGGGTTCTTTTGACAAAGACAGAACTCCTCTCCCTTATCAAATCAGGAGTTTTTGATTCTCTTGAGCCCAGAAGAACACGACAGATCCTCCGCTATTTCAGAGGACTGGAGGATGTGGAAGGAGTTGCGGATCTGGATCCAAAGCAGAAGGAGAGGATGCTCGTCGACTCGCTCGGCTTCGATCCTGAAGGAGATTCTCTTTCTCTTTTTGAAGGGAAAAGGCCGCCTCTTCGAGTAAGGGATTTAAAGGATTGTGTGGGGCGGGAAGTGGAACTTGTTGTCAGGGTGGTGGACGCCCGCCAGAAAGCTGTGAGCCGCGGCCGGAAATATTTCTTCCTTTTTGAGGATGAAACCGGTCTTCTGGAGGGAGTGGGAGAGACAAAATGTCTCACTTTTGGTTCTCCGCCTGCCTGCTACTTGAGAGGAGAAGTCAGGAGTGACGGCGGCAGAAGGCCAAAGATTTTTAACTGCTCCTTTCTCAAATCCTACTGAGCCAGGGAAGTTGGGTTTCTTGGTTTTCCGGACTGGCAAAAAGATTATATCAAAAACCTTAAGCTGTCTGCTGGTGCTTGCTGTTTAACACTCTTAGCAGAAAGAGCAGGCCGGGCAATTTGTGGGAGAAATAAAAGGCCAAAAAAATATAATTAGAGTTTTTTTTATGATTTTCTTATAATTGCGGTTGAGCGTTAAAAACATTTGTTTTTTTTAAAAGACATAAGGAATATAAATAAGGAATAAGGAGGGAATATAATGAGTAGTATCAGAGATTATCAGGGCCGGATATTTGCCGGGTCATTAATTGTCTTAATGGGAGTTTTGTTTTTACTCGGCAATTTGGGTGAGCTGGATATCGGAGATGTTTTCTCAACATATTGGCCTTTAATTCTCATTTTTATCGGCATATGGCACTTAATTGCACATGGTTTGCGTAACGTAGGCTTTGGGATTTTCCTTATTATAATTGGCGGCTTTTTTATGCTCGTCAACTGGGATATATTAACAGGAAGAATCTGGATTTATTTCTGGCCTCTGCTGGTAATTGCCGCTGGATTGTGGCTTATCTTCAAACCTAGATTGAGACCTTTTCTAGAAAAAGCCCCTGACATTAAGGAGAAAGATTTAGATGTATTTACTATTTTTTCAGGAGTAAAACGCCGTTTTGAATCTCAGGAATTTCGAGGTGGAAAGGCCACAGTTATTTTTGGAGGTGTAAATTTAGACTTTACTCAGGCAAAGTTGGCAGACAATAAAGCAACCGTTGAATTGACAGCCATTTTTGGCGGCATTGAGCTCTGGGTTCCAGGAGAATGGGAGGTTGTTGTTGACAGTAGCTCGATTTTTGGAGGGGTGGAGGACAAGCGCAAACCCGTTCCCTCGACAGAAACAAAATCTACTCTTTTTATTCAAGCAACGGCAATTTTTGGCGGTATTGATATTAAATAAAATTATTTAATTTTTTCTAACTCTATTGGGGCAGAGCTGCCGTCTTCTGTCTCCCAGTGTCCATTCATTTTATTCCCTTCTACGGTCAGAGCTATATATACCGTTATATAATTAGATCCGTCATAGAAGGTGAAATTGAATGTTACATCGTTGTCTTCGAATTCGAAGTCTTCAATTTCTGCATTTTGAATCATTCCTATAGAGTCGTTAATTGTTCCGCTGTATCCTTCATCTGTCTTTTCAAGCACTAAGGTCATCTTAACAGGCTCTGGGATATCAGGAACATCAGTTGACCCTTCCCATGTTCCACTGAGGTCGATTTTTTGACAAAGAGAGACTCCATAGGTAAAAGTTAAGAGTAAAATGAATAAGGTTAGAATTGATACTGTTCTTTTCATTGTCTTCTCCTTATTTTTTTATGATTTTATAGAATACAACCTTTTAATAAAATTAGTCAAAAACATTTCAATATCTAATACGTAATTTATACATAAAAAGTTTTTTTTATTTTTCTTCGAATAGACCGAGCTGGCCGTTCTTTATTTTTTTTACTATCTCTTTAAGATCAGGGTATTGTTCGAGAAGAGGATAGGGAATCTCTAATTTTTCATTTGTAATCAGATTTTTGATTTGAAGAGCATTTGCGAGTGCTTGTCCTCTATAATGGTTATTGGTGATGACAAGGACTTTGCTGCTTTTATTACCCAGGTCTTTTATTCTTTTGATCCAGTCTCCGAGTTCATCCTTTGTGTAGAGATAATTGTATCGTTCATCCCGTCCAGCATCATTTTTAAACCAATTCTTGTAATTCCGTCCGTGAAGTCTGACGTAGGAAAATTGGGGATTTGTAGTGGTAGAGCTGGGTTGGATTGAATTTCGGAATATTGGCTGGTCAATGTTGCAGAAGCACACGTTGTATTCAGAAAGAAGTTTATAGAAATCAGAATTATCCCAGGATGAATGTCTTACTTCTAGAGCTAATGGATAATCAGAGAAATGCTTGAATAAGCTGATCAAATAGTCTTTGTTTGAAACTTTGTTGATAAAAGACCAGGGAAATTGCATCAGAATAGAAGCCAGCCTGTTATTTACATAAAGAGGTTCGATACCGAGTTTGAAATTATCCACTTCTTTTTGTGTAAATCCTTTTCTCTTATGGGTGAAGATCTGATGGAGTTTGATTGAGAAAAGAAAGTCCGGATAGTTTTTTACTTTTTTTATCCATGATAAAGAGATTTGGATTACAGGCGGCCTGTAAAATGTGCTGTTTATTTCAATAATGTTGATATACTGTGCTAAGAATATAAGAGGATGAAATCCTTGAGCTTTTTTTACAGGATAGACAATGCCTTCCCAGTCTTTGTAGCTCCAGCCAGCCGTACCAATAAAATAACGTGCCATAAGGATTTATTTTAAATGAATGAGCCAAAAGAAAAAAGAGAAAAAAGATTGCTCAAGAGGTGTTTTTTGATTATTATGTTTAGGATAAATTGAAGAATATATAAATGAGAAAAGTCTTAATTCTTTTTTTGTTATCCTTAATCTTTCTTTTTGCGTGCAGTAAACAACATGAAGACCTTTATACCATAGGCATTTTTCAGGTTAATGATGCTCCTCACCTCGATGAGGTCAGAAAAGGTTTTATTAGTGCTTTAGAAAATAGTGGATTAAGAGATGGGGAGAACATCCGACTGAATATTAAAAACGGCAAAGGGAATATTCCAGAAGTCCAGCAGATTGCACAGGAATTTGTCACTGAGAAAGTCGATATGATTGTTGCTCTTTCTACTCCGTGCCTCCAGGCTGCTCTGATAGCAACTCATGAAATTCCCATTATATTTTCTTCTGTAGCTGATCCTTACATTGCTGGTGCCGGGAAATCTGCCGACGACCATCTGAGCACTGTAACAGGAGTTTGCTCAAGAGGCCCCATTAAAGAGAGTTTAGAATTTATTAAGGAAATACTGCCTGGTGCGAAAAGACTCGGAACTTTATGGACGCCGGCAGAGATTAATTCACAGTTTTATTTTGAATTAGCCAGAGATAAAGCCAGGGAACTGGATTTAGAAATGGTGGATGTTCCTATTGCAAATAAAAGCCAGGTCCTTCACTCTGCTCAAGTTTTAATCAATAAGAAAATCGATGCTATTTATCAAATTTCAGATAACACAATCAATGCTTCCTTCCAAGCTTTAGGGAATGTAGCGGAAGAAAATATTATGCCTCTTTTTGGCGGTTTTCTTCTATCGACTCATAGCGGAGCTTGTGCAGCCTTAGGGTGGGATTTTTTTGAGATGGGTCAAAAAACAGGAGAAATTGCCCTGAGGATTAAAAACGGTGAGAGTCCTGCCAACATTCCTATTCAATATATGAGTAAAGTAAGGATGCACCTGAACTTAAAAGCCGCAGAAAAGCAAGGAGTCGGGTTTTCCGATCAGATTTTAAAAAGAGCTGATGAGGTCTTCAATGCAGATAAAAGTTCCCAGGATCACTCCAATACTTTATGAAAAAATTTATTAAGCTTTTTGTCTTTTCTGCATTTTTTATTCTGTTAGGTTTTTTTCTTTTCTTCCTGATTAATTTCTACAGCTCAAATCCCGGGATAAAAGGTAAGATCTCTTTAAAAGGAATAACAGAGGAAGTCAAAATAATCATAGATGAATGGGGAGTTCCTCATGTTTTTGCCCAGAATGAAAAAGACCTCTTTTTTGCCTGCGGTTATATGCATGCGAGGGAAAGAATGTGGCAAATGGAGCTCACCAGAAGAGCCGGTTTTGGGAAGCTTTCTGAAATATTTGGAAAAAGGACACTGGAAAGAGACAGGTTCATGAGGAATCTTGGTCTTAAAGAGGCAGCCATTAAAGATTTTGAGAAGCTCTCATCCAAAATGAAAAATCTGATTAATTCATACTCCGATGGTGTCAATTCTTGGATGAGTTCTCGAAAATTCGATTGGCCCCCTGAATTCTTGCTTTTACGGCACAGACCTCAACCGTGGAGTCCTTTGGATTCTCTCGTTATCAAAGAAGTCATGGCATTGCTTCTATGCGCAGATTATAAGAGCGAGGCAATCCGAGGGAAATTAGTAAAAAAGCTCGGAGCTCAAAAAGCGCTCCAGATATTGGAAGAAGGAATCGCTGTTCCTCCTTCTGAAACAGAGGATGGATTTTTATCTGAGTTGTCTGATCTTCCTTTTCAGGGGAGCAACAATTGGGTTTTAGCAGGGAGCCGTACTGAGTCCGGAAAACCTCTCTTGGCCAATGATCCTCATCTTGAAATCAGTCTCCCTCCGATATGGTACGAAATTCATATTGTTTGCCCTGGATTTAATGCTATTGGTGTCTCCTTTCCCGGAGTCCCCTTTGTCATAATCGGCCATAATGAATCCATCGCCTGGGGGATAACTAATTCAGGAGCAGATGTTCAGGACCTCTATATTGAGAAATTAAACTCTTCCAAGAATATGTATCTGGATAAAGGAGAATGGAAACCACTTTTAAAGAAAACAGAAAAAATCAGGATCAAGGGAGAGAAAAATCCTGAAAGTATAGATATAAGCTGGACAGTACGCGGCCCCATTATTTCTCCTTCTATAATTAAAAGCCAGAATCCTCTCTCCTTGAGCTGGACTATCTATGAAGGCGGCAGAGCTATGGAGTCATTCTACCTTCTCAATAGAGCTCAAAATTGGCAGGAATTTATGGCTGCTTTAGAGTTGTTAGATGCTCCTGCAGAGAATTTTGTTTATGCAGATAAAGAAGGAAATATTGGTTACTATTTGAATGGAAAAATTCCTTTAAGAACAGAGACGGCAGCTCTTTACCCTTTTCCCGGCTGGAAAGAGGAAGGCAGCTGGCAGGGATTTCTTAAAGAAAAAGAGAAACCCAGCCTTTTTAATCCAAATGAAGGTTTTATTGTCACGGCTAATAATAAAATCATTCCGGACAATTTTGCCCATTATGTGAGTTTTGACTGGGAGGCTCCCTTCCGGGCCGAAAGAATCAGGGAGCTGCTCCTAAAAAGAGAGAAACACAGTATTGAATCCCTTAAGAAGATACAAAATGATATATTTACCAAAAAAGGAGAACTCCTTCTCCCTTTTCTCAGAGAAATAAAGGGAGCGGAGGGAAACTTAAAAGAAGCCTTAAATATGCTGAATGACTGGAATTTGATAATGACCTCTGGAAAGGAACCTGCTCTTTTTAAGGTTTTTATGGATTATTTCCATGAGGAAGTGTTTAAGGATGAACTTGGGGAAGATTTTGAAAAATTTGATTCACTTTTTAGGCGCAAGGAAGCGGGACTTCTTAGAATTCTTTCTAATCCCCTTTCTCCCTGGTTTGATAAAAAAGATACATCACCTGTTGAAACAAGAGAGGATATTGTTAGGATCAGCTTGGAGAGGGCCTTTGAGTGGCTGGGAGAAAATTATGGAGATCCAGAAAACTGGGATTGGAAAAAAATGCATTCTATTCATTTCCGCCATGCCTTAGGCGGAGTTCCTCTTTTTAAGTTTTTCAATCGAGGCCCTTACCCGATCAACGGCGATTCTAACTGTATAAGGGCTTCTTTCTCTACAGGATATGGAACAACCCATGGGGCTTCCTTCCGTCAAATCATTGATTTATCCGATTTAAATAATTCAATTTGTGTTCTCACTTCTGGCCAGAGTGGATACTTTATGAGCCGCTTTTATGATAATCAGATTCCTCTATGGCTTGAAGGCCAGTACCATCCAATGCTCTTTGATACCGAAAATATTGAGGCGGAATCCGCAGGAACTTTAACTCTCAAAACAACAACCAAAAAATAATATAAGCCTTGAACAAGGAAGCGATTAGAAGTATAAAGGGAATGAAGTAGAAGTTAAAATGAAAGTCCATACATTTCTAAAAGAAGATTATATTTTCCTCGATTTAGAGCCGGGAGAAAAAAGAGATGTTCTTGAAAAATTTGTTACGGCTCTAAAAAAGCGAGGATTGATTACTAAAGAAAAAGTCATTCTTGAAGAGCTTTTAAAAAGAGAAAGCTTGGGTAGTACGGGCTTGGAGAAAGGAATAGCCGTGCCCCATGCTTTAATAGAAAATATCGACGAGCCCATTCTTGCTCTGGCCCTCATAAAAGACGGCGTTAATTTTGAATCTGTTGACCAAATGCCTACTTATATTATACTTCTCCTTTTAGGGAGCAAGGATAATCCCGGATTTCAACTCCGATTGCTTGCCCATATTTGTCGGATGGTTAAAGAAACCGACTTTGTTGAAAAATCAAAAAAGGCCGAGTCTTCCCACGACATTTGGTCTCTCCTGAAAGAAGAGGAAGAGAAAATTGAGTAAAAAAAAAGGGGTCGCGTCTCAACATTTGACATTGCTACTAAAATAATAGCAGTCCTTGTTTTGTAGGGGTTTGATTCATCAAACCCACCTTGTAATTATTTTAGGTTCATCTCCCAATTAGTTGATGAAAAGTCTTTCTATCCTTTCGTCATTCCTGCGGAAGCAGGAATCCAGTCTATTATAAAATATTTTTTTATTCTTCTGGATTCCTGCTTCCGCAGGAATGACAACTTGCTTTCTTGCTCCGTCATGATTTTCAACTATTGATGGCTGTAAAACCAATGTCCCATGTGCCGATGCTTTTCTCGGCGGAATAAAAGGAAGTAATTAGGACATTAATTATACCGTTGTCAATAATTGGGAGATGAACCTTATTTTATTTAATTTATATGCTATTCCAGCAAATAATTGGGGAGTGTTCTTGTTTTTTCAAAAAGAGAAAATGAACTGTCCCTGACCGATTTGGGCCGCTTTTTTTATGGCTTCATGAGTAAGTTGAGTGGCAAGAAAGCATGATTTATCCAGGGAGTTTCCTTGTACAAGGTAAGCCAGAAGACTTGAAGATAAAAAGCATCCTGTTCCATGGACCTTTTTTTTGAGTTTTCCCTTTTTGAAAAGAAAAAATTCTTTTCCGTCATACAGTAAATTAATTATCTGCCCTGGAAAATGCCCCCCTTTGATGAAACAGGGGATATGAGTGAGAGAGTGAATGCTTTTTGCCGCTTTTTTCATATCTTCTTTGTTTTTGATACTTATTCCGGATATCAAGCCTGCTTCTTCTAGATTTGGAGTCAGGAGCGAGGCTTTTCCTTTTATCCCTGAGATATAAATTGGGAGGAATTTTTTTTCTAAAAGCCATTTACCGGAACTGGATTTAAAAACAGGGTCCACAACTTTTTGAATATTCGGGTTGTCCGCTAAGATTTTTTTTAAAATCGGAATGTTCTTTCCGCATCCAGCCATGCCGATTTTAATCCCGGAAAAAGTAACATCTTTACAAAGTGTTGTGTATTGATTCCACAAGAATTCAGGAGGAAGGCACTGGACTTCTTTAACATGTTTTGTGTTTTGTGATGTTACAGAGGTTAAAGCTGCCATTCCCTGGAAACCTAAGATGTGGAAGACTTTTAGATCCAGGGAGACACCTGCTCCTGAAGTTGGGTCATATCCTGCTACGGAGAGAAGAATTTTTTTCATGGAAGATGTATTTCCTGAAGCCTAAAAAATTTCTATCAGACTCAATTCCCCTTGTCAATCGTAAAAAGAGAATAGGCTGCTTTTTCAGGAACAGTAAGGGCTCATTTATTCTGTTATGGGTTGATTATGATGAGTTAGTTTTAAATTTATGCCTTACCAGAGATCGGAGTAAGTTACCTGAAAATATTTGAATTCACCTTTATAATCTTCCCAGTCTACATTAACATTATCCACTCGAGATGAAGGTGGCCCTTGATTTAACTTATTGATTAAGTCTCTGATATTTTCCTTGTCCCCTTCAGCCAATGCTTCGACTCGTCCATCTCTTAAATTCCTCACCCATCCTGTGAGATCAAGAGAGGAGGCGCATCTTTGTGCATAATCGCGGAAAAAGACACCTTGAACTCTCCCAGAGACAAAAATATGAGCCCTTGCCTTCATTATTAACTGTTCTATATGTTAGCACAGAGAATGGTTATGGTAAATAACAGAGTGTAAGCACCTGAAAAAGAAAGAGGCTGAAGATCAAAAACCAGGGTAGTAAATTGGGAACAATAATTTGTGATTTTCACTCACTAAAGAGGCGAGGCAAATAGCCGGATTGGTAAAGAATAAAGGAAGGTTAATGGGGTTTTTTCCGCTCTAAAAATTTTTGTTGACAGTCCTTTGAACAAAAAAAATATTCTCTCCCCTCATAGATTTCCTTAATAGCATCTTCTTTGGGAAGGTAGGTGTTGCAGATTCCATCCTTAACCATTATGCCTGAAGGTCGTTTTGGAGTCTTTGGGGATTTACTCCCTTTGTTTATAGCCTTGAAAAAACGGAAAAGCCAGAAGAGGATGTAGGCAAGGAAGACATAGAAGATAATCCTAAATAATCCGGTAATCATGTCTTTAAATTAGACGATTTAAATAATCATGTCAAATATCGTATTAAATAAGGACGCTTCTATTTTTTTCTGATTATTTAAATTAATTTTAAAAATATAATTTTAATCAATAAAAATAGAACCGTCCCCAATTTTTACCCCCAATTTTTAAAGAAGCCAAAGGGATTTAATCGTTCTCGAATTTTAGCCACTCCCAAATATTTCTTGATTATTGGCAGGCTTAAACGTAATATGGAAAAGCAAAAAAGTAATGTTTTAAGATGTTATAAAAAGGAAGCAATAAATCATAAATTTAATACTTTATTCTTCCTGATGAAGGAGAAAGAATGGACTTTTTATTTTCCCAGGAACAGGAAATTTTAAAAGAATCGATTAGAAACTTTGCCGAAAAAGAAATACGTCCCTTTGTTAAAGAAAGTGATGAAAAACAAGAATGGCCAGAGGGGCTGACAAAAAAACTGGGAGAGATGGAACTGCTTGGAATAGTCATTCCTACAGAATATTCAGGGGCAGGTTATTCTAATGTGGACTATGTCATTATTTTAGAAGAGATTTCCAAGGTTGATCCTTCTGTTGGCCTGGTTGTTGCGGCACATAATTCGCTCTGTTCGAATCATATCAATCTTTTCGGGAACGAAGAACAAAAAAAGAAATACCTGAAAAGACTGGCTTCTGGCCAGACGTTAGGAGCCTGGGGTCTTACTGAACCAGAGGCTGGTTCAGATGCAGCTGCTTTAAAAACCAAGGCTGTAAAAGATGGAGATTTTTGGGTGCTTAATGGCTCAAAGCTTTTTATCACTAACGCTTCTTTAGCCGAGATCCATGTCATTATGGCTGTTACGGCCCCTGAAAAAGGGAGAAAAGGCATTTCTGCTTTCATCTTGGAGAAGGGAATGCAAGGCTTCAAAGTAGGGAAAAAAGAAGATAAGATGTGCATAAGAGCAGCTGATACAGCTGAGCTTATTTTTGAAGATGTAAAGGTTCCTGCAGAAAATTTGATAGGAGAAGAAGAAAAGGGTTACAAGCAAGCTATGACCATTTTAGATGGAGGGCGAGTTAGTATAGCCGGATTTTCTTTGGGTATTGCTGCTGGTGCATTAGAATCAAGCTTGAAGTATGCAAAAGAGAGAATTCAGTTTGATCAACCCATAGCCAATTTTCAGGCCATTCAATGGATGCTTGCTGATGGATTTACCGAACTGGAAGCTGCTCGTCTTTTAACATATAGAGCCGCTTTTATTGAGGACCAGGGAAAAAAGATTCCAAAAGAATCTGCCATGGCAAAGCTCTTCTCTAGCGAATTAGCTGTAAAAGCTTCTTCAATGGCAGTTCAAATTTTTGGGGGCTATGGACTTACTAAGGAATACCCTGTGGAGAAGTTCTACCGGGATTCAAAATTAGCAACTATCGGGGAAGGGACTTCTGAAATCCAGCGCTGGATTATTGCCCAGAAAGTTCTATCAGAATATTAATTTAGTTGACTTAAAATATTAAATCCTGCTGAAATGTTAAACTGAGTCAAGGAGCCAAATACTAAAAAAGGCAGAATTAACAAGAGAGATAAAAGTGCTGAATCTTGCGCAAGAAGTGATTAAAGGTAATCAAAGAGCTATTGCCCGGGCAATTTCTCTGGTTGAAAATGACAGAGATGCGGCTCAAGAAATGATGAAGAAAATTTTCCCCCGTACAGGAGAATCGCTTGTTGTAGGAATTACAGGCTCGCCGGGTTCTGGTAAGAGCACATTGGTTGACCAGATGGTAAGTTTTCTGCGAAAAAACGGAAAAAAAATTGGCATTGTTGCTGTGGACCCTTCTAGTCCTTTCACCGGAGGAGCTATTTTAGGAGACAGGATACGGATGATGCAGCACAGTGCAGATCCGGAAATATTCATTCGCAGTATGGCAGCACGGGGCAACTTAGGAGGTTTAGCAAAGGCAACAGGTGAAGCCATAGCAATACTTGAAGCAGCAGGAAAAAATTTCATTCTTGTAGAAACCGTTGGAGTAGGCCAGGATGAGGTTGAAGTTGTTAAACTGGCAGATATTGTTCTTGTCGTTTTAATTCCGGGCACCGGGGATGATATTCAGGTTTATAAAGCAGGGATTATGGAGATTGCTGATATTTTTGCACTAAATAAAGCCGATTCTCCGGAAACTGATAAGATGGAAAGACAGCTCAAAGCCATGTTGGATTTAGGATTTACTGGAGAGACCAAACCTCCTGTTGTTAGAACCATTGCCACAGAGGGAGAAGGGATAAGTCTTCTGATTAGCGAGATCCATAAATTTGTGAAGAATAAAGATCAGGAATTCCGTGATGCCAGGAAGAAAAAGCTGATATCCTGGATGTTGAGAGACATAATTAACGAAAAAATTTACGACACTGTTGCTCAAAATATTCAGGCTTCAGAATTTGATAGCCTTGTTGAGAAAATATACAAGAGAGAAATCGATCCTTATACGGTTGCTGATGAGATAATCGGAAGGTTGAAAAAAAATACTTGACTGAAAAAAACGTCCTTTTTTAAGGTTGTTTTGCTTGGGGGAGTTTTATCAGGATTTTTGTCCCTTCATTTTTTTTACTAGACGCCTGAATTGTTCCTCCATGGTCTTCTATGACCTTTTTTGCGATTGGGAGTCCAAGGCCGGTTCCTACATCTTTTGTTGAAAAATAGGATTCAAAAATTTTATCCAATATATTTTTTTCTATGCCCATTCCT
>Ga0209986_10001047_pt1 | contig 26910 bp, 34 predicted proteins | sample BlataG_FD_183168 | JGI IMG/M metagenome (GOLD analysis project Ga0209986, IMG submission 183168) | Deep subsurface microbial communities from Black Sea to uncover new lineages of life (NeLLi) - Black_00105 metaG (SPAdes) (version 2) | ecosystem: Environmental > Aquatic > Marine > Oceanic >... | reverse complement strand
AAAGACCCTCGGCTGTCATAGCAAGGAGTATATTCTCCACAACCAACCAGGCGGAGGCAAAGTTATTCAAGTTGAAGAGGGTCTTGCACACGGAAAGAGGTTTCACCATACGGAAGCAGACGATGAGAAGTTCGGGTGCTGTTAAGATCATTCTTTCTTGTAGAGGGATTGAATAGGCATAAACCTCTCGCTGATAAGGATCTGTAATCTTTTTCAGGGTCTCGTCGAGGAATTTCCTGTCAGGTGCTCGGCTGAATGCATCGCTGAGCTCTATAACGGCACGCCTCTTTACTGGATCACGAAGGAAAATAAAGTGCCATTCGCGCATGTGGTTGTAGGAGGGTGCCTTGAGTCCCGCAGCAAGAATACGGTGAAGCTTCTCCTGTTCAATCGGTCTCTCCTGAAAATCCCTCACACTACGTCTTTTTCCAACAACATTGTAGAAGTCTTGATTATTTAGAGTCATACACAGGAGTTGCTTTTGTTAGTTTTTAAATGTTATTCACGATGTAGATGTGGAGTGGAGAGGTTTATTCAACTCCTTTCCAATATTAAATCAATGAGCTTAAGGGGAGGGGTCTATCAAAAAAACGCCCATTTATTGATATATCATTTTTCATGAGAACAGGTAGGGCTTTTTGGGTATCTGTTTTTTGATAGTGCGATTTTCTACATATATTTTTAAGCATAGATATAAAACATTAGGTATGAGTTTAGATCTAACACAGGTGCAAACAATTTCAGCAATAATAATGGCGGTGGCAACGGCAATTCTAGTGATAGTAACTGGGTATTATGCTAGAGAAGTGAAAAAATCTAGAGAAGATATTCGGAAATTAGAAAAAGAGAGAATAGAAAGAGAAGAAAAGAGAAAAAAAGAAGAGATAGGACAACTAAGAAAGCTAATTTTTATGGAATTGGTAGCCAATAGGGAACATATGAAAAATTTTTTGCAATTTGCAAAAAAATTAAAAAAATATTTTAAACAAAAAAAGGAGAACCTTTTTAAAATAGAAGAAATGTTTATTTTTAGAGATATAGCTGGATTATTGTTAGTTGAACATCCTGTCCAAGATATTGTTTATGAAAACATTCTTAATCGCATTGCACTTCTTCCTAAAGAAGAAACTTATATTGTTATACAAATATATACTAATTTTAGGACAATAAGCCAAAAATATGCAGGTTTAATAGAAAATCTTAAAATATCATCAGGATATGTGCTAATTAAAAAAGATATGGAGAAGATTATTGGTGTAGAAGAAATTATTGAAATTTTAGATGGGTGTGAGAAACTTATATCAAGTACCATGGATTTGATAGAATGTTGGTTCACATTTTACAAAGATAAAAATTTCTCAAAATTTCAGAAGGGGTATGATAGAATTCTTACCAATTTTAGAAGAAGTAGGATACAGACTAAATAATAAAAAGAAATTTAAAGGTATCAAAGAGAAGGTTGATCCTTTCCTCACATTTGTTTATCGCGCTCCTAACAGTATTATAACTTATTTTTAGATTTATTTAAATTTTTCCATATCGCCCTTATACTAGGATATTTACCACTTTCATATATAGTTATTATTTGTTTTTTCCTATACTCGCTTATTCTAGGCCTCCCTCAACCTCTTCCCCTTCTCTTTTTTGCTCTCCTATCCTGCCTTCGCCCCCCTATCTTTATCCCAACCTTTGCTAGGAAGGTCAGAAAGGGAAGGAATTCCTTCTTTTTAAAGAAGAGATATCTTTGATGTTTGAATAGCGTATCTATCCTTCAACCAGATCTTTCAACTTCTGTTTGAGAACTCTACCTCTATCAGTTAATCTATACCACACAACTCTTCCCTTTCTTTCAGACGTCACCAGTCCTAGCTTTTCAAAGGCCCTCATCTTTGCTGCTGTATAACTATACATACAACCTACTTTATGACGTATACTTGCTACATAATCCTCTTCATCCGTCTTAAGGAAAATCTGTAGCGTTTTTGTGCTGAAAAATAGATCTATTGTTTCTTTTTTCATATACATTCGCCTCTGTTCTTATAGATTCTCTTGAGAGTTTTTATATTTTATGCACCTGAAAACCTATCTAAACTCATCCCAATCTCGTTCCATTGGGAACGGGCTTTTCTGGGACGGCTAAGACGGGCATGATGTTGTCAGGGTATCCGATGTCGAATAGCATTCCCTCTGATACCTCACCCATCATTTTTTTAGGTTCGAGGTTGACGACAAATAATGCCTGTTTTCCTTCGACTTCTTTAGGATTTTCTCGTTCTTGTTTTATGCCCGCCAGTATCTTCCTTTTGTGATCACCGAAATCAACAGTGAATCTGACCAATTTATTTGATCTTGGTATGTCTTCCACACGTTCTATGGTCCCAACGCGGATATCAATTTTGTCGTATATATCGAAAGAGATTGTTGGCTTAATTGGAGCCGGGTTAATGAATTCCATAAGTAAGTGATATGAAAATAATTTATTAAATTTGTGGTCTGTGTAATGTAGTCCATTATTTACATGTTAAAATCTCATTTTTCAAACACAATTCTTTTATTCCTATGTGCAGAGATGTAACTATGAAAGTTTATCTGGCGAGGTTTAAGGCTAACTCCGAAAAGGAGAACATGCTCAATAAAATTTCCAGGCTCTGTGATCTTCTGAAGCTGGAAAATAAAATAGATAGAGGAGATATGGTAGCTTTAAAGGTACATTTTGGAGAACTGGGAAATACTACATTCTTGAGACCTGTGTACGTGAGAGCAGTAGTGGATAAGATCAAAGAGTACGGTGGTAAACCTTTTTTGACAGATTCAAATACTCTTTATCATGGGACGAGATCAAATGCTGTAGATCATTTGAACTGTGCGATAAGAAATGGCTTTGTACCTGAAGTCGTGGGATGCCCGATCATTATTGCGGACGGTTTAAAAGGAAACAATAAAAAAGAGATCAAGGTAGATCTGAACTATTTTAAAAAAGTGAGAATTGCAGCAGCAATTGCGGAAAGTGATGTTTTAATAGGACTGAGCCATTTTAAAGGTCACGTCATGACGGGGATAGGTGGAACTTTGAAGAATATAGGGATGGGATCTGGAGACAGGGCAGGAAAACAGCAAATGCATGCAAATATAAAACCATCTGCAAATAAAAGATGTATAACATGCGGTATCTGTGCAGCTAACTGTCCTGTGAGTGCCATAACTATCGAAGATAAAGCAATTGTGGATTACAGTCTCTGCATAGGGTGTGGCGAATGTATAACTCTCTGTCCCCAGAATGCTATGCGTACAAAGAGTAACCAGACAAATGAAATTCTCATTGAGAAGATAGACGAGTACGCTTACGGAGTTTTAAAAGACAAAAAATATACTTTTTTTAATTTCTTGATGGACATAACACCACACTGCGACTGCGCCCCATGGAGCGATCACTCTGTTGTAAAGGATATAGGAATAGCTGCTTCTCATGATCCAATAGCACTGGAAAAAGCAAGTATAGATTTAGTAGGAGAAGAGAACTTGAATTTCACTTCCGTAGATTACAATGTTTTTATTACATACGGGGAAAAAATAGGTCTTGGGTCTGGAAAATACGAGCTGATCGAATGCTGAAAATAGACAAAGAGCTCATAGAATTTCTGTGCACAGCAGCAAAAAATATGCATCCAGATGAATTTGCTTCATTTTTGAGAGAGAAAAATGGGGTAATAACAGAATTGATCTTTTCTCCTCTCTCTTTTTTTGGTAAAACGGGGTCCATAATAGATTGGAATTCTCTACCAATCGATCGGGATATAAAAGGAACAGTACATTCTCACCCTATTCCCAATACGTCTCCTTCTGAGGCTGATCTCTATTTCTTTTCAAAGTTTGGAAAGTATCATGGTATAATAGCGTTTCCGTACACTCAAGAAACATTAGTCTTTTATTCAAACAGAGGTAAACATTTGGAATATCAAATCATTGATTCAGAAAAACGAAAGTTTTAAATACCCATGAAAGAAATTTTTCATACCATGAAAGTTGAGTTTCAGTGATACTATGATAGAAGAAGCTTTGAATATGTTTGGTTTGACACAGAACGAGATAGATATTTACAGGTATCTCTTGGATTCCAAAAGACCTTCAACAGTAAAGGAGATTACTGAGAGACTGGAGATTTCAGAAAGAAGCGTAAGAGAGAACATAAAAGATCTTTTACAAAAAAAGATCATAAAAAAAGAAGAAAAAAGGAAGATCTATTTTTACAGAGCAATGCCAGAAGGAGATGCAATAGAAGCTCTCGAAAGAAATTTTAATAATAAATTAAAAAATATAAAAAGTGAGATATATTCTCATAGAAAAAAAGGGGTGAAAAATATGAGTGATGGAAAAATTTTAGATACCACAAAAAGTATATGTCCTGTGTGTTTTAAGAGGATAGAAGCAAGACTCAGAGAAGTAGACGGTAAAGTGATCATAGAAAAGGACTGTGAAGAGCACGGGCATTTTGAGGACGTGTTCTGGAGTGATGCAGAGATGTATAAGAGGGCAAAAGGATACATGGTAGATAAAACGGGGGTGCAGAATCCAAATACAAAAGAACTTAAAGGTTGTCCATTTGACTGCGGGCTCTGTCCAAATCACAAATCACATACCGTATTGGGACTTATAGACGTCACCAACAGATGCAACTTAAAATGTCCCATATGTTTTGCAAATGCAAATGCGGCGGGATATGTTTATGAACCAACTGTAGACCAGATAAAAGAGATGCTTGAAAACATGAAAAATGAAATGCCTGTAGGTGCCAAAGCAATACAGTATTCGGGTGGAGAGCCTTTGATGAGAGACGATATAGTTGAGCTGGTAAAACTCGCCAAAGATGTCGGGTATACTCATGTACAGATTGCTACAAATGGGTTGAGACTTGCTTACGAGCCTGAACTTGCTCAAAAACTGAAAGATGCAGGATTGAATACAGTATATTTACAATTTGATGGGCTCACCGAGAAACCATATATAATAGCTAGAGGCAGAAATCTTCTCCCAGAAAAATTAAAAGTTATCGAAGCCTGCAGAAAGGCTAAATTAGCTGTTACTTTGGTTCCAACACTTGTAAAAGGTATGAATGATGATCAAATGGGGGATATTATAAGGTTTGCCATCGATAATATTGATATTGTAAGAAGCGTGAATATACAGCCTGTCTCATTTACAGGAAGAATTTCAACAGAAGAATTAAGAGAACAGAGAATAACGATCCCGGATTTCGAAAAAATTGTTGAAGAACAGACAAACGGCCAGATAAAGGCAAAGAATTTCTATCCCATCCCGTGCGTTGTCTCCATATCAAAACTTGTTGAAGTTTTGAGAGGTGTTCCACAGCCAGAGTTTACATGTCATCCTCACTGCGGGTCTGCAACATATGTATTCATAAAAGATACAGATGATGGGCATGAGATAATTCCTATAAACGATTTTGTGGATGTGGATAAATTCTTCGATCTTATAAAAAAAGCTACCGAGATAGTTAAGAAAGGTGGTACTCTTAAAAAACCTAGACTTTTAAAGATGGCTATGACAGAGCTCCCAAAAGTTGTTGATAGGAAGAAAGCACCTTTTGATATTGTAGGAGTGGTAACAAAAGTTCTAAAAAATCCGAACTATAACACTCTCAGTGAGTTCCATTACAAAGGATTGATGATAGGCTGCATGCACTTCCAGGATCCGTACAATTTAAGAGAAGATAGAGTTTCAAGATGCATAATTCATTATGCTACTCCCGATGGTAGAATAATACCTTTCTGCTCTATGAACACAATATACAGGGAAGATATCGAAAAGAAATTTTCTGAATCCATAGAGGAGTGGAATAAAAAGAACAGAACTAAGGTAGTCTGGTGCATATAATCTATTTTTCTTTTAATTCTTCTTTTTTCAGAAATCCACCAGAGATTATTATTTTTATAGCTTCCTGAATAGTGATATCCACATCCTTTACTTCAGATTTTCGGACAAAAATAAGATACCCAGAGGTAGGATTTGGAGATGTCGGAATAAAAACATTTATCAATTTATTGTCATCTGCAGATTCCTTTATTTCTCTGTAACTTTCTCCCGTGACAAATCCCAAAGCAAAAACTCCTTTTCTTGGATATTCTACAAGAACAGCTCTTTCAAGTCCTTCTTCCTGTATAAGTATAGTTTCCGAAGCCTGCTTAATGGTGAAATAAAGTTCACTGACTAAAGGTACCTTGCTCATCCATTTATCTATATATTTTAAGGCAGATTTTCCAATTGAGACACTTGCAAAGATCCCTATTACAAAGACAATGACAAGTGAGATTATCATGGTGAGTCCTGGAATCTCAGGGAGGTATCTATAAAGGAACTCGGAAGCTATGCCTTCGATTATAGAGTTGATCCATTTAAAAATATAGTAGAATATATAAACAGTAGCCACAACCGGAACAACGATCACTAATCCTGTTAATAAATATTTTTTCATATGCCCAAACATTTTATCACCTTCTCTATTTTTCTTCCAATATCCAAAATTTCATCTTCACTTCTTTTCCATATTTTTATTGTCTCTATAACAAATCCCTTTTCAAGAATTCTATCGAATCTTGGACATCTTGTAAATAAAGACCTTCCCGTATCAGGTTTTATTTCTTTGTTCAGTGTCCTTAAAATTTTTTTTGGAGTTTCTGTTTTTACGAAAACAGAAATACCGTTAGAGCCTTTAAAAAAAACTTCAAAATTGAAATCCTTTAATATATAGCTATATTTTAATAATCTTTGAAGTTTGGATTCTGCGTTTTCTAATTCCATATCCAACTTTTCTTTATATTCTCGGGATATTTTCGTGAATTCAAAGATCCTGGAGCTTTCAATTCCTTTATACGCTGCAAATCCACCCCATCCGCATTCTAAAATCTTAGGACTCCCCGTGGAACAAAATACAATATCTCCTTTTCCAAATTTTGGGTACGAAAAACCTGATGAGATATCTTCAATAGAAAGTATTTTATTTTTTTTGCAGTGAGAAACTATCTTTTCGACATTATTTTCTACCAAATATCCTGAAAATGAAGAAAAAAAGAATATATCCACATCTTTTATATTTTCGGGTATTACCAGACCTTTTTCTGTCTTTATAAATCTATACTTCATATCTAAAAGCTCTACAATCTCCAAAATATTGAAACATCCCTGATCTGGTATTCCAAGAGTTTTTCTTCTAAAAGCATGGAGAACAGAAAAGATAGCCATACTTCCTGATGGGGCAAAAAATACTCTCTCAGTTCCTAAATAATCTTCTATTTTCATGATACAAACTCCAGCAAACTCCTTTCATTAACGACAGGATCATCTTTCAAACTGTAGATGCCTCTGGAATATCTTATGAAATATTCCTTGTACTCTTTCCCATGTATGTGCCTTGATAAAAAGGAGTAATATGTAGATCTGGCAAATCCTGGGCATTTTTCCTGTACATCCTTTGGCCTAAACTTGTAGGAGATCTTTCCTCTTATCCTTGCTTTCTTTATATTTTCAAGGAGCATACTTTTTCTCATATGATAAGTAACGAAACGGATAAATTTAAAGTTTTACTATGAAGCCTGTTACGTACGTTCATACAAGATCCTCAATCCAAAAACTATGCTCCAGATTCCTATTGCTCCTGCGCCAATACTTTCTGGAATTGCTATAGCAGACCATGAAAATCCAAAACATAGAAAAAGAGCTGTTCCTAACAATAACAAGGTAAATAATCCGTATTTTCTTTCAGAACGTTTCCACATTAATCCTATTCCGATCAAAACTAAAGATACCGTTGCAAAAGTATAAAAAGCTACAGATACACTCCCATGGAGAGATGTGCCCTCAGGAAAGATGCCTATCCCAAGAAGAAAAACAATAGAGATCACGAAAAAAAGAATTCCTGCACGGCTGATTTTGTCTTTAATTATCTCAGGAAGCCCGGATACAAATACCAAAGACACCAGGGCAGTGATAATGAGTCCCATGTTAAAAATAGTATTGTATGGTACTCCAAGAGCGCCGAGATCACTCAATGCGTTCCCTCTCCAGGAGAACCATGGGTGCATGTGGATCGATAGAGATATAGCTACAAAAGCGATTACAGACGCCAAGATGCCACAGATTCCTGGAAGTTTTCTTTGCATTTTAACTCCTCAATATTAACTTTTTGAATACTTCTTTAAAAAATATTGCAAAAAATCAGTTATGAAAGAAGCAATTATAATTTCATGGGAAACTTTTTATACCCCTCTATATAAATCTAAAGTGCATTACATTTTGGAGGAGAAAGAATGAAAATAGAGGAATTAGGTCCGAGAAATAGAGAGATAGAAATGATTTTTAAAGTCGTTTCTATTGGAGAAGAAAGAGAGGTAATGTCCCAAAGGGACGGATCCTCACACAAATTTGTAGAAGCCATAGTTGGAGATGAAACTGCCACGGTCATCATGACATTGTGGGATAAGGATATTGGAACATTGGAAGGAGGAAAGACATATAAATTGGAAAATGGGTATACGAGCCTCTTTAAAGGGGCAATGAGACTGAACTCAGGAAAATACGGGAAAATAGAACAAGTAGATGAGGATATAGAGGTGAATTCTGACAATAATATATCTGAAAAGATATTCAAGAGAGAATTTAAAAGAAGATATTGAATACGTTTTCTTTTTATTTTTATTTCGATAAAAATCAACAGAGTTCTAAGCTTTAGTAATTAACTTGGGAAGCTAAGTTAATGCGTGCGAGCGTGATTTCTATTTTAGTATAACAAATCTTACAATAGTAATCTTTTTAAAGTAGATAGATACAGTTACTTTCAAAGGAATGTAAACACAGGTTTCACAGTTCGTTTTTGGGCCCTGTTTTAGTTCCTTGAAAAAGTTCAGGCTCCATAGTCTGAGGAGATGAGAAAATGAAAGGAACCGTCAAATGGTATAATTTTAGGAAAGGGTATGGTTTCATTGAAGGTGAAGATGGAAAGGATGTCTTTGTCCACCGAACTTCCATACCAGAGGGAACATCCCTCAATGAGGGAGACCAAGTTGAATTTGAGGTAGAAGATTCAGATAGAGGACCGAAGGCAATAGATATAAAGAAGTTATAAAAACTAAATTTTAGAGAATGTGTTAGAAGGATCAAACTCTCACTTCTTTCCTTTTTAATTGTCTTAGCTACTGCTAAATCTTTCTATTTTTCTTATTGCTCTGCAAAACTCACGGAAGACAATGCGAAGAGTGCCGCAGAGACCGATTCATATATGTCGCATTTTTTATATTTATTCTTTATCCGACGATAAGAATCTCGGGTTTAAACAGCATTATTAATCCTAAGAGGAGCATTATTGCCCCACTTATGAGTTTCAGAACTCTCCCCTGTCGTTCTGTGAGCTTTCTTCTTCCCATAGTTATAACAAATACTATTACAATTGTAAATAGAGGTATTACATAAATAATATTGTATGCAACTAAATATAGGTAGTATTGAATTGAAGACAGAGCATTTAGAGTAAGTATTCTTGTGTATATTGCAGGTAATCCCATAGAACAGAGAAGTTCAATGAGATTGGCAAAGAATGCTAATGCGATCGTTCCTATAACCAGTGCAGCCATACTTTTTTCCTGAGTAAGGTTTCTCATTCTTTTTATAAGCCCCGATTTTTTAGACTCAGGTATCGTGAGAGAGATTCCCCTCCTGAAAAAGAAAAAATCCTTCATATTTACTATCCCTGCCGTTACTGCTATTATTCCGATTATAATTCTCATAATATCGACATACCCTATCAACAAAAAGAGGTTCAGCCATGCTGTCATGAAAAGGAAATACACAAATGCCGATGTGGAAACAAAGATGAGGCCTACTACTAACATCCTTTTCCTGTCTCTTACATATATCAAAAGTGTGAGTAAAAAGCATAGGACCCAAATAGCACACGGATTGAATCCGTCGAGACCACCGATTACGATGGTGAGAAGTGGCAGACTTATCTTAGAAGGATCTATCTCTCCAAAAAATGGAATTGTTATAAGCTCCGTTTTTTCTTTCCAACTGTTTAAAATCTTTCCACTCAGGTCTATCTCCACATAAACAGTCCTGTTTTTCGCAGTCCATTTTACGATATATTTCTCCTCCCCTATATCTACTTCGTAGCCCGCATTTGAAAAATCCTTCAAAAGATCTTGGACTAAAGGATCATTCTTCGATATCTCGACAGCTTTTTCTTTTGTCATCTCACCTATACCTTTCACCTTGTCCATGGGGTCTATACATCCATGTTCAAGACAGTAATCCAGTTTCTCCTTTATCTCCAGACCCGTAGTTTCTTTGCTGACATACCCTGGCACGCATTCATTTCCAATGAAGATTAGGGGAGTGATAAAAGTTACATTGTAAGCATCGCAAAACTCTTTAAGGAGATTGTACTCTTCTATACTTCCTGTCGCATTGTACATTATTATCTCCATTCCAGGATAGTTGTCCTTTATCTCATTCAGGTACTCTTTTTCAGCTTCGCAGTGGGGACATCCTTCAGACCAGAACAAATAAACCTTAAAATCATTATTCTCAGAGTTAACAAAAGGAGTTATGAGGAATATCAGTATAATGAAAGCCATCTTTTTCATTGTATCACCTTTCAATAGTAATTTAAGAAGAGTTTATAAAGGTTTTGTGATCTCGATTAGGATGTAGAGTCTTTAATATCATTTTTCGACAAGCCTCGTTTCTTCTATTCTATAAACGCCAGAATATCTTGAGTAAGTTTTGCTGGCTTTTATTATCTCTATTCTCTTTTTAAACATAGGCGCATCGCGGGCAAATGTTTCTATTTCGCCTCCTTCGCCAGAGGGACTGATTTTATGTCCTTTTTGAAGTTCTTCCAATTCTTTTATAGTCTTTTCATCGATCTCTCTACCAAGCCATGTTTCATCAAAAGGATAGGCAAAAACACCCGTAATTACAGTTTTAAAACCCGCAGAGACTAATTCCTTTAGAAGATTTAACTGGTTCATCTGCCATAAGGGATTAAAGCACCATAGATCTAAATCATTACATATTTTTTGAATTCTCGAGCTCTGGTAAACGGATTCTATTGCACCTGTAACAATTCCCTCTATTTTGTATCTCTCTTTTCCAATTTTAATCGCTTTTTTAAGGTCTTTTAATTCTTCTTCCTTTTTTCCTTCTGTTTCTTGGATGATCAGAGGAAGATTCATAGCTTCTGCCTGTATTTTTGTTAAAGCTATATTCGGCGTGTGAAACATATAACTTTCTTCATTGCTGGAGATTATTGAGATTAAACAAACTACGTCATCTTTTTCCATCGCTCTGTAGCAGGCAAAACAGGAATCTTTTCCTCCTGAGAACAGTACTCCTAATCTCATGTATCAGTTGTTTCATGTTGTTTTATATAAGTTTCCACAAAATATATAATACCCCAGTTTTAATAGATTCAGTGATAAAAATGAAGAGAATATCGGCAGTAGTTATTATATTTATGTTTTTCCTTTGCTGCATTAGTGAAGGAAATAAAGCAAAAACAATTTCTATAGCAGGATCTACCACAGTTCAGCCTATATCGGACGGATTGGCAGAAGCCTTCATGAAAAAATATGATATTAATGTCACAATCCAGGGAGGAGGAAGCGGTACGGGTATAAAGATGGTGGGGGAAGGAACGATAGACATAGGTGCTTCTTCTAGGGAGATAAAAGAAGATGAAAAAGAGAAGTATAATATCAAAATTTATCCGATAGCAATAGATGGATTGGCGATCATAGTTCATCCCTCAAATAAAATAGAAAATTTAACAATGGAACAGTTAAAAAGAATCTTTGCAGGCGAAATAGAAAATTGGAAAGAAATTGGAGGAGAGGATAAGGATATAGTCGTCGTTACACGAGCAGAAGGATCGGGTACACGAGATTTTTTTGAAAAGAAAGTTATGGAAGATGTTTCTTTAACTAGAAAAGCCATGCAAAAACCTTCTAACGGGGCTGTAAAAGCTACCGTTGCAGGAAATGAAAATACCATTGGGTACATAGGAGCTGGATATATTGACGATTACGTTAAGGCAGTAAGAATTGAGGGCATCTATCCAGACCCTGGAAATATAAGATCAGGAAAATACGAACTCTCCAGAAAACTCTATTATATGACAAAAAAAGAATCCGAAGATGTCAAAAAATTCATGGATTTTGTACTGAGTGATGAAGGACAAAACATAGTCGAAGAGAAAGGTTTTATAAGAGTTAGTTAATTTTCATACGCAAAGATTTATAACTGTCTCAGCTATGTTGCCGCAGTGTCTCTTTATGGAGTTCATAGAATTTAGGATTGATGATATTATCACTGAGTTAATCTCTTCAGAGAATTTTCTTTCTATTTCCTCCAAGATCGAGTTTGCGAGGACATAGTCTTTCTTGATCAGAGACCTTGATGTTTTATGGAAGATATCGAGTATTAGATTACCCTCTCTTTTTATTTTTTCTGATGGAACATCAAGCTCTATTATATCTTTCGCTATTAAAACAGCATAATCTGCAATCCTCTCAATGTTTTTTATGGCGATCAGATTTGGTATTATCTCGAAATTGTCATTGAGTTCAAGTTTCTTCGCAACGCTTGAGTTTCTGGAGGCCTCGGAGATCTCTCTTACGGCAAAGAAATATAATTTGTCGATCTCGTTATCTCTCTGTATTATATTCTCTGCAAGAGACTTATCGAGGTTTTCGTTTAACTTTATAGTATCTTCAAGCATTGAGCTCGTTAAATTTATTATCCTGTTCTTAACCTTTCTCAATGGAGTAGATCCAAATTCTATGAGTGAGGAAAATACGATCTCATCAGCCTTTTCCTCAAATATCTCAATTCCTATCAGATTCTGTATTAAAGAAACAATTTCTTTCCTTTTTGATGCTTCTATCGGTTTTTTAGAATAAACTTTTATCGTGTCATATCCCTGTAGATATTTTGTGATCAGAATCCTTTTTGTCAGATTTATGTCTTCATTCAACTCTATTTTACATGATTTTCTCTCTTTTTTATAATTTTCAGGAACTATAGAGAGAGTCCCATCTTTATTTTCTATTATACCCAAAACATTCCCATTTCTTAGGTCATTGAGTTCAATCCATCTCTTTGGAAGCGAGATCGCATAAGAACTTCCACCTGTTTTCTGAATTTTTCTGATCTCCATAAATCTTTTTATTAGTTTTATATATAAACTTTATGGATAAAATACATACTTCTCCTTTCAAAAATGTTTCTATATGTTCTATGAAGATAAAATATATATATGTCTAAGATTTAACAAGAACGGTGATAAAAAAATGAAGAAAGAAATAATAGGAATTAGTATATGTATGCTTTTTCTCATGGGCTGTATTAGTGAAGGAAATAAAACTCAAACGCTTTCTTTAGCGGGATCTACAACAGTGGAGCCCATAGCATCCAGGGTAGCAGAGGTATACATGGAGAAACATCCAGATGCAAAAGTAACTATTCAGGGCGGTGGAAGCGGCACGGGCATAAAAATGGTGGGAGAAGGTACTGCCGATATTGGCAATGCATCGCGAAAAATAAAGGACAAGGAAAAGGATCTCTATCCGGATCTTGTAGGAACGATCATTGCGTACGACGGTATTGCGGTAGTTGTGCATCCTTTAAATTCTGTTGAGAATCTAACAAAACAGCAGCTTCAGGATATCTACGCAGGAAAAATAAGAAACTGGAAAGAACTGGGTGGAGAAGACATGGAGATAGTTGTTATTACAAGAGCAGAAGGATCGGGAACACGTGACACGTTCATAGAACTGGTAATGAACAAAGGAAAGATAGAGGAAACATCCAGTGTATTACAAAAGCCCTCTAACGGTGCAGTGAAAGCTACAGTGGCAGGTAACGAGAACGCCATAGGCTACATCGGACTCGGTTACGTCGACTCATCGGTGAAATCAATAAAAATAGACGATGTCACACCTTCGTCTGCAACTGTAAAAGGTGGAACGTACCCCATTTCTAGGGCATTATACATGTACACCAAAGGAACCCCATCAGGACTGGCAAAAGACTTCATTGATTTCATTCTCAGCAGTGAGGGACAAAACATAGTCGAAGAGATAGGTTTTATAAGGATCGATTAACTACCTCCTTTTACAAAACCTTTTTTAATTTTTTTATTTTATATGTAGTGAGTATTATGAAGACAGAGAAAATTGTAGAGAAAATACTTTTGATATTTGCGCTTTCAGCTACACTGGTAATTTTTCTCATAATAATATTTCTTTTCAAAGAGGGGCTTCCCATCCTTAAAAAAGAAGGATTGGGATTTATTTTAGGAAAAATCTGGAATCCCGGTAAAGAAATTTATGGCGCTTTAACGTTTATCGTGGGATCGCTTTCTGTGACGTTCCTGGCACTGCTCATAGCTGTTCCCTTAGGTGTTTCCTGTGCACTGTTTTTGGCAGAAATAGCGCCTAAACGAGCAGAAAGTTTATTCAGACCTGTGATAGAGTTGTTGGCAGGGATACCTTCAGTAGTGTACGGCATGTTCGGTTTGATAGTGATTGTACGATTTATAAAGGTCTCCTTTGATGTTCCGACAGGAGAAACAGTACTTGCCTGCAGCATCGTGTTAGCTGTCATGATCCTTCCTATTATAATCAGTGTATCTGAGGATGCCATTAAGAGTGTACCGAGAATATACAAGGAGGGATCCTTTGCCCTGGGTGCCACACACTGGCAAACTATGAAACGTGTAATACTACCTACCGCTTCTTCAGGAATCACGGCATCGATCATTTTAGCCATGGGAAGGGCGATAGGAGAGACAATGGCGGTGGTACTGGTCCTGGGGAATGTAGAAATGATTCCGAAGTCCTTATTAAATCCCGCGGAAGCACTCACCTCCGTGATTTTACTGGAGATGGGAGAAGCCCCTGTGGGAGGTACCCATTATCAGGCGTTATTTGCAGTGGGCATCATTCTTTTCATCATTGTCATGATCCTTAACATAATTTCTATGAAAATAGGGGTGAGAAAAAAATGAAAGATAAATATGTTTACGCACTCCTGTGGGCATCTACGATAGTGACCGCAATGATTCTTATATTCATATTGGGTTTTGTAGTACTGAAAGGATCATCAGCGCTGAGTGTAGAGTTTCTTATCGACATTCCGAGAAGGGGAGGAGAAGCGGGTGGCATATTCCCTGCCATACTGGGAACATTTTATCTGGTGATCATTGCACTGGTAGTGGCTGTTCCTTTAGGAGTGGGAGGTGCGTTATACCTTGTGGAGTTCCAGAAAGAAAATATTATAACAAAAATCATACGATTTGGTGCAGATACACTCAATGCTATTCCCTCAATAATTTTTGGACTTTTTGGATTCGCATTTTTGGTCTATTATCTAAAATTAGGCGTATGTATTCTTTCAGGCGGCGTTACCTTAGCATTCATGGTGTTGCCCACTATATTGCGTACCTCGGAGGAAGCACTGAGGGCTGTTCCAGGATGGGACAAAGAAGGTAGTTATGCACTGGGTGCAACAAAATTGCAGACCATAAAAAACATAGTTTTACCTCAATCTCTGTCAGGGATCATTACGGGGATAGTCCTCAGTATTGGGAGAGCAGCTGGAGAGACAGCACCTATCATCTTCACTGCCGCAATTTTGAATCCTGTGTTACCTGAATCAGTTTTTGATCCCACAATGAGCCTTCCTTCTCATTTATACACACTTGTCTCAGAATCGACGCCGGAAAAGTTAGTGAATGCATACGGCACAGCGTTAGTACTCATTATTTTAGTATTAATCACTACATATTCTGCTATGCTTTTCAGAAAATACTTCACACGACACGTGAGGAGATAGATATGGAAGAAAAAATGGAAATAGAAGATCTGAACTTGTGGTACGGAACTTTTCAGGCACTCAAAGATATTGAGCTCGATATTTATGAAAACAGAGTAACTGCGATTATAGGTCCCTCGGGATGCGGAAAATCTACGTTGATACGATGCTTAAACAGAATGAACGACTTATTGGACGATGTAACGATAGAGGGGGAGATAGAGATGGATGATGAGGATATATACAAAATAGATGTAGTAACACTGCGAAAACGCATAGGAATGGTGTTTCAGAAACCGAATCCCTTCCCTATGAGTATCTTCGACAACATAGCGTACGGTCCAAAGATTCACGGTACTAAAGATAAGAAAAAACTGAGAGAAATAGTGGAAGATTCACTGAAAAGGGCAGTATTATGGGATGAAGTGAAGGATGATTTGAATAAATCTGCGCTGGACTTATCGGGAGGTCAGCAGCAGCGATTGTGTATTGCACGAACGCTGGCGGTAAAACCGGAGGTCATTCTTTTCGATGAGCCCTGTTCAGCACTGGATCCCATTTCCACACGTAAGATAGAAGATCTCATAGCAAAATTGAAGGAAAACTATACCATTGTTATTGTAACGCATAACATGCAGCAAGCCGCAAGAGTAAGTGATTTTACCGCATTCATGTATTTGGGAAAGATGTTGGAGTTTGATACGACAAAGAATATATTTACAAATCCGAAAAATGAAAAAACTGAGAGTTACATCTCAGGGAGGTTTGGTTAAATGGTTAAACAGGAAAAATTACAGGATATGAAAGATGGAACTGTAAAACTGGCAGAAATGGCATCTCAAGCCATCGAAAACTGCATAGAGGCTTTAAAAAACAGGGATTTTGAACTTTCTGATTCGATAATTAGAAATGATAAAAACATAAACGACCTCTATGTGGAGATAGAGAACAAATGCATATATTTAATAGCATTGGAACAGCCTGTAGCCACGGATCTTAGATTAATAAGTTCTACAATGAGTATAACTAACGATCTTGAGAGAATAGGCGATTATGCTGTCAATATAGCAAAGATCAACAAAGGGATCAAGGAAAAGGAACTCGTCAAGCCATTGATAGATCTGCCGAGAATGAAAGACATTGTAAGGGCGGAGATAGAGATCAGTATGGATTTCTATAAAAATATGACATACTCTGAAGAAAAATTGAAGATAGATGATGTCATAGATGATCTCAACAAACAAGTATTCAATGAACTTGTTTTAATAATGATGGGAGATCCGAAAACAGTAGATCAAGCAGCAAAATTAATGTTGGTAGGGAGACATTTAGAAAGAGCCGGCGACCATGCGATAAATATTGCCAACAGAGTAAACTACATAATTACAGGAGATGCAAGATACATCTGAAAACTTTTATATCTAAACGCTTATTATATTGGCATGAATAAAATAATAAAAGTAACGGGCATATTATTGATACTGGCACTGGTAGTCAGTGTCTATGAAATAAACAGTTATAGAAATCTATACAAAGAGACTGAGCAAAAATACGGATCTTTAGAAAATAGTTTCAATGAACTGAGTTATAGTTTTGAAGAACTTCAAAAAGATCACGACGATCTTCTTCAGAAGATGGAGTCTCTGCAAAACTCTTTTGACAATATCCAGAGAGAATACAATACACTCTATGAGGATTATAACGATCTCCAGAATAAGTATACTGATTTAGAAGAGCAGTATACGACCCTTCAATCCAGTTACACGAAAAAACAAAAAGAGTATGAAACTCTGGAAAGGAAATATGTTATACTGGAAGAAAGTTATAACAACCTTCAGGAAAAGTATGACGAACTTGAGAAAAAATATACATTCTCTAGCTCTATAGATCCCTCTTTGTTCCATGTTTATACAAGGATGGTTTCTGTCTACAATCAGAGCATAGTGAATCTAGCACATGCGCTTGGAGATGAAAAGAGCTTTCCGGGAAAGATAGACTCGATTTTCGATTATGTTTCATATCAGATAAACTACGCGCCAGATCCTCAAGATGTAGAGATAATACAATCGCCAATAAAAACTTATCAAATAAAAAAGGGAGACTGTGAGGACCAGGCTATTTTTCTGGCATGTCTTCTCAAGATAGAAGGCTATAGAGTAAGATTGAATTTTGTGGACAGGGAACATACCTTCGATGATTTAAAAACGGAAGAGTTCGCACCAAATCATGTGACAGTTTCTGTGTACGTACCAGAAGAATATCATGATGAAATAAAAGAGTACACATCTAGCAAAAAATATTATATCGATGGAAACTGGCTCTGGCTGGAGCCTACGAGCAGAAGTTATATGGGATATACCGACGAGATTTATCCTTTCGTTTGGGTTGAGGCTTGAATTGAGATAGAGTAATTACGGAAACAACCGAAAACTATTTAAAAGATAAACATTATAATTATATTACAGAATATCTTTGGGAATGGGACCAAATATGAACAAAATAAAGTGTTATGTGGTAATAATGTGCTTGTCTATCATAGGGGCGTGCATAGGACCAGAAGAGATCAAATATACAAAGATATTTGAGGAAGAAGGATTCAATATAGGAACTTCGATATTGCCAATAAAAGATGGATTCATTATCTCAGGGTATACATTCACCGATAATAACAAAGAAATATGGCTTTTAAAAATTGATAAGAATGAAAAAGAGATATGGCGTAAAAGCTATGCCATTGAAGAAGATTATTATACCCAAGGTTTTCTTGAAGCAGACGATGGCTATGTTATCTCTGGTTATATTGAGTCTCTCGAAGAAAGATTTTCAAAGATCGTACTTTTGAAGGTGAACAAACAGGGAGAAAAAGAATGGCAAAAAGAATATACAGGACTTGGTCATGCGAGAGGTGGAGCCATTTTATCAGTAGAAGACGGATACATTCTTGCTGGTTTTACCATTGAGGATCTAGAAAGCGAAAATATAGGATATCCGTTGATAATAAAGATTGATAGAGAAGGAAACAAGCAATGGCAAAAGATCTATGAAGATGGAAACCAAACAGTATCTCCCATCTGCAAAATCGATGATGGCTACATGATAGCAGGGAGTAAATTCTCAGGCGCTGACAAATGGGATCTTCAGCTCACAAAAATTGACAAAAATGGAGAAAAGATATGGTCAAAGACGTATAAAAGGGAAGGAGTTGAATGGCCAGTATCAGTATTCTCTCTCGATGATGGATTTGTTATAGCGGGGTACAGCTCAAGACATGGTGGTGATTTCCTGCTTATGAAAGTTGATAAGAATGGAAATGAGACATGGTCAAAAACATACGATAATGAAGATGATCTCCCGCGTGGTGCTTTGGAAATAGAAGATGGTTTTATTATTGTAGGAGTGACTTTTCCTGATTTTGAAGCCGAAAAGGATGCTTTTATAGTAAAGACTGACAGAGAAGGGAATGAAAAATGGCAAAAAGTCTATGGTGATGAAAAGGATCAGATAGCATATTCTCTCTGCGAAGATAATAGCGGATTCCTTATAGTAGGAGCAACTACGGCAAAGGATGAAGGAGATCTGCTTCTGATAAAAATAGAATAAAAAGGAGGTGAAAAATATGAAAAAAGTAATTGGAGTGATTGTCGTTTCTTGTCTATTGTTAGTATCTATGATTAGTGTTGCAGCAGAGGAAAACAATGAATGTCCTTTTAATGGAAAAGGAATGAATCCCTACGGCTGCTGCTGGTATGATTTTAGTTGATATAACATCGAAAATCTCTTTTTTAAGAGAAATTTAAAGATAAGCTTGAACAATATCAACTATCTTCCTTCCAACATCTTCTCCATAAGGATTCTCCCATTTTTTATTTGTTTTTGACATTTTTACAGCAGATTTAAATATTTTTCCCGGATCGCTACCTGCAAGGATGTTTGCACCTATATTTATAGTTTCAGGTCTTTCTGTGTTTTCTCTCAATGTAATACATGGCACCTTTAAGACACAGGCCTCCTCCTGTACCCCTCCTGAGTCAGTGAGAATAAGTTTACAGCTTTTTAAGTAAGAAAGAAACTTAAAATAGTTTAAAGGATCTATAAGTTTTATAAATTTTTCATTTAGTTCTATTCCAAATTTTTTAAGATTTTTCTTTGTTCTTGGATGAATAGGATAGATTACAGGAGTATCGAAATATTCACTGATCATTTCTGTACCCCTGATTATATTTTTCAATTTCTCTGGATCGTCAGCATTTTCTTCTCTGTGAAGAGTGAGAAGAATAAAATCTTTTTCTATCTTTTTGATTTTTTTCAATGTGAACTTTAAGGAATCTACTATTGTATTGCCGACTACGTACACCCCATTTGTTATACCCTCATTTAAAAGATTATTTTTGGATATCTCAGTGGGTGCAAAAAGGAGATCTGAAACATGATCCGTGAGGAGACGATTTATCTCTTCGGGCATCCACTTCCAGAAAGATCGCAGTCCTGCCTCCACGTGTCCGACTTTTATATGTAATTTTGAAGCAGCAAGTGCAGAGGCAAGTACGGTGTTTGTATCCCCCTCCACAAGAATAATCTCAGGTTTTTCGCTAATTAAGACAGTTTCAATTCTTTTTAATATCTCTCCCGTCTGTTGGGCGTGCGTTCCTGATCCTACTTCTAGATTATATCTCGGTTTTTCGAGCTCAAAATTTTCAAAAAATACTTTATCAAGATTATAGGAGTAATGCTGTCCAGTATGAATAACAAAATAGTCTATATCTCTCTTTTTTAGCTCTTTTATGATAGGGGCCATTTTTACTATCTCAGGTCGTGTGCCAAGAACAACGGAGATCATTTGCCGACACCTATATACTCAAAACCCATTTTTTCAGCCTCTTCCCTTTCAAAAAAGTTTCTACCGTCGATTATCAAGGGTCTTCTCATTTTTCTCCTTATTTCTTCCCAATCTATATTTTTAAAGCAGTCATGATCTGTGGCTATAAGCAGAGCATCGCAGTTTTCAGGTTTCAGTTTCTCCATTTTCACATAAGGATCGTAGATACTGAACTCAATGTTTTCTTTTTTAAGTTCTTCAGTTATCTTTAATACTGGAGTTTCCCTCGTATCATCTGTATTTTTTTTGTATGCCATTCCAAAAATTAGAATTTTTTTGGCGTTAGTCTTTTTTATTATATCTGCAACGTGCAAAGGCATAGTCTCATTTATTTCCATTGCTGTTGAGATCGTTTTTAAAGGAAGTTTCTCGTGGATAAACCACGGATCAATTGGAATACAATGCCCTCCTACACCAGTTCCCGCTTCATGAATGTTTACTCTGGGATGTTTGTTTGCAAGTTTTCTCGCTTCAAAAAAATTTATTTTTAAGCTTTCACACGCCAATGCGAGTTCATTGGCCAGGGCAATATTGATATTTCTGAATGTATTCTCCATTAATTTCACTATTTCTGCTGTTTTTAAGTCAGTAAGGTACATTTTTCCCCTTACAAAGTTTTTATAAAATTCAGCAGTTATTTTTCTGCTTTTTTCAGATCCACCAATAATCCTGTCATTGTTTATCATTTCTTCCATAATTCTCCCAGGAAGCACTCTCTCAGGACAGAATGCTGTAAAAAAACCCTCATCGTTTTTTAATCCAGATCTTTCGAGGATCGGAATTAAAACTTCTTTCGTTGTTTTCGGTGGAACTGTAGATTCTAGAATAACTAAATTATCATTTTTCAAAACGTTAGAAATTGATTCTCCAGCTTTTCTGACATATGACAGATCAGCCTTTTTGTTTGATAAGGGTGTTGGAACACATATTATGAATATATCGCTTTCTTTATACGATAAAAATGCTTTTATCCTGCCATTTTTAATATTTTTTTCCAAAAGTTCTTTCAATCCCGGCTCTTTTATATCGAGAACACAATCATTGATTTTTTTTACTACATCTTCTTTAAGATCTATTCCATATATGCCATACCCTGCTTCGGCAGCAAAAACAGCTGTAGGGATGCCTATATATCCCAATCCTATAACAGAGACTTCAGCTGTTTTTGAAAGTATCTTTTCCAGAAGATCCATAATCTCTATTGGGATGCTGCTTTTTAATTTTTCCGAAAAAACTGTTGCGTCTCTTAGAATATTCGATAGATATACTCACTATAAAGAGGAAAAACGGATTAAAAAAATTCAAAATGATTTCTAAACTCACAACATGCCATATTTTCCAAAAACTTTCATTTCTCTTTCCATATATGCCATTTCATTCTCTGTGAGTGCTTTTGGATTAATAGGAAGAATGAGTTTGGCTTCTTCTGCCATAATGATATCATTTATCATGTTAAGGTATTTCATTACAAGATTGAAATCGTTTTGCAATTTCAAATACTCAACTCCATCTAAAAGCACAACACTCCCTTTATTTTCCTTGACAAAGTTTCTTATCGTGTGTACAAGTTTGGAAATATTGGAAGGGTCTATTGAGTTATCAGTACTTGTTTGGGAGAACCAGAGTATTGGAGTTCTTTTAAGTCCGTAATTCACCCTGACTTTGCTCGGGTGCTGTCTGCTAATACAGAGTCCCCTATTGCCATGAGTGACCTGGTCTACAAAGATATCAAATGCTACAAATGGCTTTTCTTCTTTTATGAGATATGAATATCCAGGCTCTAGAGAGTATTTTTGCCCCCTGTCAATTGCTATCTCCTCCTCAGATATAATCTTTTGAGTTTCCAGAACCTCGCGGATTATGGAGGTAAGCATGTACATTTCAAAAGGTTTTTGAAGAAATCCAACAACTCCAAGAGTTTTAGCTTCAAACTTTGCCAAACTGTCAGCACTCGCAAAAAGAACTTTAACTTCGGGGTATATCTTCATAATTTCCTTTGTGACTTCAATGCCTTTCTTTGCAGGGATCCTCTGATCCATAATTATTAAATCTATCTTTTTTTCAGTATTTTTGAATTTTTCTATGGCTTCTTCTCCATCTACAGCAGATTCCACAACCTTATAATCTCCAGCTTCTTCTATTGCCATTTTGTATAACGAAATTAACTCAGGTTCATCTTCGACGATCATTATATTGTATGTCATTACTTCTTAATTTACGTTCTATAATATAAATTTTTTCTATTTTAATAGGAAATTTTATATACGAAGAGCACGGAAAAGCTTTATGGGATGCTCAATTGCAATTGCATCTGGAAAAGGAGGCACAGGAAAAAGCATTATATCTTCAAATTTAAGTGTAGTTTTGGCCAAAGCTGGTAAAAATGTTTTGATCCTCGACGCAGATATAAAAATGGCAAATCTTTCCCTTTTACTGGATCTCGAGTATGCAGATACTACATTAAACGAAGTTCTTTCAGGAGAAGCGGATTTGGAAGATGCCATTTATGAAAAATATGGCGTAAAGATACTTCCTACCGGGATATCCTTATCAAAGGCAAGAAAAGCCAAGTTAGATAAATTAGAAGAGGTTTTTAAAGAAATAACTCAGAATACAGATTATCTTATCATAGATACCCCCCCAGGGCTTGAAGTCGATGCGATATCAGCTTTAGCAGGTGCAGAGAATGTGTTGTTAGTGGTAAATCCAGAGATTTCTTGTATTGCAGATGTCTTTAAGATAAAAAAAGTTTCTGATCTTTTAAATACCAATGTACTCGGTCTTGTAATTAATAGAGTGAGATATGATGTCAGCGAACTTTCTGCAAAAGAAATAGAAGCGATTTTGGAGAGTAAGGCTGTAGGCATTATCCCTGAAGATCAGGAGGTAAAGAGATCTGTAGCTTTTGGGGTACCTTTCTATATAAGAAGCCCGGATTCTATCGCCTCTAAAGCTATCTATAGACTAGGAATGAACATCCTTGGGAAAAAAGAAAGTATAATCGAGTCTAAAAATCCATATGAAAGGCTTCTTAGAATTTTGAGGTGAATATATGCTGGATGAGATAATTATAGAGGAAGATCAGGTCTTCAACCTAACAAGATCAATCCTGAGGTTCTTGGAGGGTAAAGATGTGGAGATCAGGTTCTATAAAAAAAGTACGGACATATGGGAAAAGGAGTTTCTTTCTAAATATTTAACTGAAACAGTTGAGTATTTTGGGAATATATTTAGAGCACAGGCGGAAGAAAAGTTTGATCAGAAAAATTTAATATATTTTAAAGATTTGAAAAAACTGAAATTCAAAGAAAAGACAATAATGAAAAAACTTGCATCTGGAACGCCAGTATTTTTTAGCACAAAAGATTATTTTTTAGGATTCTATAAAAGCTGTGAAAAGTATGTATTCGGATGTGTGAACATATTCTTAGAGAATATTCTTTTTGAAAAGGGCGAGGAATACAATTTATGGATAGCTATCTGTTACGATTATATAAACAAGATAATCAAAGACAGTAATCTAAAATTTATGATTGTTGATTATCTTGTAGGAAGACAGAGTTCAAATATTTTCAAGTTGGAGTATGAAACATACCTCGAAGAAGGCTTGAACTTCCTGAAAGAAAGGCAGAAGAAATTAAAATCTGAGAAATTAATACAGGAAAACAAAGAAAAACAGCTTATTTATAAAGCTCTGATAAAAAATTCTATGCAAAGAGAAAAAATTGTCTCCTTTTCCGAAAAGGTCTTTTATCATACTTTTATATATTATAAAAAAGTTCTAAAAGCTTATATAAGTGGCATGTTTGAGATAGAAGATAGATATTATGAAGATACTTATGACAAGTTACTTTTTTATAAATTTGAGGAAAGAGAAAAACTGGTAGAGGGACTACTGGAGGGAATAGAGGATGAGGAGGAAAAACATTATAGAAGAATGCTCAAGTTGAAAATGCAGACAATGGACAAATACAGAGAAGAATTGCTGAAAAAATATAAAATTTCCCAGCCGTCAGAAGTAGATATCACGAGATTATTGAAGACATCAGGATTTTTAAAAAAGCGTTAAGCCCTCTCTCTTTTGACCAGAGTGGTTACATACCCAACTACTCTGTTTTCTATTTTATTATTTGGAAACTTGACTTTATCTTCTAAAAACTCTCTGTTTTTATAAAAATCTTTATTTAAGTCTTTAGAGTATTTTTTGACTATCTCTCTTGCCACTCTTTTAATGAAAGTAGGTCTGATTCTTCCCATTGCATCGCCTCGGATATTAGTGTTACACAACAGCGTTTATAAACCTTGCTCATATTTGGAACTCTTTCTTTGTCTCCAACTTTCTATTACCTGGGAGCCTAACCTGTACTTCAGCTTCTCCTTTTTCAAGTTTTGCTATAAGTTTTTCATACGGTATCTGGATCTTATCTTCCCAGTTATGAATCCTAAAGATCCCTTCATAAACGTTTATATCCTCGCTTTTTATAGTTATATCCACAGTTATCTCGATGTCGCTAAAAAGAACGGGATATCCTTCTTTGTCTTTCAGCACAATGCTTATTAAGAGTCCGTCATAATCTGTATCCTCGTCCCAGTTCCCTTGAACTATATTCACCTCACAGGACTCCACATTCTGGAGCTTGGTTTCTTCCCCTATACATCCCAAAAACAGAAGCATGACGATAAGAATGAAACTATATTTTTTCATGATATTTTTTTACTCATGAGTTTAAATAATTATCTTAAATATCACGGTTTAAAAATCAGAATACATGATCGAGTTTTAGTAAATTAGGGGGTGATAGTTCCAAAGGTATAAATTTGAAAGTATCTTATTTGAATTCTGGTGATCACTTGGAAAAAGAAACGATTTCTGATAGATTGAGATGGGGACTCATTGGGATACTTTTTGTGATTTTTATTTTTGTCATAATTAAAAATTTTAGAGAATCCATAGAGATTATCTCAGCTGCTTCAGCTGTTTTCCTTGTTTCAGTTTTTGCAGTCCTAAATGGTAGAAGATTTATCAAATATGGAAAATGGTATTTAAGTCCCAGCTTCCCTGATATATTTCTTTATAGTTTTTTTTCGGGAGATAAAAAAAATATAGCCTGGATGTGTATTTTGATGGGAATAATTGGGGCAATTCTTTCTTTGTTTATTCTCATAGGAATTTTTGTTGGTGCAATAAGTGTATAATTAAAATCTTTGGTTACAAAAGACTGGAGAAGATTTAAATGACATGGTGTGAAATATAAATATAGGGTAAGAAAAAGATGTGAGGAAAATCATAGGGGTATATAAAATTATAACCTAAGGAGAGACAGAGATGAAAAATAAAAGAACTAGAGTCACAGTAGTGTTATCTATTATAGGAATTTTATTGCTTACAGTGTATGCATATCATGAAGCTAATGACGATCCAAACAGAGTTACAGAAAAGTGGCTGCGTAAAAATCCTAATTACTGGAAAGAAGGGTTAGAATTTTATGAAAAATTTGACTATGAAGGACTTGATTATAATACCTCATATTGTAAATTAGCCAGCGGTAAATGGCTGGAGATCAGAGCAGAAAAGGGATTCTTGGGAACTTGGAAAGTGGTACATGTGGAGGAAGTATCATTTGAGGAACTTCCTGAATGGGCGATCAATGATCTGTATGGTGAGGATTACCTTGAGTCTCTTAAAGATTGGAAAGAAAAGCATAGAGGTGAGTGGAAATCTATTTTTTATGATAAATACTCCAGCTATGGCTATGTTTATTATGCAAAATTAAATAGTGGCCAATGGCTGAGGATCGAGGCAAAAAAAGACACTTTCGACAACTGGAGCCTTGAGGAAAAGGAGATAGGTAAAGATGCCGAAGAAATCGCGGAAAGTCTTTATACATGGCATGAGCAAGGAGAAATCACGGTAGCTGAAATTGAGAAATTCTTAGAGATTCTTGCTGGAGATGGCACGGATACCGATCTCATCCGTACCAAGCTAATAGAAAAAGGAGTATCATTACAAAATGATAATGAGAAAGAATGAAAAATATAAATACACAGGAAAAGAAAAAGATGCTACTGGCTTATATTATTTCGGCGCACGCTATTACGATCCCACGATAGGAAGATTTATTACCAGAGACCCAATAAAAGGTAATATAATG
>Ga0209986_10001046_pt1 | contig 26968 bp, 15 predicted proteins | sample BlataG_FD_183168 | JGI IMG/M metagenome (GOLD analysis project Ga0209986, IMG submission 183168) | Deep subsurface microbial communities from Black Sea to uncover new lineages of life (NeLLi) - Black_00105 metaG (SPAdes) (version 2) | ecosystem: Environmental > Aquatic > Marine > Oceanic >... | reverse complement strand
AAAAGATCAGCTCTGTTCCATAACTACCTGAGCTAAAAAGTAAAGGTTATCGATGTCCTGGCACAATCGGGTTATCGATGTCTTGGCACTTATCACGTATCGTATAGCGGGTAATTTAGTTTTATCTGATATCAAATTTAACCTATTGAAACTTAAATGTTTAATCTCGATGAGAGTGTTAAATATGAATATTTCCGGGGAGTAGGCTAATGAATGAATATAATTTATTAATAGGCATGATTGCATTCGTGATAGGCTTTGCGATTGCCTATTGGGTTAAAGGGATAATTGTAGCTCAAAAAGTTAAGGCGGCTGAAAGGGAGACTTCGCGAATATTAGAGGATGCCAAGAAGAGATCAGAAACTCTGATAAAAGAAGCCCAACTGGAGGTCAAAGACAAACTTTTCAAGATGAAAAGTGACTTTGATGCTGATACTAAAGAGACTAAATATGAATTGAAAGAAAAAGAGCAACGGTTGATACAAAAAGAGGAGAATATCGATCGAAAGACAGATCAATTCGAATTCAGAGAACGGGACATTTTGCGAAAAGAGAAAAAGCTTGGGATCAGAGAGGAAGAAATAGGTCGGACTAAAATTAAATATAATGAGCTTATTGAAGAACAGAAAAGACAGCTCGAAAAGATTTCCGGTTTAACGGCGGGCCAGGCCAAGGAACTTCTGGTTAGAGCCATGGAAAACGAGGCACGATATGAAGGCGCCAAAATTATTAAAAGGATAGAAAATGAAACAAAAGAGCAGGCAACAAAAAAAGCCACAAAGATCATGGCTACTGCTATCCAAAGGTACGCTGGAGATTTCGTTGCTGAACATACTGTTTCAGTGGTTCAACTTCCAAATGATGAGATGAAAGGGCGAATAATCGGGAGAGAAGGTCGAAATATTCGTGCACTTGAGGCGGCGACCGGCATTGATCTTATCATTGATGATACACCTGAGGCGGTTATCTTGTCTGGTTTTAATCCGGTTCGACGCGAGGTTGCCAGGCTTTCACTGATGCGATTAATAGCGGATGGTCGGATTCATCCGGCTCGCATTGAGGATGTTGTTAAAAAAGTTGGGAAAGAGGTTGATTTAACCATAAAAGAAGCTGGAGAACAGGCGGCCTTTGATCTAGGTGTTCACGGTATTCATAGCGAGCTTATTAACTATATCGGTCGATTAAAGTTTCGTACCAGTTATGCTCAGAATGTTCTGCAGCATTCGGTCGAAGTGGGTGTTATAAGCGGTATTATGGCATCTGAATTGGGACTTAACTCGAAACTGGCGAGACGCATGGGATTATTGCATGATATCGGAAAGGCGATTGACCGCGAGGTTGAAGGCCAGCATGCTATAATCGGTTCTGAGCTTGCAAACAAATTTGGTGAAACACCTGAGGTCGTGCATGCCATTGCCGCTCATCATGAGGATGTGCCGCCGAGTTCGGTGTATGATTTGTTGATACAAGCTGCTGATGCTTTATCAGGGGCAAGACCCGGAGCTCGTAAGGAGCTGCTTGAAAATTATATCAAAAGGTTGGAAGATCTTGAAAATATAGCGAAATCATTTAATGGGGTTGCGAACACTTATGCCATTCAGGCCGGAAGGGAACTCAGGGTTATTGTCGAAAGTGGTATTATTTCTGATGAAGAGTCCACGCTTCTCAGCAGAGATATTGCCAAAAAAATTGAAGAGTCTCTAACCTTTCCAGGCCAGATCAAGGTTACCGTTATACGTGAAACCCGGGCCGTAGAGTACGCAAACAAATAACTTGAAAATTATGAATGAGGTGAAAATAACATGGCGAATTTGATCGATATTCTTAAAGAAAGAGGTTTTATTGATCAGACAACACATGAGAAAGCGCTGGACCAATATCTCGAAGCCGGGCAAGTGACTTGTTATATCGGTTTTGATCCTACAGCATCCAGTCTCCATGTGGGGAGCCTTGTTCCGATAATGTCACTTGTACATATGCAAAAACACGGCCATCGTCCTATAGCGCTTATAGGAGGCGGGACAGGCCTTGTGGGTGATCCCAGTGGAAAGACCGAAATGCGTCAGCTTCTAACGCCTGAGATGGTGGATGAGAACGCAATGGGTATTAAAAAACAGCTGTCTCGTTTTATCGACTTTAGCGATGACAAGGCGCTGATGTTGAACAATGCCGATTGGCTGACTAAATTAGAATATATCCCTTTTTTAAGAGATTTCGGACGACATTTTTCTGTTAATCGTATGATAAAAGCCGAAAGCTATAAAATGCGCCTTGAATCCGAAGAAGGCCTTAATTTTATTGAATTTAATTATATGCTTTTACAGGCTTATGATTTTCTGGAGCTCTATGATCGTTATGGATGTAAATTGCAGATGGGAGGGAGTGATCAATGGGGCAACATTGTTGCCGGAGTTGATCTGATTAGAAGGGTTCGTCAAGAAACCGTATTTGGGATTATCTTTCCGTTAATAACTACCAGCAGCGGCGCAAAGATGGGTAAAACAGCTGAAGGTGCTGTGTGGCTTGATCCGGCCAGAACGTTGCCATATAATTATTATCAGTACTGGGTAAATACAGATGATAGAGATGTAGCCAGATTTATGGCTCTGCTCACATTTTTGCCCATGGAAGAGATCAAGGAGCTTGAGAAATTAAGCGGTGCCGATTTAAACAGCGCTAAGGTTACCCTGGCATTTGAAACCACTCAGATTGCTCACGGAAAGGAAGAGGCGATCAATGCATATAATGATGCTAAAAGCCAATTTGGCACTCAAGTTGTACCTAAAGACATTCTGCCGTCAAGTTCGATTCATCGAAATGGTGGTGTTTTACCGGCCTTAGAGATTGAAGCGGCAGGGGGTGTTGATTCGACCCCACATTCAAACATAGAGATAGACCGGTTAAAAGAGGGTATTCCGGCATTTAAGTTGTATCATATGGTAGGTCTATCAAAATCGGGAAGTGAGGCCAGAAGGCTCATTGAGCAGGGAGGGGCCTATGTTAACGGCCAGCAGATAAAATCCTTTGATTACCTATTAACCGATAGCGATATTGTTGACATGGAAATACTATTAAGGGCAGGAAAAAAACGGTATCATAAAATAAAAATAATTAAAAATAAGCCTTGACAAAGGCAGAAATTAATTTTAGAAAACACGTTTCTTTTGTTCTAAAAAGATGAGGATTTTGGCACAAATTTAAAAAAAATATTAAAAAAACATTGACAAAACAGATCGATTTCATATAATAAAAGTTCCCAACTGTTTCTTTTTGACAGTATGGGCTTAAAAAGCCATTATTTTAATGGTTCTTTTTGATCTTTGAAAACTAAATAGTGACAGCTTGTGAGTTAGGTTTCGCAGTTAATTCATTGCAACTGCCGGAAGGCAGGCGTAATTGATAATTTTAATTGGAGAGTTTGATCCTGGCTCAGAATGAACGCTGGCGGCGTGCTTAACACATGCAAGTCGTACGAGAACTCTTTAGCTTGCTAAAGATAGTAAAGTGGCGCACGGGTGAGTAACGCGTGGGTAATCTACCTCCGAATTGGGGATAACCCGCCGAAAGGCGAGCTAATACCGGATAATATCTTTAAGACTTCGGTTTTAAAGATCAAAGGTGGTCTCTACATGTAAGCTACTGTTTGGAGATGAGCCCGCGTACCATTAGCTTGTTGGTAGGGTAATGGCCTACCAAGGCTTCGATGGTTAGCTGGTCTGAGAGGATGATCAGCCACACTGGAACTGACACACGGTCCAGACTCCTACGGGAGGCAGCAGTGAGGAATTTTGCGCAATGGGGGAAACCCTGACGCAGCAACGCCGCGTGAGTGATGAAGGCTTTCGGGTCGTAAAGCTCTGTCAAGTGGGAAGAACATGCTTGATGCTAATACCATCTTGCACTGACGGTACCACTGAAGGAAGCACCGGCTAACTCCGTGCCAGCAGCCGCGGTAATACGGGGGGTGCAAGCGTTATTCGGAATTATTGGGCGTAAAGGGCGCGTAGGCGGTCTCTTAAGTCAGATGTGAAAGCCCGGGGCTCAACCCCGGAAGTGCATTTGAAACTAAGGGACTTGAGTATGGGAGAGGGAAGTGGAATTCCTGGTGTAGAGGTGAAATTCGTAGATATCAGGAGGAACACCGGTGGCGAAGGCGACTTCCTGGACCAATACTGACGCTGAGGCGCGAAGGCGTGGGGAGCAAACAGGATTAGATACCCTGGTAGTCCACGCAGTAAACGGTGAACACTAGGTGTAGCGGGTATTGACCCCTGCTGTGCCGTAGCTAACGCATTAAGTGTTCCGCCTGGGGAGTACGGTCGCAAGATTAAAACTCAAAGGAATTGACGGGGGCCAGCACAAGCGGTGGAGCATGTGGTTTAATTCGACGCAACGCGAAGAACCTTACCTGGATTTGACATCCCGAGAAATCTTTTGAAAGATAGATGTGCCCTTCGGGGAACTCGGTGACAAGTGCTGCATGGCTGTCGTCAGCTCGTGTCGTGAGATGTTGGGTTAAGTCCCGCAACGAGCGCAACCCCTATCTTTAGTTACCATCAATTCGGTTGGGGACTCTAGAGATACTGCCCCGGTTAACGGGGAGGAAGGTGGGGATGACGTCAAGTCCTCATGGCCTTTATGTCCAGGGCTACACACGTGCTACAATGGGCTGTACAAAGGGTCGCGATCCCGCGAGGATGAGCCAATCCCATAAAGCAGCTCTAAGTTCGGATTGGAGTCTGCAACTCGACTCCATGAAGTTGGAATCGCTAGTAATCGCGGATCAGCATGCCGCGGTGAATACGTTCCCGGGCCTTGTACACACCGCCCGTCACACCATGAGAGTTGGCTGTACCAGAAGTTGTTGGACTAACTCTGCACCTAACTGTTTACATCAACGGAGATTTTTAACGGAAATTGGCTATTGGTAAAAGGCATTTATAGCATAATTAAGGTTGAGGTAAAGAGTTAGGTGCAGAGAGGTAGGCACCTAAGGTATGGTTGGCGATTAGGGTGAAGTCGTAACAAGGTAGCCGTTGGGGAACCAGCGGCTGGATCACCTCCTTTCTAAGGATGAGAATCTTTAAGAAAGATAAAAAATAACCCTTACTGTCACTATTTAGTTTTGAGAGATCAAATTGTGCTCTTTAATATGAAAGATAGGCTCAATCGGATTTTGGATTTTAGAATTTGGATTTTTAGTGAATCAAGGCTTTCAATCCGCAATCTGAGATCCGAAATTGCCGGGGGCCTGTAGCTCAGTTTGGTTAGAGCGCACGCCTGATAAGCGTGAGGTCGATGGTTCAACTCCATCCAGGCCCACCAAAACGACTGACAATTGAATTGCAAAAATAAATTTTTAATAGTCAATATAACATCGTAAATTCTATTGGGGGTGTAGCTCAGTTGGGAGAGCGCCTGCTTTGCACGCAGGAGGTCATCGGTTCGAACCCGTTCACCTCCACCAAGATCAACAGTGTTGATTACGGTCGTGTTCCAGGATTAACAAAGAGAGCGCCCCGCTTTTCAAGCATTCCCGCCGAAGGCGGGATTTATCTCTACCACTCGATCGCTCAGAGTTGAAAGCTCGGAGTTGAAAGTTCCTGACACCTGAGAGCTTTCAGCTTTTGGCTTTGAGCTTTGTGCTCGGGGCGATAGCCCCATGTGTTCTTTGACAATTTGGATATAGGCACACAACAATGTTCAGCATGATTGTGTTAATTGTTTTGTGGCCAAGCTATGAAGAGCAAACGGTGGATGCCTTGGTGCCAAGAGGCGATGAAAGACGTGGCAAGCTGCGATAAGCTTCGGGGAGCTGCTAAACAAGCTTTGATCCGGAGATTTCTGAATGGGGAAACCCGTTTCGTGTAGTGACGAAACATCTGTAGCTGAATACATAGGCTTCAGAGGCGAACGAGGTGAACTGAAACATCTAAGTAACCTCAGGAAGAGAAAACAATAGTGATTTCCGTAGTAGCGGCGAGCGAACTGGAAAGAGCCCAAACCGAGTATATGTTAAAGCCCGAAAGCCTTGTATACTCGGGGTCGTGGGGATTGATTGGACAGAGTTTCGGATCTGTCGGGAAGTTACAAATCTGATTTATAATTGAATAGCCTGGAAAGGCTAACCATAGAAGGTGATAGTCCTGTAAATTAAATGAATCAGACTTCCTGGATTGATTCCCCAAGTACCGCGGGACACGAGGAATCCTGTGGGAATTTGGGAGGACCATCTCCTAAGGCTAAATACTCCTTGGCGACCGATAGTGAACTAGTACCGTGAGGGAAAGGTGAAAAGTACTCCGGTGAGGAGAGTGAAATAGTACCTGAAACCGTTTGCTTACAAGCAGTGGGAGGACGATAAATATCGCTTTTTATGCGTTCCTTTGTTCAATTTTTCGAAATTGTTCACAGGGAGTTGCAAGTCTCTTAAGTAAAGAGTGTTTCGGCATTTTTTATTTAGGTTGCTTAAGCCTTATTTTGTCTGACCGCGTGCCTTTTGCATAATGAGTCAGTGAGTTACTTTGCGTAGCGAGATTAAACCGTTAGGTGTAGTCGAAGCGAAAGCAAGTCTGAATAGGGCGTATTAGTTGCGTGGAGTAGACCCGAAACCAAGTGATCTATCCATGGCCAGAGTGAAGCGCAAGTAAAATTGCGTGAAGGCTCGAACCGTTGTAGGTTGAAAACTGCTCGGATGAGCTGTGGATAGGGGTGAAAGGCCAAACAAACTTGGAAATAGCTGGTTCTCCCCGAAATATATTTAGGTATAGCCTTGCAAATTAAGTGATGGGGGTAGAGCACTGGATGGGCTAGGGGTCCTACCAGATTACCAAACCTAACCAAACTCCGAATACCATCAACTTTTATTGCAGGAGTCAGACTATGGGAGCTAAGTTCCATGGTCGAGAGGGAAACAGCCCAGATCGCCAGCTAAGGTCCCTAAATATGTGCTAAGTGGGAAAGGATGTGGAAATGCACAGACAACCAGGAGGTTGGCTTAGAAGCAGCCATCCTTTAAAGAAAGCGTAACAGCTCACTGGTCGAGTGAGTCTGCGCCGAAAATGTAACGGGGCTTAAGTACATTACCGAAGCTGCGGGTCTCGTATTCGTACGGGGCGGTAGGGGAGCATTCTGTTTGGGTTGAAGGTTGACCGTAAGGACAGCTGAACTGGACAGAAGAGACCATGCTGACATGAGTAACGATAAAGCGGGTGAAAAACCCGCTCGCCGAAAACCTAAGGTTTCCTGAGTAAAGCTAATCTGCTCAGGGTTAGTCGATCCCTAAGCCGAGGCCGAAAGGCGTAGGTAATGGAAAACAGGTTAATATTCCTGTACCACCCGGTTATCAATGTCCCTTCGGGGATGAGAGTGATGGGGGGACGCAGAAGGGTAGGTCATCCATCTGCTGGAATAGATGGTTCAAGCTTGTAGGCAGAAAGGATAGGAAAATCCGTCCTTTTATTTAAATGCTGAGAAGCGATGAGGAGAGACTTTGTCTCATAAACTGATTGATCCCGCACTGACAAGAAAAGCCTCTAGCGAGATAATTAGGTGATCGTACCGCAAACCGACACAGGTAGGTAGGGAGAGAATCCTAAGGCGATTGAGAGAACCCTGGTTAAGGAACTCGGCAAAATCACACCGTAACCTCGGGAGAAGGTGTGCCCTCGTTAGGTGAAACAAACTGATTTTATTATCGGGCATGTGGAGCTGAGGAGGGCCGCAGAGAAATGGCGGTAGCGACTGTTTACTAAAAACATAGGACTCTGCTAAGTCGTAAGACAATGTATAGGGTCTGACGCCTGCCCGGTGCTGGAAGGTTAAGGGGAATTGTTAGTGGTCTTCGGACTGCGAAGCTTTGAACCGAAGCCCCAGTAAACGGCGGCCGTAACTATAACGGTCCTAAGGTAGCGAAATTCCTTGTCGGGTAAGTTCCGACCTGCACGAATGGCGTAACGACTTCCGCACTGTCTCAACCAGGGACTCAGTGAAATTGTATTGGCGGTGAAGATGCCGTCTACCCGCGAAAAGACGGAAAGACCCCGGCACCTTTACTACAGCTTGACATTGAATTTTGGGGTAGCATGTGTAGGATAGGTGGGAGGCTTTGAAGTCCCGACGCCAGTCGGGATGGAGCCATCCTTGAAATACCACCCTTGTTATCTTAGGGTTCTAACTTCGACCCGTTATCCGGGCGAAGGACAGTGTCTGGTGGGTAGTTTGACTGGGGCGGTCGCCTCCCAAAAGGTAACGGAGGCGCGCGAAGGTTCCCTCAGGCTGATTGGAAACCAGCCGTGGAGTGTAAAGGCATAAGGGAGCTTGACTGCGAGAGATACATCTCAAGCAGGTACGAAAGTAGGTCTTAGTGATCCGGCGGTTCTGTATGGAAGGGCCGTCGCTCAACGGATAAAAGGTACGCCGGGGATAACAGGCTTATCGCCCCCAAGAGTTCACATCGACGGGGCGGTTTGGCACCTCGATGTCGGCTCATCACATCCTGGGGCTGGAGCAGGTCCCAAGGGTTTGGCTGTTCGCCAATTAAAGTGGTACGTGAGCTGGGTTTAAAACGTCGTGAGACAGTTTGGTCCCTATCTTTCGTGGGCGTAGGATATTTGAGAGGATCTGTTCCTAGTACGAGAGGACCGGAATGGACGAACCAATGGTGTTCCAGTTGTCGCGCCAGCGGCATTGCTGGGTAGCTAAGTTCGGAATGGATAACCGCTGAAAGCATCTAAGCGGGAAGCCGACCTCAAGATAAGATATCCCTTGAGTATGGAAACATACTTAACTGAAGACCCCTTGAAGACGACAAGGTTGATAGGCCAGGTGTGTAAGTGCGGCAACGCATTTAGCTTACTGGTACTAATAGGTCGTGAGGCTTGGCCACAAAATAATTTACATAATTGTTCTGAACGTTTTGATGTGCTCATATCTAAATTGTTGCTACACTGAAATTTAAAGTTTTTTCGGTGGCAATAGCAAAGAGGAAACACCCGTTCCCATCCCGAACACGGAAGTTAAGCTCTTTTGCGCCGATGGTACTGCTCGGGAGGCTGAGTGGGAGAGTAGGACGCTGCCGAAAAATTTTTATATGCCCCGGAATCACCCATTATAAGGCTAAGTGATTCCGGGTTTTTTTTGATAAAAATTTCGTCTTTCCGGCAAGCTTTCCCTTGTGCTTTTTTAAAGCTTATACTGTTCGTAGCGCTTGGGAAGTGAGGCGCGCATTAAGATCTGAGTCTTATTTTTCTAAAATAAAAAAACGAAGTGGAACTTATCAGGATTAGGAAAATCAGTGTTGGTGCCGCACCAATGTGGAGCAGCATCCAGCTAAGACCTATCATGGGTATAAGACTCCAGCGCACTATCGCCCGCAGGATGTCGTGGTCGGAAATAAACTCAGCCACAGGTGGTGAGTACCTGTAATAGGTTTTCACAAAAGCACGGCCGATTTTAAAGGGCATAAGATAAAGGTCGCGAAATCGTCGTAAAAGCCGCACATGTTTCTCAAATTTTGAACCAAAAGCCGCGGTAGCGATAAAACATCCACTGCTGCCACCACTGCTTGAGCCAGTAACCGTGTATGAACTCCCCCCAGAGGCGGCAATTCCACCCGGATCCACAATAATCCCATTGGCCAGTCCGTCGCTATCACCGTAGCCACCATCCTTTAATTCTAAAGTGACAGATTGTCCGTCATCATTAAAGGTAGTGTGTTCTGAATAGTCATACCAGCCGTTGATTGTGTCGTATTTGAAAATCGTGTCAGACGAGAAAATCTCTCCCGAAAAATATATTTTCAGTATGGCTGCGTCGCCTGGCTGGTTAACGCGCAACCGATAGGAAAAAAGGCCGAAGATGAGATCCGCCGGTCTGTTAACAGTGTCGGAAATGGTATCCGGATCAATTATTTCCAGGGTTTCAATTTCACTGACGGAACTTGAGACTTTTTCGATCCCGATATAGCTTGAACCATCAGATGCTTGGACGCATTTGATGATCTGGGGCTGATAAATATCGGAGATACCGTCGAGATTGAAATCCACCGAGTCATCCACTTCCTCAGTATCGGAAATTCCGTTTGAGTTAAGATCCTCGACAAAGCAAGCGGTGGTGAATTCAACAGTGCCGGACCAATCCGAGGCTTCAGAATAGACATCGTAAAAGCGGACGCGCACGTAATATTTCTGGTTTGATATCAACACCATGTGGGGAACTGAAAACGTGGTCAGATAGGTGTTGCTGGTAACATCGACAACAAGGGATGAGAAATCGCTCTGGTCGCTGATCTGCCACCGGCTTTGTCTGTGAGAGTCGTCGTTTGGGTCTGAAAAGGGTTGAGTTGTTATATCCAGGGGAACTTCGATTTCATCCTGACCATTCTCAGGATACATGATGATTGGCGCACTTGGAGGCAGATTTGATGGAGGCACATCTACTGGTGATGGGGGGTGATAACATACTTCATTTGAGTAACCACTTTCATTGCCTTCGGTGTCGTAGGCAGTCAGCACAAAATAGGTGGTTTCAGTGTCACTTAAGCCATGGATTGTGTATTCAGGGTATGCGGGATTGTCTAAATTTGCTATAGGCACTTGGATCGGTGAGTTGCCTTCAACAGCTCCTGTACCGTTGTATGGGGCGCCGGAAGAGCCGGTCTTATAGTAAATAAAGTAGCCGCTGAGATCCGGCTCACTGTTGCTACTCCACGCCAGAGTGACATCTGTGGTATATGCTGCATAAATTGAAGGCGGGAAAAATAGGCTTAAAGCAGATATAATACTTATGAAAGCACAAAATATTATATTGAATAACCAGTTACTGAGACTTCTGTCCATAATGGGCGCCTCTTTTTCTCTATAAAATGGATAACTTCATATAGAGAAAGGCGCCAAAATAGTTAAAGGTAGAATGTCTTATGCTTCAAATGTGGTGACTTCTACAGGTATTCGGCAGCCCGGCTGTCCTGGCTTTCCAGCTTTAGACCCGTGGCTTTGCGTCCCTGCTTTTCAACAGGTTTGCCCTTTCGCTCCGTAGTGTTATCCAATGTCGAGAGGAAATTTTAAAATTAATCTATTAAAATGTTTAAAATTCTTAATAAAAATATATTTTTAATTTCAGACAAGACAAACAGGATTAAGTTAATATTCTGAGTATCTTACCTGCCCTCTTAAATGTCCGCCTCCTGAAATGTAGAGTCTATTTTATAGGGGTGGAGCCTGTTTAATCGTGATTGCTCCTGATCCAGCCAAATATATGCAAATAATATGCCTTTTGGTGGTATGAGATTGGTTTAAGAACTAATCAGACTTGACGGACTATTATCTAATATAGGTAGAAAAACAGTATGTTAACAAAAACAATCCTTTTAAAAGAACTTATTTGTTGAGATGGTTTTAAATGGTTTTATCGGAATGTTTTACAAGCTTACGATGAAATTGTGACAAATATTGTTCGATTTTTTGACAAAAAAAGTCCAGGCAAGGTAAGCAACCGACTGAATGTGATTTTTTGCGTAAACGCAATTTGACTTATATGGAACTTTCACGTAAAATTCTAAAAAAAAATGCCTGTCTTCCACAACCTGGATACCATGAGCTGGGGGGCATTTAAAATTTGATTTCCATGAGTTTTAGCAATTCCAACACGTAAAAGGTCTAATGTGTTTGCCCACGGTTTAAAAACAAATATTGCTATTCATCTAACTGTCCTCTTAGTGTTGGCCATGATTTTATTAGATTTTGTAATGATTATAACCGCACGAAGGGACCTTTTTGGATCTGAAATTTCAAGAGGATATACATTTATATCAGGAGTGGAAGCCAATATAATGTTTTTCCCGGAATCGGACACTATTACAGCGAATTCAGATTTTAAGGATGATTTTGGAAAAAGATTAGAAAATGCAGGATTTTCTTGCGCAATGGTTATGGATGCAAAGAAAAATCGAGTATATTCCTATGGGGAAAATTGTACCTTGCAAGATGAGATTGAGACACTTACAAGACAAACAATTCGGTCAGGAGATAAAACCACCCGATTTTTTGGGTCAACTTGGGGGGTTTTGGGGAAGCAAAGCCGGAATTTGATCATATCAGCGCCTTTGCTCAGGAATGGAAGTATCGTTGCAGGGGTAAGTATTGTTTTACCCCTTAAAGGAATCCATAAAACGTTGAAACGGACACAATATATATTATTGATCTATATCTTCATCAATACATTTGTTTTTTCTTTTATCGGTTTTTACCGGTTGTCGAGGATTATCGTGAAACCTTTACAGAGGCTGGTAAAGAGGGCTGAAGAATACCGAGAAGATGACGAGATGTTTTTCCTTTATGAAAAGGAGGATAATGATTTCAGCAAATTATCCAAGGCGTTAAACAGCATGTTGAAACAGATTGCCGATGACAAAGAAAGACTTCGGACCACGGTTATGTCCCTTGAGAAGGCGAATATTGATTTAAAACAGGCCCAAAAAGAGATTATCCAAGCGGAAAAATTGGCATCTGTCGGCAGATTATCTTCAGGAATTGCCCATGAAATGGGAAACCCCATAGGTATTGTTGTGGGGTATTTGGAATTGCTTAAACAGAACGATATCTCAGAGGAAGATAAAAAGGAATTTATTCTCCGTACAGAAAATGAAATAAATAGAGTAAATACTATTATCAAACAGCTCCTTGATTTTTCAAGGCCTTCGAGTGAAGCTCTGAAGGCTGTTTCAGTGCACTCAATCATCAGAGAAACTGTTGATGTATTTAAATTTCAGCCGTTGATGTCCAATGTTGAATTAAATCTCAGCTTGATTGCGGAAAACGATAGGGTGATGGCTGATTCGAATCAATTGAGACAGGTCTTTTTGAATTTGCTTATTAATGCTGCCGATGCTATTTCATCCGTTGGGGATCATTTTGAAGGTAAAATATCGATAGCCAGCGAGGTGGTACAGAATGTCCCCGATGAATCGGAAGACCATCCCAAGATGTTGAAAATAAGCTATATTGATAATGGCTCCGGGATTGCAAAAGAAAATCTTGGGAATATTTTTGATCCTTTTTATACTACCAAGGAGCCCGGTAAGGGGACAGGCCTGGGTCTTTCGGTCTGTTTTATGATTATCCAAGGAATCGGCGGAAAAATTCAGGCAAGCAGTGAACAAGGCAAAGGTGCGACGATAAACATATACCTTCCCGTGACTGTTCAAGCAGCCAATGGGGGAACGGACAAAAATAATTTGGATATGAATAATGGATAATAAAACCACAAATGAGAGCAAATTTCCCCAAAAACGTCTGCTGATCATAGATGATGAAGAGAACATGCGTCACATGTTGTCATCTTTACTTAATAAATCCGGTTACCGTGTCGATACGGCCTCTGACGGCGCGGATGCTCTTGAGATGGTTGATCAGACATTATACGATTTTATCCTCTGTGATCTTAAGATGCCCAATATGAATGGAATGGAATTTTTTGAAACTGCAAGGGATAAGCTATGGGCTACGACGGTAATCATGATGTCAGCGTATGGCAGCATCGATACAGCGGTTGAAGCCATGAAGAAGGGAGCATATGATTTTATATCGAAACCGTTTAAGCCTGATGAAGTTCTCCTTACCCTTAAAAAGGCTGAAGAACGGGAAAGTTTAAAAAGAGAGAACCTCTGGTTAAAAGAACGAATTCGGAAAATTCAAGAAAATTATTGTTTTGGCAACATGGTCGCCAAAAGCAATGCCATGCTGAATGTATTCAAGCTGGCCGAGAAAGCGGCCCAATACAATACCACAGTGTTAATTTGTGGTGAGAGCGGAACCGGTAAAGAGCTGATCGCAAGGGGGATCCATTTTGCGGGGCAAAGAGCCAAAAAGCCTCTGGTCCCCGTTAACTGTGGGAGCATACCTGAAAATTTACTTGAGAGTGAGTTTTTTGGTTATAAAAAGGGTGCTTTTACCGGTGCGGACAGAGATAAAAAAGGTCTTTTTGAAGAAGCTGACGGCGGAACCATTTTCCTTGACGAGATCGGTGAATTGCCCCTGTCTTTACAAGTTAAACTCCTGCGGGTGTTGCAGGAGAATGAAATCAGAGCGGTGGGTGATTCAAAATTAAAAAAAATAGATGTTCGTGTGATTGCAGCGACTGAGAAAAATCTGGAGGATGCAATAAGAGAAGGTACGTTTCGTGAAGGCCTGTTTTACAGACTGAATGTATTGCCGATCAAGCTGCCGCCACTCAGCAGCCGGCCGGAGGACATCCCTCTTTTATGTCACCATTTTATTGACCGGTTCAATATAAGTCTGGAAAAGGAAATAAAGGGGATAACACCTGCTGCTATGTCCCTTCTGCTTAAGCACAGTTGGCCGGGAAATGTCAGAGAACTGGAGAATATGATCGAACGGGCTGTAGTGCTTGCAGAAGATACAATCCTTTTGCCGCAAAACTTTCCCCCTGAACTTGGGGCGGAATCTGATACAGATAAGATGGACGATTTATTCGAGGGGTATTCCCTGAAGACTGCCCAGAAGATTCTGGAAAAAAAACTCATTACCCGATCGCTTAAGGCAACGGCCGGCAACCGCACCAAAGCTGCCAGGATGCTTGAAATCAGTCATCCTTCCTTATTAAGCAAAATCAAGGCGTACAATATTTTACTTTAATTCTTTCATTCTATCTATGATCCGGGATCGGCCTTGGTAGAAATTCAAGGCAAGGCTTTTTACAACCTTATCCACCTTTTCTGAATAAAAAGCTTTGGCTTTGCTGTCGCCGATGCCAAGATTCTCCTGTATGTCGCGTACCGCAGAAAGGGTAGTATATCCCAGATCTTTAAGCTTCTCTGAGCAAAATTCGACAAAAGCTGCGGTATATAGATAATTCAGCGCTTTTTTGCTACTTTCGATATCCTTGGTTACCATCACGTAACCCATCACTTCATATAAAAGCTCTATCCAGCGCTCCTGCGAGATAGACATCAAAACAATTTCATCCGTCTTTGCATTTATGGAGTCCGTTAGGATTTTGTGGTTGCTGATAATTTCTTCATAGGAAGAAGGCCGGAGGACCTTTTTTATATCACCCTTGAAATTATCAAGCTTATCAGCCAGGGCGTCTCTCTTTGCATCAATATTAAACACATTTGTGGTTCCCGGGTTAATAAAATCGATGTTTGTCTGATCGGAATCCCAGACAACGATTTTCTCTAATGGAACATCATTTTCGATCCGATGGGTAATTCTTGTATCTAAATCCTCATAAAAAAGTATTCTTTCCAGGGCGGCGCCGATTACCTGCCCAGGCATGATGCTGAGTTTGGCATCATCAGTAACGTCATGTAGTTTGGCGCCCAAATAAACTTCATGTATTCGGGTATTAGGATCGGCGATATTATCAAACGTAGTGGCGATATCCGTGCCGTAATTTCGACGGGCATCATTCCAGTTTGCAATGCGCTCTTTAGCCACAGCACCAGCGCTTAACATAATGTCGCCGGAAATACCTCCGGGCACGTAACTTCCCATAAGCGTTGTAAGCGGCCCAACCACATTGCGTGTAAGGGAGGCATCCACAATGTGGCGTGCGTATCGGGCTGTTACAAAAAAATCCTCGCCGGGGTAATGTTTTTCATGATGCGCTATCACTTTTTTGTAAACGCGTTGCCACGGAGTCATATCATTACGCAAATCACCGTCAAGTAGAAGGATGGCCTTTGCTTGGGTGGACCCCATTTCTTCAAAAATCATTTTAAAGGCATTGCCTTTGCCCGGAGAAAAATGGGCGCTGTCGTATCCTTCATGGGGACCGGCATAAACCAGCACATTTTTTCTTTCTTGCTCAGTAAACCCATCCAGAGCTTTTTTTGCACCGGTTATTGCAGCCTCAATATTGGAAGTATCGTTGTTCTTGTCGTTATATGTGCCGTCCGCTATTATAATAGCTACTCGATTGTCGTTAAAAACCTCCCGAGCGCCTTCCAAATCCCGGTATACCAGGCTGCCAATATTATCCTCGCAATGAAAAGTAGGATGGCCGATAATTATTTCAGGATCAAATTTCGCCAATATTTTTCCGAGGGCTCCCCTGGGCGATTTTGCGATGCCTTTGAAAATATTTTTTCCTTCCTGCTTAATGAATTTATGCATACGGAATTTTTCCGATTATATTTCAATCCGGACCGGCCGGTATGGTTATATTTTTAGTTCTGAACTTTTTCGCCGAAAAGAACAAAAGATTTATAAATAAGAAACTATGCATTATCCAATGTTCAAAAATTTTTCAGTTGGGCATTGAGCATTGGATATTGGATAGTTCAGCATCGACAAGATGTTATCGATATGCTTTAATGAGCGCCTAACAGGCATGTATGGCCCAATATTGTATATTCAGGAATCAAATTAACCTTGGCCGTTAATTTTATCCCGTAACTTCCCGGAACATTTAAATGTGACAACTTTTCGTTCCTTCAATATCAAATCATCACCCGTAGCAGGGTTTCGCCCCCTTCGCTTTTTCTTTTGCTTTACACAAAATTTTCCGAATCCTGAAAGAAGGACATCTTCATTCTTTTCCAGCGTACTTTTAATAATTTCCAATAGAGCTTCAATTATCTCAACAGATTTTTTCTTTGTAAACCCCAGTTCGTGTACTCTCGTGACAATCTCATTTTTAGTTAATGCCATGTCGCCTCCTTAAATAATTTTTGCGGTTTTTATCTGTATTAAATTCCTATTATATTAACAAACATCAATCCTGATTTTGTGTTGACTTCTTAATGTTTACAGGATCAAGGTTTTCTATTTTTTTAATTATGTTGCTGATATTTTTCATAATTTCATCAATTTCGGCTTTTAACTTTCTGTCATCGGAATCATTCATATAGATTTCTCCCCAAAAAAGATCTTAAAACTTACATTTTATCATATATCGGTATGCTAAAATAGATATGTATGTCAAGATGATTGATGTAAAAATTATTTATACTATTGTCGGAAGCAAGGCTTCGGCGATATCAAAATGATCGCCGATATCCCTTCGTAAATCCAGCCGGTTTCCTTGTGGATTTTCACGGGGAATTACCCTGATTTTGCCATTTTCAAAGGCGGTCAATATTTTTTGACGAAGACGTTCTGCTGCTTTCGCTCTGCTTTCTCCAGGTGTAACGGTTGCATTAACATTACAATATACCACCCGGCTGCCATCTGATTTAAAAATTCCTTCTTCAGATGAATACGTCATTGCAGATGGGATAACCTGTATCTTTTTTTTCTTCAAGTAACCAAAGTCAATATCGACCAACTCTCCTTTCGTACAGGACCAGGGATACCCTTTTTGGTTTTGAGGGCCGCCGGAACCCGTAACCAGGGCGATGCAGATGGAAATCTGGTCGGATCGCACTTCCGGAGTTACCTGGTCCAGATTTCCTTCAATTGTAGCTTTAATTAACGCCCCCAGGTTCCTTATTCTGCGGATAATCGGCTGCCATTCGGGTTCGGGAGGCCGAATATTGATTTCACAGACTCGAACTCTTGTAGGCGCCATATTATTGTCAAAAGATAAAAAGCAGCCCGGGTATATCAGGCAGGGACGTAACATTTTTTTTTCTCTCAAGGCTTTTATCAGAGGTTTAACAATATCTCTGGCTGCCATTTCAAGCAAGTCAGGCGTTTCCATGGGATGGGGTGATATGCTCCCCATTCCGCCGGTAATCGGATTGTCCTTACTGGCAGGCCCGGGAAAACGTTCCGGATAATCCATGGAAGTGGGAAGAATTTGAAAATTTCCGTTTTTATCAACAAGAATAATAAAAGAAATTTCGACGCCTGACATTCTGGATTCTATCAGGAGCGGCCATTCCGATTTTTTGCCGAACCGTCGTTTATAGATCTTACCATAATCTTTTATCAAGGTGTCATATACCTCTTTTATCTCCCAGGAATTTAAGATGATACGGGAGCCCTTTCCTCCGGCACTGTAAGGATACTTCAGAACCGCCCCGCCATATAAATCCAATAGAACCAGACAAGTCCTCAAAACTTCCTCATAATTTCTGGCATCCACGGCATACCATTTATCCGCCACGGGAATATTATATTCATGGCAAAGATGTTTACAGGCGATTTTGTCGCCTTCAATAAATGAACTTTTGCGAGTGAATCCAATAATATGCTCTAAAAGACCAGCCTCCTCCAGGTTGTCTAACAGACCGTCAAGTAATAAATCTTCAGGCATCGGAACCACACAATCAATCGAGCCGTTTTTAAGGGCGGCAATAATCGCAGAGGCATATGCCTTTTTGGAATTATCTGCTGTGGGAATAAATTTCACCGGCCATTGCATTGACATGGCAAAGGGTGGCATGGCCGGCATTCCTCTAATCACCACTCCCTGAAAATCATTCTCATAGTTTTCACTTGTTGCCGTTGAAGTAACCACAGCACTTAAAAGTGTTCTTCCGTCGGTTCCGGCAAATCCTATTTTATAACTCACAATTACTCCTTTTATTTTCGAACCTTGTTAAACAGTTAAATGGTTGAATGGTTAACTAATTGTTACTATACCGATATACTGCTTTGCGCGAAGATTGGACGTTTGTTGCTTTGAGGATTAGGGCCCTTATAACCTGCTGAGTTGTCAATATATATTTCAAGCAAAACACAAAGCACCCAACGCGTAATGAATTCAATTTTTACGAATTCATTATGTTTATGTCGGGTCATTTTTCAATAGCGTTGGGCACAAATTTTCCAGGGCATAAACGCCGGTTGCAGAATAGTCCGAATTAAGCTATAGCGGTTTGCAAAAGCGCCTTATTGGAAAGGCATGAAGAAAAAAGTTTCTCCAGAACAAGTCATGACCTGAATTTGGAGCCGACGGGCGGATTCGAACCGCCTACCTGCTGATTACGAATCAGCTGCTCTACCAACTGAGCTACGCCGGCACAGTAAAAAGACACCTACTTTGTTTATGGATCAAAATCAAGAAAAAATATCACCTGGCTCCTTGATTGATATAATTCCCGGCAGGGATTATCGTATTGATTGTATGGGACTGTCCGGATCTGAGCAAGCATATTTTGTGTCCAGGTTAACCATGGCACACAGATCGTCTGTTGTCGTGATCGTTCCTTCAACAGAAGATGCGGAAAAGTATTTGGAAGATCTGAGATTTTTTTTAGGAAAAAACAATCCCTTCCCGGTTTATTTTCCCCCGTATCATATTTTACCTTTTCAGCACCTTTCCTATCACAACGAAACAGCAGCCAGGCGGATCGGATCTCTTTACCGTTTGATAGTGGATGATGTCCCACAAATTGTGGTGACAACGGTAGCGGCTTTGCTGCAAAGGATCATTCCAAAACAGGAATTATCTGATTATGCCGAACTTATAATGGCGGGAGAAGAGATCGATCGGGATCTATTGGTCGAGAAACTAATTTCAGGCGGTTATGTTCGATCAACAATAGCTGAGGAGCCCGGAGACTTTTGTGTAAGGGGCGGTATTCTGGACGTTTTTTCACCACTTTATTCAAATCCGCTCAGAATCGAATTGTACGGAGATACTGTGGAATCTCTAAGGTTCTTCTCAGCCGCAAACCAGAGGACAATAAAAAATATTCAGGAAGCAGTTATACTGCCGGCCCGAGAGGCTGTTTTAAAGACGGAATGTATTGATCAGATCATCGGACGGATACGGGAGCAGGCATCCCGGTTGGATCTTCCGGCAACAAAGGTCAGAAGCTTAATTGATCAGGTCAGGAATGAGGGTGTGTTCCCCGAGATTGAAGGGCTGATTCCACTCATTTATCCGGATCTTCACACGTTCTTTGATTATACGTCGAACGATGCGCTTTTTATTTTGACGGAACCGGCTGAATTGGAAAAGGCTGCGAATCAATCGCAAGAGCAGGCATCAAATTTTTTTGTTTCCGCGTGCAATGATTCCAGACTATGTGTTGAGCCGAATAGACTTTATCTAAAGTGGTCGGATGCCAAAAAAATCTTTAAGCATAAAAAGCTGCTGACGGTTAAACAGCTATCCGTTTCAAAAGGCTTTCTTTACAACGGGCAGCCCTCCCGAACATTTAATTTTATCGTTAAAGACAACATGGATATCAGCCTGGAGCTGAGGCGTTGTAGAGAAAAAGCTCTTTTTTCGCCGATTGCAAACTGGATCAATGATCAAAAACAATCCGGATGTGCAACACTTCTGGTTTGCAAAACCAGAGCCCAGGCCGACAGACTGAAATCACTTTTGCTCCCATACGGTATCCATCTAAAGTTTATTGAGTTTTTCTCTGATGTTAAATTAGGTGAAAACCAGGTATATGCCTGCATCGGCCAGGTTTCCTCAGGCTTTGTATGGCCTGCTGAATCTCTGGCGATCATTACGGATTATGAAATATTTGGGTCAAAACATCGTCGTAGAAGAAAACAGATGCAAAAGGTTCGAACTGAGCTTCTTGCATTCGAAGATTTAAAAAAAGGGGACCTTGTGGTTCACGTTGAACACGGGATAGGGCAGTATAACGGCCTGGTGAACCTGAAACTGAACGGGTCGAGCAATGATTTTCTTTTGATTGTTTATAAAGATGATGACAAACTTTACGTGCCTGTGGATCGCATGAGCATGGTTCAAAAATACATAGGGGTGGATGGCATCGAGCCTGCTCTTGATAAAATGGGCGGCAAATCATGGGATCGGATCAAAGCCAGGGTGAAAAAATCGGCGGAGAGAATCGCCGGAGAACTCCTGAAACTTTACGCCGAGCGTAAGATTAAACATGGCCACGCTTTCAGGGAAGTAGATGCTGATTTTTTCGATTTTGAAGCCGGTTTCCCTTACGAGGAGACATCAGACCAGCTTGACGCTATTGAAGATGTTCTCAATGATATGAAATCATCCGTTCCCATGGACAGACTGGTATGTGGTGATGTGGGATATGGTAAGACAGAAGTTGCTCTGCGCTCATCGCTTATGGCCGTCAGTGACGGTAAACAGGTTGCCGTACTTGTGCCGACTACGGTGCTTGCAGAACAACATTTTTCAACGTTTTCCGACCGTTTTGAACGCTACCCGGTTAATGTTGCATGTTTGAACAGATTTCGGTCTATGCGCGAGCAGCGTAAGATTATCGGTGATCTTAAATCAGGAAAGATAGATATTGTCATTGGAACTCACCGGCTGCTTCAGAAAGATGTGGCGTTTAAAGACCTGGGATTTCTCGTGCTTGACGAAGAGCAGCGTTTCGGCGTCAAACATAAGGAGAAGCTGAAGAAAATAAGAAGCACAATGGATGTTCTTGCCTTAACCGCTACTCCAATCCCAAGAACACTCCACATGTCTTTGATGGGGATACGTGACATCAGTGTAATTTCAACTCCGCCTGAACATCGCAAATCTATTATCACATATATTTCTGAAATAGATGATGCTGTTATTTCAGAAGCCATACTCAATGAGTTAAACAGAAATGGCCAAATTTTTTTTGTTCATAACAACATTCACAGCATATGGGCCATGGCAAAACATTTGCAGGAACTGGTGCCCGGGGTCAGGCTTGATGTGGCCCACGGTCGTCTGGATGACGATATGCTGGAGCATGTAATGCTTAGTTTCATGAACAAAGAGATCGATTTATTGGTGTGCACCTCTATCATAGAGTCCGGTCTTGATATTTCTTCAGCCAACACAATATTAATCAATCGGGCGGATAGATTCGGACTGGCTCAAATTTACCAATTGCGGGGTCGTGTGGGGCGGTTTGATGAACAGGCTTACGCCTATCTTTTTATACCCAACGAAAGCACATTGAGTAAAGATGCCAGGAAGCGCCTGAAGGTGTTGATGGAGCACAGTGATCTTGGCTCCGGCTTTCAAATTGCAATGAGTGATTTGCAAATAAGAGGAGGAGGGACAATTCTGGGAGCTTCCCAGTCCGGTCATATTGCCGCAGTCGGTTATGATATGTTTCTCAAACTGATGGAGAACTCAATGGCAGAGTTGAAAGGGGAAAAGATTCGAGAACGTCTGGAACCGGAGATTAACATTGCTCTGCCTGCTTCAATACCTGAATCATATATACAAGATATCGACCACCGTCTTTCAGCATACCGTCGTCTGACCAAGATAACAGAAGTTGATGAAATTGCTGATTTTAAAATAGAGCTGGTGGATCGCTTCGGTGCTTTGCCGGTTGAGGCTTCAAATCTACTTTTAAAAATCATGCTCAGGGTATTGGCTATAAAGGCGGGCGTGAAACGGCTTGATCTGAGAGGATCGCAGCTTTCCCTTTGTTTTTCGGAAGCTCACCAAAAAAATCCTGCAGGAATACATAATATTATTGTTTCTGGAGGCAGGCGATTCGAGTTCACCAGAGACCATGTGCTAAAAGCCGAACTTTCAAAAACAAATAGAGCCGGTCTATTGACTCAGACTAAAAATATCTTGAAAGAAATCATGCAACATGTTACCAATCAAGAATTTATGTGATTTTGGCGTTAAACCACACCCTTTTTCTATGATAAAAAATTTTAACAGATTCATGGCTCTAATCGGTTTGTTATCGATCATTTACCCTTTGGCCGGGTGTGCTGATTCTGAATCTAAACACCGTGACGAATATTTTATTCGGGTCGGAGACAGTGTTATGACTGTTCTTGATTTCAACAGGGCTTTTGAGATTGCTAAAGCCTTTTACTCACATGGTGCCATGCAGCAACCCGATGCTGTCAAAGAAGCTCAATTGCGGTTTGTTAAACAGATGACCGAGGAGATGATTCTGCTGGAAAGGGCCAAAGATATCGGAGTTAAGATTACCGATGCAGAAGTTAAACAGGCTGTTGAAGATATAAAACGGGATTATCCCGAAAATGTATTTGATCAGATATTACTTGAATATGCCGTGCCTTACCAGTCGTGGGAAAAGGGATTAGAGACCCGTTTGCTCATGGAGAAGGTTGTTGCCAAAGAGTTGGGTGATCAGATCGTAGTAACACCTGATGATATATCGAAGTATTATGAAGCGCATCACAAAAACGATGAGTTGACACCGGATATAAAAGAGGTGTCAAAAGATATAGAGGTGTCAAAAGATATAAATGAAACCATGATAAAAAATTTACGCAGAAAAAAGATTGAAGAAGCGTATAAGCCTTGGATAAAAGAACTTCAAAAAAAATATATCATTGAAATAAATAAAGCACAGTGGGAGAAAATCATCGGTTCGTAACCGAATTCAGCATCTCGGAAATTCTATCCCGCTATATAGCGGGATGAGCGAAGCCAACTAACTTGCGGATTATTATAATGATGTACAAACGATTTGCCTATTTAGTTTATTGCATAATATATATTTCTTGTTTTTCTACGTTCGGATTTTCCTTTACTGATAAAGGGGAAAGCGCAGAAGTTGTTGACCGAATTGTAGCAGTAGTTAATGACGACATTATTACCCTTTTCGAACTGAACCGATCGTTTAAACCGTATGAAGAGAAAATCCGAAAACTTGGTTATTCAACCGACAAAGAGCATAAAATGCTCTTCAAGGTGCGGGAGGATATGCTCAACCGACTCATCGATCAAAAACTTCAAGATCAGGAGGTAGAACCCTTAAAAATTAAAATAGATGAACGAGAGATAGATAAAACCATTGAACGGATTAAAGAAACAAATTATTATACGGATGAAGATCTAAGACTTACATTGGCTAATGAAGGATTAACAATGGAGGAGTATCGTAAACGGATAAAGGAACAGATACTCAGGACAAAGCTGATCAACCTTAAAGTAAGATCCAAGATTGTGATTACAAAAGAGGACATAACGTCTTATTACAAAAACCACCCAGATAAGTATGGAGGAAAGGAAAAATATCATCTTCACAACATAATTATAAAAGTTCCACTATTTGCCGATGAAAGGGAGAAGGATAAGATTAAAGCCAGAATGGATGAGATTTTAACAGAATTAAAAGCGGGGGAATCTTTTGAAAATATGGCCAAGACCTATTCAGAATCATCTCTGGGCGCTGGGGGCGGTGATTTGGGTTTATTCCGGCTTGATGAGCTTTCTCCACAGTTGCAAAATACCATCAAAGAGATGAAAGCCGGTGAGTTTACCCCTGTGCTTGATACAGACCAGGGATTCCAGATTTTTTTTGTTAAAGAGATTGTTAAAACTTCAGGAAAGCCTCTGGAAGAGGTATCACCCGAGATTGAAAAAATACTCTTTAATGAAATTGTTGAAAAAAAATTTCAGTCATGGCTTGAAGAGTTGCGTAATCAGTCTGTTATAAAAATTATCAAATAGTTTCATATTATCAAATGCAAGGTGACCATACTAAAATACTGATCGACAGCATCAAGAGATTGCTGAGACGGAATGCTTTAACCCATCTTAGAAAGATTGTTGACAAGACACATGCAGCAGATTTGTCTCTGGTGTTCCGTTCTTTGTCGATTCCCAACCAGCATAAACTCTTTGAAATGATAGAGGAGACTGAGCAAAAGGGTATACTCTTCAGTGAACTAGATGAAGATACCTTTCTTGCGCTTAATGAAGGCATTGAACTTGATGATGTGGTCGAGATTTTTGAACGAATGCCCACCGATGATGTGGCCGACCTGTTAGGACGACTGCCTGAGGAACGGTCTAACGCCATTATAGAAAGGATGAAAAAAGAGAGTTCCGAAGAGGTTGAAGGTCTGCTTTACTATGGAGATGATACTGCCGGCGGCATCATGGTTCCTGATTTTATTGCCTTGCGAGAAAATATAACTGCCAGGGAAGCCATCGAGTCGCTTCAGAAAGAACATCTGGATGTTGAGATGCCGTTTTATCTTTATGTGGTTGATTCAAATGGCAAGTTAATAGGCGTTAGTTCTTTGAGGCAATTGGTGGTGGTTTCTCCCGAGACGCCGCTTAAAGATTTCATGACAACAGACGTTTTTACAGTTAAGACCGATATGGACCAGGAAGAAGTGGCAAAAATAGTTGCACGTTATGATATTCTTGCGGTACCGGTAGTAGATGACACAAATCAGTTAGTGGGTATTGTCACGGTAGATGATATTATCGATATCATCAGAGAAGAGGCTACGGAAGATATTTTAAAAATGGCTGGTGTGGGCGGCGAAGAGTTTGTCGAAACACAGACTGTTTTTAGAAGCACAAGGATTCGTCTGCCTTGGCTTTTTGCAAGCTGTATCGGTGGAATCGTTGCATTTTTTATTATAGGCCACTTTGAAGGAAGTTTAAGAAAGCTTGCATATCTTGCGGCCTTTATTCCGGTCATCATGGGCATGGGCGGCAATATCGGCACCCAGACGTCCACCATTGTTGTGCGGGGTCTTGCAACCGGACGCCTTAACATTAGAGATACCTGGTCAGTCGTCTTCAAGGAGCTTGCCATCGGTTTTATACTGGGTGTGGTTTATGGGTTTTTGGTTGGTTTGGTGGCCCAGCTTCGATACAGTACGTTTCAAGTTGCCATATCCGTTGGATTCGCTGTGATCAGTTCCATGTCTGTTGCTGCCCTGGTAGGTTCTTTGGTGCCAATGGGATTTGCAAGGATAAATGTCGATCCTGCCGTGGCAACCGGTCCCTTTGTAACCACAGCCATAGATATTGTCAGCGTTTATTTCTATTTTGAAATCGCCACAACGCTTCTTGGTATATGAAAAGATGTCAAGCTTTTCAACGCCTGCCATCATGCTTCGACGGGTCGATTTTGGAGATTATGATTTAATTGTTACGTTTTTTACTTTAAACAAAGGTAAGATTTCAGTAATTGCAAAATCCGCCAAAAAAAGCATAAAACGATTTGCAGGCATACTGGAACTCTTTTCGGTATTGGACGTGGTATGCACTATCGGTCGAGGAAAAGGGCTGCCGGTTCTTCAGGAAGCGACATTAACGCATGCTTTTCCCAACATCAGATCCAAGATAATAAAAACAGCTTATGCCAGCTACTGGGCTGAATTGATCAATCAATGGATGGAAGAAGGTCAAAAACAGGCGCAGCTTTTCTACCTGTTTCGGCACGTTCTGGGAGAACTCGATCTAGACCATACATCCGAAGCGGCGCTTTCTATCCTGTTTCAGATAAGATTTATGACAATCGCCGGCCTGGATCCAAATTTAAAACAGTGCATCATCTGTCGGGCTGAGCTGGAGAAGATGAAAAAAACCAGGATAAAATTTGATCTTTCAAAGGGTGGGATTGTATGTGATGGGTGTGCTTCCGGAGCCTTGCAGAAGATATTTCTTTCAAAGGGAACCATTAAACATCTTTTGTGGATCCAAAAGGGGGATTTAACAAGGGCCGTTCGAATCAGATTTGCTCCCTTGGCTTTAATGGAAGGTCTGGCGTTTTTAGAGGCATTTGTGCCTTATCATTTAGGGAAAGAACCCCGTAGCTTGAAATTTTTACGGCAGATAAGGGAATGACCGGAACCTAGATGACAGGGGACAGAAGCCAGCGGACAGAGAATAGAGGGCAGAAATTGAAAGACAGAATAAAAATACAGGACCTATCACGCAACACGCAACGTGCAACACACACCTTTAAAAATATCGTTGAATCGCATCCAATTGAGGCATCGGCCCCTTGCAGGATCGATATGGGCGGGACGCTGGATATCAGCACGTTTTATTATCCGCTCAGGCATCTTTCCCCGTGTACAGTTAACATGGCAATCGATTTGAGAACCCGGGTACGACTTCTTCCCTACGAAAAAGGTATGGTAAAAATTTCTTCAAAAGGTTTTATCAGTGCAGAATATCATCTCGATGAATCTCCTTTTGATCATCCGCTGGGGCTGATGTTTGCAATTTCGGCCTATTTCAGGGCCGAAGGTGTGCATATTGATATCAACTCTTCATCACCGCCACGCAGCGCTTTAGGGGGATCATCCGCAGCGGCAGTGGCGCTTGTGGGGGCCTTTTCATATATTTTTGAGCAAATGGGTGTAAAGCC
>Ga0209986_10001045_pt1 | contig 26972 bp, 23 predicted proteins | sample BlataG_FD_183168 | JGI IMG/M metagenome (GOLD analysis project Ga0209986, IMG submission 183168) | Deep subsurface microbial communities from Black Sea to uncover new lineages of life (NeLLi) - Black_00105 metaG (SPAdes) (version 2) | ecosystem: Environmental > Aquatic > Marine > Oceanic >... | reverse complement strand
GCCGGATTAAGAATGCCATATCAGAAGTACAGAGCTGAAGAAGGGCAATTTGATTTACTTTTCCCTTTTTAAATGCAGGTTTTGTCTCTGTATCAAATCCAAATACTTGAATTTTATTCAACAGAGGCAGACATTTAAACAGAGAATCCAGGGTGTCAATAAGAAAAATTTGTCCCTCAAAATAAGTAAGGGGCAATTTGTCGTTTTCATCCCTGCTAATAGTACTGGGGAACATAATTAAGAATGCCTTAAATGCCTTAAATGTCTGAAATTTAAAATGCCTTAAATAATAAATGTCTAAAAGGTCGAAAGGTCGAAAGTCCAAAAGGTCAAAATACAACTCTTAGAATCTTCCACTCTTAGACTCTGCGACCCTTAGATCCTGCGACTTTTGATTGTATGTTTAGTTTCTCTTCCATTTTAGTCACTTTAGCTCACTTTAGCTCACTTTAGCTCACTTTAGCTCACTTTAGTCACTTTAGCTCACTTTAGTCACTTTAGTCACTTCTTAACTCTTCCACGCAATTCTATCATCCTGCTGATAATAAATAGTATCATTATCAAACAGCCATTGGATCACCTTCAGGGTTTTACCTTCATCAAACTTAATCCTGTCCACTAATTGATCCAATAACAATGCCTCTTCACATAAGAGAGTTTTAATATTATCCATTATTGAATTAAATTCCTGTTTACCAAGTTTCAGTTTGGATACTTTTTTACATACATCACATTTCCCGCAGGGGTTTGAGTCTTTTTCTCCAAAATATGATAAAAGAACCTGACTGCGGCACAAATCCTGGTTTGTTGCATAATCTATAACACTCTGCATCCGTGAAACAAAGCATTCTTTTCTTTTTTTATAATTTTCTTTAGAAATAAGAAGGGACTTTTGATCCAGCCTTTCCTCGGTAAAAATGATCAGTGGTGTTTTCTTTTGAGGAATATACCGGATAATTTTCATGTTGTTTAGTTTACTCAAATACTGGTAAACAATATCAATATGAACATTTGCATTTTGTGCCAGGGATCGTTCGTTTATACTCACGTACTCGGTAAAAATGCCTGTGTATGAACGCAATAACAGCTTAATGAACCCGTCAAATTTTACGTTTGCTACCTGGAATTTATACAAGTCGTCCCTGTCGATCAAAAAATGCACTTTGGAGGGATTGTTTATTTCCTCCGTTAATTCAAGGTAATCCTCACGACCAAGGAACTTAAGGCTGTTATAAGCATTAACCAGATTAAATTTATACTTCGAGGAAAAATCGGCGATATTGAAATCAAAAACGCCATTTTTTCCGCTTCCTACGGGAATCTGGAAATAGTTACCCAGGGCTTCATAAACACGCTTAATTTGGCTGATTTCAGGAAAGTTGGATTTTACCTGTTGATCGAGTTTTTTCTCATCGGCCGAATTAAATAGCAAAACGGCATATGCTCTTTTTCCATCCCTTCCAGCCCGTCCTGCTTCCTGAAAATATGCTTCCAATGAATCGGGCAGATCAAAATGCACCACAAATCTGACATCCGCTTTATCAATACCCATTCCAAAGGCATTTGTAGCTACCATAACCCGTAATTTACTTCTTGTCCAGTCTGTTTGTTTTTGTGTACGAACTTTATTGCTCAACCCTGCGTGATAATGCTCTGCAGATATTTGATTATTCTTTAAAAAATCCTTAATTTCCTTTGACTTTCTTCGCGTCCTTACATAAACAATACCACTACCCTTAACGTTGCTGATGATTTTCAACAAATATTTCTGCTTATCCTCGACTTCCCGAACGATATAAACCAGATTTTTCCTTTCATAACTTGTTTTAAGCACATTTTTCTTCCTGAAAAGCAATTTTTCCTGAATATCTTCAACTACTTCAGGTGTTGCTGTAGCGGTAAGAGCCAGGAATGGAACATCAGGAAGAAGTTTCCTAAGCTCTGAAATTTTAAGATAGGAAGGTCTGAAATCATATCCCCATTGTGAAATACAATGTGCTTCATCAATAGCTACCAGGTTTACGTTCATTTTCTGAACACGGATCTTAAACAGCTCCGAGCCAATCCTTTCCGGAGATAAATACAGGAATTTATAATCGCCGTAAATACAATTCTCCAATGCAACATCAATCTCATTTTTTGTCATCCCGGAATAAACCATTATTGCCTTTATTCCTCTCTTAACTAAATTCGCTACCTGGTCTTTCATCAGCGCAATAAGAGGAGTAATAACCAAACATAAACCATCTTTGGCAAGAGCCGGAACCTGAAAAGTAATGGATTTACCTCCGCCGGTGGTCATTAGTCCCAAGGTGTCGTTTCCGTTCCCTACCGATTTAATGATATCATCCTGAAGAGTACGGAAATTGGGATAGCCCCAATATTTAGTCAATATTTGCTGATAGATATTCAAAATTTAATTCTTCTGTATTTTCTTTTAATTTCAAGTTTAGTAAATTAATATGATTAATGAATATTTTTAATTAATTTGCGCCATTTAAAATTAACCAAATTTACATAAATGTCGTTTATTGAAAATAAAATAATTGGCGAGGGTTTAACATTTGATGATGTCCTGGTATTGCCTTCCTATTCAGAAGTTTTACCATGGCAGGTTGATCTCCGGACTCTCTTTTCGAGGAACATTATTTTGAATGCCCCCATTATATCTGCTGCCATGGATACGGTTACTGAGGCAAGTCTGGCAATTGCAATTGCACGCGAGGGAGGTATAGGTGTTATTCATAAAAATATGAGTTGTGATGAGCAAGCAAAGCATGTTAAAAAAGTAAAGCGTGCTGAAAGCGTTATGATTTTCAATCCGATTACAATTAAAAAAGATAATACCGTTTCAGATGCGCTGAATTTGATGAAAGAATTTAAAATTGGTGGAATTCCTGTAGTTGATAACGACCAAACCTTAATTGGAATCGTAACGAACAGAGACCTTCGGTTCGAAACGGATATGAACCGCCCGGTTAAGGAAGTAATGACTCATGAAAACCTTGTAACTACTACGCAGAAAGCAGATTTATTGCAGGCTGCCGGAATACTGAAAGATCATAAGATAGAAAAATTACCCATTGTTGATGATAAATATAGGCTTATCGGGCTGATAACGTATAAGGACATAACAAAAACCAAAGACAGGCCAGCCGCGAACAAAGATATCAAGGGCAGATTACGTGTGGCAGGGGCAGTCGGAATAGCCTCCGATACGCTCAAGAGAGCAGAAGCGCTTATTGCCGCCGATGTGGATGCTATCGTTATCGATACAGCGCATGGACACACAAAAGGTGTTATAGGAATCGTAAAGGACATTAAAAGATCTTTTCCCGACATGGATGTAATAGCCGGTAATATTGGCACATACGAGGCAGCCAAAGACCTTGTGGATGCCGGAGCTGATGGGGTAAAAGTTGGAATCGGACCCGGATCAATTTGTACCACCCGGATTATTGCAGGTGTTGGTATTCCACAATTGTCAGCCATTTACAATGTTGCCAGTGCTATTGAAGGTTCAGGAGTACCCGTAATTGCCGATGGAGGAATCAGGTATTCAGGTGATATTGTGAAAGCCATTGCTGCAGGCGCAAATTCCATAATGACCGGTTCATTATTTGCCGGTTGTGAAGAATCACCTGGCGAAACAATAATATATAGTGGTCGTAAGTTTAAAACATACCGTGGTATGGGATCCATTGAGGCAATGCAACAAGGCTCAAAAGACAGGTATTTTCAGGATGTGGAAGATGATATTAATAAATTAGTTCCGGAAGGGATTGAAGCAAGGGTGCCTTTTAAAGGAAATCTTTCAGAAATATTTTTTCAATTATCCGGTGGAATAAGAGCCGGTATGGGATATTGCGGCGCCAAAAATATTGAAGAATTACAAAAGGCCAAATTCATACGCATTACAAACCCGGGTATGATGGAAAGCCACACACATGATGTAACCATAACGCGTGAAGCACCGAATTATAGCAGGTAATCAAGTTGCGGGTTACAAATTAATTAGAGTCCGTCTATAAAGTCCGAAAGTTTAAATAAATATTAAAAATTACAAATATCAAGCATCAAATATCAACTGAACGAAGTGACCTCATGAACACCTTTGAAAATTAATTATTATGTGAGTAAATAATAATCAATTACCTAAATCACAATATTCAAAGCTGTTTCGGTCATTTGACAATTGATATTTGGTATTTATTTGTTTTTTGTTATTTGTTATTTGGTGCTTTATTAACGAAAATGCTTGACTTTATGGACAGACATTAATTATTATCACATAATAGCTTTTTTTCAAATGAAAGGATATTGTTTATTAATTATTACCCTTTTATTAAGCCTTTACACACGGTGTCAGGAGACCGGTGAAGAAATCCTGATGACAATCGGATCTACCCCTGTCACGTTAAGTGAATTTGAAAGAATCTATAAAAAAAACAATACCGGAGATAATGTTCTGGAAAAGAAATCCATTGAAGAATACCTTGAGTTGTTCATCAATTTTAAACTGAAAGTAATTGAGGCAGAAAGCCTTGGTTTTGACACCATTCCGGCATTCAACAAAGAACTGAAAGGGTACAGAAGCCAGCTTGCGAAACCCTATTTAACTGACAGGGAATTCTCAGAAGAATTGATTAAAGAAGCATATAACAGGCTAAAGACTGAGGTAAATGTAAGTCATATTTTAATCAAATTGCCTAACCATCCTAATCCGGAAGACACCCTCCGTGTTTATGAAAAAGCGGTTAAAATACGAGACAGGATCCTTTTGGGTGAATCTTTTGAAGTAATTGCCAGGGGATCATCGGATGATCCGTCAGCAAAAAGCAATGGTGGAAATTTAGGATACATCACTGCCTTCAGAATGATTTATCCTTTCGAAACGGCAGCCTGTAATATGGAAGTTGGCAAAATCTCAATGCCGGTCAGAACCCGGTATGGATACCATATTATAAAAGTAAATAATAAGAGGGAGTCACAAGGAAAAATTAAGGTTGCCCATATTATGATCGCCGTGCCCAGAGGTTCAAAGCCTGAATTTTTCAAAAAGGCTGAAGAAAAAATTTATGATATCTATACCAAACTACAACAGGGAGAAAAATTTACTGAATTAGCCGGCAATTATTCAGAAGATCCGGTATCGGCTAAAAAAGGAGGTGAACTGGAATGGTTCGGAACAGGCAGGATGGTTCCGGAATTCGAATCGGCAGCATTTGCCCTGGAAAGGAACGGTGAGTTTTCCAAACCATTTAAAACAGCTTTCGGATGGCATATCATTAAGCGTCTTGACAGAAAAGAGCTTGAATCCTTCGTGCAACTTAAACCTGAACTATCCAGAAGGATTGCCGGAGACGAACGTTCGGCTTTAAGCAAAACATCATTAATAAACAAACTAAAAGCAGAATACAACTTTAAGCTGGATTCTTTCAGGCTCAAAGACTTTTATTCTACTGTTGAACATTCTCAAACCAGTACCGGTTTTGATATCCGAAGAGCAAATTCCTTATATCAACCACTATTCTCTTTCGCAAATCAGGTATATAATCAAAACGACTTCTTCAATTTTATCCAAAAATTTGTTGCCAGTAAAGAGTATCACTCTGTTAAGGAATTTGTAGACCAATTATTTAATGATTTTACAGGGGAAAAAATACTCGATTATGAGAATAGTCAGCTCGAAAAAAAATACCCCGAATTCCGGTATCTGATGAAAGAATATCATGATGGGATTTTATTATTCGAACTAACCGATAAAATGGTTTGGTCGAAGGCTGTTTCGGATACGGTTGGACTCCGGGATTTTTACGAGGAGAATAAAAATAACTACATGTGGGGAAAAAGGATTGAGGCAACCATTTATACTTGTCATAATGATTCCCGGACAAAGGAACTGGCAAAAATGTTAAAAAATCGAAGGAAGAAGGGTTATACGGAAACATATTTGTTAAACCATTTTAACACCGGAAGCAAAGAAAAATACCTGAGTATCGAGAACGGGGTATTTGCGAAAGGCGACCGGGGGATCATAGATTCCATTGACTGGAAAAAGGGTATTACCCCTGTTTTCGAATACAATGGAAAACCAACAATTGTTATTATAAGCAGGGTTATCAAACCACAACCGAAAACACTCGAAGAAGCCAGAGGGATCATAACCTCTGATTACCAGAATTCCCTTGATAAACAATGGATCCGGGAATTAAGAGAAAAATATAAGGTTAGTGTGAATAAAGGATTATTAACGAAAATAAAGCAAAATTAAATAGTGTCATATCAAGTATAAAATGACTTTTACTAAAAAGGCTGAGGCTAAGGCTAAGGCTAAGGAAATATTTCAAGATAAGCATGTTACGGCCAATATGATATTATTTAATACCTTAGCCTTCTCCTTTGCTTTAATAATACAATAGTTTACGTATTTAAACTATAAGTATAAACAAAAATGAATTACAAATTACAAATCCCAAATATCAAATAATTCACAATTATCTAAATTTCAAATAATCAGGCAGTTTTGAAAAAGACCTGCCAGTGTCCAAATGCCTGAACGACGCAGTCGGGAAGGCAGGACCTGGCAGAGTCTGAGAAGAAATGGAAGCTAAGGATAAGGTTGAGGTTGAGGTTGAGAAGAAGATAAAAGTTATAAGTCAAATGTTATATGTTCAATTTGAAAGCTTATAACGTATAACTTTTAACGTATAACACATAACAAAAAAAGAGATTCTTAAAAACTGTCCATAGGTCTCCTATGGAGATTAGTTACAGAAACAATTATAGCATGAAAAAAATATTTATATTCAGCCTGTTATTGGTAATTTTCTCCTGCTCGACATATCATTCGAATAATGGAGGGGATCCAATTGCAACGGTAGGAGATAAATATCTCTATCTTTCCGATATCCCCGATTTCTTTTCCTATGAACTGTCAGCAAAAGACAGTGCCATCATCGCTAAAAAATATATCCAAAAATGGATCAAAAAGCAATTGATCCTTCAAAAAGCTGAACTGAACCTGACGGTAGCCAAACAAAGAGAAGTGAATAAGCAACTCGAAGAAACCAGGGCATCCCTGATCATATATCAATACGAACAGGAAATGATTAAGCAGAAGCTGGACACCATTGTAACAGAAAACGAAATCGAAGCATTTTACAGGGAAAACCCTTCAAATTTTATCCTGAAACAAAATATTGTTAAAGCTTTGTACGTAAAATTATCAATTGATGCTCCAAATCTTAACAAAGTTAAGCAATGGTATAAATCCAACAACGATGAGGATTTAACACAATTGGAGAGTTATTGTTACCAGTATGCTGAAAAGTTTGATTATTTTAATGAAGAGTGGATATATTTTGATAAATTATTTAAAGAATTACCTGTTATAATCCCTGACCAGGAAAGATTTTTAAACCGAAACAATTATATTGAAACACAAGACTCGTTATATCATTACTTTGTTCATCTACGGGACCACACATTAAAAGGTGCTGTTTCACCCGTTGAATTCGTGCAAAATGATATAAAAACAATAATCCTTACCAACAGGAAAATAGAATTTCTGAAAGAATTGGAGAATAATATTTATAATGATGCTTTAAACCGCAATGAATTTGAAATTTACTAATTCGGATTGCAGATCACTAGTAGAGCGTTTCTTAATTAATATGGCAATGAAAAAACATTAAACAGAAATTTATTTAAATGATATGCTAAGAAGAAAAAAAACCGGAATATTTCTATTATTCATATTAGTCACTGTTTCCTCACTGTCCCTGAGAGCACAAACTAAAATTATTGATCAGGTTGTTGCAGTGGTTGGAAACAACATAATCCTTCAATCGGATGTTGAGAACCAAACCCTGCAGTTAAAAAGCCAGGGTGACAGAACACCCACTTCAAAACTAAGATGCGAAGTTATAGAAGACCTTCTTTTCAGTAAACTATTACTAAACCAGGCAAAAATTGATAGTATTGAAATAACCGAATCCGAGATCGAAGGAAACCTAGCCCAAAGACTTCAGGTTTTCATTAACCAGGTAGGGTCAGAAGAAAAATTAGAGGAGTTTTACGGTAAATCCATTCTGGAGATCAGGGAAGATTTTCATGATCTTATACGCGAGAACTTGTTAGCCACAAAAATGCAAAGGGAAATTACCGGCGACATAAAAGTAACCCCATCTGAGGTGAGAAATTATTATAACCGTTTGTTAAAGGATAGCCTGCCTTTAGTTAATTCGGTAGTGGAAATCAGCCAGATCGTTAAAAATCCCCCTTTCTCCGAACAAGCCAAATTTGCTGTCCGGGAAAAACTGCTCAACCTGAGGAAGAGAATCCTTGATGGAGAAAATTTTGCAACCCTTGCAATATTATACTCTGAAGACCCCGGTTCTGCCGGACGGGGTGGCAATCTTGGATTCCGTAACAAAGCCGACTTCGTTCCCGAATTTTCAACGGTAGCTTTTTCCCTTAAGGAAAATACTGTTTCAAAAATTGTTGAAACCGAATTCGGATTTCATATTATTCAACTCGTTGCCAAAAGGGGTGAACAGGCTAATGTTCGACATATTCTGATGAAACAAAAAGTGTCTCCTGAAGAGGCACGGCAGGCAAAGCACTTTCTGGACAGTATAGCCAGCCTGATACGGTCAGACTCGATCAGTTTTGAAACAGCCGCAAAAATCTTTTCAGATGATGAAAATACACGAATAAACGGTGGAATTATGATAAACCCTTATCCAAAACCATGGGATCAAACTCAGTCACGTGATACAAAATTCGAACTTGACCAGCTTGATCCTATTTTGTATCATCAAATCCGCAACTTAAAAGTAGGTGAGATTTCCGACCCCTTTGAATTCGAAGATGAGTCGGGAAATAAAGTTTATAAAATTGTTACAATAAAATCACAAAATAAGCCGCACCGTGCAAATATTAAAGATGATTATCTTTATCTTCAGGAAATGACCAAGTTATACAAACAAGACGAAATATTCAGGAAATGGATTAAAGAAAAGCAGAAAATCACCTATATAAGAATTAACGACGAATTTAAAACCTGTGATTTCAAAAACGAGGGCTGGGTGAAGAAATAGAATGTTATATGTTATTAGTTATATGTTAGGTGCTGAGTACTAGGCGCTTGGTACTGGGACTGGGTACTGGATGGAGTGGCAGTAGCAGGAATAAGTAAGGAGAAATTGCTAAATTGTTAAATTGTTGGAAACAGTGCTGAGGGCAAAAAATGTAGAGCCGAATTTTATTCGGCTGGGAAAAGACCTGCCAGGGTTTTCCCGAAGGTCCCATAGGGATCCCCCATGGGAGATGCCTGTGGCAGGAAAACCTGGCAGAGTCTGTGGGAAAGTCTGAGATTGAGGTTGAGAAGAAGAAGGGGAAGTTGCTGGGTACTGGGCGCTGAATATAGTTGCAGCGGCAGGAGGCAGGATTGGAATAATGGAATATTGAAATAGTGGATGACTGGGTGTTTGGAAATATGTCCGTAGGACTCCTTCGGAGAAATATGAATGCCTGCCACGTGAAATGCGACAAAGGAGCATATTTCACAGTGGATGAAATATGAAATACTTTGGCGCTGATTCCACATAAATTCCCTGTGATTTATAGTATTGTAAAATATGCGAAAATTTCTCCGCAGTTTATTGTCTATACTCCTGTTTTGCTGTTTGGTCAAAACCGGATTCCCCCAGGAAAGAACGCAAATAAGGATTCTTAACTCCAACAGTCTGGAGATGAAAAAAAGCATGGGATCGGAGTTGAAACGCCTTATCGGTGATGTTGAGCTTCAACACGAAGATGTTTTCATTTATTGCGACAGCGCTTATCTGTACGAAGATAAAAACCTGGTTGAAGGGTATAGTAATGTGCATGTCAGGCAGGGAGATACATTACATTTATATGGTGAGTTTTTACGATACAAAGGAGATTTAAAGCTTGCCGAAGTTCGAAGAAATGTCCACCTGGTTGATAAAGAGACAGAATTATTTACTGAATTCTTAGACTATAATGTCGGAGAAAAATTTGGTTTTTATTTTAATTGGGGGAAAACCTATAACGGGGAAAACACCCTTGAAAGCAAATTAGGTTATTACTACACAAATCAAAAATTATTCTTTTTCAGGGATAGTGTAAAAATAATTAATCCTGATTATACCATATACTCCGATACACTTAAATACAATACCGTATCGGAAATTTCGTATTTTTTTGGACCTACTGAAATAATCAGCGACAGCAGTTATATCTATTGTGAAAATGGCTGGTATAATACCAAAACCGATATTTCACAGTTTAACCAAAATGCCTACCTGATCAGCAAGGAACAAACGGTTAAGGGAGATTCATTGTATTATGACCGGAATCGTGGTTTTGGCAAAGCATTCAAAAATGTTGAACTTATTGATACCGTTCAGCAGATTATCCTGAAAGGGAACTATGCCGAGTATTATGAGGAGCCGGAAAAAACCATGATTACCGATAGTGCGCTTTTTATTCAGATAACCAACGGAGACAGTTTGTTTGTCCATGCTGATACGCTGAGATCCGGATTGGATTCAACCAATACGCATAAAATCTTAAGTGCATACTTTAAAGTTAAAATGTATAAAAAGGACTTCCAGGGTAAATGCGATTCCATGTCCTATTCTTTCCGGGATTCAGTTATACAACTTTATGGAGACCCTGCCCTGTGGTCGGATGAAAACCAGTTAACCTCTGAATATATTGAGATCCATACCAAACATAACAAACTCGATTACCTGGAGTTATATCGTTCAGCCTTTATTATTTCGCAGGAGGATTCCATCCGGTTTAACCAAATTAAAGGAAAGAATATGACCGGATATTTTAAAAATGGAGAATTGGAAAAAATTGAGGTAAAGGGAAACGGGCAAACCATATATTTCCCTAAAGACGAAAATGAAATAATTGGGATTAATCAGGTTGAAAGCAGCGATATTACCCTTTTCTTAAAGGATAAAGAGATAATTAAAATCAACTTTCGCACAAAACCTGGCGGTACGCTGAATCCTCTGGATGATACCCCTGATAGTGAAATGAAGTTTAAGGATTTTAAATGGCTGGAAAGATCAAGGCCAAAATCAAAGACCGGGATTTTCGAGTGGAAATAAGAAAGCCCCGCGATATCTCCGGGGTCTTTTCTTAATATTCATCTTCATGAAAAAAAAAATCATCCTTACTCGGATAGTCGGGCCATATGTCTTCAATGCTTTCGTAGATCTCGCCTTCATCTTCAATTTCCTGCAAATTTTCAATAACTTCCAAGGGAGCTCCCGACCGTATAGCAAAATCAATTAATTCATCTTTTGATGCGGGCCATGGAGCATCTTCCAACTTGGATGCCAATTCGAGTGTCCAGTACATTTTCTATCAATTTAATGAACAATTTACAGATATTCCAGATCCAAAATTTTGCAAATATAGAAAATTAATTGAAAAAAAAAATGTACTGAGAAAAATATTTTTAACCTCTTGGTTTCCAGCGGATTTCCTCTACATCAAGCTCCTTGGCGAGGTGTCTGGCAAGTACAAACAAGTAATCGGAAAGACGGTTCAGGTATTTATGAACCATTTCAGCACCTTTAATATCAGCACCTATTTTAAGTGAATTCCGTTCCGCTCTACGGCAAATGTTTCTGGTTATATGACAATACGATACAATCGGATGTCCGCCAGGCAGGATAAAAGAATCCAGTGGAGTTAGATTTTGTTCAATGCGGTCTATTTCATCCTCCAGTTTCCTGATATCATTTTCATGCAACTCAGGAACAGTTGCCTCACAATTTTCACATTCGGTTACCAGAATACAAACACATGTCATCAGCCTGTCCTGAATCGCGATCAACACCTTCTTTGTTTCAATTCCTATCTCCTGGTCGCGAATTAATCCGATATATGAAATTAATTCGTCAACCGTTCCACATGCATCGATCCGGACATGAAATTTGGGGACCCTGGTTCCACCTATCAGTGAAGTTTCTCCCTTATCCCCCGTTTTGGTATATATTTTCATCGGAAAAAGCAAAGGAACACCTACACCTTAATTTTTTCAACCGTTTCATTCAAATAATCAGCCTCGATCTGACCATCCATCAGCCGAATGACTCTCCTGGCATGTTTTGCTATGAACTCCTCATGTGTAACAACAATAATCGTATTTCCACGATCGTGAATTTCATCCATGAGATTCATAATATCAAGAGAGGTTTTTGAATCGAGGTTACCCGTAGGCTCATCAGCCAGGATTATGGACGGTTTATTAACCATGGCTCTTGCTATGGCTACACGTTGCCGTTCACCACCCGAAAGTTCATTTGGCTTGTGGGTTACCCTGCCACCTAAACCTACACTATCCAAAACATATTTCGCGCGGTCTTGTCTTTCACCCTTGGAAATGCCGGCGTAAACCAATGGCAGTATAACATTTTCAAGGGCTGAATACCTTGGCAGTAAATTAAAGGTTTGAAAAATAAATCCGATCTCTTTATTCCTGATTTCCGCCAAATAATTATCGTCTAACTTGCTGACATCATTCCCATTCAGAATATACTGGCCACTGGTGGGAGTATCCAGACATCCTATCAGATTCATCAGGGTGGACTTTCCTGAACCCGATGGCCCCATTATAGCCACATATTCATTTTTATTAATATCCATTGTAATGGACCGTAGAGCACGAACCACTACAGTACCAACATAATAATTCTTTACAATATCTTTTAAAGTGATAACATTTTTCATCTGTTTATAATTTATTTTTAATGGTTAGATGCAGCTCGCATGACAAAATTTAATCATACCACTGTGTGTCAAAATAAATAAAATTTTGTCATGCCCGGTTCATGAGATTTTATCTTTTTTGAATTAAACCTACGAAGATAAATGATTTAAATAATAAAACGAAAAGCGGGTAACAATATTTTCAAAAACGGATAATAAAGTCCTGCCTTTGCAATTCTTTCCTGAAAAATACCAGCCCAAACCTGAAAAGATCAATCGTCACCGTTACTTCATGGTTCTGTTTGATTCTATTCCATGCATTTTCCATGCCTTTTGACAAATGAATGTCATCAAATACAAATATTGTGCCATTGTGTTTATAAAGTAATGCTTCATTGAAATATTGCATCGTTGATTCTTCACGGTGATCTCCATCAAAAAATATTAAATCAACACCTGGCAGATCCTCTAGAAGAGAGGAAAAAACCTTATCGAACCCGCCAATTTTCAGGTGTATGTTTTTTGCGTTCATTCTATTGAAGTTATCCACTGCAATCCGGGCTGATTCAGGACAACCTTCAATCGTGTATACTTCCGAAGATGGATTGGCATTAGCCAGATAAAGGGCGCTGATACCAAGTGATGTTCCTAATTCAACAATTATGTCAGGATTAAAAAAACGGATAAGCCGGTATAAAAGCCTTCCGTATTTCCCGGGTATGGATGAATATCGTACTATGTCAACAATTTTTCTCTGCCGAGAGTGTAATCTTCTTGATCCTGACCCGAATTCAGAAAAAGTAATCGACTCCCCGGACCGGAGCAACTCTTTTCTTAATTCTTCAATCGGGTTGAATTCTTCAATATATTCCCTGTTCCTGAGAACACCGGTAATAAAATCGTAAACGAAAGGTGAATGAATGCCAAATCCATGTTTATGTCTGGCAAACAATTTGTAAAACAGGTATTTAAAAGGGTATGGCAATTTCTAAACAAATTGTTGTACTTGAAAATTGGTAATATTCTGGCAAATGTAATATTTTTAACAATCGGTAATAAATTTTTTTGTTTAACCTGTAACCATATTTGTAGGACAAGACAATGTCAGAATTCCTTAAACAAGACATCAAATTCCTGCCCGGAGTCGGACCCAAAAGAGCTGATTTGCTTAACAAAGAACTAAGCATTTTTACCCTTGAAGACCTGTTGTATTATTTTCCCTATAAATACGTCGACCGTACAAAATTCTACCGCATAAATGAAATACATGCCACCTTACCTTACATACAGATAAAAGGCAGGATACTGGAGTTCAAATCCATCGGAACGAGAAATAAAAAACGACTCGTTGCCGATTTTACCGACGAAACAGGTGTTATTGAACTGGTTTGGTTTAAGGGAGTGAAATGGATACAGGAAAGTTTGGCTACAGGTAAGGAATATATTGTATTCGGGAAGCCCAGTCTATTCAATAATAAGATCAATCTTATTCATCCTGAAATTGAGGATGTAATAAATCATGAATCATCCATCAATGCTTCCCTCCAGGCTTTTTACAGTACAACAGAAAAGTTAAAGAACAGCTATATCAATTCCAGGGTTATCCGGAAATTGCAAAATAATCTCATGCAGTCAATCAAGGGGAAAATTCATGAAAGTTTCCCGGAATATTTGCTGGAACAGCTAAAATTTATTTCGCTCGAGGAAGCTTTATTGAATATTCATTTTCCGCAAAATATGGAACTGTTGAGAAAAGCGCAGGCAAGATTAAAATTCGAGGAATTGTTTTTTATTCAGCTAAATCTTTTGAAACAGAAGAATTTCAGAAAAGAAAAATTCAGTGGTAATATTTTTTCAAAGGTGGGAAAAAACTTTAATTCATTTTATCACAACAACTTACCTTTTGAATTAACAAATGCCCAAAAAAGGGTGTTAAAAGAAATACGAAAAGACCTCGGTTCCGGCAAACACATGAACCGTTTGTTGCAGGGTGATGTGGGAAGCGGGAAAACCCTTGTTGCTCTCATGAGCATTCTCATTGCCCTGGATAACGGTTACCAGGCATGCCTGATGGCGCCGACTGAAATCCTGGCAAACCAGCATTTGGAAGCCATAAAAAGTTTTTTGAAAGGACTTGATATTCACATCGGTCTTCTAACGGGCTCAACAAAACAATCCGAAAGGAATTTTATTCATGAATCGCTGCTTTCAGGGGAATTACAGATATTGATCGGTACACATGCCCTGATTGAAGAAACCGTAAAATTCAAAAACCTTGGGTTAGTCATTATCGATGAGCAACACAAATTCGGTGTGGCACAACGGGCAAAACTTTGGAAGAAAAATATTCAACCGCCACATGTACTGGTAATGACGGCAACCCCGATACCACGGACCCTGGCAATGACCCTTTACGGCGATCTTGAAGTTTCGGTGATTGATGAACTTCCGCCTGACAGGAAACCAATAAAAACCGTTCATTATTACGATTCAAAACGATTGCGGTTATTTGGGTTCATGCGGAAGCAAATTGAAGCGGGACGGCAGATCTATATTGTGTACCCACTGATAAAAGAATCGGAAAAAATGGACTATAAAGACCTTGAAGACGGATACGAAAGCATTGTCCGGTCCTTTTCTCCCCCTAAATATGCCGTTAGCATTGTACATGGCAAAATGAAACCGGAAGAGAAAGAGGTCTCCATGCAATATTTCATATCCGGAAGAACCCATATTATGGTGGCAACCACCGTTATCGAGGTGGGTGTGGATATTCCCAACGTAACGGTTATGGTTATTGAAAGCGCTGAACGGTTTGGCCTTTCACAGCTACATCAGTTAAGAGGTCGTGTGGGCAGGGGCGCTGACCAATCCTATTGTATTTTAATGTCATCGTATAAATTAACACATGAGGCAAAAAAGAGGCTGGAAACCATGGTAACCACCAACGATGGTTTTGAAATCGCGGAAATCGACCTGAAGTTACGAGGTCCGGGCGATATTGAAGGAACCCAGCAAAGCGGTATTGCCTTCGACCTTAAAATAGCAAATCTTGCCAGGGACGGACAGATTCTTCAATATGCAAGAGATATTGCCGAACAGGTGCTTGAAAAAGATCCCCTCCTGACCAAACCGGAAAATTCTATTCTTGTTTTTCAACTGAAAAGACTATCAAAAAGAAGATTCGACTGGAGCGATATTAGCTGAGGCATATTACAACCTGCGAACGACTTCGTTCAGCGGTTTTCTCTGTTTGTCACCTTTTTTCACAAAGTCCGGTTTCGTATAACCCAACGGAGTTATTGCAAAAACAAACTCATTATCTTTTAGGGAAAGCGCCTCTCGTAAAATATCCGGATCAAAGGCGGCAATCCAGCAAGTTCCGATGCCCTCATATTCGGCAGCAAGTATCATGTGATCCATGGCTATGGTCAGGTCCGTTTCCAAAGAGTTATAACCATCACTTCCCCTCACCCATGCTTTGTCCTTGTCGCCAGCCACAATAAGGATATGCGGAGCATTTTGAAACCACTCGCTCGAATAACAGGGTCTTACTTTTTCAAGCATTTCCTTTGAAGTAACGAGGATAAAACGCCATGGCTGACGGTTCGCGGCTGAAGGCGCTAATCTTCCTGCATCAAGTATCCTGTCCAGGATCTCGTTGTTAACAGTTCGGGCTTGATCATAGTTCCTTATGCTTTCCCTGTTTTTTACAAGTTCATAAAAATTCATATTAACCTCCCTTATTATTTAGTTTTGTATTTACTATCGTAATTGTTAGGCAGCGTATATTAATTGTTTTAGAATTTCAAGATTATTTAATATAATTAATTCCAATTCTAATTCCGAATGTTATAGTCAAACCAGGTTCATTCTTAAATATATCATCAAAGGAATTTGATTGATCAATATAAAAAGGTGTTGATGCACCGACATATGGCTCAACAGCTATCAATTTATTAATCCTTAATTTGTATGTGAGTTTTATCCCTGGAACAAATCCCTTCAAATTTTCGTGTCCTTCTAAACCTTCATAAAAATAAGGGACATTGTGCATAAAAGCTAATCCGGCATATATACCCAAATTGAAATTCCTGAAAGAATTCTGTTTAAAATAATGTCTAAGTTCAATTGCAATTTCTGACCCAAAAGCAGGATATTGTAATTTATCAATGGAGGATACTGCTCCTGTACCAATCCAGATATTAAAAGTATTGTATTTTGTAAATGGTATTTCATAATCAGCAATAAATTCAAGTGAGAAACATAGTCCAAAATTCCTCAATGGCGTATAGATCACATCAGCTTTTGAAACATGATTCACCTGAACTAATAGACTAATTATTATCAGGACCTTTCTCATTTTTCTATATATGCTGCCTAACGGTTTGAATAAACGCCCGTTTTAATGGCGTTTATTTTTTGGCAACAGTTTTATGTTGTTAATCTAGCGGGACTTTACGAATTAGCAAAACAAACAGCATGTAATATCCTATGTAACAAAACATAGCGCCTCACAATTCCTTCACCCTAACTTGTAATATATTTTTTAATGTTAAAGATATCAAATAATTTTTTTTGGATTTCATCCATTTTGGTTATTGTATTGTTTTTCTTTAACATTTTAGCAGACTTGTCTTTATGATAAAAATTTATTACTTCCTTAATTCCGGCAAGATTATTATGCATTCTGACCATTGAAAGTGTGAGTCCTTTTTGCCTTGCTTTCCTGCTCATAAGTGAACGAATCAACAATGTTATTGTGCAATTTGGGCGCTTTTACATCGCTGCAAGTTTGTAGTATCTTATCTACGAAGCATAAAAATTGTTTTAGTTTTTTTTGAAGGGGGGATTATCCTAATTGCTTGAAAAGCAAAATTGGGTTGAATAGGCAAACTTTTAAAGCGAACTGAATTATGTTTTTGCCGGTGGTTTTGCTTTAAGTATTTGACAAATATGGGCTGGCAATTTCCTATTCTAATTTAGAATCTTCAGGATTTTGACGACAATCCCAAACTAATCTGATATTGATTTCTTTTCTTGTTATTTCGTAGTATATCTTATAATCTCCTTTGATAATAACCCGTAAATCTTTATAATCTGTTTTTATTCCCAGATTTGGATATTGTTTTAACAGGGAAATCAATTCTGTTATCTCTTTGTTAAGTTTTATGCTATATGTTTTTGAACCGTTTCGTTCAATATAGAATCTCAGGATTCCTTTGTAAACCCGTTTTGCTTCTTTTGTCCAGGTTATTCTGCGAGCCATCCTGATATTTCTTTTCGTACTTTTTCGTCAGAAATAGTATTGCCATTCTTATAATCCTGTTCGCTTTTATTTAAAAATTGTTTTTCAATATCTGTAACGTTAACAATTGAAACTTCACTGGTTAAAGCATTGTTTAAATATTCAAGCAATGTATCATCTTTTAAATTAAGGATGCGTTTAATCAAATTATGTTGAAGTTCTAATGTATTCATAATTCTAATTTTGTTGTAAAATTACATAATATGATAGTATTTTCAAAAAGAGAATTTTAGTCCAGGTCTTAATTTCTTAAAAATTCTGTATTTCCTTGTGTTTTTAATGAAATACCATGCTGAAAGATCGTAGCAACGCCAAAATATTCCTTTTTTTCTATGCCTAAATCTATATTTATGAATGTACGAATTTTCAAAAAAAAATAGACCCGCCAAAGGCGGGATAAATAGTCAAACCCGCAATCCCACGCTAGTCCTTTGTACAGCGAACCGAGAAGCCCTCAGTCTTGTAGATGTTGTGCCGGTTCACAGCGGAGCACTCGTGGTTCAGGTAACAGCGCCACGCGCGAGAACTACCGTACTCCGTAGCACTCCAAAAGATGACATTGAGACCCAAACCGAGGAACGAGCCATCACTGAGCCGGTAGCCCCCAGGCAGAGCTGTAAAACCGCTTGAATTTGTTGCACCGGTATTGGCACTATTCCAATGTGTTGTACCTGTTTCTTTAAGTTTTCCGCCTGCGCCACTTTCTCCTCCCAAGTAATCAGTTAGTTCTGTCCATTCATCATCACTGGGCAAGTGCCAGCCATCAGGACAAACACCCTGCACACGGCTGGGATTATTATCGCTGCTTGCTGCATCATTCATTGCTGCTGCCCAGGTATATAATGCACCATAAGTGTCACCGTTAGCAGAGCTGTTTTGGTAATAACAATAAGCTTTGTCTGTATAGCCAAGTGCATCCCATGCTGATTCATCTTCAACTAATGGTATAGGAGTTCCGTCATGATAATGCGTAACTTTCAGGTTTTCTGTCATCCATAACTGACCGCCTATATAAACAGTATTATAACTATTTCCATCAACATCTGTTATAGGTGTACCGGCTTCATCCTGCCAAAAACCAATGATTACTTCATCTTCACTCGTACTGCAATTCGTTGAAATAGTCCAACGTAACGTATAGGTTTCATGTAATTGTCCATTAAAATTAGTACTTGGGTCAGCAGGATCGGTAAAACTACCACCTGTTCCGTTTACAATACTCCATTCGCCTGTGCCATGCTCGGCTTCAGGGGTATTGGCTGAAAGTGCAGTGGTGGTTGTTCCATTATCAAATATTTGGTCGCTGCCTGAATCAGCTATGGTTGGCTGTGGCCAGCAATTTGAATTAAAAGATTGCCATGCACTACCATTATAAATTTGATAAAGGTTCTCTGTACTATTAAACACTGCATCACCTTCAGAAGGCGTTAGTGCTGCAATTTCGGTTGTTGTGTAAACCGGCACACTACCATCACCACCGGGAAGTGTTACGGTATTACCTTTTGAAATTGAAAGACTGTTGCCACTAATGCTTAGGTTTTGGGTTGCATTATTCCATTTTGTCGTATCAGTTCCTGTTATTCCATTGGCTACTGATGAACCATAAACAGGGTCGGTTTCTGTAACTGTTCCCGTAATACTTTCAGCCGATTTTGCATGCAAAGCATACGGGACACTCAATAATTGGCTTATGCCATATTCTTCGTAAGTCGTTTCACCTGTTATGTCCATCTCTATTTTTATAAAATAAGTATCGGCACTCCAGTCAATAGTTGTAAGATCACCACTTACCACTGTACCTGCTCCAATATTCAGATTTATCAATCCAAATTCATTTGTAGTTGGTGTAAAGGTTTCAACATACACAGCTGTTCCGCTTGTCATTGCCTTGTAAAATGCTTATCTGCATACTTACTGCTTGGTCAGCTACTACATTGCCGCTTGCATCTCTGGCTACAGCTTGGTATTTAAAACTTTGCGGGGTTTGTGCTATAAGGCTACCTGCAAAAATCAATGCTAAAAATAATGTGTATTTTTTTTTATAATATCAGGTTTTTAATGTTTTACAATTTTATATGTTTTAATTTCTTTATTGGCCTCTGTTATTTTCAATATATAAGTACCGGGTTTATAATTTTGCATTTTGATAGTCTGTTTGTTTCCTGTCATCTTTTTTTGAAAAATCAGTCTGCCGTTTATATCAAAAAGACTTAACAGCAAATCTCTTTGCTTATCAGTTTTTACCTCTATCGATAAAAAACTGTTTGTAGGGTTTGGGTAAACAGACAGTTCAATACCGGGGACTTTCATGTCGTTGATAGCTGTGTGTAGTTTTTATATTTTCACATTCTTAGCATTCGAAAGAAAATTCATTTCAATTTCTTCTTCTTTTGATATCAAGATTGTATTACAAGAACAAGATAGTTTTTCACTTATTTCTTTTTCTATTTTCCTACGATAAGTTATTACATCCTTAATCTTGATTTGGGGCTTATCATAAACTAATGCCAAATCAATGTCGTTATAATCCAAAGCGAATACCGAAGAACCAAATAAGTATAATTCAACGTGTTCAACTCTTTCAAAGTCAAAATCAGTTATCCTTTTTTTTGCGTTCATAGTTTAAAAATGTTTTACCAGTACAATTAACTGCTCCAAAAAATTCCCTATTATCATAAAGTCCAACGTTCATGCTTTTTGCTAATTCTTTTGCTGCTCCAGAGTATCTGTTATAAAAACCGATTAAAACAATACAATCAATGTTGTAAAGACTTGGATTAATCTCATATATATCAGCTTCTCCTGCAATATAAATGTCTGCAACAAGAATTTTTAAGTCTGGTCGGTCTAAAGTCCTCTTTAATAAATATACATTATCACCTAAGCTTATGATTTCACTTACTGCATTGTGCCCACGCATTCCATTTTCAAAAAAGGTCTCACTAGACTTGGCGACAACTTCTCTATTGTTTTTTCTCATATAAAAATATTCTCAAATTTGTCTGGAAATCTTAAAACACTGCTGTTTACATCACCAGATATTTTATTGTACTCAAACCCCTCTCGATGAATTTTAAATTCTGTAAATGTTTCATATTCACTCTCTGAAAGCAAATGAAGATTGCATTCAATAATGTTTTCAATTTTTCTATTATTAGGCAAAATTTTTTGAATAGCTAACCTTTCCCACATAATCTCTGTTGACATAGGGTCTTCCTTCGCATTAACTGAATATGGACCAAACTTTTTAAAAATACTCCTATTTTCTAACAGTAATGGTAAAATAAAATTTCTTATGGATTTTCTATCACTGAACTTCTTAATGCTAAATAAACTTTTGATACTCCCTGTATGCTTTGATTTCCATGTATGAATTAATTCGTCAGGAAATATTTCTGGATTCTTGTCAATTATCGTATGACAAGTTGGGCATAATAAAACTATATTATCAAACTCATCTCTTTCGCTCAATTCTAAATCACCATCACCGCGTTGGCCTTTCAATTTTTGTCCAATTATATGAGCTAACTCCTCTATATTTGTAATTTGACCATTTTCAAAGAAGGGAAACAAATCAGCATGACAATCTGGTTTTGCGCAAAATCCTCCTGAGGTTGCCCAAAGTTTTCTCTTAACTTTTTTTTAATTGCCATTTAAATTATTGAATTAGACTCTCAGTTCGTAAATTCTGACTAACGTTAAAATTTGCAGCTCATTTTCAGTAAGTTACAAAATCCAACATCTTCAGGTTTTAGCTCAAATTTAACAATGTTTTTCTTAATTAGTTGCACCATCTTGAGTTTCCTTTTTTGATCTAAAAACAGATATTCTGTTGGAGGCTTATAGGGTACTTTTTTGATTACCATTGTCCAAATTATTACTCCGAGTTTTCTTGCAGTAGCGCTTACGGCAGCTTGACGACCTTTTCTATAGGCAATCCTCTTGAAAAAATCCGAAAGATGTGTGTCTTTTAAGTTTCCTATTGCATTGGCAGCTTGACGAAGGGCGATTTTGAGCCTGTTGCTTCCTTTAGGGGTTCTGTTGATTAATACTTTTCCGCCTGATATTTTATTGTTGGGTGCCAATCTTAACCATGAACCAAATTCTTTTGAAGTACTAAATTTCTTAAACCCTTCCGGGCCTATCTCACTCATAATTGATAATACTGTAGCATGGCTTACCCCTTCTATTGCCATTAGGTCGACACCATCAAAATACTTGAATGCTATTTGATTTAAATCCTTTATTTCAGGTGCATTCTTATTTATCCTTTTATGTGGTTTATCAGTTGTGCTTAATTTCATTTTCGCAGGGTCTTTTTTGAGCTCCGCTTTAATAAATTTTTCTATTTCTCTATCACAGGCTTTTATCTTCTTCTGAACGAACATATAGCTTTCATATTCCTGTTTCAATCCAAACAAATAATCTTTACGGTTATTGCCGTGTAGTGCTTTTGCTATCTCTTCTTTTGATTTCCGGCAGTTATAATGCCTGTGTTCTGCCAATGATTCCGGGTCAAGATTGCCCTTACAGATGTCTTCGATAATTTTCAAACCTGTAAGCCCACAAATATCTTTTACTACTACATCTAACCTGAAATTTAGCAACTTTAGATATTTCTGCATTTTATGAGATGCACTAGAAGCTAAATCAATCCAATTGCTCCTTTGACGGCAATAGGTACGAAGTATTTCTGTTGTTTCATCTGGAAGAAAACTACTTGTTAATAAACCTAATGCATGAAGCTTTTGTATCCATCGACAATCTTTAACATCGGTCTTTTTACCTTTTGCGTGTTTTGTAAACTTCCCATTACAAAGAACTACTTCGATTCCATGCTTTATTAGCTCTGTATAAAGATTTTGCCAATAGTCTCCCGTAGATTCCATTGCTACCGATGTAATTCCGTAAGAAAGTAACCACTCACAGAGTTGTGTAAGGTCTTCGGCATAAACACCAAACTCCTTTACATCATCTAAAGATTGTCCCACTGCCACAAAGTGTGATTTGCTTCCTACATCAATCCCTCCTGCATTTGGATTGATGATTTCCATTTCCATTTTTTTCTTTGCCATAATAATTTTTCTATTAATGATTAAAATGACTCTAAGGAAATGTATCTTTGAATTGAAAATTATTCTGAACGGGGTCACCTGCAAAGGTGCCACCACTGAAATTATCAACAAGCCTCTGAATCGCAGTTCGGTGGCTTTTACATTTCAACCAGAATTACGCACGGACTATTACGTACCACTTTAAAAATCGGTCATACATAGAGCCAGTTCAAAATTAGCAGGAATTTTGCTACGGAGCACCTCTCTCGTTAGCAATAGAAATTAATCGGTTTCTCTGATGTGGGGAATTACACACAACGTTTGCAAGTAAAAAATCGTTGGCGGATTTACCTACAACATTTTATTAGTACTATTACATTCCAAAATTACTAATTTCTTTTCAGTTAACTACCTCACCGCCAATGTTTTTTACTTGCTGTTAGCGGTTCGTTGTTTTTCAGTCATGTTGTGTCTGTATAAGTTAGGTGTCGAGGCGCATCAGCTTGCTTGCTCTTTTGCATTTTTTATTGTTGGACTATGTGATGGGGAAAATGCAAATGTGCAAGCAAAAGCGTTGGCGTTAATTAATTTCTATATTGAATTTTTCTTTTAATATTTGTTGAATTTGTTTTGTTTGGTCAACACCTTCAAAAGTTTCTATTAATTGACCTGGAAAGTGTTCTTCATACCATGTCTGTTTTGTTTCCCAATGATTTTTGTATTCCGGTAAATCCAATCTTCCTACATGCTCCCAAAAATATTCTACCCCTTTCCAGCGAATCGTAAAGTCAGGCAAATACATTGAACCGTCTTTTGCAAACTTAGGCACTTCATAACTGAACGGAATTTTGTTCAAGTAAAGAATATTCGCAATGTTCATTTCAGATTTTGAACGAACAAAATATTTTGAGAGAGTTGAAATTACTTTTTGGTCTTCATACCAATTTGATTTCAATGCAAAAAACAAATCAGGAATTGGGTTGAAATCAAAAATGGATGAATTGATTTTTCTGATGTTTGATTTTTCAATTTTCGTCAACCCAATAAAAGTAGAAACATCCTCCTGAACAAAAACGGTGAGATGATTTTGTGCTCTTGTGATAGCTGTGTAAATGAGTTCCATTGAGAGCAGTGAACTACTTTTCTTCGGAAGAATCAAATACACTTTGTTGAATTCGCTGCCCTGTGCTTTATGAACTGAAATCATATAACCCAATTCAATGTTTTCCTCAATGGGTTCGTAGAATATTGGTTTCTTATCATAACCTTCCAAGTAACCATAGTTGACTGAATACCTATCCCGTCTTTCAAACTTCACTTGAAACTTTTGCAATCTGTATTCACTCCAACCTGTGTTTTTATCAAAAGGGTGTGGATTCACAAATCCTAATTCACCATTGTAAATTTCAATCTTCACATTTTTCTTTTCATTCCAACTATAAGCAGATATTTTATTTGACTGTGGTCTGTTTCGGAACTGAATTACTTTATCATAAAGTGCAATTCCATCCAACTGAGTTTTGTTTGCCTGATAACCATTGAAAAGATTTTGAAAGAAAGTATTGAGATAATCTGTCCCATAATATTCTCCACGGTAAGGAGAAAGAAATTGTATTGCTGATGGGTTAGGATATTTGCTGTCCTTACGAATAGCTTTCCCCCAAATATTATAAAATTTCCCTTTCTCTGCCTTCTCCCCAGTTTCTTTTTCAAGGTCTGAAATGATTATTGACTTAAGCATGAGTTCCAAATCAGCCATCTCTTTCCAGTAGTGAATGGTAAGGTCTTTATCAATCACACCACCTTGTTGCACTTTTTTCAAAATGGTTTCCTGATTCTTCTTGCTGAAATTTTCTTCCGATTGTTTTTCCTGAATAAAAATTTCTGCTAATTCTAAAATTCCGTTTCCTTTTTTGTTCACGATGTTTTCTAACTGGCGGACATTGATGTCCAACTTGCCAAGATTTTCAGGGCAATTGGTTTTCATCCATTCAATAATGTCATTGAAAACTTTTCCTCTGCCGATTGGTGGTAACTGATTCGGGTCGCCAACTAAAATCAAACGCTGAACACTGTTCCAGTTTATGCTTCGCATCAGGGTAGCAAATAATGACAGGTCAATCATTGAACACTCATCCACAACCAAAGTAGTGATGGTGTCATTTTGTTTCCCGAATTTTTTGAAAGTGAAATTGTCATTCAACCAACCTCCGCTTGCTAAGAAGGAATGAATGGTTGAAGATTTCTTTTCTGTTTTCTCCGTCATTATCACAGATGCTTTACCTGTGGGTGCAAGCAGAATAATGCTTGTGCCTGCTCCGTGTGTTTTCTCAACACTGCGTATGATTGATTTCAGAATTGTTGTCTTACCTGTTCCTGCTGCACCTGATATAACACAAATAGGTTTTGTAAAAACCTTCACGCAAACTTTTGCCTGTCCTTTCAATGCTTCATCATATTCTTTCGGTGCTTTTTCTAACAATGAACTTGTTGGGTCTTTCAACAGATTATAAAAATGTTTTTCGTCAATTGTTACTTTCAGTTGAATGTCTTCACCGTTCAGATTTTTCAAAGTAGAGTGAACCAATTTTTCATCTTCTCTTACATCATTTAGGTAGAGATAATTCTCTTCATCATGTTTTCTGTATGTGATTGCCTTCTCAATTAACTCCGAATCCACATCAAAATATTTTGGTGTGAACTGGTGGTTCTTCCATTCGGGTAAATAACTCAATCGGTTGTTGAGCAAAAACAAAACATTAGTTTGCGAAACGAATGAGTGAATGGTTTCTCTTTTCAAAACATCAACACACAAAGCCCTGAATCTCTCGGCAGAATTTTTTGAAAAAATGTTTTCCATTCCCAAATCAGGATTAGGAATAATGCCGTGGTCAATCAAGTGAAAAGAAATGATGTCGTCTTCATCATCGCCTATGTATTGCTCACATAGTTGATAAGGGTTCTCTGAAATTTCATCAAGCAAAGCATAAATATTATTAACATTCCTCTCCGTGCTTAATATGTTTTCAATTTGCTGATACGATAATGCAAATCGTGGAAATAAATTTAAAAGCATTTCTTGCTCTTTATCTTCTCTCAATTTCCAATTTCGTTTCACATCACTCAACCTTTGTGATGCAATTATTAAACCGTCAATTGATTTTGATTTTCCCGTAAGCAAATCAGCAATGTTTTGAAATGCTTGCTTGTCGTTCTTCTTTTCTGTTTCCGCTTTGTAGTAGCCAATCCCTTCTTCAAAGTCAATGAATGAAAGCACTTCGGGAAGTCCAGGATATGCTCCTCTTTTCTTCCACAAATCGGTGAAAAGATTCAGCAACCATTTTCTTCTTTCAGTCCAGTTCTGTGTGTCGTCACCAATTTCTAATAAGTAGGAAGCAATTTCAATCATCCTTTCTACCAATGACAACGCATCATCATCAGGAACTGGACGGGTGGCATATTTGAAGTTTCTATTATTGTCAGGCACTAATAATATTCTTTTCAGCACTTCGGGATTGTCCATGTATTTGTGATACGGAATCACAAAACCCTCAACAGGATAATTAGAAGTGATTGGCATTTGCCAAACAAAACCTCCTGCATATTTTTTCTTTACTTCTTCTGTTGTGCCTTCGTAATATTGAATCTTTCCGACTTTTTTCAATCGTGAAATTCCAATTATTACATACTTCTGTTCTTCATCTTCGCTGAATGGATTGCTATAATTAGCATAATAAAACAAAAGTGATTTGCCTTCTTCTTCACGAAGTTCATTGAAGTATTCGTTTGCGTTGTTTAAGCGTTGCTCATAATTATACTTCTGTCCTTTGCCGGGTTCTTTTACT
>Ga0209986_10001044_pt1 | contig 26980 bp, 19 predicted proteins | sample BlataG_FD_183168 | JGI IMG/M metagenome (GOLD analysis project Ga0209986, IMG submission 183168) | Deep subsurface microbial communities from Black Sea to uncover new lineages of life (NeLLi) - Black_00105 metaG (SPAdes) (version 2) | ecosystem: Environmental > Aquatic > Marine > Oceanic >... | reverse complement strand
CAAAGGCAAGATCAAGAAAACTTATCCCTATGAGGAGGTGATGACACCCTATGAAAGGCTGAAATCTCTGCCCCAGGCTGAGAGTTACCTGCGTCCCAGCGTAACCCTCGAAAAACTCAGCACAATCGCTAATCAAATGAGCGATAATCAATTTGCAGAAAGGATGGTGAATGCTCGTTCCAATCTCTTTGAACAAATCTCAAGATTTGTTAACCGGGTTGCCTGAAGTTCTTTTGTTCAGGCTCATTTTTCAATTACAATAGAGTCGAGCCAAAGACCCTCGAAGATCAGGCTTGGAAACGTTCTACCAAGGTCCGGCGAGATTGAAGATATCCCAACGTCACAGATTCAGCTCCCTTCGCTGACTCTACAGAGGCAGATTTGGCATTGATACCGATTAGCGACTTCTTCGTTGTCTGCCCACAGAACAAGGTTTCGCTCCCGCGTACTTACAGGCCAGCCAACAAGAGCCGTGCTAGAAGCGATCATGGCCATCCACAGGCTATCTGGTAGCATCTCACGCGGGACCTCCTCACAATAGGATTATCTCATTCGCCGCAGCAGCCGGCTTGAGCAAGAGTTACCAACCATCATTAGCTACAGCTCCTCGCCCAGTTCGCTCAGGGTTAGCAAGGCGCTACACTAGCCCAAACAGAGATTGCCATCAGAAGCTGGGCACCTCCGCCCTCCCTAGATATCTATTTCCCCAACCTATCTGGCATGATCTCGACTTTGGCCACATTGTGCTTGGCACAAGTCAGTCACTAATAGTTCGACCGCTAGCCTGTCATTGTATTTGCCAGTTTTGATAGCCAGGTCGGTTTCCAGCAGCTTGTGATAAGTCTGTGTTATGCGTTCAAAGTCATATAGCTTCGCTTGCTTGAGCACCTTATCCAGCGTGTAAGTGGAGGGCAATCCCAGGTTATCTTGAATCTGCCTGCGCGATGAGCCGGAAATCATCTCTTTCGCCTGCGCTATTAGGCGCAATTGCCTGGTAATCATAACTAGAATATGGGTTGGCACAGCTCCTTCCTGAGATAACTGATGAAGTGTCCTCTGGGCAGTTTCAATTTGACCTTCAATAACGGCATCTACCAAGGCGAAAATACTAGCTTCCTGGGCATGGCTCACAAGTTGTCTCACATCTCCTTCACCAATAGTACGCCCCTGAGCATAAAGCAGGAGTTTGCTGATTTCGCTACTCATGGCCCACAAGTCACCACCAATAAGCTCAGCGAGCAAATCCACAGCCTGAGCGGTGATGGTACCACCCCCCTTGGTTGCTCGCTGTTGTATCCAAGCTCTCAAATTTTTGCCTCGCAGCAAAGGAAAAGCCTGCACTTTGGCCAATGGAGAGAGCTCCATCAATAAGGGATTGCGGCTACCTATTTTGCTGTCAATCAGAATCAGCACCGTAGTTGCCGGCATTTGCTTGATATAAGAATCGAGGGCTTTCCATTCTCCTTGCTCAACTTTGGCTTCGGTGATAGAGTGCTTAGCACTTCGTGACCTGCCAAACTTCGGCTCAAAACGGCTCAACAAGCCATTGACAATTACTAATCGAGCAGAGGACAAGAAGGGGCTTGTGTTACAGTTACCCTTAAGTTCCTTCAACGTCAAATGCTCGCCGTCCAGCGACGTGGTACTAACTGCGAGCATTTCCGGGGCGCCCAAACCAGTTTTGATTCTCTCCACAGCCTGACGAAGAGAGAAATCATCCTGACCGTAAAGGATGTGAAGCATCTCCTGCCTATTCTAACATAACATCAAGTTCCGCCGCGGAACATAAAACACGACAGAGCCCAGTGAAAAAGGCAGAAAAGACTTTTGCAGCAATCTCTGATAGGATATGAATGTGAAGATCGCTATCATTGGTCTGCCAAAGAGCGGCAAGACCACAATTTTCAATGCTCTGACTAAAGGCAAAGCGGAGGTTGCCACCTATTCTCCTTCTCTAACCCCAAACATGGGCGTGGCTAAAGTGCCCGATTCGCGGTTAGCGATGCTTGAAAACATATTCCATCCTAGGAAGACTGTTCATGCTGAGGTAAGCTATGTCGACATTGCGGGCTCACCCAAAACCTTCGGCAGCCAGGGAGAAATAGGAGGTGAGTTCTTGAGTTATTTGACCACTGCTGATGCCTTGCTTCAGGTAGTCCGAGTTTTCGAAGATGCAAAGCTGCCTCACCCCGAAGGGAGCACAGACCCCAAAAGGGACATAGCCAACTTGGATCTAGAGCTTGCCTTCTCAGATTTGGCTATTATCGAGAGAAGGCTTGACAGGCTTGAGGCAAGCCTGAAAGGCGCCAAAACACCGGAACGCGAACAACATTTGAAGGAGCAGGTTCTGTTGCAAAAGATCAAAGCAGGATTGGACGAGGACATACCAATAAGGCAGCAAGCTCTCAGCGAGGATGAACTCAGGGCATTATCTAACTATCAATTCCTTACCGCTAAACCAATGCTACTCGTTCTTAACATCGGAGAGGAGCAAATACCAGAAACCTCGTCGTTGGAAGAACAAATAAGTTCTCTTCATCCCCAATTTGCCGTGGTAGCCTTATGTGGAAAGCTGGAGATGGAGCTATCTCAGTTGGACGATAGTGAGGCTAAGGAATTTCGTGAAGCTATGGGGCTAACTAGACCAGCTCTTGATCAGATTATCAGTCTTTCGCATCAACTTCTGGGGCTGATCTCCTTTTTTACCACAGCTTCCGCTGAACTAAGAGCCTGGACTATCCCCAGCGACACCACAGCACCAAAGGCAGCAGGAAAAGTCCATTCTGACATGGAAAGAGGTTTCATCAAAGCTGAAGTGATAAGCTACAGCGATTTGGAGAGATGTGGCAATGTAGCTGAAGCGCGAAAAAGAGGCTTGCTTAGAATAGAAGGCAAACATTGCATCATTCAGGATGGAGATATCGTTACCTTTCTATTTCATGTCTGAGCAGATCAGGAGGCTCGCCCCTCCAGGGGTGAGAAACAAAACACCTGTCTTTAGCTTATCCTGCGCTTTCTAACAGACCTGTAAAGTCCATTTCGCGCCAGCTCCCGAGGAAACTTGCGCGCCTGCTTGAATCCTTCTTACATCACCTTCTTCGTCGAGATCCTCTCGGTCAGGGCTTCCCGGATAGCCTTGGCTAGTTCACCAGTCCTGTGAGGGACTGCCTGAATAGCTGTCCCCCCTGATTCCAAAGCATGTCAGCTTAGCCATCGATTGATGCCTAACGTCAACTATGCTAGCATAGACCTTGTTAGCGGGCAAAGAGGGAGCATGGTTGATTGGCTTAATGCACACGGCGTAACAGACTGGCTTGCCACACACGGTATTCGTGTTCTGTTTATTGTTATCATTTCCGTTGCCTTGTATTTCTTGCTGCGTCATTTTGTGCCCCTGCTAGTCAGGAGAACCGTGTCACTTCAAATGAAGGGGCAGCCCGAAAGCGAGATAAAAAAGCGATGTGACACTCTAAGCTCGGTTTTCATCAATACTGGCATAATCGTTGTTGCTATCATTGCCATTCTGACCATACTTCCTGAATTCGGAGTAAATATTACTGCAATCCTTGCTGGCTTTGGTATTGTGGCCATCGCTGTTGGCTTTGGTGCCCAGACTTTGATCAAAGACTTGCTTGCCGGTGTCTTCATCTTACTCGAAGATCAATACCGAGTGGGTGATGTAGTCAAAGTTGCTGACATTGCTGGTATGGTTGAGCAAATAGGGCTGCGGCGCACCGTTCTCAGGGACTTGGATGGCATAGTTCATTCTGTAGCTAACGGGGAGATCCAAACCGCAAGCAATTATACCAAGGGCTACTCCAGGCTGAATCTGAACGTCTCGGTAGCTTATGGGGAAGACCTTGACCGTGTTATTGAAGTCATAAATAGAGTGTGCAAGGAAATGGCTGAAGACCCCAAGTGGAAGCGAGACTTCATCAGTACACCACAAGTGCTCAGAGTGGATAATTTGGGGGATTCAGGCATTGACATCAAAATACTGGGGGACACCAAGCCTCTGCGTCAGTGGGAACTAACGGGGGAGTTACGCCTTCGAATCAAAAGGACTTTTGATCAGGAGGGGATTGAAATCCCCTGGCCTCATACCAAGGTTTACTTCGGCAACACCTTTCCCTCGATAGAGGGAACTCAACCAACACCAGAAAAACCTGGAAGTACGAACGCCACGCCACCTTCGACCTAAAAGCTAAGTCCCATTGCCAAAAGCTGGAGGGTTAACTTGGCATCATATTGGCCAGCTCTGACAGCTAAGTCAGCTTCCCAAAGATGAGCCACCTAGCTCCTTGGTGAGTTATATCAACCCGGATTGCCTGGGCATAGAGAAGAGGTGCAATGCCACGCACGCCACAGGCCCTGTGCTCCACATCGCGTTCACTGTCCCACTTGCAGGACGGCTGCACTACACACCCATTTGTTCTCGTAGCACCATTCAGAGGGACTTAAGATCAGCTTCTTTCGACTCCCATAGGTTCGAGTTCAAACCCGCTATCGCCCTCCAAGACTTGCTCTTCATTTAAGCCGCTCTGCCCTTGGCATCGACATTCCTAACAAGGAGGGTCGGCGCAAAAGTGCCATCGCGAAACAGATTTTCTCTCCTTTTGGTCTGGCTTCTACCTCTTGCCTCTACGGCAGCGACCATAATATATTGGTGCAAATCGCGCCAAAGGAATCGGCAAGGCGATACAACTGAAATAATCGGGGCACTTGATACCACCATAGGGATTGAGATAACTGTTTGGAGCGTCCTTTATCACGACGTGAGTCAAAGCCTCAGCTTCAAGGTCACTATCTCGAAGGGCTTGACTTCAAATTTCAACTTGTTGCGATCTGCTTTCAGTTCGTATTCTTCTTCCTCTAGCAAGTTGGCCACCGCTGCTCTTTCGATCTTCCTGAACAACTCTATCTCAGCCACGGTTTCCTCTCCTTTGGTCTCAAAGAACCTCAGTATCACCTCTTCACTATCTTCAGCTTTCTTAAGAGCTGAGAGGATAAGGTTATTGGGCGTAATCTCTAAGAAGGAAAATTCTAAGGGCAAGTTGCCTTCAGCATTGGCCTGAGTGTAAAGGGGGCGGTGATGGAATTCCTGACCATCCTTATACGCTTCAGATTGCTTCCAGTCACCATCATGATGCCGCAAAGCATATTCGAAAATGTAGTCTCTATTGAGCTCCAAAGCATCTGGGGTAGGGATTAGAGGCCCGGCATCCCCATCAGCGGAAAGGATGCCAACACTTCGGAGAAGCGTTAAGTAAACCTTGCTACCCCTTATCTCGGTCGCCGGAATACCCTTGTCCATAAAAGTTATTCCTCTTGTTCCATCGCCGTAGGAAAACCAGGACAAGAAACTTGGGATTCCCGCGGGTATTCCTGTCTTCTCTAAGGATGCAAATAGCTGTGTTGGCTCAGGGACAACGCCAAACTGGGTTTCACGAAAATAGACCATCCTTTCCTTAAATGTATCGAATTTAACCCTAAGCCTTATATTGGGATACATATTCTTAACCTTGGTCACAAATTCGATCCTGGAAAAGTCTCGATAGACAATGACCTCTTTCGTGACATCCAGGACGCGGTGCTTATGAAGCTTGGTCCCAAACTTCTCAAACAATCGATAGGGCCATCTGAGACAATAGTATCCCTCCTCCAAAATTATTCTCGATTTGAGGGGGCCGTGTTCTATCCTGAAACTATCAGGCTTGAAAGTCCCATAGTAAATCCCCTCTCCGCTCTCACTTTTCACCAACTCAAAGAACATATGCCGGTGATGATATAGATCACCGATCTCGTTCTCCATGCGCAGTTCATTTCCCTCAACTAAGAGCTTCCCCTCTTTATCAAAAACCTCGATTATCCCAGTCCCTGGATCGACCTTCAAGGTAAAGAACGGGTTTTCTACGACATGTTCCCTGATTTCGATGGCTTTCTCCGGTTCTTCACTACGCTGAATGACCCTGTAGACCTTATACCCCATTGGAGGAAGGTCAGCGAGAAATCCAAGCTTTGCCTGGCTGATTTTCCCTTCACCATCCCTCTCCAGCCCCAAAACTTGGCTTTCTATTTCCTCCTCGCCATACCTGAGGCCCGGTTCCTTCTCCCAGCCTGCAAGCTGTAAATCAACTTCACACCAGTTCTCCATCGCCCAGGGTAGGGAGTTAAACACTACAACTGCCTCACCTTGAGTATCTATCTTGCTGGCAATGAATCTCAAGCAATCATTCAGAATTTTGCTAAGATGCTCCTCGAGGAAAGAAAATATTTCCCTAACCTCATCGTAAATCTCATCCACCCCGCAGCCAGTGATGATATCGTGGAAGGCGACATAAAGCATCTTTTCCCAGCACTCATTTAGCAAAGCTTGAGGGTATTCCCTTCCTACTAGCCAAGCTAGAGTGGCAAACCATTCACTTGTACCAAGCAGTGCCTCGCATTTCCTTGCCCCGAGAATTACCCACATCCGACTTGAGCATACTTGAGGAAAGACTTCGGACAAGTCCTCGTCATACAACTCGCCGTCGCGTAATTTGAGCCTTCCTCCGTCCCTCTCCACAGCTCGGAAGAACTCGGATGGCGTAGCTATCTTCATCTGAGAGCCACCTCGATGATCCTCATTCCATTTCCTCACCACGTCAACCACTTCCTCTTGGGGGGGGACTGATCCACTTCCTGAGGGCATGAGGATGTGGAAAGTGGCAGCATACTTATTGAGTTCTATATAGCGCTCCTCCAACTTATCGAGGTAGAATCCAGCCCTGTACCCTAAAGGCATCCAATGGGCGAGGATGGTGGTTCCGTCAAGCCCTCTCCAGAGGAATTCGCTGTGCATCTCCTTCGCACCTCGCCTGAAAGCAACCCATTCATATCCCGATTTCTTGTAGATTTGAGGGAGTTGCGCATTCATACCAAAGCTATCTGCAACCCAGGCTACGGGGACGTCCACACCGAACTTCTCCTTGCAATACTTCTTACCAAAGAATATCTCGCGTACTAATACCTCTCCAGTGGGAAGCATGGTATCAGGCATCAGATATTGGCCATCAACTATCTCCATCTTCCCCTTCTGGATCATCTCTTTTATGTCTGACCAAAGCTTGGGATTCCTTTGCTCCAATACCTTCAAGGGAAATATCTGCTCCCACGAGAACTTGTAGTCATCATATTTCTTCATCAATTCAACAGCCCGCTGTAGGATATCTTCGGTTATTTCGAGGTAATCCTCTTTGGTGAAAGCCCAAGCCACATCATAATGAGAATGAGGAACAAGGTATATCGTTTGCATGTCAACCTCCAAACATTGCTTCGATTGCCCTGCTCCACCCTTCCGGGCCAATCCCCTGGACTTTGTGCAAGCGAGGCAGACTTATTTTCTCCCAACTATAATCGCACTTTTGCACTAAGATGGGCATGTCCACTTCGGAAAGCATGGGCAAATCATTAAGACTATCACCAATCCCAATAGTCTCTATTTCGCCCCACAGCTTGCAATATAAGTTGCTTACAATCCTTACAGCTTTACCCTTATCATTATCTCCAATGATGTCGTAAAAGCGTCCGCCATGAGCCCAATTGAGTCCAACCTGCCTAATCTTCTGCAATGCCTTACTCACCTCCTCACCTGAAACATCAAACTTTATCGTTTCATCATATTCCCTTTGCTTGGCCAATTTAGCGGATTCTATGTCCAAGCCACTCTCACTGGCCACCTCTTCAGCGCTCATATCACCAAAGCCTCTAAACCGCAATCCACCTTCCTCCTTAACCTTGCCCAACACTTTCTTGATCTCGTCACAGGGAATGCCTAGCTCTATGACCAATAGCCCACCTACAGTCTTGTGATAGCTAAAGGGGAATGGGAAATAATTGGATGGTATGAAGATGGCGCCCCCATTTTCCACTATAAAAGGGTGAAACACTTCCAGCTTACGCCGATATACTTCCTGCTCTGCCCTAGTCTTTGCCGAGCAGAATATTAGGGGTATGCCATTATGCTTAAGTCGCTCAATTCCAGCAAGCGATTTCTCATATGAATAATTCACGGCGTCAAGGAGGGTGCCGTCCAGATCAGTAAATACTACCTGTTTCAATGCAGCCAGGAGGAAATAGACTAGTTGCTTTAACCCAACAAGTTGTTTATTTCGGTCTGACCAAGCTTATCTTACCCCAGTCGTACCCGTCAACCTTGTTTGAGACTTGACAATTGCAGCAGTAACAGCAGTTTGTCGCCGCTAGATAGATTTGATATTATGCTTGGGCATTTCTTGGAGGTGGAAGATGTTTATAGAAAGTCCAAGGTATACGGAGCGCTTTGGTTCAGTCAGAATGAACCACGTACAGACGGTAGTCTCTCTAGACTCAGGGGCAAAGAGCGACTTGCCCCCCCCTGGTGCCATGGGGGTAATAAAGATAGCTGAGGAAACAATCAAGGACTTCGAGAACAAGATGGCGATTGTCATCCCGGTCAAAGATGAGAAGCTCAAGCTCTTTGAAGGGGTGGTCAGCGGCGTGCCACATGACTGTCTGGTAATAGTGGTTTCCAACAGTCAGAGGGAAAAGGTCGACAGATTCAGGATGGAAGGAGATGCCCTAAAACAGCTTTGTCATTTTACCTTTCGCCAGGCGTTGATTGCTCACCAGAAAGACCCCGCTATCGCCGAAGCTGCAATGGAAGCTGGCTATGACAGCCTTCTGGGCGAAGACGGATTGGTGCGCGATGGTAAGAGCGAGGCCATGGTGATAGGCTTGCTGATGGCCAAGGTGGCAGAGAAAGAATATGTTGGCTTCGTTGATGCTGACAACTATTTCCCTGGCGCAGTGCTGGAGTATGTAAGAAACTTCGCCGCCGGCTTTAGCCTAGCTCAGTCTCCTTACAGCATGGTGAGGATATTATGGCATTATAAGCCCAAAATCTCAGGGGGTTTATACTTCAGGAAGTGGGGAAGAACATCGGAGATCACCAACAAGCACTTGAACGACCTGATATCCTCCAAAACGGGATTTGAAACCGAGGTAGTTAGAACGGGCAATGCTGGGGAGCATGCTATGAGTATGAACCTGGCGGAGATCTTACCCTATGCCTCAGGATACGCCGTGGAACCTCAGGAATTAGTATCCATATTTGAAAATTTTGGCGGCATCTTGCCTACAAAGGAGCCTAAGGTGATGGGACAGGGAATAGACATATTTCAAATTGAGACCAGAAATCCTCACCTCCACGAGGAAAAAGGGGAGGAGCATGTTCGGAATATGTTATTGTGTTCGTTGAGCACCATCTATCATTCGCCTCTTAGCAGTGAGGAAATAAAACAAGCTATTATGACAGAGTTAGTCAGGCAGCAAAGTCTAAAAGAAGGCGAGGAGCCCCCTCCAGTCCATATGATTTGTTCGCCAAAGAAGGTAGATAGCAAGAAGCTCATAAGCAAGCTGCGAGAAGATCTCGATAAATACCGTGTCTTACCATGAGATTTGAGAGGAGCACTTAATCTTATTTAGAAAACGAATTTCAGCTTGTTTCTCATAGACTTACTTAGCAAGATTTCCTAACTGCCAGGGCGTGCAGAAAGAGTTGGACATGCTGCAGCACCCGCCACAGGGATTTCCTGTCGTATTCTTAGCCAGGCAACCCATACCCACACCTCCAATTTAGAACGAAATTGTATTAGGTTCGATAGATCTATCTGGCCAAATTCTGATACCCCTGGATAGCTTGTTCCCCTTTCCGATTATCACATTGTCGCCCAAAACACATTCGTCCAGGACTTCGCTTTGTTCCTCAATACAGCAATCCGAGGCAACTACACAGTTCCTGAGCTTAGCTTTTTCGCCAACCCTGCAATTCTGCCATAGCACGGCTCCCTCTATAACAGCACCTTCTTCGATTCGGCACTTCGAGCCGAAAACGGCAGGGCCCCTTACCACGGAATCCTTACTAATAAAACAGCCTTCACCAATTAGCACTGGCCCCTCGATTCGAGCTGAAGAATGAACAAAACTCTCACCCTCAGACATTATGCCCTTATCCGCTGTGCATCGCTGCAGCAAATCATGATGCAACCTCAGATACTTCTCGGGACTACCTATATCAATCCAGTAAGCTTGAGACCGGTAACCATAGACAACTTCCCCTGTTTCTAGAAGTGAGGGAAAGACACCATGCTCAAATGTGAAAAAAGCATTCGGGGCAATGTAGCCCAAAATGTGAGGTTCCATAATGTAGATACCGGCGTTGATCATGTTGGTAGCTACCTCCTCCCGGCGTGGCTTCTCCACAAACCGCTCGACTCTGCCTTCAGCATCTGTCTCCACCACTCCATAAGGAGTAGGGTCATCTACCGGCGTCAGCGCTATGCTCGTAGCGGCTTTCTTTTCGTGATGACAATTCATCATGTCGGTCAAGTCGATATCAGTGAAGATATCACCATTGAAAACAAGGAAGGATGTGTCCAGGAGCGCCTCTGCATTTTTCACCCCTCCCGCTGTTCCCAGAGGAAAGTCCTCTACCAGGTAGGTCATATTCACCCCGAAGCCACTACCATCGCCAAAATATCCTTGAATTTGCTCAGGCAGGTAACCCAAAGTCAGAATAATGTCCCTAATACCGTGCCTTTTGAGATAATCAACGACATGCTCAAGGAAAGGACGATTTAGCACAGGCACCAGTGGCTTGACCTTATTGCAGGTAAGGGGACGAAGCCTGGTTCCCTCTCCACCGACTAGAATGACAGCTTTCATTGGTTTCCCGCACAGTAAATTGTTCTAAAGCTCTGCCCAGGGCAAAATCTCTAGCGAACAACTGAAGTTCGACTGCAACTAGTGGAGCTGGGGTGACAACAGGTAGAACTTTTCAAATAGCTTTCAGCCTAGCTGTCTGACCCAGCCACGGCCATCACCGATGATTGTAGCAATAAGGCGCATGATTGGCAATTCGGCATCCTTGACAAGGAGAGTTCCACCAGCTAGAGTGTGTATTACAAGATGTGCCTTAAATGCTGACGACGCACATCTGCTGATTGGGAACAGCCAGCCTCTCGCAAAATAGGGATATTCCCGTCAATGGAGCCGCTGCAGTGGAGATAGGAGGTGCGGGAAATGGATCAAACACCGGCAAAGCTTCTTTCAAGATGGTCTAAATATCCGAGTACTGACAGCGGTAAGGTCGAGGAAGAATATGATATTTTTGCGAAAACATATGATGGGACACTGCGAGGTTGGCAATATAAAGCCCCAGAGGTTGGTGCTGAACTCTTGAAAGAATTTGTCCCTGTCGAAAGTAAGATTCTGGATGCTGGTTGTGGAACCGGTCTTACCGGATTGGCTCTCAAGCAACATGGCTTCGAGAATATCATCGGAGTGGACATCTCGGGAGCCTCGTTGGAAGTTGCCCGGAAAAAAGAGGTATATAGAGAACTCCATCAGGTAGACCTACAAATGCCATTGCCTTTTCGGGATAACGAATTTGACGCTGTTGAATGTATCGCAGTACTGGGTCACATTGAAGCTCCCTCCCTCTTGTATGAGTTCTGTCGAGTTGTTCGTCCTGGCGGATATGTAGTGTTCTCCCAACGTGAAGACATCTGTTATGAAAGGAATTATGAAAACATGCTCCGAGCGATTGAAGAATCGGAATTGTGGCGACGAAAATGCGTGACAGAACCTATGCTCTACCTTCCGAAGAATGAAGATTATGCTGAGAGAATAAAGGTTCAATACTTTGTGTACGAAGTGTGCGTGTAATATGTGGAATGGAAGTACATGGAAGTATAAGGTTGCCCAGGAGAAGGAGGATTGTAATGAGGAAGAAATCGAAGGAATTACGTAAGCTATTTGACCAGCCAGGGATTATTAGGTTTGTAGGTGCACACAATGGTTTAACTGCCAAGTTAGTAGAAGAGGCCGGATTTGAAGGAGTATGGGCCTCTTCTCTTGAGATTTCAGCAGCTCATCTTGTCCCCGATGCCAATATTCTAACGATGACCGACTTTCTCAATAACGCCATCGAAATGAATGAAGCAGTTGATCTTCCCATCGTTGTTGATATCGATCAGGGCTATGGCAGCTCCAATAACGTTGCCCGGGCGGTACAGAAATTCGAATGGGCAGGGATTGCCGGGGTTATCATGGAAGACAATCTATTTCCCAAACAGAACAGCCTTCTTGAAGGAGAAAGAAGAGAGCTAGCTTCAGTGAGGGATTTTGTTGCTAAAATCATAGCCGGCAAGCGGGCGCAGAGGACAAAGGAGTTTATGCTGATCGCCCGAATCGAGGCGCTAATCGCTGATTACGGACAAGAGGAGGCGATGAGAAGGGCGAAGGCCTACGTTGCCGCAGGTGCTGACGGGATAATGATTCATTCAAAAAAGAACCACCCCTCAGAGATTATTGAGTTTGTCGAAGCCTGGGATGAGGACATGCCTCTGGTTATTTGCCCAACCAGGTACCCTTCCTTTGACGAAGAAGAAATCAAATCCTATCCCAAGATCAGGGTGGTTATCTATGCGAATCATGTCATCAGAACTGTGGTCAGCGCTGTCCGAAGAAGTCTACAAGAAATGAAGAACACGGGGGGAATCGAAACTATTAGTCCCAAATTGATTTCCGTGGACGAATTGTTTGAGCTTCAGGGAACATTCAATATGCTGGAAAGCCAAAGAGAATGTTTGGAGAGGCGAGAGGAAATCATGCAGGAGATTGAGTGCTTAGCAGAGCGTTGATCCATAGAAAACAAAGCGGGTAAAGAGGAAAATGCAATGATAAGCTGCAAGGCTTTCTTAGACCTACTGAGCGAATACGACATCAATTTCTTTGCAGGAGTCCCCGACTCCCTGCTTAGCAGTTTCATTGCTTATCTCGCGAACCATATTCCGGAAAAGAACAACATAATTACCTGCAATGAAGGAAATGCCATCGCTTGCGCCACAGGGTATTATCTTAGCACTGGAAAACCAGGGGCAGTGTATATGCAGAATTCAGGCCTGGGGAACTGCATCAATCCTTTAACATCACTGGCCGACAAGGAAGTCTATTCCATACCGATGCTTCTGATTGTCGGCTGGCGTGGAGAGCCTGGAATGAAGGATGAACCGCAACATAGCAAGCAGGGCAGAGTGACTTGCGGAATGTTGGAAAATCTTGAGATACCCTACAGCATCCTTCCTGATTCAATAGCAGAAACCAGAAAGACTCTTAAGAAAGCTATCCAATATATGGGAAAAGATCAATGCCCCTATGCTTTGCTGGTAAGGAAGGACTCTTTTGAGTCCTATCCTCTTCAAGATACGAAAGCAACCTACTACCCCCTGAAAAGAGAAGAGGCAATCAAGATAGTACTTTCATGCTTAAAGGAAACAGATGTCATTGTTTCCACAACAGGCAAGACATCGCGAGAGCTTTTTGAGTTGAGAGAACGACTGCAACAAGGGCATGCCTGTGATTTCTTGACTGTCGGTTCTATGGGGCATGCCTCGGGCATTGCCCTAGGAATTGCTCTGCAGCAGCCCAGCAGAAATGTGTATTGCTTTGATGGCGATGGTGCATTCATTATGCACATGGGGAGTCTCACATCCATAGGCAAACTGCACCCTTCCAACTTCAGACACGTTGTCTTCAACAATTTTGCTCACGAGTCTGTCGGCGGGCAACCTACGGCGGCAGATGTATTGGACGTTCCAGCAATAGCCGAAGCCAGTGGCTATGAAACGTGTTTGTCGGCAACCACAGAAGCCGAAATCAAAGAGCGGCTTGAAGTTATGCAGAATGCTGCCGGCCCGAGTCTCTTGGAAATCCGAATCAATATTGGCTCTAGAGGTGACCTCGGTAGGCCCAAGAAAACACCGAAGGAAAACAAGGAAGAATTTATGAATTCTCTCAATCAGAGGTGACAGAACACCGGACTAGGGTTTCACACCTCTCCTTACCCAGCAACGTCGTGTCAAAGTAGCTTTAGGGAGTATCAATGTGGGAATCAGAAGAAACATACTGTTAAATCCCGGCCCTTCCACCACAACCGATACAGTCAAGCATGCTCAGATCGTTGCTGACATTTGTCCCAGGGAAGAAGAGTTTGGTAGGTTGATTGAAGGCATAAGCAAAGATTTAGTAAGAATTGCCGGAGGCGACGAGAGCTATACGTGTGTTCTCTTTGGAGGGTCTGGAACCGCCGGCATGGACGCTGTGATCAATTCGGTCACACCGCCTAACAGGAAGATTCTCATTATTAGCAACGGTGCTTATGGTGAGCGGATGGTCAAAATTGCCAAAGCCTATTCTATCACACCGGTAGAGCTAGCTTATGACTGGGCAGAGCTGCCCACTGTAGAAGACGTTGAGGCAGTGTTACAGAGAGACCCGGAAATAGCCTGTGTGGCTATGGTCCATCATGAAACAACAACCGGATTATTAAATCCAGTACCTCAGGTAGGAGAGATAGTAAAGAAACATGACAAGGTATTTATCGTTGATACCATCTCTAGCTTTGCCGGTATACCTATTAATGTAAAGGAATTTAGCATCGATTTCATGATGTCGACCTCCAACAAGTGTATTCAGGGGATGGCTGGAGTTTGTTTCGTTATCTGCAACAAAGACGAACTGGAAAAGTTGAAGGATTATCCTAAGAGGTCCTTTTATCTTGATCTCTACAGCCAATATGATTACTTTACCAGACAGCGTCAAACGCAATTCACACCACCGGTTCAAACGATTTATGCGCTAAGAAGGGCTATTGATGAGCTCCTTCAGGAAGGAACTGAAAACAGGCATCTGCGTTATAGAAACAACTGGCAGACCCTGAGAAAGGGAATAACAGGGATGGGGTTCCGGGTTCTGACCGCTCCAGCAGATGAAGCCAATCTGCTGATAACCATATTGTATCCCGAAGACCCCAACTTTGATTTCAATATGATGCATGACAAGTTGTATGAGAAAGGATACACAATCTATCCTGGCAAAGTGGGCAAGCTAGATTCATTCAGATTGGCGGTTATGGGCGCTATTGATCATAGTGACATTAGCAGTTTTCTTGGTGAACTCAGGAAAACCCTGCAAGAGATGGGGGTAAAGCTGGAGCAATCGAGGAGTGATGATTCCCCCTCAGCCCCCAGTTCTCAATGAAGCGCCTTTCAATTGACGAAAACGGAGGATACAATGATTGATTTTGTCGAAATATGCAGACGGGTAGCTACTGGTCGTTTAGTGTCAGAGGAGAAGTTTGACCGGGTGCTTTTCTACCCTAAAGTCAAGGAGCTGATCCAAAGGTATGGCATTAAAGCTGATCTGGAAAATCTGGTTAATCAGGACGATGGTATTGCTGATGCCGTTTTTCATGCCGCTGTGGATCTCGTTTCAGAAGTGGGAGTCTATTGTCCAGACTCACAACGAATTATTGAACTGAGCAGGGATGAGGTTCTAGAGGCAGTACGGGAGGCCCCAGGACCGTGCTGGTTTGGTGAAGACAAGGACCGAAAGCTATATCCGGTGCGGAAGCCTGATTCGCCAGACATACCGCCATGGTGTCATATTGGAGGTGGTGTCATCTACGAAAATGAGGATATCGCTTTCAAAGTTGTCGAGGGCATTGCCAGGATCTCAGAGGCAGATTCCATTTCGATGCCTACCTTCAAGAGGCTACGCGATATGCCCATCAGCACCGGCTCTCCGGCGGGATTACTGACCTGCATACGTTCCGTAGAAGTCGCCCGCTCGGCTCTTCGCCAGAGCGGACGTTCTGGCATGCCTATTCTAAACGGTATCCCCGGCGCTGGTTCTGCTGTGGAGACAATTGCTGCAAGTTGTCCGGGGCTCGGCTTGAGACCCTCTGATGGCTGGATCATTGGCTTTCTTTCCGAAATGAAGGTCAGTTTCGACGCTCTAAACAAATGCGCTTTCCTGTTAAACACTGGAGGCCGCATCGGCCCAGAAGGAGGGCCTATTCTCGGAGGATATTGTGGGGGGCCTGAGGGTACCGCTATAACCAATTGCGCCTATTTTATTGTTGGGATCCTTGTCATGAAGGGAAGATTCCAAATCAGCTTCCCAACAGATATAAATTTGGGCTGCTCAACAACACGTGGGGTACTCTGGGGTGTAGGTGTAACCAGTCAAGCCATGAGCCGAAATATTAACTACCCTTTCCATATGCTGGGATATTGCATGGGCGGCCCCATGACAAAATCGTATTTCTATGAAGACACCGCTTATCTGTTGGTAGCAATCCCATCGGGTGCATCCGCCCAAAGCTGCGCACCAGCCAAAGCAGTGGTTGATAATCACATGACACCCCTGGAGTTGAAATATTCTGCTGAGGTAATACGGTGTGCTCACAAGCTCAGCAGAGAAGAGGCAAACGAGATTGTAAAGCGGCTGGTACCAAAATATGAAGACAACCTTTCCAGTGCTTCTAGTGGAAAGTCGTATCAGGAGTGTTTCGATGTGAAGACTGGCTATCCTAAGAAAGAATATGTTGACTTCTATAGTGAGATTAAGAAGGAAATGGCCAATATGGGAGTTCCCTTCGACTATTGAACATAGAACAGTAAGAGAAGCAGCGTGTGCCCAGTTGTATCTGAGCCATGATAGGAATTTACTATCGAGTATGAATCTGTGGGAGGACACATAAGAATGAAAACAGAGCAGATCTTGGCAGAGATTTATGACGCCATCATTGAGCTCGACGAAGCAAAAACTCTCGAGATGGTTAATATGGTCCTTAACGAAGGGCTAGACGCCATCGAAGTGATTAGTCAGGCAATGTCACCTGCAATGGTAGAGGTCGGCAAAGGGTTTGAAAACGGTAAGATGTTCCTTCCGGAACTACTATTATCAGCCGACATATATCAGGCGGCGATGAACATATTGCAGCCAAAGATCCTGGAGGCTGGGGGCACCGTTGAAGCGCTGGGAAAAGTCGTGATTGGTACAGTCAAGGGAGATATTCACGCTATCGGTAAGAATCTAGTTTCGACCATGCTCAGAACAGCAGGCTTTGAGGTGCACGATCTTGGGATTGACGTTCCACCCCTCACATTTGTAGCGCAGGCGGAGAAGTTCCAGGCTGATGTTATCGCCCTCTCGGCGCTACTCACAACCACCATGGAGTCCCAGCGTGTGGTAATTGAGGCTTTGACAGTTGAGGGCCTAAGAGATAGATTCAAGGTGATCATAGGAGGCGCTCCAGTCAGCAGACAGTGGGCTGAAGAAATCAAAGCCGATGGATACGGTAAAGATGCCGTTCAAGCGGTAGAGGTGACTAAACAACTCTGCAGCTGAAGAGTGCCAAAGGTAACGGAAGCAACGAGAGTAATGCCCAGTGTAGCGAGAATGTTACTGTGAAGAATGAATATGAAAACTACCAACAAAGCTCAAGGAACTACGACAAAACCCGTGTTCCCGTCGGCGTAGAGATTCTACTGGAATGCTTTGCCTCTACCCCTCGTCTCCTGCAAGAGCAAACCATACTGGATGCTGGGTGTGGAACCGGCATCTACATCGAGGCATTGAAAGGAAAGGTGGGCCGCTTGTACGGCTTGGAACTCAATGAGGGAATGCTGGAGCGCGCACGGAAGAAGTTCAAGAATGAACCAAACATATGGCTACACTTGGGAAGTGTCCTTGAGCTACCCTACGAGAGAGATACATTCGACGCGATGATGTGCAACCAGGTGCTCCACCATTTAGGTACCGAGAAGTCAGCCCAGGAGAATTTCCCGCAGGTGCGCAGGCTATTGGTGGAGGCATACCGAGTGCTTCGCCCCCAGGGGGTATTAGTCATTAGCACCAGCAGCCATCCACAACTTCATGACGGTTTTTGGTGGGCAGATTTGATCCCCGCAGCCGTGAATCGGATGTCAGCACGGTTTCCCACTTTGAAACACTTAGCTTCGATGTTGGAGGAAGCAGGTTTTAGCTTCGTAGGGAATATTGTGCCATTAGACTCTGTTTTGCAGGGAGAACATTACCTGGACCCGGAAGGGCCTCTAAACAAATCTTATCGTGATGGGGATTCCACTTGGTCTCTTACGACAAAAGAAGAGCTGGAGCAGGCATCCGGGCGGTTACGGAAAATGAACCAGGATGGTATCATGTCAAACTATCTTGAGAGCAGGGAACGCCTACGTCATAAGATCGGCCAAACCACCTTTGTTTTTGCCAGAAAGCAAAGAGAGACTGGCCTCTTGCATACCTGTGGTTGATATCCCATAAGAGATAACCTAGAGGAAATTGAGTTTACACTACCCAAGCGGGAGTCATTCCAGGAAGGGAAAAGGAAGAGAGCCAGCCAGACTGCCGGCGAGCAGGGGACTTGAGTCATGCTCAGCTTTACCAGTGAACAAAAGGTGTACCACATCGGTGGCGTGGAGATAGGTGGGCAACCAGGTGAGCGGCCTACCGTACTCATCGGGAGCTTATTCTTTGCCGGTCATCGCATTGTATGCGACCCCGAAAAAGGGCTTTTTGATGAGGAAAAGGCAAAAGCCCTGCTCAGCAAAGAGGAAGAACTATCAGCCGCTTACGGTAATCCTCGCTTCATCGACGTGATGGGTGATACCACCGAAGCCCTGATTCGCTACATTGAGTTCGTCGCTGCCCACACCTCATCACCCATACTTGTCGATTCGCCATCGCAGACTGTTCGCCTGGAGACAGTGAAGTATTTTGCCACAAGTGAGGTAATGTCGCGCCTCATCTACAATGCAATTGCTGAAGACCACAGCGATGAAGAGCTGAGCATCCTCAGGGAGTGTGGCATGAAGAGCGCGGTGATACTGGTCTTTAGTACCAAAGCACTAAAACCTGAGGTGAAAATAAAGTTGCTTAAGGAAGAACTGCTCCCTGCCGCCGAATCAGCCGGTATTGAGAATATTCTCATTGATACTGGTGTGCTAGACATGCCTGGACTGAGTTGGTCGGCGGTCGCCATCAGCGAGGTGAAGGAAAACCTGGGCTATCCAACCGGTTGTGCTCCTGCCAATGCCCTCTGCACTTGGGACAAGATGAGAGCCGAAGGCACAGCCGTTTTTCGGGTCGCAGCCTCGGCAGCCTTGGCTCTAACCAAAGCTGAAGGAGCCGATTTTATCCTCTACGGGCCTATGCAGAATGCCCCCTGGGTCTATCCGGCGGTGGCCACGACGGATGCCCTTTTGGCCTACGGAGGACGCCTTGGTGGCATGAGGCCTACCACCTTAGAGCACCCTCTCTATAAGATATTCCGAAAGTGAGTATGAAAGATTGACCTATCAAAGGACTTTCAGTCTATCGGACACCATTTCCCCTGTAGCGAGGGGGTAACTATTTACGAGGCAGCCAGAGCTCCTCAGTCGGCACCTACTCATACCTTCCCCAGGACAGTCTGCTCGGCCGAGGAAATAGAATCAATAGCTAATTAAGGGCTTGACATCAATAAAGAACCTACGCTCACGCTAGGGAAAAATCGATGTAGTGGTGGACCTGAGTGTACAACAGACAGAACCTTCAGTCTAGTCTTTGACCTTGGCACTTAGCTATTCTTGCTCCATCATGGCAAAAGGATGCATTCTATCATAAGCACTTGGTATCTAGACAGAGCTATCGCAGTGGTGTGTTAGGTTGTTGCCGACGACGACACATTTCAGGCTTCTGTGCAAGTGGAAGTAGCTGATTGACCATGTGCACAGATACCTTAGGCGCGGAAGTCAATTTCAACACCCACTGGCATCTCTCTAGCTGCTCCCTGAATCTGTCCCAGAATGTGGAGAAAATCCGTTTCCAGATCACCGTTGTATAACCACTCGTGATGAAAAGGTCTATGTTCATCTAGAAACTTCCGAAAGGATGCCATCGGCTTGACCATCGAGGTTGGGTAATTGTTCAGTAACTCTGCGAGGAGTAGCCGCAGTTCTCGGTTGGGCTCCTGTCTGCCTGGAAGGTTGTAAAGCCTGTGGTAGAAATGCACAAGGAACGAGATTTGCTCATCAGAAAGATAATCGGGCGGGCACATTTGGAAAAGGCCATATCGGTTCTGGTTGAAAGCGCACTTGGAATGGCCAATCCCCATAATCAGTGGTCTGTCTGTGAGGAAAAGAATGGTCGGCTTGCCACGGTGTATCGGTCGACGGCAGATGTAGCATAGACATTCCCAGGTTATCTTTTGCATTACTACTATTATAGCCCGCTGTTGTCGGAAATGGTGAAGTCCGTTTCTCCCCAATCGAGGGCGATCTTGTCACAGTGCGGGCTTTTGCAAAGATGTGAATCGCTTTGCGATAAGTCTGATGATAAACTTGAGAGTCTCGCCGACAAGCAGGAAAAGCAACGCAGCAATTATACAAATAGACCATTGGTGTAAGGTTAGCGAACTTGTATCAAAGATCCGCTGGAACAGCCCGATTTCGGTCACAAGAACCAGGGCGAGTATGATCCAGCCATAGACGAGAAGGAGGTGCCGATTGGAGAGGGTTTCCATGCGAAATATAGTGTCTTGTGGGTGCCGCAGATTCAGTGCGAGTGGAATACTGATAATAGAGAACATTACCATAGCCATAGTCTGAGCGATCACTGTTGAGCCAGTGTTGGTCTTAGCCCACTGATAAACGCCAATCGCGAAAAGCGCCATTATGAGCCCAGCTACAAGCAGGCGAATTCCCAGACGCCGACCAATGATTCTCTCGTTGGCCGGTCGAGGCTTCCGTTTCATCAAGCCGGGAGTAGGGCTATCCAACCCCAATGCTCCGCCGATGGGTGCCTGGATAATGAAGTTTACGAACAGAATCTGCAATGGTGCGAACAGGACAAGTGTAACACCAGTGGCAGCTGCCCCTAGAAAGGCCAGGATAAAGCCAAACAGTCCGGCCATCTGGAAGCGAATATACTTCATCAAGTTGTCGTAAATAACCCGTCCTTGTTCAACAGCCCCCACAATAGTGGCGAAGTTGTCATCTGTCAGAATCATGACGGCGGCTTCCTTTGAAACATCCGTGCCGGTGATCCCCATGGCTACGCCGATATCGGCTGTTTTCAAAGCTGGGGCATCGTTAACGCCGTCACCCGTCATGGCAACAATATTGTTCTGCCCCTTAAGTACATTGACCAACCTGACCTTATCCTCTGGTGCAACGCGAGCAATCACACCAATGTCATCTATTTGGTCGATGGCTTCTTGATCACTCATTTTGTTGAATTCAGCACCGGTGATGGCTCTGCCTTCGATGCCCAACTCTTGGGCGATAGCCCTCGCAGTTACCGCGTGGTCGCCGGTAATCATACGCACCCGAATCCCGGCCGACTTACACTCAGCGATAGCTTTTGCCGCTTCGGGCCGCGGTGGATCAACGATGCCGACCATACCAAGCAACGTCAGCTTGTTCACCTCGTCCAGGAGGTTGCACTGAGGATCAAAGGTGGTGGAATCGAAGTCCCGCTCGGCAACAACCATCACCCGCATCCCCTGGCTGGCCAGCCGTTCGTTGTGTTCAGAAGCACGTTGCCGAATCTCCTCATCCAAAGGGACTATTTCACCTTGCAGCCCCCTGATGTACGCCGAGCGCGCCATGAGCACATCCCCAGCACCTTTGACGTAGCAGCGAACCACTGACTGGTTGTCGGCATTGACCATATTGTGGAAGGTGGCCATCAGTTTGTAGGCTGAATCAAAGGGCACTTCCGCGACGCGTGGGAACTCTTCACGTGTGGCACGGACCATTACGCCGGCCTTCTGTGCCAGCACCACCAGTGCGCCCTCGGTCGGGTCACCGACAAGCTCCCCATGTTCAACTACCGCATCGGAGCACAACACCATTGGCAGCAAAATGGGGTCAAGATTGGTTTCGCCGACACCCGCCACATGACGAACCTGGCCGGTGGTCTCGTAACCTTCACCGGTCACCGCGTATCGATGCCCAACAATCACGAGTTCCCGAGCAGTCATCTGGTTCATAGTGAGGGTGCCAGTTTTGTCGGAGCAGATGGCCGAAGTTGATCCTAAGGTCTCGACAGATGGCAAACGCTTGACAATGGCGTTCCTACGGGCTATTTGCATAGTACCGATGGCCAAAACGACAGTCACGACCATAGGTAGGGCGGTAGGGATGGCGGCAATGGCTAGCGCAATCCCCATAGTGAACAGTTGGCGGAACGACTGATCATTTAGGAAGCCGATGACCATGATGATCACCAAGGCAATGCCGACCAGGCTGGCTATGAGTACGGTTAAGCCATCAACCTTCTTGGCAAGTGGGGGCTTCTCTTCTCGGGTGGTTTGCAGCATGTCTGCAATGTGGCCCACCTCAGTGTTCATGCCGGTGGCTGTCACTACCATTTCCCCTCGACCGCGGGTCACACTGGAATTCATGTAGGCCATATTGACCCTATCGCCCAGCGGTGCAGCCGCTTCATCGATCGCTTCGATATCCTTTAGCACCGGGGTGCTTTCGCCGGTGAGGGCAGCTTCTTCAATCTCCAAGGTGGCAGCTACAAGCAAGCGACCATCAGCAGGCACCCGATCGCCGGCTTCAAATAGGGCAATGTCTCCCGGTACCACGTCGTCTACCGGAATTTCCACGGTCTCGCCACCGCGCCGAACTCGTGCAGTGGCCTTCATCATCTTGCGTAGAGCTGCCACGCTCTCCTCAGCCTTGCTTTCTTGGCGTAGCCCTAGCAAAGCATTGAATAGAGTAAGCACTAGCAGTACAACTGCGGTTAAGACTTCGCCGATGACCAGACTCACCACAGCAGCACCAACCAGAATGATCTGCATGTAGTTCTTATACTGCCTGAGAAAAGCTTGCCAACGGGGTTCTTTCTTGCCTTCGGACAACACGTTGGGCCCGTGTTGCTTCAGGCGTTCAGTAGCTTCAGACGGGCTCAATCCTTGCAGCGGGTCAATCCCCATTTGCTGAACAACCGCCTCGCTGGGAAGGGTATGCCAGGCTGATGAATGTGTTGCCAAATCTGACATAAATTCGTTAAGACCTATTGTTTTGTACGGTTAGCAATGGTTGTTGAATGAGAATATTGATTATACAGAACTGGCATTCCCCAGAATTGCTACTTGGAAATCCTATTCACTATATCTAGCCCATATTACTTGGTGGATTAGTTAGTCGTCAATGGGTCATGTTGCCAAAAACTCCTCAATATCGTACTGCCTGGCAACAGCCTTACCGTATCGCTATTTCGCGTAGTTGGCTGTGAGAAAGTGGGGTGCCCCCATTTTTAGTACCACTTACAATGAGAGGTTCGGAGACTGCGACGGTGGCTGCTGCTCTTGCTATATTCCTACAATATGGTAGAGATTATGGACATGCCGTCCTAAAGGCTACTAACATGTTCGGCTCTGGCACGGACACTATTGGGTCAATGGTTGGCGCGCTAACTCGCATTGCTTTGCGGGAAGCTGATACAAATGACCCGGTAGTGGATCACCGCCCCGAGGTGATGGAAGGTCGTGACACAGACATGGTCTCCTTGGCAAGGAATCGCTCGATACACGAGGGTCAGAGGGTCACTCACCCTGTATTTGCCCTTGGCTGGGTTCTCAATGTAAATAGCCAGCAAGTTCGGCGACGGGATGGCGGTACCATGCTGCTTCCTAGAGTAGCATTTCACACTGGGCAGACTTGCATATTCCGGTCATATCTGAGGGATCAAAGAGGACAGACTGAGCAAAGAGTCGCGGAGCTACGGCCTGCCGCCTTACCAAACCAACGTCTTGGACATCTATTTCATCAGTCGAGTTGACCCACGACAGGACTTCAGTATGCACCCACCTTTTCTGTTGCTGGGCTGCCAAGCGAACGTGACCGGAAACCTTCCCCTGCCGGATTCAATGGAAGCTCACCGATAGTTCTAGGTATCGTCACCCTTGGTGGAGCTGGGGTGACAATAGGTAGAACTTTCGAACTGGCTTTCAGTCTAGCTGTCTGACCCACCTGCGACCATCATCGGTAATTGTAGCAACAAAATGCATGACCAACAACTGGCAGGTAACAATCTGGATAACCGGCTACAAGAAGGCTGTGACAGCCACTACCACTCAATACCAATCACCTTGCAATGCCAGGCGACCCTTGCAGGTCATCCTGACATCCTCTGGTGCGCACCACAGCCCACGGATTTCAGCAGCATCTTGCCTCGTTCAACGTCTATGCTCATCCAGCCAACATACGGTCTATGACGTTCTTCAACTGTTCGATATCAAAGGGCTTGGCGATACGAGGAGCGTTGGTCTTAGAAAAGAAATCCCTCGTATCTGCCCCCATGACATCACCGGTGATAAAGAGTATTCTCCTGGCTAAAGATTCAGCTATCTTTTCGATACTCCTGTATAACTCCACGCCACTCATGCCAGGCAGCTTGATATCCAGCAGGATGAGACTATACCTCTCACTCTTAATCCTTTCTAAGGCATCTATGGCCTTCTCGGTAGTTTGTACCTCATGTCCCTCCGCGGTTAGTATCTGGCTTAAGAGTTCCAGGGTTGCCGGCTCATCATCCACTACCAGTATCTTGGCTCTCCGTATCTTAGTAGAGTCGTCACGTGCTGGCTCAGGCAGTCCTAGCTGTTTCTCCTCAGCGATTATGGGCAATTCCACAATAAAGGTGGCTCCTTTGCCCAACTTGCTCTTGACATGTAGCTGGCCATTATGTTCAGCGATGATCCCGTGACAAATGCTCAAGCCAAGTCCTGTTCCCTCACCTACCTTCCTGGTAGTAAAGAAGGGATCAAGAATCCTGCCCAGGTTTTCCTTGGCTATTCCCGGACCGTCATCTTTAAAAGATATTCGGAGAATGTTATCTGCCGTCTCTGTCCTAACCAAGAGCTTACCCCTGCCGTGGGCCAATTTCATCTCCATCTCGGCATTTACGATGATATTAAGGAACACCTGCTGCAGTTGACTGGCGTCAGCCATAGTCCGTGGGAGTTCGGGGTCAAGCTGGGTGATAACCTTTATGTTACCGGTCTCCATTGCGTAGGCTCGCATGCCAAGGGTGCTTTCTATGATGTCGTTAATATCAGCATACACGTGCTCTGGCTTTCGCTGGCGGGCAAAGGCGAGTAGCCTCTTTACGATACTAGCTACCCGCTGGGCACTATCGTTGATAATCTTTACCTCTTCCTTGATGTCCTCAGGAATATCTTTTCGCATCAGTAACTGGGCAAAGCCGATAACGCTGGTGAGGGGATTATTTATCTCATGGGCAATGCCCGATGCCATCTCGCCGACCGTAGTCAGGCGACTGGCGAGTTGAGCCCTTTGTTCCACTTCCCTTCTCTCTGCTTCCATCTGCTTGTGCATGGTGATGTTGTAGTAATGTTCGATTCGACCTCCAGCGTAAAGACCAGACTGGATGGGTTGACTGAAGTGTTCCAGCCAGCGTTCTTCGCGCTCACCCTCAGGGAGTACATGGCACTCGAACTTCTCGATATAGGTATTATCAGCATACGTAGCGAGCACCTTTTCGGAGAAGATCTCTGGATACTCAAAGGCATACTTGATCCTTTCGCGAACGAGGTTTGGCTTATCCTTCCCGATAAGCTCATCCCTGCGTAAGCCGAAGTAGCGTTCTAGTGCTTGGTTCACCCAGACAACCCGAAAGTCCTTATCAAGGACAAAGATGCCGACGGCTGAACTATCGAGTACATCATTGGTCAAGGAGCGATATTTTCCCTCACTCTCCCATAGCGCCTCCTCCGCCTGCTTGCACTTCGTGATGTCCCTCAAAGTCCCTTGAAATCCCGTGATTGTACCTTCTTTTTTGATGACATCGGCACATCCCTCTACGAATCGTGTTTCACCATTTTTTCTGATAATTTGATATGCCACATTGTCTATAGGCTCGCCTGTTCTGAACAAGTTGTTGAATTCTTTGAACAGAAACTCAATACCTTCCGGAGGAACAAAGCCTTCGTAGCTTATACCAACAAGCTCTTCTAGAGGATAGCCAGTCAATTTCTCCATTGCTTTGTTGGCTGATGTGAAGTGGCCGCCAAGATCCACGGTAAAAACTCCTTCAATGGAATTCTCGAAGAGCACTCGATAGCGCTCTCCACTTTCCTTTAAACTCTCCTCCGCCCGCTTGCGCTCGGTAATATCTACCCAGTTTGACAGGTAATACCCGAGTTCCCCGTGGTGCATTATTGGAGTAGAGTCTATATCACCCCAGAATCGCTCCCCATTCTTCTTTTGGAAAAGCTCCTCCAGGCCCTGTGCTCCCTTGAGCATAGCCTCCCTGAGGTTCCGACTAACTTTCTCGATTGTTTCTTCTATCCACCATGGGTATGGGGCCTTCTTGCCGATAAGCTCTGCATAAGAAAAACCGGTTAGCTTTTCCATCGCAGGATTCACATATCTTATTGAAGTATCTGGATTGACAACTAATATGGGATTGGGAGCATTACTCAGCAGGCTGGAACTGAATTGTTGGCTTTCCCATAGTTCCTCCTCCACCTGTTTGCGCTTGGTGATGTCGCTGGCAAAAAGGGCGAGTTGTTTCACCTTTCCTCCCGCATCGAGTACCGGATAGACAACGGCATCAAGAATGCTTCCTTCATGCTCTTCCTCAAAGCGGACAGGCTTCCCTGAACGAACGACCTCATCATCCCATGCCCTTCTGGATTCTGTCACGCCAGGTGGGAGAAGGTCATAAACACACTCACCGAGGAGTTCATCTACGCTCTTGCCAAATCTCTTGGCTCCCACTTCGTTTATAACAAAGATGATTCCTTCAGTATCTATCAGCATCGCCGAATCGCTGGGGCCGTTCAGGAGCGCTCGCATCGTCTCCTCGCTCTCCCGCAGTTTCTCCTCCTCCCGCTTCCACTCGGCTTCTGCTGCCTCCAGTTCAAGAATGCGGTGGCGCATTTCCAGCAATTCCTGTACAACTTGCTCTTTCGTCTTGTCTTGATCCTTCATCTTGTTCACCTGCTACGGCGGGCAGTGATTTCACCGCACAAGCAAATTCACGGACCGCGGTTCGCCTGATTTAGCTTGGCTATCTT
>Ga0209986_10001042_pt1 | contig 27002 bp, 20 predicted proteins | sample BlataG_FD_183168 | JGI IMG/M metagenome (GOLD analysis project Ga0209986, IMG submission 183168) | Deep subsurface microbial communities from Black Sea to uncover new lineages of life (NeLLi) - Black_00105 metaG (SPAdes) (version 2) | ecosystem: Environmental > Aquatic > Marine > Oceanic >... | reverse complement strand
GACTACCACCGATTTCTTGCCGGCTCTGGCGATGGCGTTCCAGACGAACTCGGCTTTCACATCCCCGCTGTAGAACCCGCCGTGCGTGCGGTCCAGGGGGTCTCCTGGAGTGTGCACGTTGAAGTCGGTTATTCCGTGGGTGCTGGGCCAGGCACCTGTGGATATAGATGTCCAGTTGGGTGGGGTTATGGTGGGTAGTGGGACCAGGGCATGCCTGGCCCAAACGCCGTTCTCTATCACCTTCCCCAGGGCAGGCAACTTGCCCTCTTTGCAGTACTTATAGAGGCGTGGAGCGATGGGGGCATCCAGCCCCAGGATTATCACCTTCTTCGGTCTCTTGGCCATTGCAGCAAACTCCTTTCTATTCCTATACTTACCGCCGATGATCGGACATCCTCGAAGCCTGGAGGAGCCCTGCAGACACCAATTGTAACTCCTGTCGCCAATGATATAACCCGTGGCATCTGGCTGTCAATCTGCGTCCAGGGGGCTCTCCAGCAGCGCTCGACACGCGAGCCGTGCACTACAGGCCTCAGAATCCTCGTCTATCAGCGCTGGCGAAGCTCTCTACCAGCCCTGGTTCGGAGATGGGTGAAGGAGCGCGCCATCGGTCGTGGGGCCCGCCCCGGGGACTGCTTTATTGAACAGTCTACCTTGTTCTGTTATCCTCTGTGGCGACGGTACTACAAACATCTGGCGGCCGCTTTGCCGCGCCGAACGAGCCGGCCAGGGCGGCAGGATGGGAGGTGCGCGAATGAATCAATCCATAGTTGAAGAGCTACACCCTTTGTTTAACCCCAGGTCGGTTGCCGTAATCGGGGCAACGAACAACTGGAACAAGTGGGGTTTCTCCACTTTCACCAGCGCGCGGCACGGCTTTGAAGGAGAAGTATATCCGGTAAACAATACGGAGAGCGAGGTCTTGGGCCGTAAGGCGTTTGCACGGGTGACGGACATACCCGGCCAGGTTGACCTTGCCGTTTTTGTCATTCCGGCATCCAGCGTACCCTCGGTCATGGAGGATTGCGTGGCCAAGGGCGTGAAGGCGGGTGTAATCATTTCCGCCGGCTTTGCTGAGACCGGAGAGGAAGGGAAGAGGCTGCAGGACGAGGTCCTGAGGATTGCCAGAAAGGGCGGGCTCCGTTTCATCGGCCCCAACTGCATGGGTTACTGGAGCGCCTCATCTGAGTTGAGGGCCTTCATGTTTCCCATGCCGGTTAAGGACGGCCCCTTGGCCTTCGTGTCACAGGGGGGCAATGTTGGTGGGGCGGTCATTATGTCCGGATACCGGCGGGGACTTGGCTTCCACCGCTATGTAAGCTGCGGCTGTGCTGCTGATATTCAGATTGAGGACTACATCGAGCACTTCGGCGAGGACCCCGAGGTAAAGGTCATTCTGGCCTATGTGGAGGGGCTAAGTGAGGGTGGGCGTTTCCTGGAGAAAGTGAGAAGAGTAACGACAAGAAAGCCGGTGGTCGTCTTGAAGGCGGGCAGAACGGACGCCGCTGCCAGGGCCATAACATCACATTCCGGGGCGCTGGCAGGTTCCGATGAGGCCTACGATGCAGCGTTCCAGAGCATCGGCGTGAGCAGGGTTGAAACCCCGGAAGAGCTGCTGGATGTTGCCATCGGCTTCCTCACCCAGCCGCTCCCGAGAGGCAGGAATGTTGCCATCCTGACCCCTGGCGGAAGCTACGGTGTTCTATGTGCTGACGCCTGCGCCTCGGAGGGTCTCAACGTGGTAAGGCTGCCTGATGAGACCGTTGCCGCCCTCGACAAGGTCTTCCCGCCGCGGTGGAGTCACGGCAATCCCGTGGACCCTGCCGGGGACAGGAACTTCGTCACCTATCTCACAGCCCCGGGCAAGTTGTTGAAGGTGGACGAGGTGGATTCGCTGATTTTCATGGGATTCGGTGGTTTCTCCGTTTTTGCTTCCATGTTCCTCTCGGAGGACTCCGGCTACATCGAGAGTCTCGCGTCGTGGATTCCTCCTCGCGGGATACTCCGCGAGGTCGTCTCAGGAGTCGTCAGGGCGCTGGGCTCAAGAGACGCCTCAGCAATCGCCCGGGCCATACATCCCGTTGTCTCAGTGTTAAGCTCGATGATGGGCGTCTCCGACGAGGAGGAAATCGGCGAGCTCACTCAGCTAGTCGCCTCGGCTATGGCGGCTGGAAGGATCGACCCTTCGCCCCTGCTCACTCCTTCCGAGTCATCTGGTTCCAGGGCCAACGCGGCGAGAGAGGTGTTGAGGGAGGTTACCTCTGTCGAAGCGATAAGCCGTTTCTTGGCAGCGCTGGCGGAGCAGTGGGTGGCGGACCATAACAAGCCGGTCATCACCACTAGCTTTGCCGAGGGCCAGCCTGTTCTACGCGGCTCCCACTACGCTTACCCTTCGGGCGGACAGGCTGCCAGGGTTCTGGTGAAGCTGGTGGAATACAAGGAGTACCTGGAAAGGGTCGGAGTATACGACGGCTAGCATCTGCGGTGATGACAGAATGCGCCACAAGCGGTAGTCTGGGAACACGAAGGGCGACCTTGATAGGTCGCCCTGGGCGCTGGCCGGAGCAGCAAGGTCCGAGTGGGTGCCGGGGCGGCATCCCGGTCAGGGCTGGCTCTCCGCCCTGGGCTTCGTCTTCAGCTATTTCTTCTTCTTGTCCTTAGGCTTGCCCTTGCCCTTATCGTCGGTTGCTTTGTCATTACCGGCTTGGTTCTCTACATTCGTCGTTGTCTTGGGCTGCTTCTTCATCTTAGGCTTGGCCTCGCCCTTGTTCTGAGTTGCGTCCTCATCATCAGTTCCGCCCTTCTTGCCGGCATGCTCCGCGGCCTGGGAGTTGGGATTGAATGGTTTCTGAAGCCCGGGCGCCTTGTCGATACCCTTGCCGGGAACCCCGCTGTGCTTCAGTATCGATGTCTTGGGTGGACCGCCGGAATCAGGAATGGGGCAGAGTTGCCCGCCTTTCAGGCTTTCACCCTCGAGCACTGTAAATGGCCCGAATGTCATGCCAAGACTGATGGGCTTCGAGCAGCTGGTGTGGATCTTGGTTTCCTCACCGTCCACCGAGATCTTGATTTCTTTGCCGAGCTTTCCGTGCTTCCCTGTGCCGCTGAAGCTGAACGTGCCGACTGGGCTGACTGTTCCCTGGAACAGTACGTCCTTCTTTGCCTTCACCTTGATATCGGCCGGTGCTGTGCCGTTGTACTGGAGTCTGAGCGAGGTCACCCCGCCTTTGCACTTGCAGGGTGGTGGTTTAGGGGGGCCGCCACCAGGCGGACACGCTTCTGCGATCTCCTCGGGCAGAGGCACCTCGGTGTTTGAGTTGTTGATACTGTCCAGCACGTCTTGCATGGACGAGAGTTTATCCTTGCTGGCACTGGGGTCGGCCAGCAGCGCCTCGCCGTCGGCGATGACGTCGTTGACTGTCTGGCTGCCGTCAAGCCCGAGGTGCTTCAGGGTGCAATCACCAATGCCGAAAACTGCTACATTGAGCACGGTTACCATGAGCTGGCTCCTGAGCCGACTCGAGTGACTGCCGCGGCCCTTGATTATTTCGATGGCCCGTTCCGCGGTGGTTACCTCCTCACCAGCAATTGTGATCGGCAAAACCTGCTCCACGACGCAGGGATGGTTCTTGTAGAAGCCAAGGCTGCGGCTGCCAGGCTCCTCAGGGCACCCGATAAGGTCGACTGAAGCTGAAGCGACGGCGCTCAGGCTATTACCATCTTGGTCCGTCGCCGTAACGTTAGCCGTATTGATGATGGGTCCGGGCAAGTCGGCTACAACCACGGTGTAGTTGTCGGAAACTGTCGCACTCTCACCGGGTTGGAGGCTTCCAACGCTCCAGCGGGTCGACCATAGCTTGGGATCTTCTAGGGTAACATTATCTGCCGTGACATTGTCCGTGTTGGTAATTCGGAAAGTATAAGTGATGGTGTCGCCCACGGAAGCTGAAGTGGGATCAGCGGTTTTGGTCACCTCAAGGCTGCCACTATACGGGTTTAATTCAACTGAGGCTGAGGCGATGTCGCTCAGGCTATTACCATCTTGGTCCGTCGCCGTAACGTTAGCGGTATTGATGATGGGTCCGGGCAAGTCGGCTAGGACCACGGTATAGTTGTAAGAACGTGTCACACTTTCGCCAGATTTCAGGCTTCCAACGCTCCAGGGAGTCGACCACAGCTTGGAATCTTCTAGGGTAACATTATCTGCCGTGACGTTGTCCGTGTTGGTAATTCTGAAAGTATAAGTGATGGTGTCGCCCAGGGAAGCTGAAGTCGGATCAGCGGTTTTGGTCACCTCAAGGCTGCCAGTATACGGGTTTAATTCAACTGAGGCTGAGGCGATGGCGCTAAGGCTATTGCCGCTTGGGTCGGTGCCTGTGGCCGTAGCCGTGTTGGTGACAGGGCCCGGGAAGTCGGCTGCAACCACGGTATGGGTATAGGAGCCCAGGGAGCTAGCCGTTTCACCCGGCCCCAGGGTGGTCTTGTCCAGAGTGATATCCCCCAGCTTATCGTCAATCAGGGTCAGGTCATCGGTGACGACCTGGCCAGTGTTTTCCACGGCGTAGGTATAGGTTATGATGTCGCCCAGGTTGGCGGGGTCGGGTGTGGCCGTCTTGGTGAGCACGATTTCGCTGGTGTAGTCATTGAGGTCGACTGAAGCTGAGGCGGTGGCGCTAACGCTCTTACCGTTTGGTGCCCTCCCTGCAACCTTAGCGGTGTTGATGACAGGCCCCGGGAAGTCGGCTGCAACGACGGTGTAGGTGCCGGAGATCGTGATGCTATCATGGGGACGGAGGCTGCCAATATTCTGGGGAGTCGTCCATAGTCTGTAATCGGTCACGGTGACGTTACGGACGGTGACCTTGCCGGTATTGGCAACTGTAAGGCTGTAGGTGATGGTGTCACCCAGGCCAACCGAAGTGCTGTCAGCTGATTTGTCGATGCTGAGTCTGGCACGGTGGTTCGGACCCGGACCACAGGAAAGCATGGGCATTAGCAAGGCAACAGCAGCTACCATCAACGGGATACTCCATCTCGTCATTCTTGAAACCTCCTTTTCCTTCTTGATGTCTACCAAACCCGTCTTCAACTCCATGGACCTCACTGTCTCTCTAACTAATAACGAAAGGACGACAGAGAAGGTTTAGACCCCGCTGACAAGGGTTGCCAGCCTTTCGTGGGAAGCACCTGCCCACAGGTGAGTCGTCACCGACGTGGACATGACTTGGGCCGCCGTCAGCCGTTTCGAGTGCTGGTGTGGTGTGGCTTTGGGCGAGGCTAAAGCCTCGCGCTACATGTGGCGCAATAGACGAGGTGAGCCAGAGGGGTCAGCCCGGCGTGGCTCAGCCGGGAGCTACTGCTGATAGAAGCTGTCTGCCCAGTCTGGCCTTGGTGGTGCCTGGCCTGACTGGAGCATCTGCTTCCACTGCTCGTTGGTGAGCCGGTTGTCAATTGGCTGCTTGAACTCGTAGTAGCTCAGAGTGGGCCCGGCACCGATGATGATTCTGCCGTCGGGCACCTTGTAAGCTACCAGGATGAGGTCAACGTAGCCCACCCCCTCCTCCAGCACCTCCTGTGGCGGGTTGGTATCCGTGTGGACATCAGCTACTATGGTCGTTTCCTTGCCCTCGGCCTCCACGCCGCAGATTACACTCTCAAGGCTGTTGCCGAAGTCTCTGATGAAGTCGTAGTCGTTTTCGGTCAGCTCAGCGCCTTCAAGCTGGCTAACGGCGATGCGGAGTGACCTATCCAGCACAGCCTCCAGGCTTGCCAGCCGTCCATCCTCTTCCTGGCTCAGAGCGCCAAGCTGAGATAGCCCCTGTCTTGTCATCCTGGTGAGGTCAAGCATTCGGGCATAGAACTCGGGGACTGGCTCGATGTAGCCTACCACCGGCTTCGGAGGCGGTGGTGCCGTTGACAGTCGCGGCGTATAGCTTTGCTTGGCATAGAGTATGGTATCGTGCCTGAGCTCGGTCCACGAGGCCAGAGCGGTATTGAGCTCTTTGTCCTGCCAGGCATCAGTCTGCATGAATGTCGGATAGCCGTCGCCGAATTCGCCAAGTAACGGCCTCAGCGCGTAGAGCCAGGACCAGTAGAGATTGCGATGCCAGTCCTCCTCGGTGAAAGCAGCGAACTCGCTTCTAAGTTCTGCGAGCTGCTCATCGTAGCTGGTATCCTCGCCCTGGTACTCGGTATCTCCTTCTCGCTTCAGTATCTCGTGGGCCCTGTCGGAGCCCAGGACCGCCATGACATCGAGGCCTCTGGGGAAGCACCTGGCTGGGCCAAGCTGGGTCATCTTCATGGTGAACGGCTCACCGTCGCCGACGTATATGCCCACTGCCGGCGACACCAGGTTCTGGAACATGTAAGAGTCGGGGACAAACCTCTGCCCCATGAACCTCATGCCTTTGGTCTTGGCCAAACACTCGTAGAGCTTTTCTTTGGTCACAGGAGGGAATATTTCGCAGATTCCTGAGCCGCCGTAGATTTCAGGGTTTCTCATCTGAGCTAGCTCAGCTTTTAGTTCAAGAAGCCTGGCTTCGTCGGCAAGCTCGGCGGGGGCAAACTCCAGCCCAAAGACCTTCTCCAGCGCGGTCAGGTATTCGTAAGGCGTCAGGTCATCGGCGGTGCCGACAAAGAATGAGGTGACCGAGTATATCCTGTCCCAGATATCCTTGGCGGTACTCTGGCCTGCAGTAACAGCGGGAAGCTCAGCCGAAATCAGAGACGCCTGAATGGTAGCGATGTCGGCATCCTCTTCGGCTATCAGCGCATCGACTCCACCCCTCAGCAGAAAAGCCATCCTCCCGTACCACATCATGGCCTTGAAGAAGCTCTTCAAGGTATCGCTCCTGGTGTAATGCCCCCTGGGGACGTACTGTGAATAGTCCTCCTGGTACACATTCTCGGAGTCGGGTGAGTTGAAAATAGCGCTCGGCTTGAAGCCCTGGTGCGCTTCCACATTCTCTATTTCCTCGTTCACTTCCTTTTTCACATAGCTGGGGATGCGGAAGTCCACCTTCCCCGAAGGTATGTCAAGGAGCTTCAGGGCCACGGCAAAGTAGGCGACGTTCCTCCTGGCAGCCTCCTTCAACTCTGGGTCGGTGAAGGCTGCGTAGTCGGCCTCCGCTCTTCCAAGCATTGCCAGGCTCATATCAATAAGCTGGCCGAAGAACTCTTCCTCCTCGATTCGCGTCAGAATCTCGTTGAACTGGATATGATACAGGTGAAGCAGGGTATCGGTGGTGACAAAGATCGGGATTTCCTTCTGTTTGAGAGTCTTGTACGGTTCGACCATGTCATCGCCGCCCCAGGGGATAACCACAAAGCCATTAATGTCGAGCAGGGCTTCTTGCTCTGGGTTCAGCCTGAACTCGCCTCTTATCTGGCTTGAGTTGGCCACCTGATTCGAGTCCAGGGGCAAGGGATAAAGTAAGCTACCTGGAGTGAAGCTGACCGAAGTAGGCTCGTAAGCCGACGCTAGGGCCAGCTTGGGGTTGGACAGCTGGCTGGCCGGTGGGAGTGTCAGAGCCTGCGGTGCAGGTGCGGGTGGCACTGCACAACCGCTGACCAAGACAGCTACGGTCACGAGAAGTGTCATGAGAAGTTGCGGAACCTTCATTTCAACCTCCTTAAGCTCACAGAGCTACTCTCGAGCCAGCCCCGCCCTTGGGTTTCCAGCTTCTGTAAACGAAACAATTAGCGTGGGTTTAGCGTTCATTGAATGGCAGTCCTATCCTTTGAACGGTTGTTGTCTTACATCGCTTGGGAAGCAGCCTGATTTCGCTTGGGTCTAGACCGGCTGGCTTGGCCCCCTTCCCCTAACCCTCATCATGCTCGTGATCGTGATTGGCCTTACCGTTACCCTTATCCTCGCCGTTGCCCTTGTTGTTCCCACTGTCCTTGTTTTGGTCGTTCCGCTTGTCTTCGTCCTTGTCGCCGTTCCCTTTGCCCTTGTCCTTGTCTTGGTCGTCCCGCTTGTCTTCGTCCTTGTCGCCGTTCCCCTTGCCTTTGCCTTTGCCCTCATCCTCGGCGTCGGGCACCGGTTTTGGCTTCTTGTGGCTCTTCTCTGTTATTGTTTCAATTGCTCGGCGCAAGGCGGGTTTGGCTTCGTCTGGTGCCTGCTCCAGGGCGGTTTGCAGGGCTACCAAGCTCCTGGAAGTGCTTTCCCCCAGCGCTTGCCTTAGCTGCCCAGCCTTTCCGCCTGCAGCAGCGTCTGGTTCAGGGGCCACCGCTGGTGCGGGTGCCGGAGCAGCTTCCTCTGGCTCGGCTGCTGGGGCTGTTTCTTCTGGTTCGGGTGCCGGAGCAGCTTCCTCTGGCTCGGCTGCTGGGGCTGTTTCCTCTGGTTCGGGTGCTGGCGCCGCTTCTTCTGGTTCAGGGGCTGGCGTTGGTTCGGCTGCCGGAGCAGCTTCCTCTGGTTCGGCTGCCGGAGCAGCTTCTTCTGGTTCAGGGGCTGCCGCCGGTTCAGGCTCTGGGGCTGCTTCTTCGGGAACAGCGGTGAACCGCGGAGCCTCGACCTCGGCCGTCTCTACCTTCTGGATTGCATAGTTGGCTGCCTCCAAGTGCTGAGCTAGCCTCTCTGTTACGATGGCGGCCTGCTCGGTCTTTCCTTCATGTGCCATGGCTGCGATTTCCAACGCCCTATTCTCGGCTAGCTGAGTATGGACGCTAGCTTTGCTTGAATCAGAGAAAGCAAAAACCAGTCGAGTCTGTTCCGTGGCTAGCTTCACCGGATAGAGGGGTTCGTCAGGCAAGGCGTCCGAGGAGGCAGCCACGGTGCTGGCACCGGTAAATAACATAACAAGGATGGCGGTCAAAGCGAATGCCCAGCCTCGCTGCCAGGCAAAGAACCCACGCCCTTCTGGCCGCCTGTGCTGCCTGGCATCAAGCTGTGCCCCCTTGAGGCGAAGGCGGGCCTGGGCTTTGAATTCAGGACGGGCCTGAACGGACGAAGCCCTCCAGCTAAAGCCTAAGGCTGTCCTGAGCAGCGGCTCAAGCTCAGCTGCCTCTTTGGGATAGCTTGCAAGGCAGCTCTCAATGCTCTCGCCTTGAAGGACCCGCTCCACGCATTCGTTGAAGATGTTGTCTAGTTTCTTACCCATTCCCTTTTCCCGAGAGGATTCTCCTCAGTGATACCGTGCCGTTAAACTGCAAGGCCTTCACCGTGCCTTCGCTCTTGCCCAGGGTTTTGGCGACCTCCGCGATAGGCAGCCCGGAGAGGAAGCGAAGCGAAATCACCTCTTGCTGGGCGGAAGGCAGTTTCTTCACAGCACTGGTCAACTCCTCGATTTCAGACTTGTGCTCAGTCATGGCCACCGGGTCTTCCACACTGACCGCAGCGGCTTCCTCTAGAGGTGCCTTCTTCTGCTTCGACTGCTTCCTCAAATGGTCAATTACCTGATTGTGAGCAATACGAAACAGCCACGCAGCGAAGGGCAGGTCACGCCACTTGTAAGAGCCGATTGCCTGTAGAGCTTTCAGAAATACCTCCTGCGTTAAATCTTCCGCCTCAGCTTGATTGCTTACCCTGAAATATATGTAGCGATATATCTTGTCAAAGTGCTCATCATAGAGCCGTGTAAATGCTTGTTGATTACCATCTACCGCCTGACGGACTAAGTTCTCTTCACTTGACACCAGACGACCTCTGTCTATCTGGTGTCTATTATATTAGAAACGAATCGCTAAGGGAAAAGGTTTACATTCCTGGTGGTGCCTATTGACTCGTGAAGCGTTTAGCAGGATAATATCATGTCGAAGGGGGATGTCCAATATGCTTGAATTGAAGTTTGACAAAACAAAATGCGCAGACTGTAAAGCGGTTAGCTGCCTTGTCAAGTGCCAGTATATGGACTTCGACAGGGACAAGGCTAAAGTAGAATGGCAGAAGGTGATAAACGGGGAGGATTCTGTTGTACTGCACGACTGCGTAACATGCTACTCGTGCGAGGAGTATTGTCCTTTCGGCAACCACCCGTTCTACTTAATCGTGGAACGCCAGGAAGAAAAGGGTATACTACCTGCGCCCAGGCCTATCACCACCATGTCGATTAACCAGTGCCAACCGATAGGGAGGTTCACGGTGGGTAAGGTCGAGGAGAAGGCGATGTCCTTTTGCTTCCTTCCGCAATTTACTCTTTTGGCCGGGGGGAAGCTTTTTGAGGAGATTGCCTGGTCTTCGATCTTTGGTCAGGAGTTCTTCTGCAACGCCATGTACTTGCATTTCGCCAGAATGTCGGTGATAAAAGACCGGCTTCCCAAGATAATTGAGAACATCGCCAAACAAGGAATCAAGGAACTGATATGTCTCCACGACGAGTGTTATGGCACCTTCACCTCGCTGGCGCCAGCCTACGGCATCGAAATACCGTTTAAGCCCATCCATTACTACGAATATCTATATGATAAGCTGAAGCAACTGAAAGACGAAATACAGCCGCTGAATGTCAAAGTGGCCTACTTCCGAAATTGCTCAGCGCGCCTTATCCCGGAAACGGACCACTTTGTGGACGACATATTCGGCCTGATCGGGGTTGACAGAGTGAAGAGGGAGTATGACCATGAGAATGCTCTGTGCTGTGCCGAGACTATCAGGATGTCAAAAGGCCCTGAGCTGGCAGATGATGTGCAGAAGAGGAACTTGGACGACATGCTCAAGGCTGGAGTCGAATACTGCGTATTTAACTGCCCGGCTTGTTGGGATTCCCTGGTTGAGAAAGTCGTCAGAACCGGGATCAAGCCAATCCATATGATTGACCTATGCAAACTGGCAATAGGTGAAGAACAGGCGCTGAAGCCACCGGAACCAGCACTGGAGGTATGATTATGAGTGACATATATGAAGCTCTGCAAACAATAGTCGGCAAAGACTACGTTTCAAACCAGGCGGAAGAGCGTTACTTCTACGGCCGAGACCCCGGGTTGATGCCGCCGCATGAGCCAGATTACGTGGTGATGCCCAGGACAACTGAGGAGGTACAGGAGATAGTAAGGCTGGCAAACAAGGAGAAAGTGGCCGTAGTTCCCAAGGGTGCTGGCCTGTCACTGACAGGCCTGGTCATTCCTCAGATAGGCGGAATTGTGCTGGACATGAAGAGGATGGAAGGGATGGAAGTCAACGAGCCAGCCAGATATGTCATCGTTGAAGGTGGTGTAACGCACGCTGCACTGAAAAGCCACCTGATAAAGCATTATCCCCACCTGAGGCACAGCATACCTGACTCACCACCGATAGCAACCGTGGTAGCCAATGCGGTGATACACGGGCAGGGGCGCTTGACACAGCAACGAGGCTTCAATTCTGACATGGTCAGCGGGTTGGAGGTTGTGTTGCCAACGGGAGAGGTCTGCCGAATTGGCTCGTGCGCTGTGTCTTCATACTGGTTTTCAAAAGGGCCTCCGATGCCCGATTTGTCCGGGCTCTTCTTGGGGTGGTTTGGCACCACGGGTGTCATAACCAGGCTGGGCATGAAGCTTTATCCGTGCAAAAAGATGAGAGATGTCATGACGTATATAACGGATAGAGTAGAGCTGGTCCCGGACATCATACGCAAGCTTGCACACACCGAGATGATGGAGGACATAGTTGTCTCCTGTGCGCCATTGCCTCTAAGGTTCAAAGGCGTGTTTAGCATGCTGGTATACATAACCGGGGACACGGATGAAGAGCTTGAGTTCAAGAGAAAGATGGCCTGGGACACCCTCAGGGAGTATTTTGACAGCAGGGATGGCGGTTTCATGAGTGTCTCGCCGTACATGAAACCCGCCTTGCTGGCTATGCCGTCAAAGGATACAACCAGATTCGCTGATGTGAGCAAAGGGGGTGGATTCGAATATAGCGGACCGATTGCTCCTATTGAGAAATATCCACAGTATGTTAAGAAACTGGAAGAGCTGGCTTTGAAGTATAACCTCTTTTACTCTTCCGCGGGACGCGTCATCGATGGCGGACATTCCATGATGTTTTCCTTCTCCTATACATTCAATCGCGCCGATCCCGATACCATGAATAGGGCCAAGACAGCCCTGGATGAAGCGGCCGAGTTCGCTCTGGACGAAGGGGGCGTCATTTGGAAGCCTAACATAAACGAGCAGAGAATGGTCATGGAAAGGATGGACCCGAATACGCTCAAGCTCCTGGGAAAGATAAAACAGCTCCTGGATCCTAACGGAATCATGAATCCAGGAAATTGGGAGGCGAAATGATACAGGACTATGCTAGCCAAATCCATAGGTGCTTCAGGTGTGGGTATTGTAAGTTCCCCACTGACTATTCATCTATCAACTGTCCTTCTTACAGAAGGTTCCGTTTCGAGAGTTATTCCACCGGTGGACGGTTGTGGCTTACTTATGCATGGCTGAAGAATGAAATCGAGTGGTCAGAACACCTGGCCAACATCCTGTACGCCTGCACAACGTGCAAGAACTGCGTGGAACAATGTCCCATGAAGTTCTCCACCGACATTGTTGACTGGATAGTAGGAGCCAGGAGCGACATGGTGGAGAAGGGCAGGATACCACCGCAAGTGGCGCGCTTTTTCGAAGCCGTCCACGGATATGGCAATCCCTTGAAGTTGCTCAGGAGTGATAGGGCTGCCTGGGCTGATGGCACGAAGAAATATGAGCCCGGTGACGAATACCTTTTCTATGTAGGGTGCCTCGGCTCGTACGACGAAAATGGTCAGAGAATGGCCAAAAGCCTTGCTGACCTGTTGAGCGCAGCCGGAGTATCCTTCGGAATTCTGGGTAACGAAGAAGAATGCTGTGGCAACGAGGTCTATATGCTCGGTGAGATGGGCCTGTTCCAGACACTGGCTGAGAAGAACAACCAGCAGTTCAAGGACCTTAGTGTAAGAAACATAGTCACACTGTCACCGCATGCCTACAACACTATGAAGACGAATTATCCGCAGTTCGGCGCAGACTTCGCAGACTATCACTACACGGTCTATCATTACACGCAACTCCTGTACGGCTTGATTAAGGAGAACAAGATAAGACTCGCCAATAACAAGGCCAAAGTCACCTACCAAGACCCCTGTTTTCTCGGCAGGTATAACCAGATATATGATGAACCGAGGCAGATCTTGCAAAGCATCCCGGGAATTGAACTCATAGAGATGGAAAGAAATAGAGAGGATTCCTTCTGCTGCGGTGGCGGAAGCGGCAACTTCATTATGGACCTCCTGGCAGGAGGCAAGGACAGTCCCAGCAGAGTCAGAGTTAGAGAAGCTCACGACACCGGGGCCGAGGTTCTCGCAGTTGCCTGTCCCAGTTGTCTGACAATGTTCACCGATGCCATAAAGGCGGAAGACCTGGACGACAAGCTGGTCGTTAAGGATATTTCGCAGATTGTAAACGAATCCTTGGCTTCTAAGTAGCGATAGCTGCTTGGTCCCCAGTTAGGGGTTGGCGCCATTTCTCGGGCTTCTCTGGTGCCATATCAACCCGCCGCTTCAGCGAGCTTTCTTCATTTGTGCGTTAGTGCCGACGCTGTCGCTATCCAATGAATATCTCGAGCTTCGCCGGACCGGCAAGCTGATTAAGCTCAGTGGTGAAGGCCGTCCAGTCGAAACGCGTTTGGCGTCGATACTGATAGTGGAGGCTAACGCGATTCTCCAGAACGGACATGGTCTCCAACCTCAGGCCGCGCAGTCGCTGTTCGAGGAACGCTGAGAGTCTTGCCTCCAGATTCTGAAAAGAGGGCTGGTCTACCGAAATCATAAGGTGGCTCCGACCAAATAATGTAAATCGGTTTCGAGTCAACCACTGGATACCTAAAGACACAAATACAACGGCAAACAGAATGGCTGTTACCAGGAAGTTATTGGTTGCCGCACCAATTGAAGCAGCAATTAGCAGAAGGAGAAAGCCGATTTCTGCCGGATCTTTTACAGGTGTTCGAAAACGAACAAAGGAAAGCGCACCCAGGAGTCCCAGGCCGAGCGGGATGGAAGTCTGGATACCCAGGAAGAGCGCTGTGATGGCCGGTCCCCCGATGATGAAGGTGCGGTGCACCCCAGCCCCGATGTGCCTTGATCCATAGAACAACTGATACATCAGGTAAGTGACTATGGAAGCTATCAGCGAAAACCCGATGGCAACAACAGCCTCTGGGAGTCCCACCGGTGATTGAAGACCTTCTATAAACCTTATGAATTCGTCCAGCAAAGTCTATTCTCCTTTCTAGCTAGGGGCCGCCCATTCTTCCCGAGGGCCATAGCCGGGCCACGGTGCCCGGATGCGACAGGTGTGATTCAATACAATAGGCGTACTTCGAGAATCTGCTCCAGTCCGTATCCAGCAGCCTTATGCGCCTGAGCGCCATCGGTAGTTCCAGGGTTGGACCCTTTACCTCAACGACTCCTCCTCGTAGCCGTAGTTCCCGTTCTCCGTAGCCCAGTCCTGGAGCCACGACCGAGGAGCCGATGTTGCAGTCAAACGACACGCGCATCCCGGTCAACATCTCGTTGAACCTGTAGCGCCAGTAGGATACGACGATGATTGGTTGTAGTGGATCTGAAGGGAAATGACCAAATCCGGCTAACGTTTCGATGAGCGTGGTTCCGTCCGCAATCCCGGCGCCCAGACGACCCGGCTCGAGCTGCTGTGCTGACACCAGCAACCTCCGGCGCTGTTTGCTGCTGGCAAACCCCTGCCGGGACTTCAGTTCCAGGAACACGGGGACCATTTCTTGATGGTTTCCAGGCTCGCCGTACCAGCGAATCCGGACCTTGTCCTTCCTGAACTCACCCGCTGCTGACCTCATATACTGGTCAAGGTCAGGAGTATCGAAGTACAGGCTGTTGACCTCGCCTTCAGGGTATTCTCTGTCTGGGCGGCAAACCTGCCGCAGCAGAGCGTGGGCAAAGCCGATATTCCTGGGTAGTACGAAGAACTTACGCTCAAACCTCGGCGGCGATGCAACGCCGGCAGGGGAGGCCCCGTCTATTCGCGTGTCAGTCGCTGCCATCTTCAATTATGTCCTGGCGCAGTGACTCATTTGAGGAGAGGTAGCTCATAGTCCTCTTCATTCAGCCCCAGCTGGTCAATGATGGATTTGGTCTTATTGTGGAAGTACTCTCTTACACCTCCATGATTTGTGAACTTCGCTCCACGGAAAAGAGATTTTGTTGCGCTGTAATCATTAGTCATCTCTTCTCCTTCATCCATGTCGTTGTCAAGATGCGGAGAGTATAGAGAATGCAGCAACTCATATTTCTGTTCATAGTCGCTATAGACAAACAACTTGTTTGAAGGTGTAATGAAGTCCTGCAAATACCGTTCATATGTAGCCCTATATTCATCTATTTCGAATATCTTCTCAACGAGGGGAGAATGATAGTCATCGTAGTAGGCATCCAACCAGGATTCAGGTAGTTCGGGAAACGCCTCCGACAAGAACTGCTTGGTACGGTTCCCCCATTCATAGATTCCGGCAGACGCAACATCAAACAGTTGATATCCTCCCCCAAGTGCCATGTCATAATCGGACGGAATAAACTCAATCTTGCCATCATTATTGAAATACAGGCAGTAGTTGTTACCCATCGCCCAGTAGTCATCCCATCTGCCGATAAGCATATTCATTGCCTGGTATCTTAAGAAACGGTCTATCTCAAAATTGGCGTCCAGATAGTCTTTCAGCTCAGCCCCACTTAAGGTATTGAGATTATCTATGAAACTCAGCAGCTCAGTGTGGTCTGCCTGGTCTTCATTTGTCTGCAAATCATAGGTAGGTCTGTAGTGCGTTCGCCAGTCTTTCACTCCGATGATTCTGCTCTCCTGTGAAATTGGGTTGGGGATTCTAACTTCATCTACAGGCTGCAAACTTGCCGGGCCGGAATCGCCCCATAGACACTTATATAGGTTTCCGTTATTTCCGTTCGTGCCGTATCTTTTTGTCAGGAATGACTTGTCGATCGGCTCGATGAGTGTATAGACACCGAAGTAGTGTTTGGTCCCATCAATGGTAATCGTCAGCGTCGCCGAGCCCGTCTTTGAAGTGTATACCCCTGCCCTGTTTACCAGGTCGTAGCAGTATAGCTCTCTAATTTGTGAGGTATCCCAGTTAGTCTCCTGCAGATTCAACCTGAAAACGAGTGCTCTTAACCTGCAAAACCGCCTGTCTCTTCTTTCTTCATACTCGGCTGTGCCCTCTTCCTGCTCAAATCTTTTATTGAATTTGACCTTGAAATGCGCCCTGTGAAAATTGCCACTGTAGTCTTCAGGGATGGGCCGGGTCCAGTGTCCCTTTGTCCTGAATCCTATCTCCTCAATTGTGGTATCACCGGCAGGGCCCTTATAGATGAATGTCGCTTTGCGATACCTGCCAGTTAGTCCAACATGGCGGTACTCAGTGCTGGCATAATCCCTCATATCCTTAATATGGGCGTCCCATTGTTCCTGTGTGATAACAATCTCTATCTCGTGCAGCATCCCGTGGGTGAACAGGAGTTCATACCCGTCTGGACTGGATTCAGCCGTTCCATCCGGGCTGGATTCAGCGGCGCTGGGTACCCCTGCCTCAGTCGCGGCTTCGTGCGGTATTGCGGCATCTTCTGCCGTACCATCTTTGCCTGTGACTGCTGGCTTGCTGTCGCCACAACCCGCCAGACTGAGCAATAGTGCCGCGGACAGCAGAACAGCGAATATGCTTTTCATCGCCGTTATTGTAGCAGTTTCTTGCCGAGAGAGCACCTGGTTGTGTTCGCCGCGCCTTGCGGCGTGAAGCGAATCAGACTGCTTTCGGGTACGGCATGGGATTCTTGCTGGGGTGGAGGAACACTAGCCCAAGTGCCGGATTAGAGGTTGGAGAAGCCTGAGATGCCGGGGCGTGTGCTCAAGTCAACCTGCAGGGGCATGGGTCTTGGCGCAGTCGATCATGGCCTTCACGTTCTCGAACTTGGCGTCAACCGGAACGTAGCAGCCGGTGCTCAGAATGAACCCGCCCCCCTTCCCCACCACGTCAATCAGCCTTGTGCAGTACCCTTCCACCTCCTCGGGTGTCCCAAGCGTCTGCAGCGTTGCCCGCACGTCGCCCATTATGCAGTGGCTACCGCCGAGTATCTCCTTCGCCTTGAAGATATCCGTGCAGCTATCAAACTCACATATGCAGCCCTTCGGCAGCTCCTTGAAGTAAGGCAGGTTCAGTGTCCAGTCCTGGTCGAAATGCAGCAGCGGTGTTATTCCTGCCTCGACCCATGCCTCAGCCATCTTTTTCATGTATGGCCACTCGAAGCGCTCGAAAATCCGAAGCGGGTAATAGAAGCCACCGCCGCGCTCAAGCACCAGCATGACCCACGGGCAGCCGGTGAGCTTCACCTGGTCGATACCGTCCTGGATGAAGTCATCAACGACGGCGTCCATGGCAGCTGCAATCCTGTCCGGGATGCGGTGAAGGTCCAGGGTGAACTTCTGCAGCGTCCTGAACATCGAGAAAAACATCAGAGGGGAGAAAACCTCTCCGCCCTGGTAAACAGGGACACCGTGCTCATTCCATGCCCTGATATCATCTATGTAGCTGGTTGTCTGCCTCTCACCCCACGACAGAATTTCGGAAGGGTTTCGAGGGTTGAATTTGCCGTAGTATGTCTCCGCAAACGCTTTCCACCCCAAATCGGCAATCAGGTCGTAGTCTTCCGGCTGCAGAATCTCAGCTTCATCACACTGGATGACGGAATCCCTGGGCAGGTCAATCCCGGGGATTTTGTAGAGCGGTTCCCTCACTATCCCGGATAGCCTGCGTGGGAAAATATAGCTGATTCCAGGCACCACCTGCCCGTCGAAGCCACCAAGCTCATCATACACTTCCATGTGGGCTTGCCGTGCCCTTTCCCTCTGCTTGACCATCTCATATCCATCCAGTCCTTTATGGCGGCAGGCAAAGAAGAACGTCTGCAGAGGCAGAACCGGCACCCGGTCGGGTACCTCGAGATTGATGGCCGCCTGGACCCTCTCCTGCGGGGTCATGGTCTCTTTCAGCATGTCTGTACCTCTTCTATGTCCCCCGTCTCGCAGGCCGACACTCATTTCTGCCGCAGGCGTGAATTGGAGCAAGCCCGGAGAGAAACAGCGGAGCGCCACGCAGTCATCTCCTGGCCGGCGATGGCCGCTGCTCTATAGACCCTTGCCAAGGATGTAGACAATCAGGTCGCCCAGGCGGCAGCTATAGCCCCACTCGTTGTCATACCAGGCCAGCACTTTCACCATGTTGCCGCCGATGACCATGGTGCTCATGGCGTCGAAGATGGAGCTGGCGGGATTGCCTTTGAAGTCCGTGCTCACCAGCGGCTCGTCGCAGTACTCGAGGATGCCTTTGAGTTGGCCCTGAGCCGCAGCCTGGAAAGCCTGGTTGACCTGCTCGGCGGTCACTTGGCTGTCCAGATCAGCCACGAAGTCGCACAGTGAAACAGTGATCACCGGTACCCTGAAGGCAACTCCGTCCAGCTTCCCCTGCACCTCCGGGATGACCTCGGCAACGGCTCTCGCAGCTCCCGTGGTTGTGGGCACGATGTTTATGGCTGCTGCCCGCGCCCGGCGCAGGTCCTTATGGAACATATCTTGGAGCCTCTGGTCGTTGGTATAAGCATGAATGGTGGACAGCAACCCCTTGCTCACCCCGAAGCTGTCCTGTAGGACCTTGACCACCGGGGCGATACAGTTGGTGGTGCACGATGCGTTGGAAATAATGCGGTGCTTTGCCGGGTCGTATTTGCCCTCGTTAACACCCATAACAACCGTCAGGTCCTGGTTCTTGGCCGGCGCTGAGATGATGACCTTCTTGGCTCCTCCTTGGAGGTGCGCCGCCGCCTTGGTGGCGTCGGTGAAAAGGCCGGTGGACTCGATTACCACCTCCACCCCGTAATCCTTCCACGGAATCTTGCCCGGGTCACGCTCGGCGAGGACCTTTGTCTCCCTGCCGTCAACGACTATGGCATCGTCTTTTGCCTTCACCTCTCCCGGGTAGATACCGTAGGTGCTGTCGTACTTGAGAAGATGGGCATTGGTCTGCGCATCCGTAAGGTCGTTTACTACGGCTACCTCGAGTTTGTCGCTGTAATGCTGGCTTATCGCCTTGAAAGCCAGCCTGCCAATCCGGCCGAACCCATTGATCCCTATTTTAGCTGCCATTTCTGCCACCCCCTTGTTTTGATTATCACCGTCTAACCTTTGTTGAAACTTGCTCTGACCTTGGTCCCAATTCCTCCTCTTATATTCCACTCCGCCACGATCTCCATCCTTCTGGGCTTCACGGCGTTGACCAGGTCGTCCAGTATTCGGTTGGTCGCCTCCTCATAAAACGTCTCGACCATCCTGTAGCTCGTCAGGTAGAACTTGAGCGACTTCAGTTCGATTATCTCCTGGTCAGGAACATACCTTATGGTAAGCGTGGCGTGGTCAGGTTGTCCCGGATTGAGCGGACACAGGGCGGTAAACTCACTGGAGACGATTTCCTCCTCGTACTCCCTGTCGGGATATGGATTGGGCATGGTGACGAGCAGCTCTTTCTGGGGATAGGACTTGTACTTGAGCTTGAGGCGTCTTACCTTCTTCTTTAGCTCGTCCATTGCTCCCTCAACTGTCCTCCGACCACATCCTTGGCTCCGAACGGTCCCGAAATCCGGACTCCCAAGCACCAAAGCGAAATGACCACAACCCGTTTTGCCTTGTCGCGGAGTTTTGAGTTTTCGGCTTCGGTCATTTGAATTTGTTCCGAAAATAGATTGTCGTACTCTGGCCCGGGTAGATTGGAGCATCGGCTCCAATCATGCCTAGAGCGGATGCTCTAGGCTACCCCTTTGTCTTGTCGCAGCGTTTTGGTTTTTCTCCTCGGTCATTTGAATTTGTTCCGAAAATAGATTGTCGTACTCTGGCCCGGGTAGATTGGAGCATCGGCTCCAATCATGCCTAGAGCGGATGCTCTAGGCTACCCCTACCTTCATCATTCGTTTGAATTTACCCTCATCTGCGGCTTGTAGCCCGATAAAGGCTGATGCGGTTCCTCACTACTTCCTTTGCCTTACCTTCAGTTGCCAGAAGCTGGAGATGGGCCAAGGTTTCCAACACAGCCAGTCGCCTGTCCAGCGGAGGCAGGTTCTGGAAGTTGATGCCGCCCTCTTGAGGAACCCAGGGAATCTCCGTGGCGATTTGATACGCGGTCTTCGGGTCATCTCGTATGACGTTCAGTATGTCCGTCATCCTCTGTTGATGATGGCGGAGCAACACGTCAATCCTTTGCCCCAGCCCGCTGAAGACGGAGCCGTGCCCCGGAAAGACGAAACTGACCTCCAGCTCCATCAGGGATTTCAAGGAATTGATGTAATCACCCAGAGGGTTTGCCCCCGACTGAGGGTGGAGGCCGACATTGGGGGTGATGTCCGGCAGGATATGGTCTCCGGTGAACAGGAATTTCCGCTCCGGCTCATAGAGGCAGATATGCCCCGGTGAATGGCCTGGGGTTAGTAAGACCTCGAATTCAAAAGGGTCCATGGAGACCTTTTGTCCCGCTTTTAGTTTCGTGTCCGGCTTCGCCGGTACTACGAACTGCCGTGCTGGCATGGAGGCATGGCTGAGCTGGGATAGCTCACTTTGAGGCGTTCCGTGGGCCCGGAGCAGATGTGATACCTCCTCCAGTAAAATGGACATGTTCACGTATCGTCGGTCAAGCAAAGGGGCCTCGATTTCACTGAGAGCCAGCGTGGCGCCGGAAAGCTCTCTAATCCTGCCCGCCAGTCCATAGTGGTCGGGATGCAGATGGGTAATTACGATTTGACTGATGTCGGAGAAGTCAAACCCGTTGCTCTTTAGCTCCTCCCCTAACGCGGAGAAGGCTTCCGGAGTATTCCAGCCGGTATCAATCAGGAGGTTGCCCTGGCTCCCGTCAATCAGGTAGGCATTGACGTGGTCCAGCGGCCCCCCGGGCAGCGGAAGCTTTATCTGGTAAACGCCCTGGACTATTTCCATGTGTGTCTGTCCTCCTAGAGTGCAAAGGCCTGTTCGCCGGCGTAGCGGGCATCGGCGCCGAGTTCCTCTTCTATCCTGAGCAGTCGGTTATACTTGGCTACTCTCTCGGTGCGACAGGGGGCGCCTGTCTTTATTGCCCCGGCATCGACTGCCACCGCCAGGTCGGCTATAGTCGTGTCTTCAGTTTCGCCCGAGCGGTGGCTGATTATAGTTGTCCAGCCCACTTCGTGCGCCCTTCTTATGGCCGCCAGTGTCTCTGTGAGCGTCCCTACCTGGTTGGGCTTTATGAGGATGGAGTTAGACGCCTTTTGGGCAATGCCCTGCTCGAGGCGCTGGAGGTTGGTGGTGTAGAGGTCGTCGCCGACCAGCCTGATCTTCTTACCAAGCTCAGAGGTCAGCAGCTTCCAGCCGAACCAGTCGTCTTCATCCAGCCCGTCTTCAATGCTGATCATGGGGTAGCGCGCTACCATCTGAGAGTAGTAGTCAACCATCTCAGCGCTGGAATGAGTTACGCCTTCCCGGGACAGAATGTACTTGCCGTTGTCATAGAAGCTGCTCGCCGCCGGGTCCAGGGCGATGAAGCATTCCTTGCCGGCTTTGTAGCCAGCCAGCTCAATAGCCGTCAGGATTAGCTCTATTGCTTGCGCGTTGGAGGCCAGTGAGGGAGCAAAACCGCCCTCATCACCGACATTGCTGTTCAGCCCTCTGTCTTTTATGACTCTCTTGAGCGCGTGGTAGACCTCGGTGCCCATTCGAAGCGCCTCGCTGAAGCTGGCAGCGCCTACCGGCACCACCATGAACTCCTGGAAATCCGTAGAGTCGGCGGCGTGCTTCCCACCGTTGAGAATGTTCATCATGGGTACTGGCAAGAGGTGGGCGCTGGAGCCGCCCAGATAACGGTACAGGGGCATGGCCGCGGAGTTTGCCATAGCCTTGGCGGTTGCCAGGGATACTCCCAGGATGGCATTGGCTCCAAGGTTGGATTTGTTAGCGGTGCCGTCAAGCTCGAGCAGTTTTTGGTCGATCGCCGCCTGGTCCGAGACCGGCATGGTAGCCAGCGCGAGTGCAATCCGATGATTAACGTTGCCTACTGCATTGAGGACTCCCAACCCGCCGTACCTGCCCTTATCGCCGTCCCGGAGTTCCACAGCTTCGTACTTGCCGGTGCTGGCTCCCGAGGGCACCGCTGCCACGCCGACGGCGCCGTCAGACAGCTCCACCCTGACTTCGACGGTGGGATTGCCTCGCGAGTCGAGAATCTCCCGGGCTCTGATGGCCCTGATGGACGCCGATGTTGATTCCATTGGCCGATTCAACGTAGTTTCTGGCCTCTGGCTAAGGAAACAGCCTTCTCCACCGCGTCGACCGCATCTTCCGCCTCGATGATGGACTTGTCTTCTTGCCCATTTCTGGACAACGACCAGGTATTCAGCCCGATGACTGGGGTTTCACTCTTCAGCGCGTAGGAAATCTCGCTCAGCGTGCCGTAGTCGCCGTCGATAGCGATTACCGCCTGAGCTGATTCAACCACGCCTATGTTTCTGGCCTCACCGAGTCCAGTGGCTACGGGGATTTGGACATAGGGGTTGGAAGCAGCCGGGTCATTGCCGGGCAAAATGCCTACCGTCAGCCCGGACTCGATTGTCGCTCCCCGGCACGCTGCCTCCATAACCCCACCCAGGCCGCCGCAGACCAGGATAGCCCCCCGCTTGGCCAGCTCTCTGCCTACCGTCTCGGCCAGCGCCGCTTCCCGGGCAGAGCACTGCCCTCCGCCGATAACGGCGATGATTAGCTTCCTGTCCCAGTCCGGTTTCTTGGGCGTCATCTGCTACAGCTTATCAGGTGGATTCGGCAGCAATTATACCACATGGCATTCCAGTCCAAATACCAGCAAAAAGGTGTACTGGTTAAGGTTTAGGTGAGAGTCACCTGCGCTTTAATTGCCTGTTCTCTTTCTCAATACATAGTCTGGCTGTAAAGCTGCACGGATTCTTAGGGGGTTAGATCATCAGCCGAGCCACACTGAAAGCCCTGAAACGTAAACCGTCACTTCATTCTTTGATGTGCAAGACTATTGATTAGATTCTTCGTTTTCTCTGCCTCTCGCCTTGCGCCAATGTCCTCATATATCTTTAGGGCTTGCTGGAAATGTTCCATTGCCTTATTGAGTTCGCCTCTTTTTTGGTATACAGTCCCCATATTACCCAGGTTGTTGGCTTCCCCCTGTCGATTGCCTATCTCCCTGTGAATCTTCAGGGCTTGCCGGAAATGCTGTAATGCCGTGTTAAGCTTGTCTCTTTTCTGGTAGACAATCCCCATGTTGCACAGGTCGTTGGCTTCTCCATCCCGATTTCCTATCCCCCTGTGAATTTTCAGGGCTAGTTCGGAATGCTGCAATGCCTTATCAATTTCGCCTTTTCTCTGATATATAACCGCCATATTGCACAGATCGTTAGCTTCTCCTTCCCGATTTCCCATCTCCATATCTATATTAAGAGCTTGGTGCAAATACTGCAGTGCTTTATCGAGTTCACCTTTTATCCCGTACACAATCCCGATATTAGTTAAGGCAATGGATTCTCCCTCTCGATGGCTTATATCTCTGCTTATCTTAATAGCCATCTGATATTGTTCCAATGCTTTATCAAGTTCACCTTTTCTCTGGTAGATAATGCCCATGTTGCCCAGATTGCTAGCTTCTCCTTCTCTATCACCTATTTCCCTCTTTATCTTAATAGCTATCTGATATAGTTCCAGTGCGTTATCGAGTTCTCCTTTTATCTGGTATATATTCCCGATATTGCACAGAGCGCTTGCTTCTCCATCCCGATTTCCTATCCCCCTGTGAATTTCCACGGTTAGCTGTGAATACTGCAATGCGTTATCGAGTTCTCCTTTTGTCTGATAGATAATCCCTATGTTGCCAAGGTCGTTGGCTTCTCCTTCTCTATTACCTATTTCCCTATTTATCTTCATGGATAGCTGGAAATGTTCAAGTGCTTTATCAATCTCGCCTTTTATCTGATATATAATCCCAATGTTGCAGATATCGTTGGCTTCTCCCTGCCGATCATGTATCTCCCTATGAATCTCAAGGGCCAGCTGGTGGTGTTCCAGCGCTTTGTCTAACATCCCTTTAGTATTGTATATTGTGCCGAGGTTGGTTAATGCCGCTGCCTCACCTGCCGCATCAGCGTGTTCTCGAGCTTTTTTCAGCGCTTTCTCATGATAGCCTTCGGCTTCTTTAAATTGGCTCAGGCGGGTAAGACAGTTCCCGATAAACATGAGTAGAGCTACCTCTTCATCGGGAGAATAAGGTTGAGCCAAGAGTTCACTAAAAAGTGGAATGGATTCCGCATATTTGCGGTTGGTATACAGGTCGCTGGCTCTCTGAAATAGTTTCCTTCTTTGAAGGTCAGGGGTATGTGGGAGACCGTCAAGATAGTCGATGGTCACTGTAGTCCGTGTTGCTCCAGGCTTAGGGTAGTCTACTACTGTCTCTACCCTGCGAGCGCCTTCAGGAATAGGGGGAGCTATCGGCGGAGGTTGGCTGCCTGTAGAGGGTGGTTTTCCCTTTCCTCTGCTCCTTCGGCCCACCCAGAATGCTATAACCACAAGAACTGCAATTAGAGCTAACAATCCTATCCACGGATAGCTTCCGATGAGTAGGCTGACTCCAGGGATGACCTTAGGCAGCAGCCATGCGTCAACAGCCCATAGTATGCTCACTAGTGCCCCAATAGTGCCCACAATCTTCCAGAACACGTTCCACACTCATATCACGAAACTTAGTCTTTTCCCAAGCTCGTGTTGACGCTCATTGCTACGACACGAATTATACATTCACAGAACTGTGAACACTAGTCTGTGTGCTACCGTATAGGTTCTCCACCAAGCCAAGCTGACTATTATAGAAGTTGAAGAGAAGGCCGATTGTTTTTCTGTGAGAGTCACCTGCCCCCAGGTGACCTCATCGCCTTGTTCGAGCCCGGTTCGAGAACGCTGGCAGTTGTGTGGAGACTGGAGTGTGTCAGTTCTCGAGTGCAGGACGCTACATAAATCGCCAGAGCGCGGGAGCCCCGACAGTTAGGCTGTAAGGCGGTCACCCGTAGGCGGGTGACTCGCACGCAGACACGCTGATCAAGAGTCAGTTGCTCACCTAGCCTCTCCTTGGACTTCGTCAAGGACAAGTCCCGTCAAGGGAGAGGGAGGGACAACATGTAGTGCGAGGCTTTAGCCTCGCCAGTTACTACACCAGGCGGCCTTAAGAGACCGCACTACATGCTCACTACCCTCTGTTGTCCAACAAAACCATCAATAAACGCAACGGTGCAGCAAAGGCGGGCCTAATTGAACCGGTTGATGGCTGGGGTTATTCCCTCGCCTAGGATGCAGTTCACAGTCTCGGCTACCCGCGCAATCACCGGCTTGATTGTCTTCGCTTCTATCACCTGAGTCTGCATCACAATTCCCGCAGAATCTATGTCCAGGGGTAACACTAGCTCCAACACCGAGGGCAATGCATAGCCAACCTCTCGCCGCAGGCTCCACAGAATTGTTGACCTAGGGCATTTGGGGAGCCGCAGGCGGGGCACGTGGACATTTGCTTCATGTTATCGCTACCTACCGACTGTACTGAGCGCTATTTGAACCAGCCTTCCTGACCTTGGCTCCCAAACAATGACTACCAGTATATCTCCACAGTCTCAACTCTACCTAATGGCTCAAACCAGCAGTCACCTAGCTTGTCCGCTAACTCATCTATCATTCGTTTCTTTTCATGTATCTCTGCTTCCCAAGCCTTAAATCTTGAGTACTCAGGCTCGCTCAAGTAGGTTCTACCTCCCAAATCTCGGTTAAAAGCATCCACCTCGCTCTGATAATCTTCCAGCATGTCTTCCAGTCTGTGCCAGTTCTGGGTGTATTCGACATAGGAGCCGTACTGCAGTGACTGGGCTTCATCTATACTTATTACTCCATATTCCTTCCCTACCTCGATGTAGGCTATCGTGTCACGCTCACCAGTAGCCCCCTTCTCCTTTCCTCCACAGTCAACATACACTAACCCTCTGTCTGTAGTCTCGAAGGCATTGATAGCGTGTCCGCTTTCTTCACCTGCGAAGTCGATGCCTACGAAGGCAGCCCTGATACCAATACGTTCAGCGTTGTTATGTAGTGTTTCAGCAAAAGCTGCGCACATTCTCACTCCTGGTACATATCTTTCCTCATCAGTGTCGTCTTTAAGAATGAAAGACTTTAGCTCAGCGAAACTCACGTCTTGGGCATCTGGATTATTGACGAGGTGAATACGCTCGCCTGACGACTTGATGTATGGGGGCTGCTTACCTGTGTATTCCCGGACATAGCTCGGCAGAATTCCAGTTACGCCGCTTGGTTCCTGACCCTTTTCCTCTGGCTGAGACGCTGGTGTTTCTGCTGGTGCTGGCGCAATATCTGGGAGTTGTGAAGTAGCCGGTGGAGTAGCGGAAGATGTTCGGTCGAAACCTGAATTGGCGGCAAAGATTCCTCCTACCACCAAAAGCACAATACCTACCATAAGGCCAAGGTATCCTATTGGTGATGGACTTCTCTCCTTCCGTTGTGGTTCTCGTCTTCCATAGTCATAGGTGCTCTGTCGCTCGTGATATGTTCTCTGTCCCACAGGCAAAGGCTGTGCTTGCTGCTGCATTCCCCAACCTAGTTCTTGTCCACAATTCGCACAGAATCTGGATGTAGGTGCAACCTCAGTACCGCAACGGCTACACCCGTATCGCAATTCCTGACCACAAGTACCGCAAAATCGCTGGCCTATGGCATTCTGTGAGCCACATTTGGGACATGAGAGTGTTTGCTGCATATCCCTGATTATACACCCAGCCAAAGCAGAACAGAATATCTGTAAGAAAGGAGGAAGATGACAACTGAGCAAGAGCCGTCCCCGAAGGGCAAACATCTCTCCATGGGGGCGGCTTGAAGTCAACTCGCACACTTCGCCTTATTGTGAAACGGCACTAAATTGACAAGGACAGCACCACCAT